>OFGV01000141.1_pt1 | contig 13305 bp, 11 predicted proteins | sample 1521911 | NCBI WGS metagenome assembly OFGV01 (sample SAMEA2553413, study PRJEB24118) | soil metagenome
CCGCGGCGCGGTGCGGCCGACGGGGCCAAGCCCGGGGCCGCCGCGGCGGGCGCGGAGGGCGGTGCGGCCCCTCGCCGCAGGCGCGCGGCGGGCCTCCAGGCCGGGCGGCCGGCTCCGGACCGTCGGGGCGCGCGGGGTGCGGCGGGCGGCGGGAGATGCCAGCGCCGCGATCCCGCGGCATGCTGACGGGCGTGGTCGCCGTGGCGGCGGCAGCCGCCGTGGTGGTGGTGGTGGCAGGCGCTGCCGTGGCGGTCGTGCTGGTGAGCCCCGGGGGCGTCTCCTCACCCCCTCCTCCTGCACCCACGCCCCCGGCCACGTCACAAACACCCTCACCGCCGCCGTCGTCGTCACCAAGTGCCGAAGCGCTCGCCGTCAGTAACCTGCTGATGTCCGGGGCCAACAGCAGCGTCGCGCTGACGAATGCGGCGGATAACGTCGCGGCATGCACGGATCTGCCGCACAGCGTGCAGCAGATCCAGCAGGTCCGCGATCAGCGCCAGGCCGAATACGACCAGGCGCAGAAGCTGTCAACGGGCGCGCTACGTGGCGGTGCCGAAGTCAAGGCTGACCTGGTCCAGGCGCTACAGGACTCGCTTAACGCTGACGACGATTACCTTTCCTGGGCACGGCAGCAGGCCGCCAATTGCCAGCCAGGAAGTCAGTCGAGCGCGGCGCTTGCCGCTGACCGTCAAGCTGTGGCCGACAAGACGAAGTTTGTCCAGCTCTGGAATCCGATCGCTGCCCAGTACGGCTTGCCCTCGATATCGGTGAGCAGCATTTAGCGGGTTCCTGCCCGGTGTTCCTGCCCGGTGTTCCTGCCCGGTGCTGCCGGGCCGGTGCTGCCGGGCCGGATGCCGATCAGCCGTGCCCGGCGGTGTCATCCCCGGGAATGTCGCCCGCCGTCACCCGGCCCTTATCCATCCCCGCCGCGCCGTTCCCGGCGGCATCGGCAACGGGGACCTCCGGCTCTGCTGGCTGACCCGGCTGTTCCTGCTGCCCGGTCTGCTCCGGTGTGTCTGGCACCCGCTGCGGCAGCTGGACCGCTTGCCGGATCCAGCGGCTGACGCGGTCGGCGAGGTCGCTGGTCATGCCGGACTCCGCGTGCCCGAAACCCGGGACGATCCACAGCTCCTTGGGCTCGCAGGCGGCATCGTAGAGCTGGTGGGCGTGCTCCTCCGGGAAGTACAGGTCCTGGTCGCCGTGCACGACCAGAAACGGTATCGGCGAGATCAGGGCCGCGGCCTCCGCGGGAGGGACCGGGACCGGCTTCCACCCGTTGGGGCTCACCCGGGTCTTCAGCCACGCGCGGGTGACCAGGCGGCCCGTGCGGCGCTCCACTGCCCAGTGCACCCGGCGCATCGGCCTGGTGCCGCGGTAGTACCAGCGTCCGGGCCCGCTCACCGAGACGGCCGCATCCAGCCCCCCGACCAGTCCCGCGTAGCGCACCACGATCGAAGCGCCCATCGAGAAACCCACGGCGGCGACCTTCCGGTAGCCCAGCTCCCGTGTGTAGGCCACCGCCACGTCGAGATCCTTGATCTCCAGGTCGCCCAGGGTCGACAGCCCGCCGGACCGGCCGTGACCACGGAAGTCGAACGTGACCACCCCGGCGGACCGCTGCAGGTGGGTTGCCACTTTCCAGACGGCACCGTGCTGCCAGGACAGCGTGAAGCCGTGGGCGAGCACGATTGCCAGTTCCTTGTCCCCCGGCAGGTGGATGGTGTCGATCGGCACACCATCATCTGTCACCAGCGTCCGGGCCTTCAGCACGGGTCCGGTCATCCATCTATTGTGCGCGACGAGGCGTAGTGCCCGGCCGTCGCCATGCGGGCCGATCCCGCATCGCTGACAGCGAAACAGGCGGATCGGCCCGGCACCGGCGCACCACCGTGCCCGTTGATGTGAAAACCTCGTCGACGGAGGTGGTTGCGTGAAGATCGGCTTGCAGATCCCTGACTTCACCAGCCCCGGCGGCCCGGCCCGGCTCGGGGCGGATCTGGCGGCCGTGGCCCGGGCTGCTGACGACGCCGGTTTCGATTTCGTCGCCGTGATGGATCACTTCTTCCAGATCGGGGTGATCGGCCCGGCCGAGCGAGAGATGCTGGAGGCCTACACCACGCTCGGCTACCTGGCCGCCTGCACGTCGCGGGCCAAGCTGATCACGCTGGTGACCGGCACGGTCTACCGGCACCCCGGGATCCTCGCCAAGATCGTGACCACGCTGGACGTGCTGTCCGGCGGCCGCGCCTGGCTCGGCATCGGGGCGGCCTGGAACGACGAGGAGTCCAGCGGGCTCGGCATCCCGTTCCCGCCCGTGGCCGAACGGTTCGAGCGGCTGGAGGAGACGCTCCAGATCTGCCTGCAGATGTGGAGCGGCGACGAGAGCCCGTACCAGGGCAAGCACTACCAGCTTGAGCGGCCGCTCAACTCACCGCAGGCCCTGTCCTCCCCGCACCCGCCGATCCTCATCGGCGGAGGGGGAGAGCGCCAGACGCTGCGGCTGGTGGCCCGCTACGCCCAGGCATGCAACCTGTTTCCCGGCCCCGACCTCGCCCGCAAACTCGACGTCCTGCGCGCTCACTGCGACGCCGAGGGCCGCGACTACGACGAGATCACCAAGACCTGCTACTTCATGTTCGATGTCGGCGAGAAAGGCGAGAAGGCCGCCGAGGTCACCGACCAGCTCGGCAAGCTCGCCGAGCTGGGCTTCGAGGCAGCGATCGGCGCGGTGGCCAATGTCTGGCGGGTCACCCCGCTGGAGATCATCGGCAGCGAGGTGATCCCCGCCGTCGCCGGCCTGTGACCCAGGCACGCTCAGGGCGCGAGTACCGGCACCCGGACGCCCAGCGTGTCCAGCAGATGCTTGACGTCACGTCCGTCCGTGGTAACCACAGCAGCGCTGGCCTCTGCGGCGGTAATCGCCACGAAGCCACCGACCACGTCAGCCGTGCCCGCCCCCGCGAGCAGCGCCCCGACCGGCGAGACGTGCTCGGCTGCGAACGAGATCACGTCGCAGCCGCGCAGGGTCAGCATCAGCCTTGCCTGCCGACGTGGGTCGCGCACCACCTGGGCAGCCACCGGCGCCGGCACGATGATGTGGTCCCGTTCGTGGAGCCTCGACTCGTGGCGCCTCAGCGCGGCGGCGTCGCGCTCGCCGATCGCAATGAGTGCCCCACTGTCGTAGACGTAACGCCTCATGCTGTCCCCCGTCCGGGGCGATTGGCGCCTGCCTCCTCGTCACGGGTCCGGTAGCGGCGGCTGCGCTCCGCCTCCATGTCCGCGAGCGCTTCGTCGATGAGCCGGTGCTCCTCGGCTACCTCGGCTGTGGCCGCGGCCATTTCCTCTCCGGTCGGGTATCCGTGCTCCTGGTAGTACTCGTCGATGGCCGCCAGGCCATCATGCCGGATCTGCTCCCACCGCAGTTCCCTGAGGAGGGCACGCTCGACCACGCTGGAGATCGTGCTGTCCTCCTGGGCCGCCAGCAGTCGCACCGCCGTCGCGATCGATTCGCTGACGGTGACGTTGAGCACCGCCTTCTTTTCGGCCATGTTATGAATATAACATTGATCCGGCTGGGCGCCGCGATGATAGAAACGGCAGAGCCACGTCCGGTCCCCAACCCGCCCGGCCCGCCGCCGGAGTCCAGCACAGGAGCCCCCATGTCCGTGCTCAGCGCCCTGACCGATGCCATTGCCAGTGCCACGGTCGAGGTGGTCGATCTCACCGCACCACTCTCATCCTCGACACCGGTGATCAAGCTCCCGGAGCCGTTCGGCAATACCGTTTCCTTCTCGCTGCACGAGATCAGCCGGTATGACGACCGTGGCCCGGCCTGGTACTGGAATGACATCACCACCGGCGAGCACACGGGCACGCACTTCGACGCGCCGGTGCACTGGGTGACCGGTCGCGACGGCCAGGACGTGTCCCAGGTGCCGCTGCCCAGGCTGATCGCACCCGCCGTGGTGCTGGACTTCAGCGAGCAGGCTGCCGCCAACCCCGATTTCCTGCTTGAGGTCGACCACGTCAAGCAGTGGGAGGGCGAGCACGGGCCAGTGCCCGAGGGCGGCTGGCTGCTCTACCGGACCGGGTGGGATGAGCGGTCGGACAGCCAGGAGCGGTTCCTGAACGCGAACGAGACCGGGCCGCACACGCCGGGGGTGTCGATCGAGTGCGCCCGGTGGCTGGCGGAGGAAGCACCGGTGATCGGGTTCGGGGTGGAGACGGTCGGCACCGACGCCGGGACCGCGCACTCGTTTGACCCGCCGTTCCCGTGCCACTCGGCATTGCTTGGAGCGGGCAAGTACGGGCTCACCCAGCTGCAGAACCTCGCGCTGCTGCCAGCCCGGGGCGCGGTCCTGATCGTCGCCCCCCTCCCCATCACCGGCGGGTCGGGCAGCCCGTGCCGGGCGCTCGCCCTCGTCGAACGGGGGTAAGGAGCATGATGCTGGTCAGCGAGGCGGTCGGCGCGGCACTGACCGGGCTGGGCGCCGACACTGTCTTCGGCGTGGTGGGCAGCGGCAACTTCCACGTGACGAACGCCCTCATCGCGCGGGGCGCCACGTTCTACGCCGCCCGCCACGAGCGAGGCGCCGCCTGCCTGGCCGATGGCTGGGCACGGGCGGCCGGCCGGGTGGGGCTGCTCTGCGTCCATCAGGGACCGGGCCTGACCAACGCGATGACCGGGATCACGGAAGCGGCCAAGAGCCGCACGCCGCTGCTCGTGCTCGCGGCCGACGTGGCCGGCGCCGCCGTGCTGTCCAATTTCCGGATCGATGTCGCGGCGCTGGCCACTTCCGTCGGGGCGGAGGCCGACCGGCTGCACTCCCCCGGTTCGGCTGTCACCGATGTGGTCCGCGCCTACCAGACGGCGCTGACGCAACGGCGCACGGTCGTCCTCGCGATGCCACTGGATGTGCAGGCAGCGCAATGCGACCCGCCGGTACTGCGGCCGCCGCCCGCGCTGCGGCCCTGCCCGCCGGCCGCCGAGGCGGTGGCCGGCCTGGCCCGCGCTCTGCGCGGTGCCCAGCGGCCGGTGTTCGTCGCCGGGCGGGGCGCACGGATCGCGGGGGCCGGCCCTGACCTGGCGCGGCTGGCCGGCGCCTGCGGTGCGCTGCTCGCCACCTCGGCGGCGGCCAAGGGCCTGTTCCGGGGCGACCCGTGGGACCTGGACGTGAGCGGCGGTTTCGCCACGCCGCTGGCAGCCGAACTGATCGGCGCGGCCGACCTGATCGTCGGCTGGGGCTGCTCGCTCAACATGTGGACAATGCGCCACGGCAGGCTGATCGGGCAGGACGCCACCGTGGTTCAGGTGGACGACGAGGCGCCCGCGATCGGCGCGCACCGCCCGGTGGACGTGGGGGTGCTCGGCGATGCCGGGCAGACGGCCCAGGCTGTGCTGGCCGCCTTCGGCGGGGAGATAACCGCCGGATACCGGTCGCCCGAGCTCCAGGCCAGGATCGCCCGGGAGGGACGATGGCGCGATGTCCCGTACGCGGACGAGGGGACAGCGGCCGGCCCGGGAGGCGGGGCCGCCGGCGGCACGGGCGGGAGCGCGGGCGGCGGGCAGCGGATCGACCCGCGCACGCTCACCATCGCGCTGGACGACCTGCTCCCCGCCGAGCGGATGGTCTCGGTCGACTCGGGGAACTTCATGGGCTACCCGAGCATGTTCCTGTCCGTCCCCGACGCCAGCGCGTTCTGCTTCACGCAGGCCTACCAGTCGATCGGGCTCGGGCTGGCGTCGGCGGTGGGCGCGGCCCTCGCCCAGCCCGGCCGGCTGCCGGTGGCCGCGCTCGGCGACGGCGGGGCGCTGATGGGCATCAGTGAACTGGAGACGGTGGTGCGGCTCGGTCTGCCCATGGTGATCGTTGTGTATGACGACGAGGCCTACGGGGCAGAGGTGCATCATTTCGGGCCGGACGGGCACCCGCTCGACACGGTCCGGTTCCCGCCCGCCGACATCGCCGCCATCGGCCGCGGATTCGGCTGCGCGGGGGTGACTGTCCGCGGTCCCGGCGACCTGGGACCGGTGCGGGAATGGCTGGCAGGCCCCCGCGACCGCCCGCTGGTCATCGACGCCAAGGTCACCTCCGCCAGCGGCTCATGGTGGCTGGAAGAAGCCTTCCGGGGTCACTGATCCGGTCCGCGAACTCGCTGGCCTGCTGCGCCGTCACGGTCTTGCGCGGGCGGGTGCCAGTAGCCCAGGAAACGGGGCCCCATGTACTCACCGTCGCTGCCACCTGAGGGACCATATGGCTCGTCGTCTAAGGCAGGTAGTCGTTGAACCGCCGGGTGAGAAGCCAGCCGGGATCTTTCCCCCTCGCCTGCCTCGCTGATCAGCAGATAGCCGCGTATGCCGAGATCGATGTACGTGGCTGCGACGTGGGGTGGCTTGACCACACCCGCCAGAACCACACCTGCGTGGGCTGGACGAAGGCCGGCCACATCCACACCAGCCCTCCGGCGGCACAGTCTCTCCAGCACGGCATGAGGCTAATCCGGCCGGCAAAAACGGCCCGGCGGGCTTCGCGCGAGGAAGCGAAGCCCGCCGGGCGATCCGGCTAGACGATGGGATCAGGAACCGTCGCTCGGGACCTTCTCCCCGACCGGGAGAGGCGGCGGAGCGCTGACGGTGGCGCCGACCCGGGTCAGGGTCTCAGCCGGGTAGACCTCCTCGTCGTGGGCCGCCGCGTCGCCGACCTCCAGCACCTCATCGGGCATCCGCAGCTTCATGAACAGGCCGATCAACCGCAGCAGGATGAACGTCACCAGCGCGTCCCAGACGATGACGGTCAGCGCCGCCCCCGCCTGGATGAGCAACTGCTTGGGGTGCCCGTAGAACAGGCCGGCCGTGGTGATACTGGAGTTCTTGCCCAGCCCGATGTAGACGATCATGTGCGGGTCGGCGAGGAACCCGACCAGGAGGCCGCCCACCAGGCCGGCGACGCCGTGGGTGTAGACGACACCAAGCGCGTCATCGACCCTGTTGAACGGCCGGACCCTGCTCAGGTAGTTCCAGGCCACCCAGACGATCGCAGAGCCGACCAAGCCGATCACGATGGCGCCGAAGCCGTTCACGTAGCCCGCCGCCGGGGTGATGCCGACCAGGCCGACGATCATGCCGTTGACCCCGCCAAGGAAGGTCGGCTTCTTCTGCTTGCTGATCAGCATGTCCATGATGATCCAGGTCATCATGGCGACGGCCGTGGCCAGGTTGGTGTTGAGCACCGCAGCCGCGGCATCAGCCCCGGCGAAGTACGGGTCACCACCGTTGAACCCGTTCCAGCCCAGCCACAGGAGGCCCGCGCCGACCGAGACGAGCAGCAGGTTGTTCGGGACCCCGTGCTCGCGGTCCCGCTTGAGTCGTGGCCCGATGACCGCCGCGGCCACGAACCCGGACACGCCGGCGGCCAGGTGGATCACATAGCCACCGCTGAAGTCCAGTGCGCCATGCGCCGCCCACCAGCCACCGCCCCAGAGCAGGAACGCGTTGACCGCGTAGGCGAAGGTGGACCACAGCGGCACGAAGATCAGCCATACCTTGAAGCTGATCCGGCCGACCACGCTGCCCAGGAACAGCAGCGGCGTGATCGCCGCGAACACGAACTGGAAGTAGACCAGCGACGACTGCGGGAAGCGGAAGCCGGGGAAGGTAGAACTGGGACCGCTCCCCACCAGCGGGACGTTCGCCCGGCCCTGTTCCGACAGGGCACCGAGCACGGTGCCCGGCTTACCCAGGAACGTGCCGATCCACGGCTCGCCGAAGCCCATCTTGAAGGCCCACAGGACCCACACGATCAGGACCATGCAGAACCCGCTGAACGCCATGATCATGGTGTTCACAGCCCACTTGCGCTGCACCAGGCCCCCGTACAGGACGGCCAGGCCGGGCAGGCTCATCAGGCCGACGAGGGTAGCGGCCGTCATCTGCCAGGAGTTGTCTCCGGCATTCAGCCAATGGGGATAGGGAACCACTGCTCTCCCGCCTCTCTAGGGCTCGACCGTCCACCAGGTGCCGGTCAAGGACGCTTCATGTTTCCCATGTGCGGGTTTCGGACACGTTTCCCGGCGGTTACACCGCTGACACGGTCCAAGATGGTGCGGGCGCACGCATTACAGGCTTGTTTCGGCTAGGCCCTAACCCGTCGAAACCACGCCTGATTTTCCGGCCCTCGCCCGGGGAGGGCAGCCAGAAGCCCCCGGTACCGGGCCAGAACGCCCCTGAACGCGACCCGGGCCGACCGGGTGTACCGAGGGGGAGGCCCGGCCAGAACGCCCTGGCTGGCCGGTCACAGCATGTTCTCTTATATCACGTTCTGGTAACGGAGCCGCCCAGGTCTTGAGCGGTCCCCAGAGCCGAAATACGCTCGCGTCAACGCTTGGTAAGCGCTTACCCGACTTACCTGACGGCCCGCCAAGGCGGCCCGGTGGCGCAAAGGAGCCTGCCGGTGGACAACAGCGATCCGGGGAACGGCCAGCCGACCATCTACGATGTCGCGCGGGCCGCCGGTGTCTCGATCGCGTCCGTTTCGCGAGTTCTCAACGGCCGCCGCAACCCCCTGCCAGACACGCGGGAGCGGGTGGAGCGGGCCGTCGCCGAGCTTGGCTTCATCCCTGACGGTGCCGCGCGGGCGCTCAGCGCCAGGCTCAAGGAAGTCGTCGGCGTCGTCATCCGCCGTCCGACGGTGACCATGGCCGATGGCGGCATATTCGCGGATGAGGAGGAGAGCCTCCAGTTCCCCGATCTCATCAACCGGGGCATCGAGGTGGCCGCCCAGCATCGCGACTTCAGCCTGCTGGTCTGCTCCGTCGACGTGGACGACCACGATTACAGCAGGCGGATCTTCGCGCTGGCCCGCAAGAGTGACGGGCTGATCCTGCACGACCAGGTCCTCGACCCGGACCAGCTGGCCCGGCTCTCCCGGCAGGTGCCGATTGTCACCCTGGCGGGGGTGCAGAGCCCCAGCACGACCAACGTGGGCGGCGACAACGTCACCGGCATGCGCGAACTGGTCCGCCACCTTGTCCACGACCACGGCTTCCGAACGCTGGCCTACCTCGGCGGGCATGCGACCAGCCCGGACAACATCGCACGGCACGCCACCTTCGGGGCGGAGGTGACCGCGTCCGGCGCGGCCTTCACCGACGGCCCGCAGTGGCAGGGGAACTACTGTGCGGCCGGCGGTGCCCGGGTGATCGAGCGGCTGCTCGCCGAGGAGGCCGTCCTGCCCGAGGCCATCGCCTGCGCGAACGACCAGACCGCACTCGGCGTCGTGCACGCCCTGACCCAGCACGGGCTCGACGTTCCCGGGGACATCGCGGTCACCGGTTTCGACGACATCCCGGTCGCGCGGCACCTGCGGCCGCTGCTGACCACCGTGCGGCAGCCAATCCAGCAGCTCGGCGCCACCGCCTTCCAGGCCCTGTATGCCATGGTCCGCGATGGCGAGGCGGCCGGGCGCAACGTCATGCTGCCCACCACCCTCATCCGCCGGGAGAGCTGCGGATGCACCCCAGGCCCGGCCGTGCGGCCGACCGCGGGATAGGAGGACGTCATGCGCATGCTAGCCCGCAAGCTGCCGTTCTACGCGCTGACGTTCGTGATCGCGATCACCATTGACTTCCTCATCCCGCGGCTGATGCCAGGCAACGCGCTGGACGCCGTGCTCGCCAAAGCGGGCAGCCAGATGGGCAGCCCGCAGGCGCTCCGGGCGCTGGAGAAGCTGTACGGCGTCGACAACCCGGCCAGCCTGCCGACGCAGTACGCCCAGTTCTGGGCGGAATTGCTGCACGGCAACCTCGGCATCTCGACCAGCTCCTATCCGGCGCCGGTCACCTCGGTGATCGCCACCGCGCTGCCGTGGACGATCGCGCTGGTGGGCACCGCTACCGTGATCAGCTTCATGATCGGCACCGTGATCGGCGTCCTGGTCGCCTGGCGCCGCGGTTCCTGGCTGGACAACCTGCTGCCGGTCACCACGTTCTTCCAGGCGGCGCCGTATTTCTTCCTCGCCTTCCTGGCCATCGAGTTGTTCTCGGTCAAGCTCGGCTGGTTCCCCTACGGACTGGGCCAGAACCAGCTCGACTACCAGACCGGCCTGGCGCCGGGGCACGTGCTGGATGTGGTCGACCACGCGCTGCTGCCGGCCCTCACGATCGTCGTCGCCTCCGCGGCCGGCTGGACCGTCGGCATGCGCAATCAGATGCTCACCACCATGGACGAGGACTACGTGCTCATCGCGCAGGCCAAAGGCCTTCCCAAACGCCGGGTGATCTGGTACGCGGCACGGAACGCGGTCCTGCCGAGCGTGTCCGGCTTCTCGCTGGCGATCGGGTTCGTGATCTCCGGCGCTCTGCTGACCGAGATCGTCTTCGCGTACCCAGGGATCGGCTTCGTGCTGTACCAGGCAGTCATCAATCACGATGCGCCGCTGATGCAGGGCATCTTCCTGATCATCACGCTTGCGGTGCTGGCCGCCAACCTGCTCGCCGACTTCGCCTACCTGCTCCTCGATCCGCGCACCCGGCAGGAGGCGTAGCGATGGCCATCACCGTCAACGAGCCGGCAGTCACCGCGGCCGGACCCGCCCGGCCGCTGCGGGTGCGCCGGGTCCGGCTGCCCCGTTCACCCAAGGTCCTGATCGGCTTCGGCCTGCTCATCGCCTTCCTGATCCTGGCCATCGTGGGCCCCAGCCTGGCTCCCTACGACCCGTCGGCCGACCTGGCGCTGAGCGGGACCCCGCACCCGCCGTCGGCGGCACACTGGCTCGGCACCACGCAGACCCAGCAGGACGTCCTGTCCCAGATGCTCGTCGGCGGGCGGAGCACCATCCTCGTCGCGTTCCTGGCCGGCATCGTGGCGACGGTCATCTCGGTCGTGGTTGGCGTCGCCGCGGGCTATCTTGGCGGGCTGGCCGATGACCTGCTCTCGATGCTCGCCAACATCTTCCTGGTCATGCCCGCGCTGCCGCTGCTGATCGTGATCTTCGGCTTCCTGCCCAGCTCCAGCAACGACCTGCTGACCGGCGCGATCATCGCGCTGACGGGCTGGGCCTGGGGCGCACGGGTGCTCCGCGCGCAGACCCTCTCGCTGCGCAACCGGGACTATGTGGAGTCAGCCCGGCTCACCGGCGAGAGCACCGCCCGGATCATCGGCTGGGAGATCGTGCCCAACCTGCTGCCCATCATCGCGTCCTCGTTCCTGTTCACCGTGCTGTACGGCGTCGGCACCTACACCGCCATCGCCTACCTCGGCCTGGTGAACATCGACCCGCACTGGAGCTGGGGCGGCATGCTGTTCTGGGCGCAATCGGTGAACGCCCAGGTCAGTGGGTACTGGTGGTGGTACATCCCGCCAGGGCTGGCAGTCGCGCTGCTGGGAACGTCGCTGGCATTGCTCAACTTCGGCATCGACGAGTTCATCAACCCCCGGCTGCGGGCCGCCGGGCTCACCCGGCGGCGGGCACGGCGGGCGGGCCTGCCGACCCGCTCCGCACTCGGCGTCACCCCGGTCATGCGGCGGCCGGTCACCAGCGACCAGGCAGGCACTCGATGACGCGCCAGTCTGCCATCAGCGCGGTGGGTGCACCGCTGATCGAGGTGTACGGGCTGCGGGTGGATTACGGGCTCGGGCCCGATGCGGTACACGCCGTCATCGACGCCGACCTCACGCTGGTGAGCGGCAGCGTGCTGGGACTGGCCGGCGAGAGCGGCAGCGGCAAGTCCACCCTCGCCTACGCGATCACCAGGCTGCTGCGCGCACCCGGTGTCATCGCCGGTGGCCAGGTCCTGCTGCATTCCGGCACCGCAGCCGGCAGCGCGGCGGGGCCGGCGGGCACCATCGACCTGCTCGCCGCGGACGAGAGCCGGCTGCGCGAACTGCGCTGGTCCCGCATCGCCGTGGTGATGCAGAGCGCCATGCACGCGCTCAACCCGGTGATCACCGTTGGTGCCCAGCTCATTGACGTACTCCGGGCACACCAGCAGCGGATGGACAAGGCGGCCCGGGTGCGGCGGGCTGCCCAGCTGCTAGAAATGGTGGGGATCTCGCCGGACCATCTCGGTCATTACCCGCACCAGCTCTCCGGTGGCATGCGACAGCGGGTGATGATCGCCATGGCGCTGTCCTGCAGCCCGAGCCTGCTGATCGCGGACGAGCCCACCAGCGCGTTGGACATCACCATCCAGGCGCAGGTCCTCACCCTAATGAAGGAGCTCATTGAGGAGATCCGAACTTCGATTCTGTTCATCAGCCACGACCTCGGCGTAATCGCGGAGATGGCGGACGACGTGGGGGTTATGTACGCGGGCCACCTGGTTGAGTTCGGCCCGGTCGCCGAGGTGTACACCCAGCCAAGACACCCCTACACAAAGGCGCTGCTCCGTGCGAACCCGCGGCAGTACAAGGGGGACGGACCGCTACCCTCCCTGCCCGGCTCCGTCCCCAACCTCTCCCGCCTCCCGCCGGGGTGCACGTTCCATCCGCGGTGTGCCCTCGCCCGACCGGAGTGCCGCGAGCCGCCCGGTCCGCGCTTGGAGCCCGTCTCGGGGAGCCCGGGCCACCGCACGGCCTGCTACTTCAGCGAGGAGGTGGCGACGCTCCCGTGACCCAAGCTCTCGTGGAGATCCGCGGTCTCACGAAGCACTTCCCGTTGACGCGTCCCGTCCAAGACGTGTTGGCGCGGCGTCCCCGCGAGGCCATCCGCGCCGTCGACGGCGTTTCCGTCAACGTCCGGAAGGGCGAAGCCCTCGGTCTCATCGGAGAGTCGGGCTCGGGGAAGACGACGCTCGGCTGGCTCGTCGCCCGGTTGCATGAGCCAACCGCCGGGTCGATCCGGTTCGACGATGTCGAGGTGACCTACCTCAAGGGCGAGGAGCTTCGCAAGCTCCGGCGTCGCGTCCAGATTGTGTTCCAAGACCCGGTCGGGTCCCTCGACCCGAGACTCCGGGTGTGGCAGATTGTGGGGGAGCCCCTCCAGGCGCAGGGCGACTTGACCCGGACCGAGTTACGCGCGCGCGTCGAGGAACTCCTCGCGCTCGTCGGCCTTCCCGCCGGGTCGCTCGATCAGTATCCGCACGCGTTCTCCGGCGGCGGCCGGCAGCGGCTCTCCCTCGCCCGGGCCTTGAGCGTGAACCCCGAGCTCGTGATCCTCGACGCGCCCACTTCGGCCCTCGATGTCGCGGTGCAGGCCCAGATCCTGAACCGGCTCGTATCCCTCCAGCCGGCGATGGGCCTTTCCTACCCCTTAATCCCCCCCACCGTCGCGGCAGTGCGTTACGCCCCCCGCCGCGGGGCGGCACAGG
>OFGV01000142.1_pt1 | contig 13215 bp, 12 predicted proteins | sample 1521911 | NCBI WGS metagenome assembly OFGV01 (sample SAMEA2553413, study PRJEB24118) | soil metagenome
TGCCTCCCCGCCAGCCGCCGTTCGCTCATCCGCCAGCCACCATTAACCCCCAGGTCAGCAGCCGTTCATCCACGGCCTGAATCGCCGGCCACCGCCCTCGCGGCGGCCCCGGCCCACTGCCGGCCCGGCACCGCATCGGGAATAATGGGACATCAGGGCCGGTCCCAATCCGTGGCCGCCTTCCACTTCCCTGCCAGCCGAGCCGCCACGTACCGTGCCGCACGAGATCCGAGGAACGATCATGACCGCTGCCAGCCACGCCGACAGCGCGGTACCCAGCCACGAGCACCGGGACGTCTCCGGCGGCTGGCTGCGCCCCGCGGTCTTCGGCGCCATGGACGGCCTGGTAACCAATGTGTCGCTCATCGCCGGCGTGGGCGCGGGCGGCGGGGCGGCGCACATCATCGTGCTCACTGGGCTGGCCGGCCTGGCCGCAGGCGCGTTCTCGATGGCGACCGGCGAATTCGTCTCGGTCTCCTCGCAGAACGAACTGGTCGCGGCCGAGGTCCGCAAGGAGCGTTACGAGCTGGAGAACCACCCCGATGCCGAGCGCAAGGAACTGGCCGGCAAGTTCCGGATGTGGGGGGTGGACGCCGACCTCGCCGACCGGGTGGCCGGGCAGGTCTCCGCACACCTCGAGCACGCCCTGGCCGTGCATGTGCGGGAGGAACTCGGGGTCGACCACCAGGTGCTGCCGTCGCCGGTCGTCGCCGCGGGTGCCTCCTTGCTCACCTTCGCGGCCGGGGCGCTCATCCCGCTCCTGCCCTACCTGTTCTCCTACGACTCGCTCGGCGCCGCACTGGGGCTGGCGGCCGTGGCAGCGTTCGCGGGCGGCGGGCTGGTGGCACGGCTCACCGACCGGCCGTTCCTGCGCGGGGCCGTGCGCCAGTTGCTCCTGGGTGCTTTCGCGGCCGGTGTCACCTACCTCATCGGTAGCGGGGTCGGCGCCGTGATCCACTGACCCCGGGTGGGGCCCGCCGCTCACCGCCGCGCCAGCTACCAGATGTCGTGACCGAACGGGTCGTCGCCGCGCGCTCCCGGCGTGGAAAGCAGGGCGAGGTCGGACTCCACCATCATCGTGATCAGCTCGTCGAAACCCACCTTCGGTTCCCAGCCGAGCTGCTTGACCGCCGTAGACGGGTCGGCGCACAGCTGGTCAACCTCGGCGGGCCGGACGAAGGCCGCGTCACAGACCACGTGGTCCCGCCAGTAAAGCCCGGCGACGCCGAACGCACGCTCCACCAGATCCTCCACGCTGTGGGTCACCCCCGTGCCCACCACGACGTCCTCGGGCACGTCCCGGGTCAGCATCAGGTGCATGGCCCGCACGTAGTCGCCGGCGAACCCCCAGTCGCGGCGCACCGTGAGAGTGCCCAGCCGCAGCTGGCGTTCCAGCCCGAGCTTGATCCTGGCCACCCCGAGCGACACTTTGCGGGTCACGAACTCGCTGCCCCGGCGCGGTGATTCGTGGTTGAACAAGATCCCCGAGACAGCGAACATGCCGTATGACTCACGGTAATTCTGGGTGAGGAAATGGCCGTACGTCTTGGCCACGCCGTACGGGCTGCGGGGATGGAAGGGAGTCCGCTCCGTCTGCGGCGACTCGGCCACCATGCCGAACATCTCCGACGAGGACGCCTGGTAGAACCGGATCTGCCCGCTGCCCGGGGTGCGCGACGAGCTGATCCCGCTGCAGACCCTGATCGCCTCCAGCACCCGGAGCACGCCCAGCCCGGTCACCTCACCGGTGAGCTCGGCCTGCTGCCATGACATCGGCACGTAGGAGATCGCGGCCAGGTTGTATACCTCGTCGGGCTGGACCCGCTCGACCGCGGAAATCAGGCTGCCCTGGTCGAGCAGGTCACCACGGACCAGCTTGACCTCCCCGAGCAGTTCGCGCAGCCGGCGCACCCTCGGGTTGGACTGCCCGCGGACCAGCCCCCACACCTCGCACCCTTGCGCCAGCAGATGTTCGGCGAGATAGGACCCGTCCTGCCCGGTGATCCCGGTTATCAGCGCACGCCTCGTCATCGCCCGTCCTCCACCGCCGTCTGTGACCTGCCGGAACGCACCACACTCGGCGGCATGCCGCGCTAGGTCTGTCGCGGCAGCTTAAAGCACGCCAGACACGAGCGGTCAGGGCCGAGGGGCACAAGGGTATGGGCCGTACTGGATGGTAATGTTCGCCGGGCACCGCTGAAGGGAGCAGGCCAGTGCTGACCGTCGACTTCCGCCGTTTCCCGGTCGAGCCCGGTGACCGCCTGCTGGATCTTGGCTGCGGCGCCGGGCGGCACGCCTTCGAGGCGTTCCGCCGGGGTGCGCAGGTGACCGCCTGTGACGCCGACGAGGGCGAGTTGCGGACCGTCGCCAGCATTGCCACCGCCATGGAGGAGGCCGGGGAAAGTCCCGCCCTGGCACAAGCCGTCGCGGTGGGCGGCGATGCCACCGCGATGCCGTTCGGCGATGGGGTTTTCGACCGGGTGATCGCCGCCGAGGTGCTGGAACACATCGCCGACGATCAGGCAGCCCTGCACGAAATCGCCCGGGTGCTGCGGCCAGGTGGCCTGCTGGCTGTGACCGTGCCCGCCTGGCTGCCGGAACGGGTCTGCTGGCTGCTGTCCGACGACTATCACAACGTTCCCGGCGGTCACGTCCGCATCTACACCCGGCCGGAACTTGAGGCGAAGCTCCGGCGGGCGGGCCTGACAGTAGGCGGCCATCATCATGCCCATGGGCTGCACTCGCCCTACTGGTGGCTGAAGTGCGCGGTCGGGGTGGCAAACGACGATCATCCGCTGGCCCGCGCCTACCACCGGCTGCTGGTCTGGGACATCATGCGCAAGCCCGCCGTCACCCGCCTCGCCGACTCGGCGCTGAACCCGCTGATCGGCAAGAGCCTCGTCGTCTACGCGGACAAGCATGCGACCGTCTGACAGCTCCCAGCGGTCCCGCACGGCCGGCTGGGTCCCCGAGGTCGCCGGAATCCTCACCGCTGACCAGATCATCAGCACCGGGCACGCCATCGCCGCGGTGCAGCAGCGCGGTGGCGCCATCGGCTGGCCAGATGGCCACGTCGATGCCTGGAACCACGTCGAATGCGCGATGGCGCTGTCCGCCTGCGGCCTGCGCGGCCCGGCCCGGCGGGCCTATGAATGGCTGCGCACCACCCAGCGGGCCGACGGGTCGTGGCCGAAGCAGACGGCGGCCGGCGGCCTGGTGACCGACGCCGCCACCGAGAGCAACCAGGTCGCCTACGTGGCGGTCGGCGTCTGGCATGAACTCCTGGTCACCCGCGACGCGGACTTCGCCCGGCAGATGTGGCCGACGGTGCGTCGCGCCGTCGATTTCGTGCTCGCCCTGCAGACACCCCGCGGCGAGATCATCTGGAAACGGGCCGCCGACGGGACCGCGGCCAGCTATGCGCTGCTGACCGGCTGCTCGAGCATCTACCAGAGCCTGCGGTGCGCGGTGGCGCTGGCGGAATTCGTCGGGCAGCCGCAGCCAGACTGGGAACTCGCGGCCGGCCAGCTCGGGCACGTCGTGGCGAACCACCCCGAGGCGTTCGCCGACAAGAGCGTGTTCTCGATGGACTGGTACTACCCGGTCCTCGCCGGGCCGTTGCGCGGGCCCGCAGCGGCCCAGCGCCTGACCGAGGGCTGGCCGGAATTCGTGGTTCCCGGCCTGGGTGTCCGCTGCGTCAGCGACGAGCCATGGGTCACCGGCGCGGAAACGTGCGAACTGGTCATGGCGCTGGAGGCGACCGGCGACCGGGCACGCGCACTGGAATTGTTCCGCCAGGTCCAGCATCTGCGGGACGCCGACGGCGCCTACTGGACCGGCTGGCAGTTCGAGAACAAGGCGCATTACCCGGCCGAACGCAGCAGCTGGACAGCGGCGGCTGTGATCCTGGCAGCCGACGCGCTCGCGGCCGCGCCCGGCGGGTGGGGATTGTTCCGGGCCGCCGCAGACGCCGGCGCGGCGCTCCCCCCAGCAGACGCCAGCGCCTGCGGCTGCGCCGTTCCCGCCACCAGCTGACCGCCCGCGGCCCCCGCCCGGCTAGCGTGCAACACGAACACGATCATCAGGTGCCTGCCCCGGTGCGCTCCAGGACCCGCAGGGAGCCTTCCACGGTCACTTCTGTGAAGGCCCCGGAGGCGAGCGCCCGCCGGTAGATGCCGTACGGTGCCTGCCCGCCGTCCGCCGGGTCGGGGAAGACGTCGTGGATGGCCAGCGCGCCGCCGTGCGCCACCCAGGGTGCCCAGCCCCCGTAGTCGGCCCCGGCCGCGGCCTCGGTGTGCCCGCCATCGATGAACAGCAGCCCCAGCGGCGTCCGCCACAGCCGCGCCACCTGGGCGGACCTGCCCACGATGACGACCACGTCCTCCTCCACACCCGCGTCGCCAAGGGCGGCCCGCAGGTGCGGCAAGGTGTCCAGCCGCCCGGTGCGCGGATCGACCAGCGCCGGGTCGTGGTACTCCCAGCCCGGCTGGTTCTCCTCCGAGCCGTGGTGGTGGTCCACCGTGATCACCACCTGCCCGGCCGCCCGCGCCGCCGCCGCGAGGTAGATCGTGGACTTGCCGCAGTAGCTGCCGACCTCCAGCACCGGCCCGGCCGGGGCGTAGGCAGCCGCCGCCCGGAAGAGGGCGAGTCCCTCCTCGGGCGGCATGAACCCGGTGGCGGCCTCCGCGGCCTCGCGCAGCCGGGGTGGCATCGCGGCGCGGGTGTCCCTCATGGCCTGAGAGAATAACGCGATATGAGGGTCAATGTTGATCGTGATCTGTGCGAGGCCAACGCGGTGTGCGCTGGCCTGGTACCGGAGGTCTTCGACGTCGACGACAACGACGAACTGCACATCCTGGTTAGTGAGGTGCCCGCCGAACTCGCCGACGGGGTACGCCGCGCGGTGCAGTCCTGCCCGAAGACGGCCCTGCACCTGGAGGAATGACTCAGCGAGCGGGTGGCTCCTGGAGTTCTACCCGGTTGCCCGCCGGGTCGGTGACGAATGCCTGCCGGCCCGGGCCGACCGGCACCGGGTCGGTGACGGCTACCCCCAGCGTGCGCAGTTCGGCGACGGCGGCGTCCAGGCCGGTCACCGCCAGCGCGAAGTGCTGCCCGAGCGATGGCGGCACGTCGGCCTTGATCAGGTGCACCTGCTGGCCGCCCGCGTCGAGCCAGGCACCGTCGAAGCTGAAGTCAGGACGGTCGGCGCGCTCGGTCAGGCCGAGCACGCGGGTATAGAAGTCGCGCGCCGCCGCGACGTCGCTAACGTTGATCGAGACGTGGTGAAGCCCGGCCGGCCGCATGGTGTCAGTCTGGCAGCGTGGCCCCGGTCCCACCAGTGCGGCGAGCCGGCCCGGCCGCCCCCGTGCCGGTGGATAAGGTGCGGGCGCCGCGCGCCAGGCGGTCCAGCGCCTCGGCCAGGACCTCCTGCTTCTTGCAGAACGCGAACCGCACCTGCGACCTGCCCGCGTCAACGTTGTCGTAGAACACCACGCTCGGGATTGCCACCACACCGGCCCGGTGCGGCAGGTCCCGGCAGAACTGCATGCCGTCGGTGTGGCCCAGCGGCCGGACGTCGGTGGTGATGAAGTAGGTCCCGGCCGGCTGGTAGACCTCGAACCCGGCCCCGGCCAGGCCCGCGCACAGGAAGTCGCGCTTGACCCGCAGGTCCGCACTGATGGCGGCGTAATAGGCGTCGGGCAGGGCGAGCGCCTCGGCGATGGCGTACTGGAACGGCCCGCCGGTGACGTAGGTGAGGAACTGCTTGACCGTGCGGACGGCCGTCACCAGTTCCGGTGTGCCGGTGACCCAGCCGATCTTCCAGCCCGTGAACGAGAAGGTTTTGGCCGCCGAACTGATCGTGACCGTCCGGCCGGCCATTCCAGGCAGCGAAACGATTGGCACGTGGACACCGTCGTACACCATGTGCTCGTAGACCTCATCGGAGACCACCAGCAGGTCGTGGGAGCAGGCGAGGGCCGCGATCTGGGCCAGTTCGTCCCGGGTGAACACCGCTCCGGTCGGATTGTGCGGGGTGTTCAGCAGGAGGAGCCTGGTGCGGCTGGTGATGGCCGCGCGCAGCGCGTCGATATCGGGCCGGAAATCGGGCGGGCGGAGGGTGACCGGCACCCGGGTGGCTCCGGCCATGGCGATGCAGGCCGCGTAGGAGTCGTAATAGGGCTCGAACGCGATCGCCTCGTCGCCGGGCTCCAGCAGTGCTATCAGGGCCGCCGCGATCGCCTCGGTGGCTCCGGCCGTGACCAGCACCTGCGAGTCCGGGTCCAGGTCGAGGCCGTAGAAGCGCTTCTGGTGCGCGGCGACCGCCTGCCGCAGTTCGGCGATGCCTGGGCCGGGCGGGTACTGGTTGCCGCGGCCCTCCATGATCGCCGCGGCGGCCGCGGCGGCGATCTCGCGCGGCCCGTCGGTGTCGGGGAAGCCCTGACCGAGGTTCACTGACCCGGTCGTGCCGGCGAGTGCCGACATCTCGGCGAAGATCGTGGTTCCCATCCCGGCGAGCCGGGGGTTCAGCAATGGTCGGTTCACCAGGCCATGACATCACGCTCCGCGCCTGGCCGCCCGGCGCTGCCCCATTCACGCCCGCTGGCCCGGCGCCCGCGGGTTACGCTGCGGGCATGCGCGTTGCCTTGTGCCAGTTGCCGGTCAGCCCCGATCCGGCCATCAACCTCGGACGGGTCCGGGAGGCGATGGCCGCCGCCGCCCGGCAGCGGGCCGACCTCGCGGTGTTCCCGGAAGCGACGCAGGCCAGATTCGGCAGTGACCTGCGCGCCGTGGCCGAGCCGCTGGACGGCGGGTTCGGCACCGGGCTGGCGGAGGCGGCCCGCAGCGCGGGGGTGGCACTGGTGGCGGGCGTGTTCGAGCCGGCGCCGGACGGCCGGGTCTACAACACCACGGTCGGCTACGACGGTGCGGGCGAGCGGGTGGCGGCCTACCGCAAGATCCACCTGTTCGACTCGCTTGGCGAACGCGAGTCGGCGCTGGTGGCTCCCGGCTCGCAGCTGGTCGTGGCAGATCTCGCCGGGATCAGGACCGGTTTCGCCACCTGCTACGACATCAGGTTCCCCGAGCTGTCCCGGGCCCTGGTGGCCCGGGGCGCCGGACTGATCGTGGTGCCGTCGGCCTGGGCCGCGGGGCTGTTCAAGGAGGAGCACTGGGTCACCCTGGTACGTGCCCGCGCGATCGAGAACACGGTCTGGCTCGCGGCGGCCGGCCAGGTTCCCGACCCCTCCTCGCCGCCGGCCCGGGCGCCGACCGGGGTAGGCCGCAGCATGCTGGTCGATCCGATGGGGACCGTCCGTGCCGATCTCGGGCCGTGGCCCGGCGTCACCGTGGCCGAACTGGACACCGCCATGACCGCGCAGGTCAGGGCGGTACTGCCGTGCCTGGAACACCGGCGCGACGACGTGTTCGGGCCAGCCTGGCCGGGCAGCTCGCTCAGCGAACCCGGGTGAGCAGCAGAACCGGATGCTGCCCGCTCCCGGTAGCCGCGTAGCCAACGCCACTCAGGACGCTGCCCGAGACGCTGAGCCCGGAGATCCGCCGTATCCCGGGCCCGCCGGGCCAGGTGCCGGCCGGCCGCACCTCGTGCCATCTGAGCCCGTCCAGGGACCACCACATGATCACCTGCTGGGACCCCGCCGTGCTCCAGGTACCGGCAGCGACGAAACCACCTCCGGCTGCGGTGAGAGCCGTGACGCCGGCCGGGCCGCGTGGTACGGGCAGGGTGGTCTCGCGCCAGCTGGCGCCGCCGTTGGTGGAGACCGCCGCGTACGGCACCGGCCCGGACGCCCGCGTCTGGGTGCCGATTGCGGCTATGCGGCGCCCCTGGATGGCGACCTGCTGGAGCACGGCGCTGTGGGCGCCGGCCGGCAGAGCCAGCTGGACGCTCGTCCACCCCTGCCCGGTGCGGGACAGCCACACGGTGGGGCGGGTTCCGACGGCGCCCACGGCTGCGAAGCCGGTCCTGCCTGCCGCCACGCCCACCATTGCGGACGGGCTGCCGGGAGCACTGCCGGACCACCACCCTTGCGGGATCCAGCTGGTGAGCGTGGCCGACCACCACAGGGCAGCAACCGGCTGGCCGTGCACTACCTGCACGCCCACCACCACGTAGCCCGATGGCCCGGCCGCTGCCTGGGCGACGGCGACGCCCGGGGCAGCGAACGGGGTGGTGCCGCCGGCAGGCTGCCACGTCCGGCCATCCGGCGAGGTCAGCAGAACCGGGTCCGGACTGGCTGACACGCTCGCGGAACTAAGCGAGCCCGTCACGCCCACCTGGGCGGCCGGCCCATCAGTGCCGCCCTCCCCGCCGGCCGCAAGCCAGCCGGCCCGGCCGTGCACGACGCTGGTCAGGCCGGGACCGGCGCCAGGCGCGGACGCCGGCGCCAGCACTGGCACCTGCGACCAATGCCCGCTGGCTGCCCGCGACCAGATGGCGGGCCGGCCGTCAGCACTGCCGACCGCTACCTGCCGGCCGGCGGCTGCGGCAAGGCTGTTGACGGTCACGGCCGGGGCCGCGGCGCCGGCCAGGGCGGCCTGGCCCACCGGCACCGGCCGCCCGCGTGCCAGCAGCAGGAACGACTGCCCAGACGGAGTGCCTGACGCGCCCGCCGAAGCCGCCTTCACGAGGCTGGCGCCGGCGGCCACCACCTCGCCACCGGGGCCGACCGTCACCCCGGTCACGGTTCTGACCGACGACCTGCCCAGGTTGGCGCTCTGGCGCCAGGACCGCCCGCGGACGCTGACGAATGCCACCCGCTTCCCGCCGGCCGTCCCGGTCGCCACGGCGCCATGGTCGTTCCCGCCCACCGCGGTCAGCTGCAGCGGTGCACCCCTGCGCCCGGTCAGCACGCCCGCGAACCGCCATCGTGAGCCGCTCACCGACGAATACACGACCGCGCCGGGGACCCCCTTCGAGGTGTGGCCGGGCCGAATGGCCACCAGGCCCGAGCCGGTGGCGGCAAGCCCGGACAAGCCGCTGGTGGCGCCATGGGTGACCGGGGGGTCGGCACGCTGCCAGTGGCTGCCGCCGTCCGTGCTCCGCCACACGCCCGTGGCCTCGGAGATGACGGTGACCTTCCGCTTCCCACGCTTGTGCACGGCCGTGCCGAAGACATCTCCTCCGGCCACGATGACGCTGCCATGGGCGGCGGCCCAGCGCAGATTGATCACCTGCCCGGCCATGCCCGCCAGCCGCAACTGGCTGGCGCTCATGCGCTGCCAGGTCAGGCCGTCCGCCGACGTCCACAGCACCGGGCTGGTCACCGGCGCCTGGCCGATGGAGGCAGCGTTCTCGCCCACGGCGACGAAACCGCTGCCGGTCCGGGCCAGTGCCCGCACCCGGTCACCGTCGGCCAGCGGAGCGATGCCCGGGCCGAGCAGCCAGGACCGGCCATCGGGGGACGTCCAGGCGGCGCCCGGGCCCAGCGCGAGCCAGCCGCCGTGGCCACCCGCGACCATCACCGGCACGGCCCCGGCCCCGGCGGCAGCGCCGCCAGGTGGGACACGCAGCACCGCCGGCTGCCACGTTCTGCCGCCATCGGCAGAGGTGAGGACCAGCGGCCTGGTGGCGGGAAACGCGGCCTGCGAGCCGACCGCGACCACGGTCTCGCCGACCGCGGCCACCCCGGTGAGGGCGGGAAGCGCGCCCTGCCCAGGCTGCCCGGGCAGGGGTGCGAACTGTGCATCGGCCAGCCGGGCGGATGGGCGGGCGACCACCAGCCCGCCCAGGCCCGCCCCGGCGCCCAGGGTCTGGGTGATGCCGACGCCGGCGACCGCCACGAGCACCACCGCGCCGGTCGCCGCCACCAGCACGCGCCGCCTGCTGCCCCGGCCGGCGTTGCTGCCCCGGCCGGCTTCGGTGTCCGCGCCGGTGTCAGCGTCCGCACCCGGACGGCTGTCCCCGCCGCGGGCCTGGTCGCCACGGCCGGTACCGTGGCCGTCGCCGGGACCAGTGCCCCCGCCAGGGCCGTTGTCCCCGCCGGGGCCGCCCTCCCCAGCGTGGCCGGGATCAGGCGGCTGGCTGCCGGGCGTGACCAGGCCAACCTCAGCCGGTATGGCCGCCGCGGGCACCACCGGGATCGGCTCCGTACGCTGCAGGTCCGTGTCGGCAGGTGCCCAGCCTGCGGGCCGCTGCCACTCAAGCCGGGCTTCCTGCCATGCGCTCCACGCCTGCTGCCAGACCGACCCTCGGCCAGCTGCCGCCATCGTCTCCCCCGTCCGCAGGACGTTTCCCGTCCCCGGTCTGTTCCCCGTTGCCTGCCTGCGGCTGGCTCCCCGGCCGCGCCTGGCTGGCTGCCCGCGGCCGGCTCCCTGCCCGCGGCCGGCTCCCTGCCCGCGGCCGTTACCTGGCCCGTCCCCCGCTGCCCGCCCGTTGCCATGAGCGTCGCCGGGCCAGCCGTTACCCGGCCCGCTCACGGTCCCTGGGCCGCCCCCGGTCTCCGGCCAGCCGGTCCCGCCCGGTCCGGCCTGTCCGCCGCCCGGCGCCTCGTCTCCGGCCGGCTGGCCCGCCCACCCGGTACCTGCCGGATGGATCCCGCCCGGGTATCCGCGCAGGGCAGGGGTACCGCCCAGGGCGGGGATGATGCCGCGCAGGGTCCACGGTGCCAGGGCCGGGCTCATCCCCCGCTGGCCCGTTCCGTGGTCGGTGCTCACAGAAGGTCCGCGGTGCGCGCTCGGCTCGAACGGGGGGCGAGCCAGCGGGAAGGGCACACGGTGTGTCTCACGCCCGATCATGGTAGTGGCGTGAGGCCTGCTACCCATCGCGATCCGGTCAGCTGCCCGACAGTGTCGTCATCCGGCTGGCCGGGAGGTAGCGCACGGCGAGACGCCGGGAACTCGCATCGAGCAGAGCGCTGCGCAGGCTCTTCATCTCATCGTCGCTTACCCGTTCCAGGAAGCGCCGCATGGTCAGATTCTCGTCGCCGCCAGATCGCAGGGCTTCGGCCATGAGGCGCGCATCGTGCTCCTCGCGTGCCTCGACCGGCCAGTACCGCCAGGCACGGCCCACCTTGTCACGGTGGAGCACGCCTTTGCGGTGAAGGATGTTCATCACGGTCATCACCGTCGTGTAAGCCACTGGGCGCTCATAGTCCATGCGCTCGCGGACCTCACGGACGACATAGGGGCCATCGCCCGCCCACATGACGTTCATGATGGCCATCTCAAGTTCGCCGAACTCGCGCACTGGCTGCCACCTCCGGTTCCCCATGTAAACATGGGTTGCCCTCGGTCAGCCGGGGACGGCCGGTGCGGTGAGGGAGAAAAACTGCACCGTGATAGTGATTTTTCGCCACGAGCCAATGTCTTTCCCCCAGCGGGGGTCACCCGCGCAGCGGGCGCTGGCCTCACGACCTCGCGCTGCGCTCGGGATCGTCGGCCAGCACCGGGCTGCCTGACCCGCCGCGCCAGTGGCGGCGGACCGCCCAGACCGCGAGCAGCGCGGCCACCAGCGCCGCCAGGCCGATGGCGGACCCGGTGCCCACCTGCCGCTCGACCACAGCGTAGGCGGACCCGGCGAGATAGCCCAGCAGGCAGTACCCGATCCCGCAGACGGTCCCGCCGATCGCGTTGTGCAGCACGAACGTGCGGTACGGCATCTTGGCCGTGCCTGCCAGCGCTGGCACGAGAGCGCGGAGCACTGCGGTGAACCTGCCAAGGAGCACGGCGATGGCGCCGCGGGCATGAAGCGTGGCGACCGCCTTGTCCACGGTGCCCGAGATCCGGCGCAGGAACCGGGACCCGATCACCCGGGCGCCCATCCGGCGGCCCATCTCGTAGCCGACCAGCGGGCACTCTCCGGCGACCTGGTCCGATGAACTCCTCTGATGCTATTCGCCAGTTCGAGGAGTCTCGCTGGGCAGCAGCGCGCGAGACTGGTACCGGACACCAGGTCACCTCTGCTTACCGAGCCACGCAGAAGTGCCTGATCGTGCATGATCTATGGATCCAATGGCCATTGGTGAGCAGACCGCGTCGCCGTTACCCGACCCGCAAGGGGGTGGTTGATGCCGTCACCTCCGCCCGGCGCCGAACTCGTGCCCCACGGTGGCACCACCCGGCCGACCAGCTTCACCGGGCTCATCTCCAGGGATGGCTCCACTGGGTACGCCGCCGAGGCCGGGCGCTACCAGCTGTACGCCTCGCTGGCCTGTCCCTGGTCGCACCGGGCGCTGATCGTGCGCAGGCTGCTCGGGCTGGAGCAGGTGATCGGCCTCACCCTGACCGACCCGATCAGGGACGAGCGTGGCTGGCGTTTCCCGCCCGGCGACGGCGGGATCGACCCCGTCACCGGCGCCCGCTATGTCTCCGAGCTGTACCTGGCCACCGACCCCAGTTATGCGGGCCGCTTCACCATCCCCTGCCTCTGGGACACCCGGACGCACCGCATCGTGACCAACGACATACCGAACATCACCGTCACGTTCGAAACCGAGTTCAGCGCCTATCACCGCCCGGGCGCTCCGGACCTGTACCCGGAGGAACTGCGGCCCGATATCGACGCCCTGGGCACGCTCATCTTCCACGCGGTCAACAACGGCGTGTACAAGGCGGGCCTGGCCACCGCGCAGGCAGCGTACGAGGACGCCTTCGACACCCTGTTCGCCACCCTGGCCGCGCTGGAAGAACGGCTGTCCACCCGCAGGTTCCTGGTGGGGGGGCAGCTCACCGAGGCCGACATCCGCCTCTTCCCGACCCTGGCCAGGTTCGACGCGGTGTACCACACCCACTTCAAGTGCAACCTGCACCGGCTGGTGGACTACCCGAACCTGTGGGGCTACGCTCGCGACCTGTACCAGATCCCGGGCTTTGGCGACACCACGGACTTCGGCCAGATCAAACGGCACTACTTCCAGACCCAGGACTGGATCAATCCATCCCGGATCGTGCCCAAGGGTCCGTATGTGAACTGGCTCTCACCGCATGACAGGGACCGCTTCTCCGGGAGAACATGACCCTCGGCACCCGGTCAGGGGGGTCCCCGCCCCAGGTAGCCTAAGGGGCGGGCAATGACAGGTATGCAACCGTCGGAAGAGGGCGATGTCCGCCGTGCCTCCGGAGTCGCCGCGGGCGTCCGCGGAATCCACCGAACAGGCCAGCCAGGGCCGGGACGAGACGGCCCGTGCTGCGTCCGCAAGCACTGACTTCGGGCCCAACCAAACGCGCGCGGATCACCCTTGACCACGGACCCCGGGCCGA
>OFGV01000143.1_pt1 | contig 13072 bp, 13 predicted proteins | sample 1521911 | NCBI WGS metagenome assembly OFGV01 (sample SAMEA2553413, study PRJEB24118) | soil metagenome
CGGCGGAGCACCTCCCGTTCGTTCAGGTTCCTCTCTTGGCAGAGCCGGCGGAGGGCCTCCTCTTCCTCGCTCGCCGCGTAGTGCTGGAGGAGCTCGCGGGTCGACCCGAACCGCATGAACACCTCCCAGAACAGGAGGGCGTCCGACGGCGCCGAGTCTGCGCAGTGCTTGCAGAGGAGGACCTTCTCCCGACGGATCGTGGGATCGCCGCGCGGGTTGGCGTCTGCCTCGTGGTTCACGAGGTTCTTCGTGGCCCAACATCGCTGGCACCGCCCTTCAGGCATGGTTCAGGCCTCCAGGGACAGGGGCGGGTCGTGAGCGGTCGCGAACGGCGCGCGGGCGCGACCGGCCCGCTGGACCTCGTTGAACGTCGCCACAGGCACAATGGCCTCGTGCTCCGCCTTTCGGTGGAGGTTGTCCCACCGGAGATGCCCGGCGTAGACGGGATTGTGAAGGATCCGGTACACCTTGACCGCGGTCCACTCCTTCCTGCGCTTGGTCCGGATTCCCCGGCCGTTCAGATCCTTGGAGATCTCGTCCATCGTCCTACCTGCGAGGGCTTCCTCGAAGATCTCCCGGACGACGGCGCGCCGGCCATGACCGCGTCCGCCAACCGTAGAGGACTGTCATGGAAGTGCCGCTGACCCCGCTGGAGTTCGCCCGCCGCACCCGCCGCCTGCACGGTCACCGGGAGGCCGTGGCAGACGGCAATCTGCGGCTCACCTATGAGCAGTTCTTCGGCCGGTGCGACCGGTGGTCGAGCGGGCTGCAGGGGCTCGGGGTGGCACCAGGAGACCGGGTGGCGACCATCGCGCCGAACACCCATGCGCAGCTGGAGTCGTTCTACGCGGTGCCGCAGGCCGGCGCGGTGCTGGTGCCGATCAACTACCGGCTCACCCCGGACGACTTCGTCTACATCGTCAACCACTCCGGGTCATCCGTGGTCTGTGCCCACTCCGATTACCTGGACGCGCTGGACGGGGTCCGCGACCAGATGCCGGGCGTACGGCATTTCGTGGCGTTCGAAGGAGGCCCCAGGGACGGCTGGGTGGACTACGAGACGGTGGTCGCCGGTGCGTCACCCGACTTCGCCCGGCCGGAGATCGGCGAGCGTGACCTGCTCACGATCAACTACACCAGCGGCACCACAGCCCGCCCCAAAGGCGTCATGATCACGCACCGCAACGCCGCGCTCAACACGATCGGCACCCTGCTGCACCTGCCGATCGCGGTGGGGGAGCCCTACCTGTGGACGCTGCCGATGTTCCACGCGAACGGCTGGACCTACACCTGGACGGTGACGGCCGCCGCGGGTGTCCACGTCTGTCTGCGCAAGGTCGAGCCCGGTGCGGTGTTCGGGCTGATCCGCGACGAGAAGGTGGGCTCGCTGTGCGCGGCTCCCACGGTGCTGATCTCGCTGGCGAACGCCTCGTCGCAGGTGCGGGGTGAGGTCCCCGCCGGGGTGCGGGTGGTGACGGCGGGCGCGCCACCGGCGGCCGCGACCATCGAGCGGCTGGAAGGGGAGTTCGGCTGGGAGGTGACCCAGGTGTACGGGCTCACCGAGACGGCCCCGTTCATCACGATCTGCGCGCCGCTGCCCGAGCATGCGGCACTCTCGCCCGCCGACCGCGCGGTGATCAAGGCCCGTACCGGTGTCGAGCTCATCACCTCCGGCGAACTGCGCGTGGTGGATGAGAAGGGCAACGAGGTGCCCGCCGACGGCCAGGCCATGGGCGAGATCGTGGTCCGGGGAAACGTGGTCATGGACGGCTACTACCACGACCCGGAGGCGACCAAGCGGGTGATGGGCGACGGCTGGTTCCACACCGGCGATGCGGCCGTGGTGCACCCCGACGGTTACGTCGAGATCCGCGACCGGATCAAGGACGTGATCATCAGCGGCGGGGAGAACATCTCCTCGGTGGAGGTGGAGGGTGTGCTGCTGCGCCACCCGGCGGTCGATGAGGCCGCGATCGTGGGGCTGCCGCACGAGAAGTGGGGCGAGTCGCCGCACGCGTTCGTGGTGCTCCGCGACGGCGCGCAGGCCGGCGAGGAGGAGATCATCACCTTCGCCCGTGACCGGCTCGCCCACTTCAAGGCCCCGCACGGGGTGAGCTTCGTAACCGAACTCCCCAAGACCGCGACCGGCAAGATCCAGAAGTTCGTGCTGCGTTCCGGCGCCCCGAACCTAGCCCGCCAGTAGCGGGCTTCCGGGCACCGATCACCCGCCGGCCCGGCCGTGGTTCAGCAGCAGCCGGGGCCACAGCCGGCTGCCGCAGTCGCTGGCTGCCCGGCGGATTCCTGCTGCCCGGCGGGGTCAGCGCAGCAGGCGTCCGGGCCGGAGTCCTTGGTCATGACGTCGGAGTCGGCCTTGACGACATAGACCTCCCAGGGCTCCTGCCCGGGGCCACGCACCCAGACCTTGTCCTGCACCGCATAGCAGCAGGCGGTGTCGCTCTCCTCCAGCGTCGCCAGGCCCGCCGCCTTCAGCCGGTCAGTCGCGGCAGCCACCTCCTCGGCCGATGTGACTTCGACCCCGAGGTGGTCCATCCGGGTGGCGGCGCCGGCCTCGCCCTCGATCAGCACCAGCTTGAGCGGTGGTTCGGCGATGGCGAAGTTGGCGTAGCCCTCGCGGCGCTTGGCTGGCTCGGCTCCGAAGAGCTTGGAGTAGAAGGCGATAGAGCCTTCCAGGTCGGCGACGCGCAGGGCGAGCTGGACACGGGACATGACGGTTCCTCCTTCACAAGACCAGGACCGCCGAACGCAAGACCCGGCGTAATCCGGCACCCGCAGTGGCGGCTGCGATCGCGGCTTGGTTCTGTATCGATGTCTGTCGATACAGTGACACGGAGCTTGCCACATTGCATCGACAGATGTCAATATAGATGTATGTCGAATCTGGATGAGCTGACCGCCGTAAGCGCCGCCGCACCGTGCTGCCCGCCGGTCAGTTCGGCTGCGCTGTCCGCGGACGAGGCCGAGCAGATGGCGGCGATGTTCAAGGCGCTCTCGGACCCGGTCCGGGTGCGCCTGTTCTCCCGCATCGCCTCGGCGGCCGGCGGCGAGGCCTGCGTGTGCGACATCCGGGACGTCGGGGTATCCCAGCCGACCGTCAGCCACCACCTGCGCAGGCTCCGCGAGGCTGGCCTGATCACCTCCGAGCGGCGCGGGACCTGGGTCTACTACCGGGTCGCCCCCGGCGTGCTCACCGCGATGTCCCAGATGCTCATCGGCGCCTGACTCACCTGACATACACCGGACGGTCCGCAGTAGCACATGCTCGGCGTCCGGCGGTGCGTCTGCGACAGCTCGTCCTCATGGTGCCACCGGCCCATGAGCAGCGCGTCCCGCACGACCAGCCATCCGGTCGGTGTTGCCCAGCTGGTCTCCAGGACCATGGTTCCTGGCAGGTAGCGCCTGGCGGCCGGGGCGTTCATCCCTTCCGGGCCGATCCAGAACCCACCCGCGAGGGAACCCACCCGCGAGGGAACCCGTCGGCGTCCCGCCTGCGGGTCAGGCGGAGGCGGGGGAGGGGACCGCGCGGCGCGGGTCGAGCAGGCCCGGGTCGGTGGCCATGAACAGGTCGAGGAAGTCGTTGTGCCAGCCCGCCGCGAGCAGCGGCCGGGTCGCCGGATGGGGGGCCGGCAGGCAGACCCGGGCCCGGCCGCCGGGCGGGTCCAGGCAGGCCAGCACGGCCAGGAGCGCGTCACGGGCCTGCGCGTCCCCGGCGGCAGGTGCCAGCGCCAGGTGCACGATGCCGTACTCCGGCCCGGTTCCGGCCACGGTGCCCGCGGCCAGGTCCTCGCCGTCGAGGCGGGCCACCACCGCCTGTCCCGCCGGGCGGGCGGCCCAGGCCCGGTGATCGGCCGCCCGGTCGATCCCGGTCCAGTGCTGCTCCAGGGTGGCCACATCGCCCGGTGCCGCGGGCGTGACCGCCCAGCCCGCCGGGGTGGACAGTGCGGTGACGTCCCCGCCCAGATAGAGAAGCGGCCACCAGGCGTCCAGGCCCGATCGTGCGTACAGCGGCAGCGCATGGGCATGCAGGCTGCTGAACGTCATGCGCGGGGTACTGTCGTGCCACAAGACGGCGAGCATGGCCTGGCCAAGACCAAGGCCGTGGGAGCGTGGGTCGACGAACAGGTCGCAGAGCATGGTGACGGCCGCAGGACCGTCGCCGATCCGGCAGGTCGCGCCGAATCCGGCCACGGCGCCGTGGTGCTCGGCCACCACCAGCCGGCCGCGCGCGAGCAGGTAGCGGACGTAGGCCGGGTCGGAGCCCGACCACTCCTCGTCCTGCCCGGCCGCGACCGCCACCTTCGCGACCGCCGCCAGGTCGCTGCTGGCCGCGTCCCTGACGCTGATCCCGTTCACGGCTCCCAGCCTGCCAGTGTCAGCGCGAGCCCGGCGCTTCAGTCATCGAGGATCTTGACGAACATCCTGGATCCGGGTGGAGCGATCTTCTGGTAATCGGCGGCGGTCGCCTGGCCCACATCCGAGCCGAAGGCCGCGTCCATTGTGGCCTGGTCGGGGAAATACAGTTCGGTCACCCGGTAGTAGGTCTGCTCGCCGCCGTCGAGTGTGGCGGCGATGCGGCCCGTCTCCGCGCGCTGCAGGCCGGGGACCTGCCGTACCAGCGGCATGTGGGTGCCGAAGTAATGCCGGTCGAATGCGTCGCTGTCATCGGGCTGGGTGTAGAGAACCATGAGTTTGACCGTCATGGACTGCGAACCTACTCCCGATCCGGCCGGCCTGCCAGGGCCCTGGACGCTCCTGGAGCGCGGTTCCCGCAGGTCAGTGGGTTTCGATCCATTGATTGATCGCCCCGAACGATTCATCGGCTGAAGGCTCGGCCGTCAGGTCATGGCCCGCACCGGGGACCATGAACACATCCAGGCTCGGTGCCGACTGGTAGTAGGGCAGCTCGCTGGCCCGTACCGCACTGGGGTCTGTGCAGTCCGGCACCCGCCCGACGCACAGGAGTGCGTCCTGTTCGCCGACGACAACCAGCACCGGCACTGTGATCTTGTCGGAGACGTTCAGCGGCGGCAGCGTGTCGACGGTCGAGACCGCCGTGTCGAACTCGGTGGACGCCACCAGGTCCTTGTGCTGCTCGTCGTAGCTGATGACGGATGGGTCGGTCGCGGCGGAGTGGAGCACGTAACGGGTGCCGGGAATGGTGGTCAGGTAACCGGGATCCAGGCCGAGCCCGGCGAAGGCGGGGTCGAGGTCCGCCGGGTAGAGGAACGTCGCCAGGTTCGCGTAACCGGGATCGGGCGTGTGCAGCAGGCCGGTCGGCACCAGCAGGGTGACGTCCTGGTACGTGGCGGCTTCCTGGACGGCGATGATCGAGCCGAGTGAGTGGCCGATGGAGTCGATCCGGGTGTAGCCCTGGCCGCGCAGCCAGGTGATGATCTGGTGCAGCACATAGGCGTCACTCGGGATGGTCAGGTCTGTGCTGAACGGGTGGCTGCTGGCACCGGTCCCGAGCCGGTCGTAGGCGAAAGTGGCCCGCCCGGCTGCCAGCGTCTTGTCCACATAGGAATACAACTGCGGATCCTGCGGCCAGTCCCAGTACGACTGGTTGTAGGTGGCGCCGCTGCTCAGGACGTCGACGGCGTGTGGCCCCGGCCCCCAAGTCAGGGGCTGGCACAAGGTTCCCGCGACAGACTGGCTGGCGTACGCCCCGGCGGTAAGCGCCACCGGCACGACCACAGCCTGGCAACTACCGTCGGCGCTGCTTGCGGCGCGGGCGGGCCCGGCCCAGAGCAATGACACCGCGACGCAGCCGAGCGCCAAGGCCCGCGGTAAGGAAACGGTGACGATCCGATCGAATGACATACCCGCCCCTTCGTGAGAGTGCCCAGGATGCGGCTACGGGCCGATGGCCAGCGGGGGGCAGGCGCAAGCGGACTCCGATAATACCCGGCAAGCCTACGGAAGATACCGGTGAGGCGGAAGACCTTGACTGAGGGTCCGGCCGCGGCGGCCGCCGCGTTCGGTATTGGCCCGCTCCGGCGGGCTCGCCATCCGGCATGGCCTGGGACATCGGCGTTTTGCTGGCAGACTGGCAACATGTCCGTTGCCCCCCTTGCCGATCACACCACGCCAGCCACCGGGCAGCCCCATGAGCCCTGCGTCCTGCTCAAGCTGGGCGAGATCGTGCTCAAAGGCGGCAACCGGCAGCAGTTCGAGCGGATATTGCACTCGAATATCCGCCGGGCCGTCCGCGATCTTGATTTCGACGTCCGGCTCTGGCAGCGCGACGGCGTCATCGTGCTGCGCATTGTGCCGCGTGCCACGAGTCCGGCCGGGCAGGATTCCCGGCCCACCGGAACGGCTCCGGGCGGGCCGCCCGGCCTCAGCGACGACACCCAGCTGGCGGCGAGCAAACTGGCTGAACGTGCCCGCGACATCATGGGCATCGTCCGCGTCTGCCTGGCGGTGCGGGTCGCCAAGGAGCCCGACGCCGCCATCGACGCCGCCGTTTCGATGATGGCAGGCAGACCCGGCTCGTTCGCCGTCCGGGCGCGCCGCCGTGACAAGCGCTTCCCGGTCACCTCGGCCGAGCTCGCCGTCCGGATCGGCACCCGGGTCCAGCAGGCCTACGGCAACCCGGTCAACCTGAAGCACCCCGACACCGCGGTCTGCGTCGAGGTCGACCAGAACGAGATCTTCGTGTACACCGAGGGCTACCCGGGCCAGGGAGGGCTGCCGATCGGCATGAGCGGCCGTGCCCTTGCCCTGATGTCCGGTGGGATCGACTCGCCGGTCGCCGCCTACCGGATGATGCGCCGCGGCCTGCGCTGCGACTTCCTGCACTTCTCCGGCATGCCACTGACCGGGCCTGAGTCCGTGTACAAGGCGTATGGGCTGATGCACCAGCTGGACAGGTTCCAGGGTGGCTCACGGCTGTTCGTGGTCGCGTTCGGCAAGGCGCAGCAGCGCCTGGCGTCCTCGGGGGCGAGCCGGCTGCAGATCGTCGCCCAGCGCCGCCTCATGCTCAAGACCGGCGAGGCGCTGGCCGCGCGCCTGGGCGCGACCGCCCTGGTGACCGGCGACTCGCTGGGGCAGGTGAGCAGCCAGACACTCACGAACATCGCTGCTCTCGATGACGCGGTCGCGTTGCCGATCCTGCGCCCGCTCATCGGCAGTGACAAGGTGGAGATCATGGCGGAGGCCCGCCGCATCCGCACGCTTGCCCTGTCAGAGCTGCCCGACCAGGACTGCTGCTCGCTGCTGACGCCCCGTCATGTGGAGACCCGGGCGAGGATCGACGATCTGCGCCGGATCGAGGCGAGGCTGGAAGCGGCCGACCTGGCCGAAGAACTCGCCCGCCTCGCTCAGGAGTACCGCCTCGACCGTGTCTGACCTGGCCCGCCGCGGGCACGCCGGCGAGGCCGGGCCAGACGGAAGCGGCTCGCGGGTCACGCCGCTCCTTTCTCAGCCCACCGGGCTCGGCTGCCGGACCTGCTCCGGCAGCCGGTTGAGGACAGGGGCCGGGGTGAGGGTGCGCCCCATCAGCGGTGACAGGTGAGCGGTGATACTGGCGATTTCCCGGATGTCGGAATCGACCAGCGCCTGGTCACCGTCGCACAGTGCCATCTTCGGCTCGGGGTGCACGTCAACGATCACACCGTCGGCCCCCACCGCGATCGCGGCCCGGGTCAGGGGCAGCACGAGGTCACGCCGGCCACCGGAGTGCGAGGGATCCACGATCACCGGGAGGTGGGACAGCCGCTGTGCGACCGGGACGGCGCTGATGTCGAGAGTGTTGCGGGTGGCCGTCTCGAAGGTGCGGATGCCGCGCTCGCACAGCACGATGTCGAGGTTGCCGCGCTGGGCGATGTACTCCGCGGCCATCAGCCACTCCTCGACCGTGGCGCTCATGCCCCGCTTGAGCAGGACTGGTTTCGAGGCCGCCCCGACCGCCTGGAGCAGCGCGAAGTTCTGCATGTTCCGGGTGCCGACCTGGAGCATGTCGGCATAGGAGGAGACCAGGTCCACGCTGGCAGGATCGATCACCTCGGTCACCACCGGGAGCCCGGTCTCGGCGCGCACCTCGGCGAGAATCTTCAGCCCTGCCTCACCGAGTCCCTGGTAGGCGTAGGGCGAGGTGCGCGGCTTGTAGGCGCCACCCCGCAGCAGCGATGCGCCGGCCGCCTTGGCCATCCGCGCCGCGGTCAGGGTCTGCTCCGGCGTCTCCACCGCACACGGGCCCGCGATCACGGTGAGCGTGTCCGGGCCGATCGGCACCCCGCCGACCTTGATCACCGACCGGTCGGGGTGATGCTCCCTGCTGATGAGCTTGTACGGAACGGAGATCCGCACCACGTCGAGGACACCACTGCGGCTGCGCAGGTTGAGCGCGCCGAATTCACCGACGTCCCCGACCAGTCCCACGATCGTGCGGGACACCCCACGGCTCACGAAAGCTTCCCCGCCTGCCGTGCGTACCAGATCAACGATCGCGTTCACGTCTTCCTGGGTGGCCTCAGGGGCCATCACCACGACCATTGGGTCTCCTCCTGTCGCTGAATGAAGCGGAAGAAGCCCCGGGCCTTCCGGCCCGGGGCTTCGGTGAGGTCGTCGCGTCAGCGCAGAGTCTGGCGGGCGACCGTCCGGGTGCCGGGCCGGTAGCCATACCAAAACCAGAACTGCTCACGCATGGGATGTAGCGTAGCGCATTCAACAACCCGGGGGGTGCCTCGCGGGGTGCCGTTGCCCGCATGCGAAGGTAGCAACGAGGGTTGCACGGCCGGAGACGGCCGGGCGCCAGGCTGGTCCAGGGTCGAGGCAGAAAGGGCGGGGTCAGCCAGACATGACGCAGGCAGAACCCGCAACTGACGGGCGTGCGCGTGCGACGGTGCCGGTGGACTCTCCGCCAGCGCCCGGGCGCGCGCCGGATGAAGGTAGCGAACGAGACGGGACCGGCCTGGCCGGGGCCGCCGGATCAGCCGGGAAGACCGCGCTGGCTGAGGAAACGGCCCGGCCGGCGGCACTGCCGCCGGGGCAGCGCATCCCGCGGGTATGGCCGGTGATGCACTACGGGCCGGTGCCGACGTTCCGCCCGGAAACCTGGGACCTGTGCGTGTACGGGGCCACTGCCTGCGGCGGGGAGGTTCGCTGGGACTGGGCGGCGGTGTCCGCGATCCCCCGGGTGCACATCGTCGCCGACATGCACTGTGTGACAAAGTTCACCATCACCGATGTGGCCTGGGAGGGGATCGCCGCCATGGAACTGCTCGAACTGGCCCCGCCGGCTCCCGAGGTCACGCATGTGATGGTGTGGGCGGAATACGGGTACAGCGCGAATGTGCCGATCGGCGTCTTCGCCGACGACCGCACCTTGCTCGCGACCCACCGTGACGGTGCACAGCTCACGCCCGAGCACGGATATCCGGTCCGGCTGGTGGTGCCACGCCGGTACGCCTGGAAGAGCGTCAAGTGGGTGCGGGCGGTCGAATACCTGACCAGGGACCGGCGCGGCTTCTGGGAGGAGCGGGGTTATCACAACTCCGCCGATCCCTGGCGCGAGCAGCGGTTCTCCTACCAGGAAGAGCCGGGGGAGGGCCCGCCGCTCTGACCCACCCCGGCTTTCAGCGCCGTCCGGCCCGCAGGTGTTTCAGCGCCGCCACGTCGGCGGTCACGGCATCGCGCGGACCGGGGGTTTCGACGATGAAAGGTACGCCTCTGGTCGCTGGATGCCGCAGGAGTGCCCCGAACGGCCCGGTCCCGATCTGGCCGGCGCCGATGTTCTCGTGCCGGTCCCGGCGGGAGCCGCAGCCGTCCTTGGAGTCGTTCGCATGGATCAGGCGCAGGCGGCTGGCGCCCCCATCCGTGCGGCCCCGGTCCGCTATCTCCAGCAGCGTGCCGAGCAGGGCGGCCACGCCACCACGGGCGGTCAGGTCGTGCCCGGCGGCGAAGGCATGGCAGGTGTCCAGGCACAGTCCGGCCCGCGGATGCCATTCCAGGGCCGCCAGGTAGGGCTCAAGATCGGCGGCGACGGCGCACAGCATCTGCCCCTGGCCGGCCATGGGCTCCAGCAGCAGGTCCGGCCCGTCGTCGCCGAGCGAGTCCAGCAGCGGCAGCAGGCACTCACGGACGTGCCGGATGCCCTGCTCCCGGCTGGCGGTCACCGCAGAGCCGGTGTGAACGACAACGCCCAGCGCGCCGATCTCACGGCCGCGCCGCAGTGAGTGCGCCAGCGATTGCGCCGAACGCTTCCGAGTCAGCGCGCCCGGTGATCCCAGATTGATCAGGTACGGGGAGTGCACGAAGACCTTGAGGCCAGCCTGTGCCACATGGTCGCGCAGCGCCGCGTCCTGCTGCGGGTCGCCCGCCGACAGCGCCCAGCCTCGTGGATTGGAGACGAAGACCTGGATCGCCTCGGCATCCACCGCCTCCGCGTACCGCAGGCCGCCGGCCGCCAGGCCGCCGGCCACCGGGACATGCGCGCCGATCGGCCGCTGAGGCTGGTGCGCTGGCACGAGCCCAGAGCTTAGCCTCACCGGCGGCCAGCCACTGACCGCGGCCGGGCCGCCCGGCTTGCTACAGGCCGACCCAGAGCGTGATGGCGCTGCCCTTGGGTGCCTGGTTGTTCGGGCTGTAATTGAAGACGGTCTGCAGCGGGCCGACCGTGTTGACGGTGACCGTGAAGCCCAGCTTCTCCAGCAGGTGGATGGCCTTGCTGACATGCATGCCGTCGACGTTGGGAACCGCCACCATGGGTGGGCCGGCCGAGATCGTGATGATGATGACCTGGCCCTTGGTGAACGCGCTGCCCGCGGGCACGGACTGGCGGACGACCGTCTGGGGGGGCGCGTCACTCTTGGTCGTGGTGACCTCGTCCAGGGAAACCCCGTTGGCCTGCGCCCACTGCTCGGCGACCTGCTGCGGCTGGCCCACGAAGTTGGGTACCGGCGGGCCGGCGCTGACCACCAGGGTGACCGGCTGCGGCTGCGGCCACGACACCCCGGCGGCCGGAGCGGTGCTGACCACGATGCCGGGCGGGATGGTGGCCGACGGCTCGTTGTGCACCGTGCCCGGGGTCAGGCCCGCGTGCCGGAGCGCGGCCTGCGCGGCCGCGAGAACCAGCCCCGTCACCTGGGGCACGGAGATCTTGTGCGGGCCAGCCGACGGGAAGAGCGTGATACTGGCGCCCTTTTGCACCTGTGCCCCGGCCGCCGGGCTGGAGCGGATCACCTGTCCCTGGGCGACCCGGTTGTCCAGCTGGGCCTTGGCGGTGGTGACGGTGAACCCGGCGCTGCGCAGTTCCGCCTGCGCGGTAGCCGTGGTCATCCCAGCGACCTGCGGCACTTTGGTGTACTGGCCGGCCGTGAGCCACCACGCCAGTACCGCGATCACCAGGACCGCGGCGACCCCGGCGGAGAGGTAAGCGAGCCGCCGGCTGAACAGCAGCCGCTGCAGGCGCGGCTCGGACGGGCCGCGGTAACGGGCCGGTGGCGGTGGGCCGTAGGGTGAGCCGATGCCGGGGCCACCGGAGACGATGAGCGTGTGCTGGCTGCCCGGGCGGTAGGGGTCCGGCTGGAACTGCTGCGTGGCGGCCACCGGGACCTGGCCGGCCGGTGCGCCGGGCGGCGGGGCGGGGTAGGGCGCCCCGTACGACTGCCTTGCGGGCGGCGCCGTGCCGGGGACCAGGTCCTGCCCCGGGCGAGCCGGCGGCTGCTCAGGCCAGCCACGGGGCGGGATGACGAGCCCGGCCTGCGGCGTGCCGCTGGTGGCGGAGCCCGGGCCGCTCGCCGCCGGCGAGACGGGGAAGCTGCCCAGGGGCAGGCCGTGCCGGACCCCGGTGATGGCACGCAGGAACTGCCCGGCGTCGCCCGGCCGTAGTTCTGGATCCCTGCTGGTCGCCAGCGCCACTAGGGCGTCCAGGGCGGGCGGCAGGCCCGGCACGCTACCCGACGGCGGTGGGACGACCTCGTTGACGTGCTTGTAGGCGACCGCGAGCGGGGTGTCGCCGGTGTGCGGCTGCCTGCCGGTGAGCAGTTCGAAGAGCATCACCCCGGCCGCGTACACGTCGGTACGGGCATCGGTCCTGGCGCCGGACACCTGCTCCGGCGCGAGGTAAGCAGCCGTTCCGATGATCATCCCGCTCTTGGTCTGGCTCGCCCCGGCGTGTAGCCTGGCCAGCCCGAAGTCGGCCACCTTGACCGCATGCGTGTCAGTGAGCAGGACGTTCTCCGGCTTGATGTCCCGGTGGGCCATCCCCGCGTCGTGCGCCGCCGCCAGCCCGGCCAGCACACCGTCCATGATGTCGAGTGCCTCGCGCGGGCTGAGCTGGCCACGCTCGTTGAGCAGGTCGCGCAGGGTCCGGCCGGGCACATGCTCCATCGCGAGGTACAGGGTGCGTCCGTCCGCCCCCTGGTCGAACACGGTGACCACGTTCGGGTGCGAGAGCCGCGCAACCGACCGTGCCTCGCCGACGAACCGGCGGACGAAGTCCTCGTCGTTGGCAAGCTCGGCATGCATGATCTTCAGCGCGACGGTTCGGTCCAGCCGCGTGTCGGTGCCCAGGTAGACGGTGGCCATGCCACCGCGGGCAATCAGGGACTCGACCCGGTAACGGCCATCGAGCAACTGGCCGATGGGCGGGCGGGCGAGGGTCGTATCCATCAGCTCGATTCTAGGGGTGGCCGCCGGATTCAGCCTGCGAACGTCGTTAAGGGTTCCGCTGGCCACCAGGGGTGACGATGCCCGGGGCGGACCCTACCCTGGTCGCCGGGCGGCCCAGGTCACACCCTGCCTGCCGTCGCGCCAGTTAACCCGCCGGGCCCGGTACCGGGCCCGCGCGGATTTCCCCTAGCGTAAGGGCTCGTGCGGGTCGAGCGGGTGGTGATCGCTGGCGCGGGCCTGGCAGGGCTGCGCACCGCCGAGGAGCTGCGCTCTTCGGGTTTCCAGGGCTCCATAACGATGGTCGGCGCCGAGCTCCATCCGCCCTATGACCGCCCGCCGCTGACGAAGAAGTTCATGACCGGCGAGCTGGACGACACCACCCTGGCGGCGGACCCGGAGGCGCTCGGGCTGGACCTGCGGCTGGGGGAGGCAGCGACCG
>OFGV01000144.1_pt1 | contig 13041 bp, 14 predicted proteins | sample 1521911 | NCBI WGS metagenome assembly OFGV01 (sample SAMEA2553413, study PRJEB24118) | soil metagenome
GCCGTGCTTCCACCGCGGCGTTGCCCGTCGACGTGGTAGGCCGGCCCGCCGTCGCGGTGGAGTTGCCCGGCGGCATCCGCGACGACGCCTCACTGGCTGCCGCGCTCGCCACTGGCTGCGCCCGGGTCAACATCGGCACCGCGGCGCTGGAACGGCCGGACTGGGTCCGTGCCGTCATCGCCGGGCACGGGGAGAAGATCGCGGTCGGGCTGGATGTCCGGGGCAGCCGGCTCGCTGCCCGGGGCTGGACCGCCGAAGGCGGGGAACTGGACGAGGCTCTTGGCCGGCTCGAAGCCGACGGCTGCTCCCGGTTCGTGGTCACCGACGTCACCAGGGATGGCACGCTGACCGGTCCCAACCTGGAACTGCTGCGGCGGGTCTGTGCGCGCACGGCACGGCCGGTGATCGCCAGCGGAGGCGTGTCCAGCCTGGCTGACCTGCAGGCGATCGCGGGACTGGCCCCGCTCGGGGTGGAGGGTGCGATCGTGGGCAAGGCACTGTACGCGGGTGCGTTCACCCTGGAGCAGGCACTGGAGGCGGTGGCGGCGTGACACGCAGGATCTCGACCGGTACTCCCTGGGAACCGGTGGTCGGGTACAGCCGGGCGGTAGCGGCTGGGGACTTCGTGTTCGTGGCCGGGTGCACCTCGGTCGCGGACGGCGTGCTCGTGTACGAGGGTGACGCGCAGGCCCAGACGGCGCAGGCCATCGCGAATGTGGCCGACGCCCTGGAGCGGCTCGGCGTGAGCCTGGCCGACGTGGTGCGGACCCGGATGTTCGTCACCGATATCTCGCGCTGGGAGGAGTACGGCCGGGCCCACGGCGCGGCATTCGGCGATATCTTGCCGGCCACCTCCATGATCGAGGTGAAGGCCCTGGTCGATCCCCGGATGCTGATCGAGGTCGAAGCGGACGCCTATAAGCCGGGGCTGGGAGACAGACGGCCAGGCCCAGCCGGGCACCGCTGATGACCTGCCCGGTCGCCGTGGGGGTGCGGTAGAAACGCTCGAACAGGTGCTCCTGCTCTCGCCGGAGGAATGCCGGGCCGCTGACCTCGATCAGGCAGGAGCCGGAGTCCCGCGAGACGCCGGCCCGGACCTGCCCGCCCTTGGGGGTGAACTTGATCGCGTTGGACAGCAGGTTGACCAGGAACTGGCCGGGGCGCAGCCGGTCTCCCCGGGCGGTCACGGGCGGGCCGCCGTCCACCGCGAGGTCGATCCCCTTCTCCTCCGCGGCGACCGCGAGGAGCGCCATGCTCTCCCTGGCAGAATCGGTCACATCGACGTCACCGTGCTCGACGCTGACCTTCCCCGCGGTCGCTGGCTCGTGTGCGGCGGCCCGCCCCGGTCCCCGTAGCCTGTACTGATGGATGGCGGCGAGGGGACAGGAGCAGCCATGACGGTCGCGGTGCGGGTGATCCCGTGCCTGGACGTGGACGCCGGGCGGGTGGTCAAAGGCGTCAACTTCCGGGAGTTGCGTGATGCCGGTGACCCGGTGGAACTGGCCGCCGCCTACGACGCCGAGGGCGCGGACGAGCTGGTGTTCCTGGACATCACCGCGTCCAGCGGCGGCCGGGAGACCATGTACGAGGTGGTGCGCCGCACGGCCGAGCAGGTGTTCATCCCGCTGACGGTCGGTGGCGGGGTGCGCAGTGTGGGCGACGTGGACCGGCTGCTGCGGGCCGGAGCGGACAAGGTGTCGCTGAACACTGCGGCCATCGCCCGGCCGGAACTGCTGGCCGAGGCGGCGCACCGGTTCGGCTCCCAGTGTGTGGTGCTGTCGGTGGACGCCCGCCGGGCGCGGCAGGCCGGCTCTGGCGGCCCGCCGGGGGTTCAGCGGAGCCAGCCACCCGGGCCGGCCGGGGCTGGCAGCGGGTTCGAGGTGACCACCCATGGCGGTACCCGGGGTACCGGCATCGACGCGGTCGAGTGGGCCGCCCGCGCGGTGGACCTCGGTGTCGGCGAGATCCTGCTCAACTCGATGGACGCCGACGGCACGAAAGCGGGATTCGACCTCGAGCTGATCCGCGTGGTGCGGGCCGCGGTGACCGTCCCGGTCATCGCCAGTGGCGGGGCGGGCGAACTGGCCCACTTCCCGCCCGCGGTGCAGGCGGGCGCCGATGCCGTCCTCGCCGCCAGCGTGTTCCACTTCGGCGAACTGCGGATCGCCGAGGTGAAGAACGTCCTGCGCGCCGCCGGGTACGCGGTACGGGAAGCCGCCCCGTCGCACTGACCGGGCGGCGGGGACGGCCTCAGACGGCAGCCATCGCCGCCCCGACCAGGCCGGCGTCATTGTGCATCGCGGCCGGCGCGATCCGGGCCCGCAGGCTGGTCAGCAACGGGACGAACTTGTCCGCCTTGCGGCTGATCCCGCCCCCGATGATGATCAGTTCCGGGGCGATCAGGGCCTCCAGCCGGTCCAGGTACTCATCGACCCGGCCGGCCCACGTGCCCCAGCTGAGGTCGTGCAATTCCCGGGCGTGCTCGGAGGCGCGCTTCTCGGCGTCCCTGCCGCGGATCTCGATGTGACCGAATTCGGTGTTGGGCACCAGCACGCCATCGGTGAACAGGGCGCTGCCGATCCCGGTGCCGAAGGTCAGCATGAGCACCGTTCCTGCCATGCCAGCGCCGGCCCCCCATTTCATCTCGGCCAGGCCCGCGGCGTCGGCGTCGTTGAGCACGCTCACGCCAGCCCCGGCCGCCCTGCCGAACAGGGCGCACGCGTCCATCCCGATCCAGGCCGGATCGAGGTTGGCGGCGGTGTGGATGACCCCGCCGATCACGACACCGGGACAGGTGATGCCGGTCGGCCCGGACCAGCCAAAATCGTGCACCAGGCCGGCCACCGCCGCCGCGATCGCCTCGGGCAGCGCCGGACGGGGGGTGGGTACCTTGACCCGGTCCCTGGTGAGGGTGCCGGTGGTGACATCCACCGGCGCGGCCTTGATCCCCGTACCCCCGATATCGATGCCGAGCACGTCCACCCCGGCCCTCCGTTCGGTCGCATCGCCTTTGCTGGCCGCCGGTTTCCACCACCTTGACCCTCCCATAGCAGGCCAGCCCCGGCCAGTGATCTCCTGGTGCCAGGCCACGCGGATACCGGGCGCTGCCGGAGGTTGCACCGGCGGGCAGCCGCCGTTCACTCCTGCGTCACCAGCGCCCGGTTGACTTCTCCGGTACCGCTCAGGGAAGGCTGGGACCATGGACCGGGTCCGCGACTTCGGCCTGATCTGGGTGCGCCCTGGCCGGATGGCTTGTGAAGCGTTCCGGGTGGCCCAGGGAATGCTTGATGACGCCAGCCCACCGCTGTCTGTCACCCACCCGGCATCCGGGTACCGGGCGCCCTAACCTAACGGTGCCAGCGTGCCAGCTTGCTGACGTCGGCCTTGCTGCCTTCGAAACGGACCCGGGCGGCCGAGGTCCGGCCCAGTGCCCAGAGCGTCAGCTCAGCCGGGGAGCCGATCACCGTGACCACCGGCGTTTTCGCCTTGGCGGTGATCCGCACCCGCTGATGGCCGTGGTTGGCGGGCAGATCGTCCCGCACGAGTTCCACCCCGACCGGCGCCTTGCGCAGCACAAACCGCGCGCTCCGCAGCCGCTGCCACAGCTGCTCGGTCATCTCCACGGCCAGGTCACGGGGCTCCCAGCTATCCGCGGCGCGGCGCACATCCTCGTGGTGCACGAAGAACTCGACCAGGTTGGCGCGTTCGTCCACGCCCGGGATCCGGAACACCGACAGGCTGGGCGGGCCGTTGCGGAATTCGTCCACCAGCTTCGGGTAGGGCGTCCGGGCGATGAGCCCGCGCTGTACCCGCTGGGTGTAGCCGGCCAGCGGGCCGCCCATCACCCCGGCCGCCGCGTCCGGCCGCCGCTCCCGGAGCACGAGATGAGCTGCCAGGTCTACCGTCCGCCAGCCCTCGCACAAGGTCGGCGCCCCGGGACCGGTCTCATCCAGCAGTGCGCACAAAGCGGCGCGCTCGCCGCGGGCGTAGCTCACCCCGAGATGGTATGCCCTGCCGGTCATTCCTGCCGGCCCTCCTGCCGCCCGGCCTCACGATCGGCCAGGTCTTCATAAGATCGGGGCATGGTGCGTCCTGGAAGCTGGATCAGGCCAGCGGGTGTAAGTCCCGCCCGGGTAAGGACCGGAGCGCCCGGTAGCAGGCCCCGGTTCGTCGCTGAGAGGCGGCGGGCTGAGCGGGGTGTCACAAGCCTCTTTGGAGGGAGCAAGAGCGCGGGCCGTAGCGTGAAGCGAACTCTGCAGCCTCGTCAGATCCACAATGGGAGAGCCGAGCCGCTCATGTCACGGCGAAGGCCACGTCTGGCAGGTCTTGATCCGGTTGTGGCCTGTCAGGTCTTCCCGGGGTAGGGGAGGCGGCACGTGCTCAAGGTCTGGTCTGGAACAGGAGAGGCCCGTCTGCCCGGCCTGCGTCGGGCAAAGACCGCCGGTATAAGCCGATGGTGAAATCTGGCGGAGGGCAGCGGGAGTCCGAGAGGGGCGTAGTACCGGTGATCGGCGTGCAGCATAACGCGCCGGGAGGGAAGGGCCCTCACTTTGATCATGCCTGGGATGAGGGTAAGCGTGAGGGCATGGCCGGGACCGCCCGGTCCAATTACCTCGGCAGGTCTTCGCCTGCTGTAGCGGTGGACGGGCAGCCGTCTGCTGTGAAAGTGCGACGACTTCAGCGCGGGCTATGGGCTGCGGCCAAGCAGTCGCCGGAGCGGCGTTTCCACGCCCTGTATGACCGTGTTCACAGGGGTGACGTCCTGTGGGAGGCGTGGGAGCGGGTCCGGGCTAATCGCGGGGCCGCCGGGGTGGATCGCATCACCTTGGCGTATGTGGAGAACGAGTACGGGGTCCAGCGGATGCTCGCTGAACTCCAGGCTGCTCTCCGCGCGGGCACGTACCGTCCCGCGCCTGCCAGGCGCGTGGATATCCCGAAACCACAGGGCGGGAAGCGGCCTTTGGGCATTCCTTCCGTGCGTGACAGGGTGGCCCAGCAGGCGGCCAAGCTGGTGCTGGAACCCATCTTCGAGGCGGATTTCGCGCCGTGCTCGTATGGGTTCCGGCCGGGGCGGCCGGCCACGCAGGCGATGGAACGGCTTCGTACCGGCTTCATCGGGGGCTGCCAGTTCGCCGCGGAGTTTGATATCTGTAACTTCTTCGGCGAGATCAGCCATGACCGGCTGCTCGCTGAGATGGGGAAGCGGGTGTCGGATAGGCGGGTGCTCAAGCTGGTCCGCTTGTGGCTTCAGGCAGGGGTGATGGTGGACGGGGAGGTTCAGCGGACGGTCGCTGGGACCCCGCAGGGCGGGGTGATTTCCCCGCTGCTGGCCAATATCTACCTGCACGTCCTGGACACCGAGTTCACCCGCCGTGGGGTGGGTGAACTGGTCCGTTACGCCGATGACGGCGTGGCGCTGTGCCGCAGCGCGGCACAGGCCCGGGCGGCCCTGGAGGCGGTGCGGGAGATCCTCGCGTCGCTGGGGCTGGAGCTGCACCCGGGCAAGACGAAGGTAGTTGATCTCGGGGAAGGCCGGGAAGGACTGGATTTCCTTGGCTGCCATTTTCACGCCCGCATGTCGGGGCGGCTGTGGGAGCAGAAGCGGGTCGTCCGCTACTACCTGCACCGCTGGCCCTCGCAGCAGGCGATGAAGCGGCTCCGGGGCAAGATCCGGGACCGGACTGGCCGTAACCGCGCCGGGACCGATATCCGCGACGTGATCGCGGACCTCAACCCGCTGCTGCGCGGCTGGGGTAACTACTTCCGCACCGGGAATGCCGCCCTCAAGTTCGGCCAGGCCGACGACTACGTGGTGCAGCGGCTCCGCAGCCTGATGATCAAGAAGCGGGGCCGGAACCTGCATGCGGGTCAGGCCCAGGCATGGACAGAAGAGTGGTTCAGCGGGCACGGCCTGTACCGCCTGCGTGGCACCGTCCGCTATCCGAAGGCAGCGTAACCATGTCAAGAAGATCATCGGTAAGCCGTATGCGGGAAAACCGCACGTACGGATTGAAAGGGGGATGGGGAAACCGGACCGCACAGCGGCACCGGCGCCCCTGACTACCAATGCACCAACTGGAGGCGCGGCTTGTCATGGCCCTCGGGGGCCTGATCCTGGTCACGGGAGGTCTGGCGCTCGCGGCTAACTTCCGGGGCTTTACGGCCTGGCACGCCAGGAAGTCTGTTGAGTCCGTCCAATGGCTGGAAGGACCGCTCAGCCGCATTCCGCCCTGGAGTTACCTGCTCAAGCGCCCGGTGGAAAAACGGATTGCAGGCCAGGTAGGACTCGGCCGGGCGTTCGGCGTAATGCTTGCGTTCGGGGGAGTATTGCTCCTAATCGCATCTATTGTCGCGCGTGACATCCACACATCCTGAGACTCCCTACCCCGTCGCATACGCGGTCGGCACCCGCGTGCGTGTCCTTGATGTGGCACGAGTCCGACAGTCAGTCGGCGGCTTCGGGGGATGAGTCCCGTTCGGCGGCGAACTGGAGGATCTTCGCAGAGGGTGTGATCTGCGGTTTCGGCGGTTGCAGGATCGCGCCCTTCTGCCGGGTGAATGTGGTGGGGAAGGCGTGGCCGAGGTCTTCCCAGCCGGGGTCTTCGCTGGGGATCTTCAGTGCGCGGCGTTCTTCGAGTTTCTCGCGGAACGCCGTGTGCTGGGCTGCCAGGTCCTGGACCCACTGGGCGATCTGGCCGATCTTCTTGTCCACAGCCAGGGCCAGATCGTCGCGCTCGGTGTCGCTTACGAGGGCTGGTTCTGCGGAGCGCAGCGGATCGATCGGCTGGCTGGGGTGGCGGCGGCGGAGTTCGGCGTCGGCGGCGATGGCCAGGCGGCGGGAACCGGCGGTGGCTTGTTCCCACTGGTGGCGGTCGGCCATGGTGGCGGCAAAGATGTTTTCTTGCTGCCGGTAGCGGCCGCTCAGTGCCCGGTAGGAGGCGGCCCAGCGTTCATGCGGCTGGACCAGCGCGGCGACATTCCGGATGACCAGCCTGTCCCGCTCGGCATGGCGGATCGCCCGCACCAGCGCGTTGCGCGCGATCTGCACGGTCCGTGTGGAGACCCGCGACGCTAGGGCGGTGAGCGCCCCCTGGACGTCGCTCGCCGTCAGATGCCTCAGCTTCACCGTGCCAAGCTGCTCTCTCAGCGTCGGCGCGATCGTGTCCTTGTAGAGCGTCACCGTCCACCCGGACACGCCATCCAGCCCCGTGCGCCAGCCAGTCGCCGAGCGCGTCGTTCACGCTGTAGTTCCGCCGGGTCCGCAGGCCGTTGTCGACCTCCTGGTGTAGCTCCCGGAGCTTGTCGCGGACCTCGGCCTTGGTGCGGCCGGTCACCTTCCGCCGGATGCGCTCCCCGGCGGGGCTGAACCCTAGGCTGACCGCGCCGACGTACCGGCTCTTGGACGAGTCCCAGTAGATGGCTGAGATCCCCATTAGGCCTCTGACCTGGCTGGCGCGCCTGGCAGGATTCGAACCCGCGACCCGCTGCTTAGAAGGCAGCTGCTCTATCCGGCTGAGCTACAGGCGCCCAACCACCATTGTGACGCTTCAAGGTCACGCAACGGACACGTCTGGTCCTGGTCAGCACCTGGCTGCCCATCGCCCCCAGCGGTGTCTCGCGCGTGACGGCCGGCTGGGCTTGACTTGAGCCGGGAGGTGGCCGCGTGGTCAGTGCCGGGATCGAGATACACGGGACCTGCGCGCCGGGCTTCGAACCGGTCAAGGATGCGTTCCGGGAGAACTTCGCGCTGTGGGACGAGACCGGCGCCAGCGTCGCGGTGCTGGTGGCCGGTGAGCCGGTGGTGAATCTGTGGGCTGGCTGGGCCGATCCGGCGCAGACGTGGCCCTGGGAGCCCGGCACGCTCACCAACGTGTGGTCGGTGACGAAGGCGATGACCTCGCTGTGCGTCCATATCCTCATGGACCGGGCCGGGCTGGACCCGGACATGCCGGTGGCCAGGTGCTGGCCCGAGTTCGCGGCGGGCGGCAAACGGGACATCCCGGTGCGCTGGGTCCTCAGCCACCGGGCCGGGCTTGCCAGTTTCGCCGTCCCGGTCAGCGTGGCGGACCTGGGTGACTGGGAGAAGATGACGTCACTGCTGGCCGCCCAGGAACCGCTTTGGGAGCCGGGCACGGTGAGCGGATATCACGCGGTCACCTTCGGTTTCCTGGCTGGCGAGATCGTCCGCAAGATCACCGGGCAGAGCCTTGGCCGGTTCTTCGCCGACGAGGTCGCCGGGCCGCTCGGCGCGGATGTCCACATCGGCCTGGCGGAAAGTGACCTGGGGCGGTGCTCGGAGTTGCAGGCTCACTGGTTCACCCATGATGAGCGCGCCCTCCTGCGCGAGCGGTATGCCGCCGCCCACCCCGCCATGGCCCAGGCGCTGACCAACCCGTCGCTGAAGGGCGCCGAACCCAACGACCGGGCATGGCGCCAGGCGGAGATCCCGGCTGTCAACGGCCACGCAACCGCGCTGGGCCTGGCCACCGTTCTCGGGTCGCTGGCGGACGGCTCGGAGCGCCTCGTGCGGGCGCCGACCATCCGTGCCGCACGCACCGGCCAGGGCCGATGCGATGACCTGGTGCTGGGTGAGCCGGTGGAGTTCGCCCTCGGGTACCAGCTTTCGGGCCCGGAGGGTCACTTCGGCCCCGAGCCGGCCGCGTTCGGCCACGACGGTTTCGGCGGATCGGCGGCCTGTGCCGACCCGCAGCGGGGCATGGCCTTCGCCTATGTCATGAACCGCATGGGCTGGGGTCTCGCCGATGACCCCCGCAAGATGGCGCTGCTCGGTGCCCTCTACCGGAGCCTGGGCCGGGGCACAGCGGGCGCCGTCACGGCCTGACCGGCGGGAGTACGCTGAACCCGTTACCCCGGAGCGGAGGTTACCGTGCTCGCGACTCCGGCGCTCACGGCGCCCGCGCTGCTTCGTGCCGCTCTGTCCGCCGTCGGCGGCCATGCCGCTGGGCAGTGGTTCGCGCTGGCAGCCGCCCTCCGGCCAGGTGGGCTGGTGGCGCTGGCCGCGATTACGCTCACCTGCCTGCTCGTCGCGCTGCTCGCCCAGGGTGCACGGATCGCCGCCGCGGTCACGGCCGCCCCGCTGCTATCGGTCACGGCGGCCCTGCGTGAGAAGTCGTGGCGGGCCGGCTTCGTTTCACAATGCGATCCCGACGCGGCAGGCAGACCCCGCCCCAGAGCGCCCACGGGAAGCCCGGCGGCCACCTGACCTGCCGTTCTCACCCGATCCTGGCTGGGCCAGCGCCAGGCACGTCAGCACGGCCGTCTCCAGTCGTCATCCAGCTTCTCGTGACCCACTGGAGGGGTAACCGTCATGTCTGCTCTGCTTGCTGTGCCTATCGATGCTGCCTACTGGCTGGTGTCCGCGCTCGCGGGCGTTCTTGCCCCACTCCCGGGCGGGCTGGCTGCGGCTGCGGCGATCGTCGCCTTCACGATCGGCGTTCGGCTGCTGGTTCTTCCGCTTGGCTACTACGCATTCCGGGGTGAGCGCGCCCGTGCCCGCCTGGCGCCCAAGGTCGCCGCCCTTCACCGCCGCCACGCTCATCAGCCAGAACGCTTGCAGCATGAGCTGGCCACCCTCTACCGGCAGGAGGGCGGCTTGTTCACGGGCTGCCTGCCGGCCCTGCTCCAGGTGCCGTTCTTCGCTGTCGTGTACCGGCTCTTTCTGTCCGCCCGGATCGCCGGCGGGCCCAACGTCCTGCTCAGGCAGCATCTGCTCGGTGTGCCGCTCGGCAGCCACTGGCTCAGCGGGGCCGGCCCGCTCAGCGCACAGGGGCTGGTCTTCTGCGGCCTATTCGTCCTGCTCGCCCTGATTGCCATGATCTCCGTCCGGCTGGCGCGCCGGCTCGCCGGGCCCGCCGCTGCCCAGCCGGCCGCTGCCCAGCCGGCCGGCCCGGGCGGGATCACTGGTGTGCTGGCCCGGATCCTGCCATTCGCGGCCGTGGCGATCGCCGCCCTGGTGCCACTCGCCGCCGGCCTGTACCTGCTCACCACCACAGCGTGGGCGGCGGGCGAACGGCTGCTCTTTCGCCGCCTGGCCCCGGCGTGGAAAGGTGGGGGTCCCGCCGCGGGTGTGTAACCTCTTCCCAAGGAGGTCACCACATGCACCAGCCGCCTGTTCCGCATGTCGCCAGCACCGACCCGGAGATCGCAGAACTCATCAACGCCGAAGCGCGGCGGCAGTTCGAGAAGATCCGGATGATCCCGTCGGAGAACTACGTCTCGGTGGCAGTGCTGGAGGCAGCCGGCACGGTGCTGACCAACAAGTACTCCGAGGGGTACCCGGGCCGGCGTTACTACGAGGGCCAGCAGTTCATCGATCCGCTGGAGAAGCTGGCGGCGGACCGGGCGCAGGCGCTGTTCGGGGTGGACCACGCCAACGTCCAGCCGTACTCGGGCTCACCTGCCAACCTCGCCGTCTACCTGGCGTTCCTGGCACCGGGGGACACGGTGATGGGCATGTCGCTGCCGATGGGCGGCCATCTGAGCCACGGCTGGCCGGTCTCGGTGACGGGCAAGTGGTTCCGCTCCGTGCAGTACGGAGTGCGGGCCGATACCGGCCGGGTGGACATGGACGAGGTGAGCGACCTGGCCCACAGGGAGCGACCGAGGGTCATCTACTGCGGCGGCACGGCGATTCCGCGCACGATCGACTTCCCCGCGTTCGCCGAGATCGCCGCGGATACCGGGGCGCTGCTGGTCGCCGACATCGCCCATATCGCCGGCCTGATCGCGGGTGGCGCGCACCCCTCGCCGGCCGGGTACGCGCCGGTGATCACCACGACGACGCACAAGACCCTGCGCGGCCCGCGCGGCGCCATGATCATGTCCACCGCTGAACACGCGGCCGCGCTGGACAAAGCCGTCTTCCCGGGCCTGCAGGGCGGCCCGCACAATCACACCACAGCGGCGATCGCGGTGGCACTGCGCGAGGCGGCGCGGCCGGAGTTCCGCGCCTACGCCCACCAGGTGGTCGCGAACGCCAAGGCCCTGGCCGCGGCGCTGATCGAACGCGGCTTCGACCTCGTCTCCGGCGGGACCGACAACCATCTCATCCTGATCGACCTGACCGCCAAGGGCATCGCGGGCAAGCCCGCGGCCAAGGCGCTCGACCGGGCCGGCCTCGAAACGAACTACAACACGGTGCCGTTCGACCCCCGCAAGCCGTTCGACCCGTCCGGCCTGCGGATCGGCACCCCGGCGCTGACCACCCGCGGGCTGACCGAGCAGCACATGCCGCAGGTCGCCACCTGGATGGACGAGGCCGTCTCGGCGGCGCTCAAGGAGGACGAGGCGGCCATCGGGCGGATCGCGGGCGAGGTCCGCGACCTGCTCGCCGGATTCCCGATGGTCGGCTGGGCGCCAGGTTCCTGACCTAGGAAAGGCATCACTTCCCGGGTGACGCGGGGGAGTGGCCCAGGTGGTCGTCACCGCCCAGGCCACTCCCTTTTAGCCACGGCAAACCTGGCTGACGGGAGAACGGGGTTGTATGTGCCGTCGCACATGATCCCCACCAGCAGGAACTACCGCTCAGGCCCATGGTGCTCCCGCAGTGTATGTCCGGTCAAATGCTCTTCAGAGCTGTTTGTCCGGTTGGGCGGGCCGCCCGGTTCCGAACCCCGCCTGCTGGTCCGGGCCAGATCAGCCCGCAGGCGGGCGGCGGGCGGGTTTTCCTGCCGCCGCCCCACGAAAAGCGCGGACGCCAGCGGGACGCCCCGGCTTCAGGCAGCAGCACCATAGTTCAAGCCTGCCCGGAGGGTTTTCGGCTGACGCCGAAGTATGCCCGCGCCGGCTGCGCCCGGCCGCCGTGCGGCGCGCTGATGAGGTAGCGGAGCGGCGCGGACCAGGGCAAGCCCCATCCTGAATGGAGCGGTGCTCTCTTCGCGTTCCGATGCTCTGCTATAATCGGGTCGTGAACGCCAGCCGAACCGCGCGCGAGCGGGTCCGGGCGGAACTCACCCGCGAGATCACCGAGACCGCCCGCAGGCACCTGGCCACCTCCGGTGCGGCCGGGCTGTCCCTGCGGGCGGTCGCCAGGGACCTGGGGATGGTTTCCTCGGCTGTCTACCGGTACTTTCCAAGCCGGGACGACCTGCTCACGGCATTGATCATCGATGGCTATAACGCGATCGGGGCTGCTGTCGAGAAGACCGACGGTGCCTGCCGCCGCGATGACCATGCCGGCCGGTGGCTGGCCGGGTGCCGCGCGATCCGGGACTGGGGACTGGCTCACCCGCACGAGTACGCCCTGGTGTATGGCTCGCCCGTGCCTGGCTACCGGGCGCCCGAGCAGACGATCGGTCCCGCGTCGCGGGTCGCCGGGGTGCTCGGGAAGATCATCAGTGATGCCTACGCCAGCGGGGCTCTCGACCCGCCCGGGTTCTGCCCGCCGGTGCCGGAGTCGTTCGCGCCCGACGCCAGCGGGCTACGGGAGTCGGTCCTGGCCGGAGTGCCCGACGGCATCGCGGCCCGGTCGCTGGCCGTCTGGGCCAGCGTGTTCGGCATGGTCAGCTTCGAACTGTTCGGCCAGTTCGAGAATGTGGTCTCCGACCGGGCCGCATTCTTCGATCACACGGTGGCCTGCCTCGGCCGCCTGATCGGGCTGCCCGGCTGACCCCTCCTCCCGGCCCACACCGGTGATTCATGTCTTAGGCCTGACGGCCAGGGCCATTCGTCCCTGCCATGACCGGCCCGGATTGGACTGCCATGAGGGGGGGAGCGGGGGAGCGGGGGCACATGGGAGGCCCGCCATGGCGGGGCTGGGACAGTTCGGGCAGTACGGACAGTACGGGCGGTATGAGCCGGGAGCGCGCATACCAGGTGTGAACGCGCCGGCGGAGCGCGAGCCTGGGTGGCCTGGTGACGGGGAGCCCTGTCCCGGGGAGCCCGGTCCCGGGTAGCCCGGTCCCGGGGAGCCCGGTCCGGGGGAGCGTGAGCCGGTGCCCGGCAGGGGCCGGCGGGGGCGAGATGGCCTGGTGATGCTGGCCGCACTCGTCCTCGCGGCCGCGGGTGGCGGCGTGGTTTGGT
>OFGV01000145.1_pt1 | contig 13029 bp, 15 predicted proteins | sample 1521911 | NCBI WGS metagenome assembly OFGV01 (sample SAMEA2553413, study PRJEB24118) | soil metagenome
AGTTACAGGCCCTCGAGGAAGGCGAGCATCTTGTCGGTGGGGCGGTAACGGCCGGGCTTGGCGCTGGCGGGAGTGGTGAGTGCCAGGGCTCTTTCCTTGATGCTGATATCGGCGTGGACGTAGGCGTCGGTGGACCGGACGCCGGCGTGGCCGAGCCACAATGCGATCACCGAGGTATCGACACCGGCTTGCAGCAACGACATGGCGCAGCGGTGGCGCAGGAGGGGGGGGGGGATTTTCCGGCCTAGCAGCGACGGGCATCGCGGGGCCGCAGCCGGGGGGGGGGTGCTGACCCGCTTGCGGACCAGCCCCCCGGCCGCCTCCAGCCGGGCGAAGAACCCCCGCTCGCTGGCCTCCCCGGCGGCTGCGGTGCTGACCGCCCGCCGCAGCGTGACGCGAGGGGGTTCTCGGAAACCGCGGCGGCGTGCCTTCTCGGCCTCCGCCCGGGTCGGGCGCCGCGAGGCGCCCACTCTTCGTCAGACAGCATCCGTTCGCTCGGCGCGGCGTGGACTGAGCAATGTCACACAGGCCGGGCCAGCCCCCGGTCGCCCAAAGCCGCGTGCGGTTGCTGGAGCAATCCGGTGAGCCTCTGGAAGTCCCGGCCACCACCCGGGCGTAGCGGCGGCTCAAGCTCAGCTGGGTGACGCCACCCGGCGACGATGTGCGGGTCGATGTGCTCCTCCCGGCGTCCCGGCCCGAATAAGTAGCGGATCAGGCCCCCGGGCCACACTCCGCGGAGCACCTTTCCCGATCACCGCAGCCTCTTCCGCACCTGTTCCGCCACCGCGTCGAGGCGTTCGGCTCTGCGTATGCTCTCCGCCGCGTACGGAACAAGATCCCCTGACCGCTGCCCGGTGGCGTTCAGCTTCGCCACCGCCTGATTCAGGTTGACGCCGATCCGCCGGACCAGCCCGGCGGCGCGGATCAGCTCTCCGAGAGCGGAGCGGAACGGATCACCCGCGACCGGCAAGATCCTCAATCTGCTCTGGGAGCGCAAGCAGATCATCCTGTACGGGCCGCCAGGGACAGGCAAGACCTCCCTTAGGTCTGGCAGTACTCGATCATGCCTCTGCTCGAAGACCTGTTCTACGGCCAGCGTGACCTCGATGAGCGTTATGGCCTGCCGAGCCTGTGCAAAGCCATCGCCGCGCACCCCGAGCCGTGAGCCGCATCGAACTCGCCGAACTCGGCCCTGGCATCGAGTTGCCGCTCACGCCGGAGCAAGGGCGGTCGCTGGCTGGTTCCGGCGTCGTCGCCGCGGCACCGTCCCCGTGCCGTCCCGGGCTCTGGCAGGTCGGCCCCGCCGGGAAGGTCGGCGCGGCCCGGATCGGGGACGTCGAGATCCACATCATGCCGAAGGCCAGTATCGCCCGGCTGCTGTTCCTCCTCGGGTACTCCCAGCACGCCGCCGCGTGGCGACCGGGGACCGTGCAGGTAGCGCAAGCCGCCGATCTGGTCCCTCCAGTTGCCCAGGCGCTGTGGCGACCCGGTTCAATGCCCGCTACCACACAGCGCTGCGGCTGGCGGAGCTGGTGTTGCGGGCGACCTCCGTTGAGCATGAATCCGGGGGTGTGGCCGTCAACGGGTTCCTGCTTGACATGCCAAGGCTCTTCGAGGACTTCGTCACCGTCGCGCTCAGGGAGGTGCTCGCACCGCTCTAGGGCGGACGCGTAGACGATCAGGACAGCAATCACCTCGACGAGGCAGGGCAGGTGGTGTTCCGGCCCGACATCGTCTGGAAGATCCGCGGTTCAGCCGTCGCCGTTATCGACGCCGAGTACAAGGCCAAGAAGCCAGCCGGGTACCCGAACGCCGATCTGTACCAGTGCTCGCCTACTGCACGGTGCTCGGCCTGCGCAGCGGTCACCTCGTGTACGCGAAAGGCAACGAGGAACCCGCGCGCCACGTGGTGCGCCGCTCAGGCATCGAGATCTTCTGCCATGCCGTCGATCTCGCCCAGGAGCCAGACGCACTGATGGCCCAGATGCGTGAGCTGGCCGGGCGGATCGCCGCGACCCGGCGTGAGCCCGGCGCTGTGCCGGAGTTCCTGGACCGCGCCTGACCTGACCCGTGGCAACTGCCCTCCGGTCACAGCATCTGCTGGCAGGCGTGTGCGAAACCTGGGCAGCCGGACGCCTGACCGCTGAGGATGACGAGCAGGGCTTCGACCGTCCGTGGCTCACGGTGGTAGCGGGAGACCTGGCGGCGCAGGGCGCTGATCACGTCGGTGGGGCGCAGGTCGAGCGTGTCGAGCAGGAACGTGTCCTGGCTGACGATCTCAAGGTTGTAAGGCGTGACCGCAGCTGACGGGAAATCATGGACATTCTCTGTGACCAGCGCCTCGGCACCGCCGCGCACGGCAGCAGCCAGGACGTGGCGATCCTTGGGATGGTTGGTCATGTCAGTGATGAGCGCTTCGTAGCCGGTCACCTGCGCGTCCGGGAAGGCTTCGTTCATTTGCTCGACCCGGTGAGCGACCTGCTTTCCGTCCAGGCCGCGCCGGGTTAAGTTGCGTTCCAGTTCGGCCATGACCATGGGCGACCATAGCGGGCGGTAGACACCGGCCTCAGCGATGCTCAGAAGCGTGTCGCACAGATAGGGCTTGAGCAGCACGCACGTGTCCAGGAAGACGGGGAACACCTGCGGCTACCCGGCCGGCTGGTCGTTATCGGCGGGCAGGCGCTCGAAGGAGGCTCCCTCCGGCAGGTCATACAGCCCGGCAGCTTCGGAATCGGCCACCATCTGGTCCAGCACCGCCGCACGCTGACGGCGGGAACGCTGCTGGTAGGCCAGCAAGTCCGCGAGCCGGACCCGGCGATGCCGCCCGGGTCTGTCGAAAGGGATCTCCCCGGACTCCAGCAGCCTTACCAATGTCGGCCGCGACATGCCCAGCAGTTGTGCTGCCTCGCTGGTGGACAGCACGGTCTGGTGCGGTGCGACAGTGATCGCCAGTCCTTGTGACAAGGCGGCCACGACTTCGCGGAGCACCTCGAACACTTCGCTGGGCAGGTCAATCCGCGTGCCATCCGGGCCGGTCAGTGTCGCATGCCCGGCTGGCTGTGAGGCGAGCAGCGCGAGCACACCGCTGAGCCCTTCCGGATGCTCAGGAGGCAGCAGCGTTCGCTCCGTCATCGCGGTCATGCCGCTAGCCTACCTTCGAACGAACAAAACGAAAGCACCCGGATACCCCGGAACGGGCGGCCCGTGCACCGGAGAGCACCCATGCCACTTCCGCCAAATGCAGACATCGGTAACGCCATCCACCGCAAAATCCCTACCTGCTGTCCGCCTCGTTGATGTCATCCTCGCTGCCCTCTCCAGAGACAAGAACCTGGTCCACTTCGGACTGGCAGACCGTCCTGTGGCCCATCGGCTGGTTCGCTGGGCCAGCCTCATCCAGGTCTGGCACGCTGGCCCGGTCTGCTCTTGCGACGTTGCCGGCACCACGGCTTTCTGCCTGAGTGCGATCCCCCCGCGGACCCAGTGCGCGGGCACGGTCGTTGACCCCGGCATCGGCACCTCCTCAGGGAGGCCGAGATCACCGCCCGAGGTCAGCCCGATGATGCGGCCCAAGTCCGCCCCACGGGCGACATGACGTCGCGTGAACTCACCGATCATCAAGGCCGCGGCCATCGCGCCCACCTTGAACCGCTGGCCCCACGTTGTGGCAGTCACCGGCGGGAGCACTCGCCCGGGCCGGCGGTGCCCGCGGGCGTGAAGGTGCCGGCCAGCCAGCCAGTCGCGTTGTCGACCAGAATGCCGACCGGACCTGACTGCTGGCCGGGGCCGCACGGGACTGGGCAGGGTCAGCTGTAGTCCCGTCCCCCGGGCCAGGTTTCCGGCCCGAGCGGATTGCCGGCCATGTCCACCACCGCCGCGCCGGCGGCGATCAGCGCCTCGCGCGACACCCGGTAATGGTGCCCGCACAGCAGCAGGTCAGTCTGGTGCGGCCGGCCAGGGGCCGGCGGCATCGATGCGACAACTGCAGGCCTGGCCGAGCAGCAGCAGGCGCGGTCCGCCTTGCGGGCGGCGCGCCAGTCGATGAGGTGGGTGCTGGACCGGGAACGGCCCGGCTGGCGCAACGGCTCCGCCAGTGACATGCCTTGCCCGGTGTTGCTGGGATGCAGTTCTGCGGACATGGCATCAGCATCCCGCCACCGCGCTGGGGAGAGCAGTGCCCAATGCTCCGGCTGCCCGGGACGAAGGACCTGCTTTTGCCGCAACCAGGATCACACCAGCGAGGCCCCCCGGTGACGGCGAACCGGTCCAAAGCCTACTGTCACGGGACATAGGACCCCCTGACGTATGCGGCCATGGCCGGGCAGCCTGGGACAAACAGCCAGAAGAACTGCGTAAGTGGCTCTGCCAATCGCCAGGGGGTGCTCATCATGAGGCAGGCCATAGATACTGGAGTCCCGCGCGGCGACCTGTCTGCCCGGCTCACGGAGCCCGCCGGGCACGCCCAGCCCGCCGGGCACGCCCGGCCTAGGGGGCACACTCAGCCCACTTCGCCCGCCAAGCCGGGCACGGCGCTGCGGGCGGAAGTCGGTGACACCCTTATCGTGGAGAGCGAGGGGGCAGCCGGGCTTCCCCGCATCGGCGAGATCCTCGCCGTGGCCGGCCCGGACGGGTCACCTCCCTACCGGGTGCGCTGGCTCGCCGGGGAATACGAATCGCTGATCAGGCCCGGGCGCAGTGCGCGCGTCCAGAAGGGTCACTAGCCCGGCCCCTCAGCTGTGGGCGCGCAGTGCCTCGATCATCCACTCGAAGGCCGGCACATGGGCGGGGAATGGCGGCCAGCCGTTGATGCTGCCCAGCAGCTGCCAGTAGCGCTCGGCGCGGGCGTCGGCGGCGGTCCCCAACTGGGCCAGCAGTCCGGCGCGGCGCTGGCCGGCGGGCAGCCCGGCGAGGATATTGCCGAGCACCTCGCCTGCCTTACCGATGTGGGGGGCACTCCGCGATCGCATGCCGCGCCCGCGTGCTCAAGGACACGGGCGGCGATACCCCGGCCACGCCAGCGGGCCCTATCGTGGCGTGCATGCCGCGAACGCGTGTTTACCGCAAGGGTGTCCTGGAAGCCGAGGACTTCCCGGTCGCAGACGTGTCGGACTACCTGGCGGACTCCTCGGCCATCGTCTGGTTCGACCTGTGCGAGCCGACCATGGCCGACCTGGCCTCGATCGGCGAGGAACTCGGGCTGCACGAACTCGCCGTGGAAGACGCGGTGCACGAGAGCCAGCGCCCCAAGCTGGACCGGTACAAGTCGCATCTGTTCGTGACGGCGTACTCGGTGGTGCTCAACACCGCCACCGGCGAACTCGACACCCACGAGGTGGCCGCGTTCCTTACCTCCCAGGCCCTGGTCACCGTCCGCAAGAGCCCCGGGTTCGACATCGACGAGGTGGTCCGCCGCTGGGACAGCTCCGATGTCGCGGCCGTCAGCACCGGACTGCTGTTCTACGGCCTGCTCGACTATGTGGTCGACACCCACTTCGAAGCCGTGCAATCGCTGGACAGCCAGATCGAGGCGCTGGAAGACCAGCTTTTCGAGGACAACCCCAAAGACAGGGACATGCAGCGGCGCACGTTCGAGCTGCGCAAATCGCTGGTCTTGCTGCGGCGCGTGGTGCTGCCGATGCGCGAGGTGGTCAACACCCTGATGCGCCGTGACCTGAACGTGGTCGGCCCGGAACTGATGCCCTACTTCCAGGACGTCTATGACCATGTGCTGCGCGCGACCGAGTGGACCGAATCCCTGCGGGACCTGGTTACCACGATCCTGGAGACGCATCTGACCGTCCGTGGCAACCGGCTCAACGTGATCATGAAGCAGGTCACCAGCTGGGCCGCGATCATCGCCGTGCCCACCGCGGTGACCGGCTTCTACGGGCAGAACGTGCCCTATCCGGGCTTCGGGCACCTGACCGGGTTCTGGGCCTCCACGCTGATCATGCTCAGCCTGTCCGTGCTGCTCTACGTGGTCTTCCGCCGCAAAGACTGGCTCTGAGCGGGCGGTCGGCCGGGGCTCCCGGACGCCGCGGGAGGGGCGATACCCAGGCGCGTGCCCCCCCAGTCATCGATAGCATCGGATCACGGGGCGCTGCCCCGCCCTGTCATCCATCACTGCGTCATCCATCATCACCGAGGAGCCAGCCGTGCCAGCCCAGCAGCTTCACATCACCCTCGCCGGCCGCGAGCATGTGGTGGAAGCGGGCACGACCGCCGCCGCCGCGCTGGGGATGACGGAGACTCCCGCCGGCGCCGTCATCGCGGCACGGATCAACGGGGACCTGCGCGACCTGGCTGCCCGGCTCGCCGACGGGGACGCCGTCGAGCCGGTGGAGATCGCCAGCGACGACGGCCGGGCGATCTTGCGGCATTCCACCGCCCATGTCATGGCGCAGGCCGTGCAGGAACTGTTCCCGCAGGCGAAGCTGGGTATCGGCCCGCCGGTGGAGAACGGCTTCTACTACGACTTCGATGTGCCGCACCCGTTCGGTCCCGATGATCTGAAGGCGGTCGAGCAGCGGATGCGCGCCATCGTCAAGCAGGGCCAGCGGTTCTCCCGCCGGGCGGTCTCCGACGAGCAGGCCAGGGCCGAACTCGCAGGCGAGCCCTACAAGCTGGAACTGGTCGGCCTCAAGGGCGGCGCCGGTGAGGAGGAGTCCGTGGAGGTCGGCGGTGCCGAGCTGACCATCTACGACAACCTGGATGCGGCCACCGGCGAGCAGCGCTGGAAGGACCTGTGCCGGGGCCCCCACCTGCCCACCACCCGGCATATCCCGGCCTTCAAGCTGATGCGCTCCGGTGGCGCGTACTGGCGGGGGAGCGAGAAGAACCCGCAGCTGCAGCGGATCTATGGCACCGCCTGGGAATCGCGCGAGGTGCAGGACGATTACCTGCACATGCTCGCCGAGGCCGAACGCCGTGACCACCGCAAGCTCGGCGCGGAACTGGACCTGTTCTCGTTCCCGGCCGAGATCGGCAGCGGGCTGCCGGTCTTCCACCCCAAGGGCGGGACGATCCGGCGGCTCATGGAGGACTACTCACGCCGCCGCCACGAGCAGGCCGGCTACGAGTTCGTCAACTCCCCGCACATCACCAAGTCGGATCTGTTCGAGACCTCGGGGCACCTGGGCTGGTTCGCGGAGAACATGTTCCCGCCCATGGAGATGGAAGGCGCACGGTACTACCTGAAGCCGATGAACTGCCCCTTCCACATCCTGATCTTCAAAGCACGGGGCAGGTCCTACCGTGAGCTGCCGCTGCGGCTGTTCGAGTTCGGCACTGTCTACCGGTACGAGAAGTCTGGCGTGGTGCACGGGCTGACCCGGGTGCGCGGGCTCACCATGGATGACTCGCACATCTTCTGCACCCGTGAGCAGGCCGGCGAGGAGCTCAAGAGCCTGCTGGCCTTCGTGCTGGACCTGCTGCGCGACTACGGGCTTACCGACTTCTACCTGGAACTGTCCACCCGGGGCGAGGACACGGGGAAGTTCGTCGGCACCGACGAGGACTGGGAGCACTCGACGCAGGTGCTCCGGGAGGCCGCGGAGGAGTCCGGGCTCGAACTCGTCGATGACCCCGGCGGCGCGGCGTTCTACGGCCCGAAGATCTCGGTACAGGCCAGGGATGCCATCGGCCGCACCTGGCAGCTGTCCACCATCCAGCTTGACTACAACGAGCCGCAGCGCTTCGGGATGGAGTACCAGGCGGCTGACGGCACGCGCCAGCGTCCGATCATGATTCACCGGGCGCTGTTCGGGTCGATCGAGCGCTTCTTCGGCATCCTGGTCGAGCACTACGCGGGCGCCTTCCCGCCGTGGCTCGCGCCGGTCCAGGTGGTGGGCATCCCCATCGCCGACGCGCACATCCCCTACCTGGACAAGGTCGCCGCCACGCTGCGTGAGCACGGCATCCGGGTGGAGATCGATGACAGCGCCGACCGGATGCAGAAGAAGATCCGCAACGCACAGCGCCAGAAGGTGCCCTACATGCTGCTGGCCGGGGACGAGGACATGGCCGCCGGGGCTGTCTCGTTCCGCTACCGAAGTGGCGAGCAGAACAACGGCGTGCCCGTCGACGAGGCGGTGGCCGAGATCGTCGCTGCGGTGAGCCAGCGCATCCAGGTGTGATCGCAGCGCCCGAACGCATGCGCCCGGAGGCGACGATGCACGTGTTCGTGACGGGTGGCACCGGCTGGCGGCCCCGGACCGACCGGGCGCCTGCGCGGCCAGGCCCCGGCTGAGCCCTATGCTGCATTCCATGTCCAACCCGGTGCCAGAGGAACCCGTGCCACAGGACGGGGCGGGTGTGCCTGATGGGTTCCAGCGGCTGTGGATGCCGCACCGGATGGCCTACATCAAAGGGGAGAACAGGGTCAGCGGGTCCGGCCCTGAAGACTGCCCGTTCTGCCGGATCCCCAAGCTGGCCGATGCCGAAGGGCTGATCGTGGCCCGCGGCGCGCTGGTGTTCACCGTCTTGAACCTGTACCCGTACAACGCCGGCCACCTGATGGTCTGCCCGTACCGGCACGTCAGCGACTACACCGACCTCGACGAGGGCGAGACCGCCGAACTCGCCAAGCACACCAAGCTGGCGATGGTGGCGCTGCGGGCCGCCTCGGGCGCGCAGGGCTTCAACATCGGCATGAACATGGGCGGCGTGGCAGGCGCGGGTATCACCGCCCACCTGCATCAGCACGTGGTGCCGCGGTGGGGTGGTGATACCAACTTCCTGCCGGTGGTGAGCGGTACGAAAGTGCTGCCCCAGTTGCTGGGCGAGACCCGCGACATGATCGCCGGCGCCTGGCCGGAGGCCTCCTAGCCCGAGGCGGCCACGATCTTGTCGGCCTGGTGGGCGGGCAGCGGCTCATAACGCAGATAGGAACGGGTGAACGAGCCCGTCCCGTGCGACATGGACCGCAGGTCGATGGCATAGCGGGTGATCTCAAGTTCGGGCACCTCGGCCTTGACCAGGGTCCGGCCCCCGGTCACCGGCTCGGTGCCGAGCACCCGCCCGCGCCGCGAGGACAGGTCGGACATGACCGCCCCGACATAGTCGTCGTCAACCAGCACCGACAGCTCGTCGACCGGCTCCAGCAGCAGCACCTTGGCCTTGCCCGCGGCGTCCTTGAGCGCGGCCTTGCCGGCCTTCTGGAAGGCCATGTCGGAGGAGTCCACCGAATGCGCCTTGCCGTCGTACAAGGTGACCCGGATGTCCACCATCGGGTACCCGGCCGCCACCCCCTGCTCCATCTGCGCGCGCACGCCCTTTTCCACCGAGGGGATGAACTGCCGCGGCACGACCCCACCGACGATCTTGTCGACGAACTCCAGGCCGGATCCCGACGGCAGCGGCTCCACCTCGATGTGGCAGATCCCGAACTCGCCGTGGCCGCCGGTCTGCTTGACGTTGCGGCCCAGCCCCTGGGCCTTGCCCGCGACCGTCTCCCGCAGCGGCACCCGCAGCTCGGCGGTCTCCACCGCCACCCCGTAACGGGAACTGAGCCGGTCGAGCAGCAGATCGGCGTGGGCCTCACCCATGCACCACAGCACCAGCTGGCGGGTCTCGGCGTTCATCTCCATCCGCAGCGTCGGGTCCTCGGCCACCAGCCGGCCCAGCGCCTGCGACATCTTGTCCTCGTCCGCCTTGGACTTGGCCGTGATCGCGACCGGCAGCAGCGGCTCCGGCATGCTCCAGGGCTCCATCAGCAGCGGGTTCTCCTTGGTAGACAGCGTGTCGCCGGTTTCCGCGCTGGTCAGCTTGGCGACCGCACAGATATCCCCGGCCTGGCACGCCGCGACCGGGCGCTGCTGCTTGCCGAGCGGCGAGGTGAGCGCGCCGACCCGCTCGTCGGCGTCATGGTCGGCGTGCCCGCGCTCGGCCAGGCCGTGCCCGGACACGTGGACCACCACGTCGGGCCGCAGCGTGCCGGAGAACACCCGGACAAGGCTGATCCGGCCCACGTACGGGTCGGAGGTGGTCTTGACGACCTCGGCCAGCAGCGGGCCGTCCGGATCGCAGGAGATGCTGGTCACGGTCTTGCCGTCGAGCGTGGTCACCGTGGGTAGCGAGTGCTCCTCCGGTGCCGGGAACGCCTGGGTCATCACCTCAAGCAGCTCGGCCAGGCCGATGGCGTGCGGGCTGGAGGCGGCCAGCACCGGGAAGAAGCTGCCCTGGGCCACCGCTTTCTCCAGGTCCTCGATGAGCACCTTGGGGTCGATCTCCTCACCGGACAGATATCTGTCCATGAGGGTCTCGTCCTCGCTCTCCTGGATGATCCCCTCGATCAGCGAGCCGCGCATTTCCTCGACCCGGTCGGCGTGCGAGGCGTCGGGGTCCTTCTCGGTGCGGGTGCCGCCGGAGTAGTCGAACAGCCGTCCCGACAGCAGCCCGATCAGTCCGCTCACCTCACCGCTGGCTCCGCTCACCGGGAGGTACAAGGGGGCGACGGAGTCACCGAACGCCTCGCGGCAGGCGGACACGGCCTGCTCGAAGTCGGCCCGCTGGTGGTCGATCTTGGTGATGATGACCGCCCGGGGCATGCCGACCGCGGCGCACTCCTCCCACAGCATCCGGGTCAGGCCGTCCACGCCGTCGGTCGCCGGGACCGCGAACAGGGCCGCGTCGGCGGCCCGCAGGCCCGCCCGCAGGTCGCCGGTGAAGTCGGCGTACCCGGGGGTGTCGAGCAGATTGACCTTGATCCCCGCGTGAGTGAGCGGGGCCAGGGTGAGGTTCACCGAGCGCTGCTGCCTGATCTCGACCTCGTCGAAGTCGCTGACGGTGGTGCCATCCTCCACCCGGCCCGGCCGCTGGATGCCGCCCGTGGCCACCAGCAGCGCCTCCACCAGGGTGGTCTTGCCCGCCCCGGAATGGCCGACCAGCACCACGTTCCGTACACCCGTGTGCTGGCCGGCCGCGGGTGCACCGCCCGCGGCGCTCGGTCCTCTCCTGTCTGTCATGGTGTCGCCTCCTGCCGGTTCCGTTCGGCTGCGTCATGACCAGCCTTTACCTCCCGGCCACCGGACCACAAGCCCTGAGCCGGAATCGTCCGGCCTGTGCCGCAGGCTCTAGGATCGGACGGCCATGCTGAACTTCCTGCGGCCCGGACTGACCCGCCTGCTGACGCCGGTCGGGCAGGCGCTGGCGCGCACGCCGGTCACCCCCAACGCGATCACCATCACCGGCACGGCCGGGGTGGTGGCCGGGGCCTTGTGGCTGTTCCCCACCGGGCACCTGTTCGCCGGGACGATGGTGTGCACCGGTTTCGTGCTGTCCGACATGCTCGACGGCGTGCTGGCGCGGGTGAAGGGGACCAGTGGCGCCTGGGGCGCGTTCCTCGACTCCACCCTCGACCGGATCGCCGACGCTGCCGTGTTCGCCGGGCTGGCGATCTGGCTGGCCCGCACCGGGCAGGGTGTGCTGGCCGGAGTAGCGTTGTTCTGCCTGGTGGCTGGTGGCCTGGTGTCGTATGCGAAGGCACGGGCGGAAGGCCTCGGGGCACGCTGTGACGTCGGTATCGCGGAACGGACCGAGCGCCTGCTGATCGGCCTGGTCGCGGCCGGCCTCAGCGGGCTTGGCGTCCCGTACGTGCTGGCGGTGGGGTTGTGGATACTGGCCGCTCTGAGCCTGGTGACCTTTGGCCAGCGGGTGATCGCGGTGCGCGGTGAGGTCGGGCCGCCGGCCTCCCAGGAACCGCCGGCTGCGCGGGATGAGCCCGCCGGAGGGACGAGATGAAGCGCTTGCTGACCGCCGTGAAAGGCTGGCTGGTGAACACCGGGTACGCGCTGGGCTGGGCGCTGGTGTGCCGGATTCCCGGGTCGTGGGCTCGGTGGGCCTTCCAGTTCGCGGGTGACATCGCCTGGCGGCGGCAGGGCCCCGGGGTGCAGCGGCTGGAAGGGAACCTGCGCCGGGTCATCGGCCCGCAGGCGTCCGGCAAGGAACTGCGGGCACTCTCCAGGGAGGCCATGCGCTCCTACGCGCGCTACTGGATGGAGGTCTTCCGGCTCCCGGTGATCAGCCAGGAGCGGATTCTCGCCGACACCGTAGCCGTGGGGGGGGAGCAGACCGCTTTCTCGCACATGGCGGCCGGCCGGGGCGTCATCTTCGCGCTTTCCCATATGGGCAACTGGGACGAGGCCGGCGTGTGGATCATCGCGCGGGGCGCCAGGAACTTCACCACGGTTATGGAGCGGCTCAAGCCCGAGGCGGTATACGACCGTTTCGTGGCCTTCCGCGAAGGTCTCGGGTTCGAGGTGCTCCCAGCGACCGGCGGCAACAGCCGCTTCGGCATCCTGGCGCAGCGGTTGCGCGCGGGGAACCTCGTCTGCCTGCTCGCCGATCGCGATGTGACCGGCAGCGGGATCGAGGTGGAGTTCTTCGGCGAGAAGGCGCGGATGATGGGCGGGCCCGCCGCGCTGGCCGTGCAGACCGGCGCGGCGCTGATGCCGGTCACACTGTGGTATGAGGGTGATAACTGGGTTGCTCATATCCACGAGGAGATCCCGGTGCCTGACGGGGGAAGCAGGCGCGACAAGGTCGCCGCCATGACGCAGCAGATGGCGCACGTCTTCGAAGCGGGTATCGCGGCCCATCCGCAGGACTGGCACATGCTGCAGCGGGTCTTCGTCGCCGACCTCGACCCGGTGCGGCTCGCCGCGGCTGACGCCGCCGCGAGCGCCCACTCCGTCACCGAGGTGGGCGGTGTCACCGAGGTCGGCGGTGTCACCGAGATGGGCGGCGGCCCGTGAGGATCGGCATTGTCTGCCCGTACACCTGGGACGTGCCCGGCGGCGTGCAGCAGCACATCAGGGACCTCTCCGAGGCGCTGATCGGGCTGGGCCACGAGGTGTCGGTGATCTCCCCGGCCGATGACGACACGCCACTGCCGGACTACGTGGTGCCCGCCGGGCGGGCGGTGCCGGTGCCCTACAACGGCTCGGTCGCGCGGCTGGCGTTCGGGTTCCTGTCGGCGGCCCGCGTCCGCCGCTGGGTCAAGGAGGGCAACGTCGACGTCCTGCACGTGCT
>OFGV01000146.1_pt1 | contig 13028 bp, 18 predicted proteins | sample 1521911 | NCBI WGS metagenome assembly OFGV01 (sample SAMEA2553413, study PRJEB24118) | soil metagenome
CCTGTTCGCACCCACCGTGTGGTCGTACGGCCAAAGGCCCTCCCTCCCGGGGAATAATGTGTGGTCTCACCCCTAATCCCCCGCGCCCGTGGCGCTTTTCCGCTTTAACCCCCCAGCGGCCGCCCCGCCCGGCGCCGTCCTCATCTTCCCCCGCCCCGCGGCGCCCCCCGCCCCAAAATCGTGGATTCTTACCCCGCCCGCCATGACGCGAAACCCCAGATCACAGCCATAAGGAAGCCGCCGATCCGCTCAGCTGACCATTAGCGCTGAATAGCGGAGGCCAGTTGCTCGATGCCGCCCGCCAGCAAAAGGAACACGTCCGCGAAATCTACGAAGCAGTAGAAGACCTCACGACGGCCCTGGTGTGGAACACGCCAGGGCCGCGAGCGTCCGCCACCGTGGTAGCGATGCTCCAGACCCGACTCGCCGCCGTCGGCTGGCCAGTCAGCCTGCCGACCACGGCCGTTTCAAGATCGTTAAGGGAATCTGAGCAGCGTGGCGCGACGGGGTGTCGCAATGCCAGGGAGATGAGGGCCTTCGCGTGAGTCCGCTGCCTGGTTTCTGATCTTCAGGTTGGTCACGTTGTGTGATGACGGTGGGTAGGCGTGCTGGAGTGCCCGGGTGCGCCGGGTTCCACTGCTCATGGTTTGCGTCTGGCTTCGTGCTGGGGTTCCGGGATCGGATCAGACAGCATCGGGCGGGTCCTCTGACCGGTCTTGGAGGATCTGATCATGGTCTGTGGCCGTTCAGCCCAGGGGCGGGCCGTCGACCTGGGAGTCGTGCTCGGCGAACAATGCTCGCATTGCGCCGGGGTTCTGGGCTCCTTCGGGCATGCGCACGATCAGGTCCATGGCCTCCGGTGTTGCCACGACGAGCATGCGGGCCGGCTCGGCGGAGGGATTGCGGAACGCGTGGGTGGCGCCCCGCGGCACGAAGGCCATCGATCCCGCAGGCACCCGTGACGTTTCACCGTCCACGCGGAACTCCATCTCGCCGGCCAGCACGTAGAAGGCCTCGTCGTAGGCGTTGTGGTGGTGGGCCGGCGGGCCGCCGCCGTGCCCCGGGAAGTTGTTGATGAAGATGGCGAACCCCTGGGCCCGGCCCGCTTCCAGGAGCACGTTCAACTGGGCGACCCCGTTGTCGATGGCCTCGCCGGCCTTCGGCTCGGTCACGAACTTCGCTGCCATGGCTGACCTCCAGATCGGTCTCTTCCGGCTCGCACAGGGCCATTGTTTGTAGAGTGTGACTCTATAGAGGTAGACTCTCACGTGTGCGTGAGCCGGTCAAGGGAACGACAGAGGCGGGGCGCCGCCGTGAAGCCCGGGCGCGTGCCACCCGCCTGCGGATCATCCAGGCCGGCGTCCGGCTCTTCGTGGATCAGGGCTACGCCGCCACCACGGTGCAGGCCATCGCTCACCAGGCAGGCGTTGCTCCCGCTACCATCTACCAGGCCTTCGGCACCAAGCAGTCCATCCTGGCCGCCGCCCTGGACCTCACGATCGCCGGCGATGACGCACCCCAGGCCGTCCTCGACCGGGACTGGGTCGCGCGGGCGCACCATGAACCAGATCCACGGCGGCAGCTGCGGCTCGTCGTCGAGGGTGCCTGCCGGATCGCTGCGCGCACCGCCCCGCTCAAGGAGGTCATGCGCGACGCGGCGGCCACCGAACCGGCAGCCCGGGACCTTCTGCGCCAGGACCACCAAAGGCGCCACCGGACCCAGGAAGGCCTGGTCAATCTGCTCCTGGAACGCCGGCGGCTCCGCCCCGGGATCGACCGCCGCTACGCCGTCGACACGTTCTTCGCCCTCGTCAACAGCAGCACGTTCGAGCTCCTGGTCGTCCGCACCGGCTGGACCGAAACGCAATGGCAGGACTGGCTCGTCCACCTCATCGAGGCAGAACTCTTCCGGCCTGAAGACTGACCCCCGGCCATCGTCAACAGCAGGACTATCCGGGGGGATTTGCTCAGCAGGCTGCTGCTACTCCCGTCCGTCCACCGGCTCCGGCGCCGGCCGCTGTTCCCTCCAGCCCCCGCAGCACCACGCAGACCGGAGGCCCAGGCCGCTTACCCACCGTAACCACCACGCAACGGCCCCGGCCCCCACCCGAAACCGCTCATCTCCCCGGCATCGCGGGGTGTCGCGGTGTGATCTGGTGTGGCGTGTTGCCACGGAGATGGGACGAAGCTCCGGTATGACAAGGGTCTTCCTATAGATCCGCGTCATTCCTGGAGCTTCGTCGTGGCCCAGTCTGCCATTGCCCTTGCTGATCGCGAGCCGGTTGCGCCTGCTGGGCTGGCCACAGCGACCAGAACCTGCGATGACCTGCTGGAACTGTTCGGGCCGGTGTCGGATGGCCGGTCCGCACCGCCGCCGAGAACGCCGGCGCCAGGCCAGCTCGCCCTCATTTGCGCAGTGAGGGCGCTCCGGTGGCTGGTCGCACATGGACGGACGTGGCCGGGAGCGCAAGGTCTGACTGGCGGCGAGAAATCGGTTACGGCGGATTACGGATTCTGCTGCCGGCTGCAGTCTGGTGCGGGGCACCGGCACCGTGGTCAAGACTGTGGGCGGGGAGTTCTTCTGTTACCACCGTGACCGGCCCGGCTCTGTGACGTTGCGCGAGGAGTTGCGGGAAGAGCACTGGTCCTACATGGACCGGTACGCGGCGGAGATGCTCGCCCGCGGCCCGACTCTCGCCAGTGACGGTGACACGCCCACCGGGAGCGTCCACGTCCTGGCCCTGCCCGACCCGGCTGCCGCGCGCGCGTTCGCCTTCGACGAGCCGAACTACCAGGCCGGTGTGTACCGGGACGTGATGCTGCGCCGGTGGCGCAACCTGCTGGGGCGCACCATGTGGGACTTCCCCGGCGGGCGGGACGGCGGCAACCGGTATCTGGTGCTCGGCCTGGGCATGGGGCAGGCCGCCGACCTCGCCGTGCCGCCCGGCCGGGACGAACTGATCGCCTACGGGCCGCTGCTGTCCGATAACGGCGCCGCCTGGCTGGGTACGGCGGTGCTGGTCCGGGCGCCGGACCCGGGCACGGCACGGGCTGTCCTGACCCCGGGCCGGTACGCCGGCGTCGAAGTCCACAACTGGCAGTTCGGCGGGCGGCCGTCATAGGCCGGCTGGCTTCACGGCCAGCCACAGCATCCCGGACCGCTCGCCAGGCAATCGCCGGACCTCACAGGCCCGCACATCCCATGCCGTGAATCTGCATAGCGATCTCAGTCACGATCTGCAGCCGTAACACCAGCCAGCCGACGCGCGCCACACCGCCGATGGTGGCGGCGGCGCAATTGCTGGCCCCGCTGCCTGTTGCGCTTCTGAATGGCTCATCTGTGCGGCGTGAGATCAGCATGGCGGGAAGGGCCGCCGAAGGCCACGTTTGGGCATCCACTTCCGCGAGTGCGGCGGCTGCCCCAGGGCGGCCGCCATGACTGATACGAATAGGGCATGACTGCCCGGCTGCTGCTCGTTCACAGCCCGCTGGTTGGATGCGCGACCTGGGATCTCGTCGCGGGGAAGCTGGCTGAGCGTTGGATATGAGGTGAATGTCCCCGACCTCACCGGGACAGTGGCGGCACAGCCGCCGCATTGCCGCCGCCAGGCCGAGGTCATCGCTGGCAGCGCGTCCGGCCAGCTCGCGATCCTCATCGGCCATAGCGGGGCGGGGCCGCTGCTGGCGGCTGCGGGCGCCATCACCGGCCAGGCCCGCGGCTACATCTTTGCCGATGCCGGACTTCCGATCCCAGGCCAGACCTGGATGCAGACAGTGCCGCCTGAACTGGCCAGCCAGATGCGGCAGATGGCTGATGCTCAGGGCTGGCTGCCGCCCTGGCCGCACTGGTGGGGCGATGAGGTCATGGCTGAGCTCATCCCCGATCCTGATCAGCGGCGCCGCTTCGCTGCCGGCTGCCCGCCGCTGCCACTGGCGATGTTTGAGGAAACCCACCCCGCGGTGCCGCACTGGCCTGACGCCCCCGCCGGTCACCTTCAGCTCAGCGAGGCATACCACGACCAGGCAGAACTAGCCCGGGACCTTGGCTGGCCCGTCATCACGCGCAAGAGCCACCACCTCGCCCCGCTCACCGATCCCGGCATGGTCACCGAATCGCTGCATGAACTGATCGATCGCTTCGGCCTCTGACAAGCCCCGAAACGGCAGGTGTGAGTTACCGCTGGCCGCGCAAGCCGCTTGCCAGCACACCACCCAGAGCCGGCGATCCAGCGCCGCGGCGATGTGCCGCGGCGTGGGTGTAAGTGATCTTCACCGGTGCCGCAGGGTGACTGACGATCGGATCACGCTCCGCGACCAGCGCCGGTCCACGGCCGGTGCGCGATCCGCCGATCTGGCGTCGCGGACTGACGTGACCCATGATGTCGTCAGCCTGACCGAATGGGCTGATATGAACGTCAGCCCGGTTCCTGCTCATCCGGCAAACACGGGCCTGCGCTGACGGCACATGCTTCACCCGTCACTGACGACTTCGATGATCGCGATCGAGTTGCCGTCTGGATCCAGCACGACGGCCTTGCGGCCTGCATCGCCCTGTGGCTGGACCGGCCCGGTCGTCACACCTCGCGCCGCCAGGGCCGCGACTGCCTGTTCGATATCCGGCACGGCCATGGCCACGATGCTGTTGCCAGCGTGGTCCGCATCGCGGACGATGTACAGCCAGCCGCAACCGGCCACCTGCCACATCACTTCGGTCTCGTGCGCGACGACGTCGGCGGCCCGGGCGAAGAAGCGTTCATACCACGCTTGCGCTGCCGTGAAGTCGCTGACCGGGATACCCACGAAGAGCACATCGACATCCATCACCTCAGCTTGGCAGCGCCACTCACCCAAGTGCTGGAGGAAACACGGCAGGGGACCCAGCCAAACCCGGGGCTTGCATGGCGGTCACCGTGTGGAGGGCGGGGTTTACCAGATGTGCGGAACGAGCCGTGGTCTGCCTTGGATGTATTCGCGGTAGCCGGGAAGGCTGGCGGTCAGCTCGCGTTCCTCTCCGCTGATGCGCGCGGTTATGCCGATGAGCGGCAGGAGCGCGCATGCCGCGATGCTCGCAATGTTGCCGGTGGCCAGGCCGATGCCGATCATTTCGAGCCACTGGCCGGTGTAGGAGGGGTGGCGTAGCCGGCGGTAGGGGCCCGAGCTGACGACGGCCTGGCCGGGCTGGACCAGCACGTGGCCCACGAAGTATGGGCCCAGGGTGATGATTGCCCATTGCCGCAGGGCGATGCCGGTGACGGTGACGGCGAGGCCGGTCACCTGGCAGGGCCTGCCCCATCGTGGGGGGATGCCGAGCCGGGGCAGCGCGGCGGCTGCGGCGAGCCCAGCGATGCCGGCCGGCCACCAGGTGAGCGCGAGCAGCCGCACCGAGGCGGGGTCGCGGTCGGATCTGGAGGCCAGCAGGGAGCGGTTGGTGCCGCGCCGCCGCTGGTGCACCACCTCCACACCCTCCAGGACCCCCACGAGTTCCAGCATGGCGGCCGGCAGCAGAAGGCGCCGCGAGCGTGGTGACATGAGCTGAGTATCTCGCGGCGGGTCATGTCCGCGCGGCCCGTCCGGCCGGGGTCATGCATGCTGGCGTGATGTGACCGGCGGCCGGTTACGGGGGCCCGGGGACCGGCGGCATCCAGGGGCGGCTTGTCCCCAGGCCCCGGCCCCGCTGAGCTGGACCGACCGCGTCCACACGATCTAGGCCCCGCCCGGCCAGCTGCGGGTGGCTATGGCGAACCCGGCCACCCCCGCGGAACCGGTGAGCACCCAGCCGTCATGGCCTGCGGCGCCCCGCCCGACCTGACCGGGAACATCGCAACGATTGCCACCTGAACTGGTCATTCTGGGTGTTGAGCCCGGGAGGTAGCCCGGCTGGTTCGCACACCTCGTTCGGGCGCGGATTTAGTTCAGCCGCCGACCGTCCCCTGCGGATCAGTACGGGTGCTGGTCCGGATGCGGCTGGAAAGCTGGTGGAGCTGGCGGATGGCGGTGTAGCCGAGGTGGCTGGCGAAGTGACGTTCAACTGAGTCGAGGTAGGCCGGCTGTGCTACCTCGAATGCTTTCTCGCCTGCCGGTGTGAGCGCCGCGTAGACAGTGCGGCGGTCGGCGGGGTCGCGTTCGCGGCGCAGGAGACCGCGTTCTTCCAGTCGGTCGACGGTCTTGGTGACCGCGCTCTTGGCGATGGTCAGGATGGAGGCGATGTCCACCATCCGCAGGCGGCCTCCGGGCGCCATGGCGACCTGGCAGAGCACCAGATTCTCGGCAAGCGTGAGCCCCGCGGCGGCCTGCAGGTCCCGGTTGAGCAGGATCCGCACTTGGTCGACGAGCCCGCTCAGCTCGGCCCAGGCGGCCAAGCCGGCCGGCCGCTCGCCCGCGTCTCCCGTCATGCGCCCCAGTGTACCCAAAAGTTGACAAGAGAAAGATTCTCTTGATAACTTTATCTAAAGAATAATAATCTAGAGAATGGAACTCTGCGATGGCGCCAGGCACAAGGTGCCCTGGGTGGACGGGGGAGGCGCGCTCCGCCGCGGACGGCTACCGCGATCGGCGGGCTGACCTCGAGCCACTGGCCCGCCTTGTCATCGACGTGTTGGCGCTGGCCGCCGTGCTGCGGCGGCTCTTCAGGGACGGCAGCCCGTCCCGTCTCAGTGAGGAGGAAGCACCATGACCGCGTTCTCACCGCCAGAGTTGGCGTACCTGTCCGAGCGGCGCCTGGGGCGGCTGGCGACCATCGGCCCGGACGGCATGCCGCACGTGGTGCCGCTCGGCTGGAGCTACAACCCGGCCCTCGACACCATCGACGTGACCGGCCGGGACCTGGCCAGCACCGTGAAATTCCGCAACGCGGCCGCCAGCCGCAAAGTGGCGCTGGTCATCGACGACGTGCTGCCCCCATGGCGGCCACGGGCTGTCATGGTGCGCGGCCACGCGGAGACCCTGACCGAGGCGGCCGGCCCTGACGGAGCGCCGCTCGGGGCGATCATCCGAATCCACCCCACACAGATCATCTCCTGGGGCCTTGAGCCCAGCCCTGCCTGACCGCCGACGCGGCCCGCCCATACCCAGAAACACGGGCCGCCGGGAACTCCGGCTTGACCAGGGCCGGGGCACGCCAATGGATGCATACGTGGGTGATCTGCGCGTGGTAACGCTCGGCGTGGGATGCTGGGCGGCATGGCCGCTGTTCCGCCGGCGCCACCGTCTGGCCCTGCGGGCGGGCGGCCGGCCTGCTGGTTTCCGCTGGCGCTGTTCGGCGTGATCGTCGCGCTGCCGGTGCCGCTGTACGCGGCGCGGCTGGCCGCGGCGCCGGGCGCCGTGGGCTGGGTTGCCTATGCGCCGCTGACCCGGACTGTGTCGTGGTCGTTTTCGGGCAGCAGTTTGTTCGCCGTGTTTCACTCCGGCGGTGGGCTGCTGGGAATCGCCGGGGGGGCTGGTACTGGGCGGCCGCGCTCACGGCCGGGTTCGTGCTCACGGCGGTGTGGTACTGGCGGGCCGGCCGCCGCACCGGCGCCGGGGCGCCTGGCCTGGGTTACCTGATCACCGGCCTGGTGCTGACCGCGGCGGTCACCGCCGTGCCGCTGCTGGTGATGCGGTGGGCCTCGCTGCCCGCCTGGCTGTGGCTGGACGGCCAGTGGGCCAATGGCACGTTCGCGCTGCTGGTCATCGGCGTCGCGCCCGGGATGGCTGCCCGCCGCGCCCGCAGCCGCCCGCTCGCGATCGTCGCGCTGGCCTACACGGCGGCGGCGCTGGTGGTGGACTGGCCGGCCCTGCGCAGTGCCCCGTCAGCGCTGCTGGCCAGCGGTGGCGATCCGCTGCGGTCGCTGGTGTCCACCGGCTCGCAGTGGCAGTACGGGCAAGCCGCGGTGCTGCTGCCCGCGCTCGTGCTGCTGGTGGCAGCAGCCGTGTCCGTCGCGCTGCCGTCCCGGCCGCGCAGCAAGCTCGCGGCCAGCTGACAGCAGCTATGGCCGATCAGCAGCCCGGCGGGCAGGGCAGTGGCGGCAGCCAGACCCCGCTGCCGTCGATGCCGGCCCTGGTAGGCGCGGTCGGTGGCGCGCAGCCTGCTGGGTGCGGGCGGGTCGGGGTCGGTGAGTTCGGCAAGGCCGGTGCGCCGGAGCCGGTCGTGGGGGCGAGTGAGGTATCTGGCTGAGCGCAGTCCGGTGCCGGTGACTTGGTACCGGAAGGTGTGCGAGATGCGTTCGATCAGTCCGTGCAGGCGAAGCCAGCGCAAGTCGTAGGTCATCTGCCCGCTGGTCATCTGCCCGAGGGCTGCGCCGAGCAGGGGCGCCAGGTGGTGGCGCAGGTCAGCGTTGGCGAAGCCGCGGGCAGGTCGCTCCGCGCAGTGATCTGGAGGATCGGCGCGTGCAGGACATGCTCGTCCCGTCCGTGCTCAGGAGGAGCTAGTGTGCATGGGACGGGTGATTTCGGCCGCTGGCCTGCCTTGAGAGTGTAGACATTGGGATTTCCCGGGCTGTGGCGCAGCAAGGCAAAGCAAGCTGCCTCCGCCGGCACCCTCCCCGATGTCTACTCGCCGGCCAGCGACGAGACCTGCCGCGGTGGCTACCTGATCACCGAGGACCCGCAGTCTCCGGTGATGATCCTCACCGTGCCATTGCCCAAGAACGACCGGGCAGGGGACTGCCGGCACCTGCCGGTTTCAGTGCCGCCGCAAACGCTGCAGGCTGGCCAGTTCTATCTCATCGGCGGCCCCGGGCAACAGTCGTGCGAGGTGGTCCGGGTCGAGGGAGAGCCAGTTCCCGGTCAACCGCGGCGGATCCGGCGGCATCTGTTCCGTACCATCGGGCCCGTGAGTCACCCGGCCGGAACGTGGGTGCGACGGGTGACCGTGGAGCGCGTCTTCGACTGGGCACGATGGGAGAAACAAGCCCAGAAATGAATGTTCTGGGCGTGACGTGACGCAATGGGCCACGCAGCCGCCGACCGCGCCGAGTCGGCGATCCGGCGCCATGCAGGCTGAGAATCCGATCACGCTCCGCAACCGTCACTGGTCTGCGGCCGACGCACAAGATCCGCCTTATTGGAGGATCGGTGCAGGAGCTGCGGTTGTGGCCGTAGTGTCCAGAGGTCCGATGGGCTGGCTCTCGAACCGCCTGCCGGCTGGTTCAGTCTGGCTTTTTAACGACGTGCCAGCTCGTCGGTTCCTCGCCGTGGCGTGGCTCGAAAGAGGCGCGCAGCCAGCAGGTCCTGCAATAAGGCATGCCCGCCACGGTCATCTTCGTCCCGGGGAAGGGCTGGTCATGGCGGCAGTAATGATCGGGGCGGACCCGCACAAGGGCTCGCACACGGCGGTGGCGATCAGCCCCGCGGAGGAATCACTGGGTGAGCTGCGGGTGCGTGCCTGCGCCGGGCAGGCGGAACAGTGCTGGCGTGGGCGCAGGCGTGGCCGCAGCGGACCTGGGCGATCGAGGGCGCTGGGGGCCTGGGTCATCTGCTGGCCCAGCAGCTGCTGGCAGCCGGTGAGCAGGTGGTGGACGTGCAGCCCAAGCTCGGGGCGCGGGTGCGGCTGCTGGCGGCCGGGGATACGAACAAGAACGACCCTAACGACGCCCGGTCGGTTGCTGTGGCGGCGCTCACCACCGCGCTCCGATACGACAAGGCCAGATGCCGTACAGCACGCGAGTACAGCAATCCCATGCATATGAGACGACCGCCAGCGAATGGCCCACGCCACCGACCTTCGCAGACGACCGCATCCGACCGCCCCGAAGCTAGTTCGCATCGATGGCATAGCTTCCGTTAACCCGGGCTCTGCGGCACTTGCAGTGTGGGAGGTATCCATGGCGAAATGAAGCTATGGCTGCATAGACCAGGACAGGAGTTGCTGAAGTGAATCTGATCTTTCACCGGCCTATCGCGCTGCACTGGCCCGGTGGCGACCTGCATGTCCAAGGGGTCTATTGGCTGCGGATCTACCGTGACACCGAGTCCGCCGTTGTAATCTTCACAGACATACCAGCTAACCAGGGCCCCGATGCGGAATTCGCTGACCGTGAGCTTGCCGGGTGGATCATGCGAGATCATCTGCCCACCGGTCTGAAGATACACTGATTCTCATGCATTCCTGGCCGCGCATCCTACTCACCTGAGTACGAAAGAACCAGGTACTACGAGATGTCCTTCGAAGGCCCCGGGATGAGGCGTGTATTTCCTAATGGACGCGGAGAGGTTCCCCGTTCAGAGATCAGCCGCACCATCGGGAGGCCGCTCGATCTCTTGCCCTCGCCCGGCGAAGTACTGGAAGGTGCTTTTGCGGCCGGAGGAAGGCTAACACCAGCGCCACGTCTGACAAGGTACATCATCCTTCCGGTAGACGCTGTGCCTCCACCGCTGTCTCCCTTCAAATGCGCATATCGGGAGCGCTTTAAGGAGTTCATCCTCTCCAAAGGGCTGGACCCCGACTCTGCGGACATACCAGTCCAGGTTCGTGAAGAATTCTACGCCCAGCTTACCGAGGATGAGTACCGGGCTTGCTCCTACCACCAAGCCAACTGGCGGTCAATCGCCGGAGAGTCAGTCCGGATCATCAGGAAGATCGGCGAGTACCCCAGCCGCTGAGCACTTCGCACGGCCGTGGATAGCGCAGAACTCAAGCACTCCGATCGCCGGTGGCTGTCTTCCCTGCTCCTGTCCGACTCCTTGCGGTGGACTGGTAACAGGTACACCGACAGCCAGCATCGCGGATGCGCGCTCCGCGCCTCAGGCACAACCGAGATCGTCAGGGCTGCATACGGCGAGACGCACCTGCGGCTGGTCCTGAGCGACTACGTCGACCACTAGCCGGGACCCACCGGCCGCACCGGGCCCTGCAGCAGAACCCGCCCGCCGGGCGCACACATCCACCCGCGGAAGTGACCGGAATCCGCGTGTTGCGCCGGGACCGGCTTGGCGGGCTGATTCACGGATACGCCCAGGTCGCATAGGGCGACGAGGTTTTCGGCACCCACACGCAGATTGCGCCACCATGTCCCGTGCTCAATGACCGCACAGCCACCACGACAGGACCCGACCGTGCGTATTGCACGGGAAGCACATACCGGGTGCCCGGGCATTCTGCCCGCCGCGAAAGGCCACCGTCCAGGGCGCTTCCTGTGGTCGCGTCGCTTGCTGCGCAGGCGCGAGCCTTTGACGGCGGCCTTCCCCGGCGAGGACCCGGCACCATCAGGGGGACGGGAAGGCCAGGCTAATCCCGTCAGCCCGAAGGCGAACCTGAACTGCCAGCCAGCCATCTCCCACAGTCCACGAAGTGCTTTGCGGTCATTCAACATGCGTGAGAGCCAGGCACGGACGTAGCGTTAGCCGCGGATTGTGACAGATGTGTAACCCGTGCTGCCAGCCTCGGAGCCGCCGCTAAATGAGGTGACAGAAAACCCGGCGCTGGCGATCGCTGGTCCTCCGTGGAAGGGCGGGCTGCCTGAGTCCGGGAACACGTCCAGAACGAAATGATTCTGAGTCACCCCGTCGCAGGTGAGCAGAAGTGGCTCTGGCGGGAAGGATTCCAGATAGCTCGATCCAGTCGCAACTTGCCGGCCATTGGCCTGGGTCACGAAGACGCTGACGTCGCCATAATCTGCCTGGAACGGATCGCATACAACGGTAACGGGGACCTCAACCATGACCCGGTTCACCAGAGTAACCGACCCGATCGTTACCGTATTGGTGGCAGCATCAGCTGATGTCACGCTCAGGAATGTGAGTAAAATGCCGACCACAGTCGCGGCGACCAGTTTGAATCGCACGGTGGTACCCTCCTTGCGTTCGAGCTGCTGGTGGGTAAGGGCAGGCTGCGGTGATCTGGCCCCACCGACGACACCCATTCCCTGGCGGTCTCACAGTGCCGGGTCACCGATGTACACCTGGAGTATTCGCTGAACTCCCGTAGGCTAGTCATCTGCTTCCGCAGCCCCCGGTCCGGGCGCATCTCTCCGCGCCTGAAGCCTCAAGCCACATGCTGCGCCAACCGACCGAAGCTGTCAAGGCGGTACAGGGGACCCGCCGTCCCGCGCAGGGTGATCGCCAGAACCGCGCGGGCTGGGTGAACTGGCCGCCGCATGTCAGGCCGAGTCCGCGCCAGTGCATAGTTATTTGGTCTAACCGATAACGACGCTGTAGCCAACATGCCCAGAGGGCGCCAGCCAGAAAGGAGCAGGTCAGCCGTCACATGACGCTTCAAAAGCAAGCCAAGCCGATGACCTACTGCCTGTATCCGGGCACGAGGAACACCATGCGCTTCGCGCCTCTGAATCTGTGAGGCGCCCAACCCGCCAATGCCCTGGTAGATCAGAGAGCTGGGGTGCGACTGATCTATTCCTTGCCTGCTGGTGGCTGCCCGGTTATGCGGCCGGGTGGCCCGGAGTCAAGGTGCAGCCCCCGGGCTGGAGGAACGACGCCGGACCGGCCGAGCTGGCCGTCCTCCAGGCCATCGACACGTACACGGCCGGCCATCCGCGGCGGTGGCTGAGCTGCTCCGAGGTTTTGGCCGGTGATCCAGGAGCGCACCGGCCTGGGTCCCCGCTACGGCTACGAGGTGCTGCTCGACCTAGCCCGCCCGTGGGTGATCGCCGTCCCGGCCATCAGCGCCCGGGGCGAGATCGGCGACCGGCATTTCCCGGCGGGCGAGCCCGAGTCGGTGGATTGCAGGCTCTCCCGTGCCGGGCGGCTTGTCCTGGACGCCGAGGCGTGACCTGGGATGATCTTGACGGCATCAGAGCGCTGTGGCCGGCAGGGCGATCACCGAGTCGAAGCCGGCGGCTGCGATCTCCAGGAGCCGATCGGCGACTGCCCGCGCGGTTCCGGAGACGACGTGGTCGTGCCGGTCGGTGGGCCCGCCGTAGTAGCGGGCCAACGCGGGGTACCCGGCGTCGCTTGGTTCGTGACCGAGCTCGGTCAGTGCCACGAAGGACAGCGCCACCAGGTCGAATCGCTCCTTGCCGTGCGCCGCGCCAGGCGGCGCGCCAGTCGGGCCTGGTCGGCCACCACCTCGAGCGGCGCGATCCCGGCCACCAGCC
>OFGV01000148.1_pt1 | contig 12834 bp, 13 predicted proteins | sample 1521911 | NCBI WGS metagenome assembly OFGV01 (sample SAMEA2553413, study PRJEB24118) | soil metagenome
TGGCGGGTGGCCCCGCGCCCGCCGAGGCCAGGCCGGCGCTCGCCGGCCTCGCCGTGGCCGCCACCGCCCGCCACGGCTGAGTCGGCGAGGCGCCGCCCCGGGCTCACCTGGGTGCCGGCTGCCACGGGTGCCCCGGTGGCCCCATCGGCCGCCGGGACAGCGGATGACCTGCGGTCAGGGGACCACAGCGGCCCGGACTGACAGAACGTCGGGCAGGTGCCAGGCGATCTGCGCCCAGCTCTCGCCCTCGTCCTGGCTGGCGAACACCTCGCCGCCGCGGCTGCCGAAGTAGATCCCGGCCGGGTCCGCCCCGTCCGTGCACAGCGCATCCCGCATGACACCCACCCAGAAGCCCTCGGGGAGGCCCTTGCCAAGCGGGTACCAGCTTTCGCCGCCGTCGTCGCTGCGGTACAGCTGGCAGCGGCCCTCCGGCGGCGCCCGGCGCCCGTCCGCCTGCAGCGGGAACAGATACAGCGTCCCAGGGCGCCTGGGATGGGCCAGCACCGGGAACCCGAAGTCGGCTGGCAGCCCGTCAGCGATCGAGACCCACTTCCCGCCCCAGTCATCACTGCGGTACACACCGCCGTGGTTCTGCAGGTAGAGCCGGTCAGGATCGGCCGGATCCGCGGCGACCTTGTGCACGCACTGGCCGTACTCCGGGTACTCCTCCGGCGAGAAGATCACGCGGATGCCATGGTTGGCCGGCGCCCAGGTGGCTCCCCGGTCCGTGGTCCGGTAGACGCCGCCGGTGGACATGGCGACCAGCACCCGGTCGGGGTCGGAAGGGTGCGGGATGATCGTGTGGATCGCCTGGCCGCCGTAGCCAGCCCCCCAGTGCTCCCGGTGCGGATGGTCCCAGAGCGAGCGCACGATCTCGAACCTCTCGCCACCGTCCTCCGAGCGGAACAGTGCGGATGGCTGCGTGCCCGCGTAGATGACCCCTGGCTCGGCGGAATTCGCTGGCTGGATCTGCCAGACCCGCTCCAGCGAGGTCCCGGTGAACTCGGGGAAGACGACCGGCGACCGGGCAGGCTCGTGCCAGGTCACTCCCAGGTCATCGGAGTAGGCCAGGCCGGGCCCCCAGTGCTCGCTGGCGACCGCGGCGAACATCCGTGGGCGCTGCGGCCGGGTATCGGCCGCGACCGCGTACACCGCGTTGTTGAAGTTCATCGCGAACTGGGCCTCGTCCAGTTCCCAGTCGGACCGGCCGTTCCGGCTGCGGGCTACGAACAGGCCCTTGCGGGTGCCGATCAGCAGCACGGCTTCTGTCATGGTGGCCTCCCTGCCCGCCGCGTGGCCTTACGGCACCGCATCGTCGCGGGCCAGACGGTCGCGGTACAGTCTTGGGCTATGACCACTAGTCATATAACCAACAGTCATAGAGAGTCAACCGGTTCCCATTTTCTGCCGGGCAGCGCCTACGCCGTGCTCGGCCTGCTCTCATTCGGGGCCGAGTTGTCCGGCTATGAACTCCGTCAGCTCGCGCTCAACAGCCTGCGCTTCTTCTACTGGACCCCGGCGCAGAGCCAGATCTACCGCGAACTGCGCCGGCTCTCCGGGCTCGGTTATGTGACCGGCCGTGAGGTCCGCCAGGACGGCCGCCCCGACAAGGTCGCGTACTCGATCACCGAGTCCGGCCGGACCGAGCTGACCAGGTGGCTCGAGCAAGCGCCAGTCGCTCCCCCGGCCATCCGGTACGACACCGCGCTCCGGCTGTTCTTCGGCCATGCGACAACCCCGGACCGGCTGCGTGCGCTGGTGGCCGAGCACCGCGCTCACCTGGAGCGCATGCTCACCGAACTGCACGCCGTCCGGGCGATGCTCGAGGGCGATCCCACGCTGGCGCTGCCGCGGATCGTCGCGGACTGGGGCGACCATCTGTACGGCAACGAGCTCGCCGCGCTGGATCAGGTGGCCGCCGCGCTGACTGGACTGGGCCCGCCATCTCCTTCCGGGCGGGTCACCGTCCCGCCCGGCACTGTGCGCCCACTACCCGGCCAGGACCAGGCTTAGCTGCCCTCAGAACGCGAGCGCCTGCGCCCGGCGGTTCACCTCGGTGCCGCGGTGCTGGGTCATCGCCTGGATGGGCGTACCCGGCAGCGTGTCATCGGAGGTGAACAGCCACCGCAACGCGTCCGGCTCATCGAACCCGCAGTCGAAGAGCACGGTGAGCGTCCCGTGCAGGCCCTTGACTATCTGGTTACCGTCGAAGAACGCGCCGGGCACGCCGAACGCGCCGTCGGGGCGCTGCACGGCGAGCAACTTGCGGTCGCGGAGCAGCTGCCGGACCCGGCTCAGCGGAAGGCCGAGGCGGTCAGCCACTTCAGGGAGGGTGAGCCAATCACCGACGAGAGCGTCGGCCAGGGGGTCAATCTGTGCCACACCCCGAATGTCCCACATCCCATGCCATGCCAAACACCCCGGTCACCGTTCACTTTGCGGTAACCGCACGGCCCGGATCCCCTGGCATCCCAGGGCTGAGGCGATCCCGCGGGACCACCGCTGCGACGATAACGGCCTGCGACTCAGCGCGGCGGGCCCCACCAGCGCGGCGGGCCCCCCCACCCGCGCGTAGCGGCTGTGCCCCGGCCGGCATCGTGCCCGCTGTCCCCCGCCAGCATCGTGCCCGCCGTCCCCCACCGGCGCGGCGACGGCCGCCCCGCTTGCGCAGTGGCGGCCGCCCCCGCTGGCGCGGCACCCGGCCATCCGGCCGCGATCGCCAAAGTAATCGCGGACTCGTGTCTAGGTATAGAGATTACGTATAGAGATTACAAAGAACGCTGACCAGCGCCGTGCTACGCTCATCGTCCCAGGATCTCCTGGAGCCGTCATCGGGTGACTCCCGGCGGGCTGCCGAGCTGTGTTACCGAGCAGCCGGGATGTTCAAGGGAGCGGCCGATGACAGCAGCAGATGTCCCCCGCGCCGGGCCGCAACGGGCGTCGGCCCGGATTCGGGGGCGCCAGGGGACCAGTCTTCGACGCCGTCAACTGGGCAAGATCGACTACTGCCTGCCTCGCCGGAGGGAGCCCGGCGGGTTTCACCTCCATCAGCGAGTTCCTGAGCGGGCGGAACACCCGGCCCGGCCACAGCTTCGCGGCCGTGCGGGTGACCGGCGCGGTCGAGAGGCGGCCCCGTCCGGACGCCCCCGGGTCCCAGTCGGCCAACTGGGGGTGCCCCGGTGCCCGGCTCCCGGCCCCGGGTCAGCCCGCCAATGATCCCTGGAGTCCATAGCCAGTAACGGCCGCTATGACAGGCCTTACTGGCTATGTCCCACGGGCGCTGGGGGCGGGGACCTGCCGGGATGTGGTCATTTTGGGTTGATAGCGGCCTGAACTGACCACGCGGCGAGCCTGGATCGGCGGGCGTGGTCGTTGCGGGCTGTGATGGCAGCCCTTTCTGACCACGGCTTGCCCGGCAGCGGGCCGACTCCCCGCAGGCGTGGTCAGTTGTGGTCGCGGGAACAGCCCAAATCGACCACGCCCGGCGCGGGCCAGGTCGATCGCCGGCGACATGGCCGATATGGATCAGAATCACGACCGCGCACGCACACTTTCAGGACTCAGCCCGCGTCGGCGACGGCGTCGCGTACCGCTGTATCTGGATCGGACAGGCGGGCCGGGTCGACAATGGCGCCAGCGGCGATGAGGCGGCGGCCCTGGACCAGGTCGCGCGGCCGTCCGACTGCGAGCAGGGCGACCAGCCGTTCCGCGCCACGGGGCCCGGCCTTTCCCCTGGTTCCAGCACCGTCCTTGGCGGTGGCGCCGTCCCCGATCCCGGCACCACTGCCTGGCCCGGAATCCGACAGCCAGCAGGCCGTCCACTGCCGCCCCGCCGGGTCACCCCGCCAGACCAGCCGGTCGGCGCCGGTGTGATGCCCGGCGTACTGCACCATCCGGCCGAACTGCTCGGACCAGAAATACGGGACCGGGTCGTAGATCTCGTCCCCGCCGAGGATGTTGGCCGCCACCACCTCCGGTGCGTGCAGGGCACAGTCCCAGTGCTCGACCCGCAGCCGCGCACCGTAGCGGCGGGAGACAAACGCGGCACAGTCGCCCACCGCGAACACACCAGGCACCCAGCCGCGCAACCGCTCGTCCACCCCCACCCCGTTCGCCCGCGCCACACCTGACCCGGCCCGCCCGCCGGCCCGCGGCCCGACGCCCACGGCGGGGCCGTCCTCGTCCCCCCCCCCCCCCCCGCCTCCCCCCCCCCCCCCCCCCAGCCCCTCCTCCCCCGCCCCTCCCCGCCCCCCCCCCCCCCCCCCGCCGAGAACGCCGCCCTTTCCCTCCCCCCCCCCCCACCGCCGCTACCGCAACTGGACCCGGTGACCAAGGGCGCGTGGGCCGCCCTCTTCGGGGGGCCCGGGTACCTGCTCCTTGCCGTCATGCTGGGCTGGGTGGTACCCGGCTGGGCAGCCTTCATGGCCGTGGCGGCCTTCGTGGCTGGCTTCGCCACCCTGGTGATCCGGATGGGTGAGCGGCCACCGCGCGACTCCGGCCCCGACGACGGGGCGGTGGTGTAGCGGGCACTCAGGGCGCGGCAGGCACACCGGGTCCAGCCGGCCCGGACCGGGCAAGTTCTGCGGCCCCGACGATGCCCGCTTCCGGACCCAGCTCGGCTACCTTGATCGTCGGCCGCTCCCGGTACGTTCCCCCGGTCAGTGCTTTCCCGAAGGCTGCCCGGGCAGGGCCGATCAGCAGCTCTCCTGCCTCCGACACACCACCGCCGATGACGAAGCAGCCGGGATCGAGGATGGCGGCCAGGTCGGCCAGTCCCTGGCCCAGCCAGGTGCCGACCGTTGTGAAACACCGCAAGGCGGCCGGATCCCCCTCACGTGCCGCCTGGGTGACGTGCGAGCCGCTGATCCCATCGGTACTCCCCCCGGCCAACTGGAGCAGCCGGATCGCACCGCCGGGCGTGCGCCGGGCAAAATCCCTGGCCTCGGCTACCAGCGCACTGCCGCTGGCGTACTGCTCCCAGCAGCCTCGGTTACCGCACCCGCACAGCCTGCCATCGGGCACCACGCGGTAGTGGCCCGGCTCGCCCGCCATGCCCCACCGCCCACGGTAGAGCCTGCCGTCGAGCATGATGCCAGCGCCGATACCGGTGCCGACCGCGATGAAGACGACGTGCGCATGCCCGCGGGCGGCACCGAACCTCACCTCGGCCCATGCGCTGGCATTGGCGTCGTTTTCCACCACCACGGGCAAGCCGATGAGAGCTTCGACCCGCGTGCGCAGCGGTTCGTCCCGCCAGGCCAGGTTCGGCGCGAACCGCACGTTCGCGCGGGTCTCGTCGATGAAACCCGCTGCCCCGAGGCCGACGGCCTGCACCCGGTGACGGCCGAGCAACTCGGTGACGACCTCCGCGATCACCTGCTCCGTACGCTCAGGGCTGGCCGCGGGGGTCGCCCGCCGGAGCTTCTCGATGATCTTCCCGTGCTCGTCGACCACCCCGGCGGCAACTTTTGTGCCCCCGACATCAATTCCGATCGTCAGGCTCATGCGGCGGTCCTCCCGGAGGTCCCGTCGGGCCGGGCTCATCCGCCGGGTCCGCCGCGTCCGGATCCGGTCGCGTTCCGGAGCCTGCCTGCTCCCACGCGCTGGCTGGCTCAGCCTCTACCCAGGTGACGCCGGGGCTGGCCGGATCCCAGGGGCTGCCGGAGTCGTCCGCCGCCGGCGAGGCAGCGGAACTGGCCGGATCCCAGGGGCTGCCGGAGGATGCTCGATCCCACGCCGATCCCCGGCTGGTCCCGGCGGCGGTGCCACCCGGGCCAGCCGTGCGGCCCGCGCCGGCCAGCGCGGACTCGACCACGGACAGCGCGTCATGAACCAGTCCCGCCAGCGCGTCGCTAGCCGCCGCCACCTGCGAGGTCACCCCCGGACCCGATTCCCTCAGCACCCGGGCAGCCCGGCAGACCGGGCACCAGGCGCACTCCGGGGCTTCATCCGGGGGGGCGGATGTGGCACTCTCCCACACGTCGCCACCCGGCTCGCCCAGGCCGAGCACCGAGCGGAGGTGACCGCCGACCTCTTTGCGTACGCTCCGGGCGCCCGACCGCACCAGCCACCGCTGGAAATCGCCGATCGGATCAGGGCCGGAATCCCTGGGCTGCTGTGTCATGTCCCGTCTCCTCCCCCGGCCTCGGCCCGGGTCTTGAGGCCCTTCAGCGCGGTATCGACGATGGCCCTTTCTGCCTTCCGCTTCAGCATCCCCAGCATCGGGATACGGACATCCACAGTCAGCTCGTAGGTCACCTCGGTCCCGTCATCGGTATCAGCCAACAGGTACGCGCCACTCATAACGGAGATGACCGACCCGGGTTCGGCAAGATCCCACCACACCGCGGCATCGCCGTCCCAGCTGTAGGAGAGGACGAAGCTGTCCTTGACCACTCCGGCATCCAGTTGCACCCGCACCTTGCTGGCCCGGCCGAGATCGTCGGACTCCAGCACGTCTGCCGACCGTATCGCCGATATCCATTGCGGATAAGCCGCGAAGTCCGCGATCACTGCCATCACGGCCGGCCGGGGTACGGCGACGGCGATGCTGGCGGAGGTCTGGTTGGCCATGCTCGGAGCGTACCGCCACCTGGCCACATGACCGCCACACCATCACCACTCCAGCACATATGGCCGCCTGGTCGCCCGGAAATGTCCCACGTTGACGCATTCGGTGCGCCCGATCCGGGCCCGGCGGGCCAGCGGCTGGTGCACATGGCCGAACAGCACGTACCGGGGCTGGGTCGCCCTGATCTGGGCGAGCAGCGCCTCGCTGCCACGCTCCAGGCGCCGGGCGACGGTGTCGTACAGCAGCTGGGGCACGGCGGGCGGGATATGAGAGCACAGCACGTCGACCTCCCCCACCGCCGCGACCTTGCCCGCGTACGCCTCCTCATCGATCTCGTTCGGTGTCCGGTATGGCGAGGGAAGCCCACCGCCCACGAACCCGAACGTCCATCCGTCGAGTTCGGTCCGCTCGCCGTCGAGCACCCGGTGCCCGGGCCGCAGATGCTCGGCCCACATGCGGGGAAGGTCGACATTCCCGTACGTCAGGTACGCCGGCCGGGGCAGCGCCGCAAACAGCTCCGCGTACTGGCGGGAAGGGGCCCGGTAATTGTGGGCCGCCGGGCCCCCGCCGAGCCGTTTCCACAAGTCGGCCGACCACGCCCTGGCCTCGTCGAACTGTTTCGCCGTCCGCAGCGCGACGAATGTGCCGGCCGCCTCCGCCCCGAACAGTTCCGCGAAGATCCCCTGTCCGTGATCGGCGTAATCCAGGAACAGCAGCAGATCCCCGAGGCAGAGCAGAGCGTCCGCGCCGGCCGCTGCGCTGCGCAGAGCGTCGGATGCCCCGTGCACGTCGCTGACCACGTGAACCCGCATGCCCACACACTAGGCAGATCGCCTGCCCGGCCGCGAGGGGTCCCGCCTGGGCCGACCGGCCCAGCCGACGGGCCGCGGGTCAGGCGAATGAGATCGGGTTCTGCTGGGAACGGCTCAGGTGCCGGTGTGTCCTCCAGACGGTATGGCGGCCTACGCTAGTTATTCATAGCTGGCTTCTGGGGGCGCATCGCAGCACGGTCCGGCCAGTCAGTTGCGGCTGCTGGGCAACGCCGCCCGGTGGGCAAGGAGGCGCCATGCGCGAGTACAGTACCCCCGTCCTCGTGGAGGTATCAGCCTCCGCCCGCCTGAGCGATACGGTTTTCGATCGCGCCGACAGCGATCCCGGCACGGTGCGCCTGCGGCGCAAGGCGGCGGCGGGCGGCTGGCAGGACGTCACTGCGCAGCAGTTCCGGGACGAGGTCGCCGCGCTGGCCAAGGGCCTCATCGCGGCCGGCATCGGGGAAGGCGACCGGGTCGCGCTCATGTCGCGCACCCGCTACGAGTGGACCCTGGCCGATTATGCGATCTGGACAGCCGGCGCGGTCACGGTGCCGATTTACGAGACCTCCTCCGCCGAGCAGGTGGAGTGGATACTGAGCGACTCGGGCGCCCGGGCGATCGTGGTGGAGACACCCGCGCACCTCGAGACGTTCTCCGAAGTGCTGAGCCGGCTACCCGAAGTGGGGAAGGTCTGGCTGATCGAGCCCGACCCGGCGGTATCCGCTGAACCGCTCGACACGCTGGTCACCGGAGGTGCCGGGATCGGCGACACCGAACTTGGCCGCCGCCGGATGTCACGCGGCGCGGCCGACCTCGCCACGGTCATCTACACCTCTGGGACCACCGGCCGCCCGAAAGGGTGCCAGATCACCCACCTGAACCTGCTCGCCGCCGCACGCAACGCGGTTCACGGTCCGCTGGCAGTGCTCTTCGAGCCGCCCGACGCCTCGACCCTGCTGTTCCTCCCGCTCGCCCACGTGTTCGCACGCATCATCGAGGTGGCGGTCCTCGAAGGGGGCGCCGTGCTGGGGCACTGCCCAGACGCCCGTCCCGTTTCCCTGCTGCCGGACCTGGCGACGTTCCAGCCCACATTCATCCTGGCCGTGCCGCGGGTGTTCGAGAAGGTCTTCAACAACGCCCACCAGCAGGCGTCCGACAGCGCGGTGAAGGGCCCGATCTTCGAGGCGGCGGTCAGGACCGCGATCGCCTGGAGCCAGGCGTTCGGCACCCATGACCCGGCCGCGTCCGGAGGCCCCGGGCCAGGGTTGCGCCTCCAGCACGCTCTCTTCGATCGGCTGGTCTACCGCAAGCTCCGGGCCGCGATCGGTGGCCGGGTGGCGTATGCGATATCCGGTGGCGCCCCGCTCGGGGAGCGCCTGGGCCACTTCTTCCGCGGAGCGGGGATCACCATCCTCGAGGGGTACGGGCTTACGGAAACCACCGCCGCCTCCACCGTGAACCGGCCCGAGCGCAACAAGATTGGCACCGTCGGCCAGCCCCTGCCGGGCATGTCGGCCCGGGTCGCCGACGATGGCGAGATTCTTCTGTCCGGGCACGGCCTGTTCATCGGCTACTGGCGCAACGACGCCGCGACCGCCGAGGTGCTCACCCCGGACGGCTGGCTGCGCACCGGCGATGTCGGCGAACTCGATGACGAGGGCTACCTGCGGGTGACCGGCCGGAAGAAGGAACTGATCGTGACCGCGGGCGGCAAGAACGTCGCGCCCGCCGTGCTGGAGGACCGGATCAGGGCCCACCCGCTGGTCAGCCAGTGCCTGGTGGTCGGGGACGGGCGCCCCTACGTCGCGTGCCTGATCACCCTCGATCCCGAAGCACTGGACCCCTGGAAGGCGCGGCACTCCCGCCCGGCTGATACCGCCGTCGCGGACCTGACCAGCGATCCCGATCTGATCGCCGAGATCCAGGGCGCGGTCGATCAGGCCAACAAGGCAGTGTCCAGGGCGGAGTCGATCAAACGGTTCCGGCTGCTCGCGACCGACTTCACCGAGCAGGACGGATACCTGACACCCTCGCTGAAGGTCCGCCGCAATGTGGTGACCAAGGATTTCGCGGTCGATATCGAAGCGCTCTACTCCTGACTCACCCGGCCAGGATCTGCTCCAGCCGCTTCGCGACCAGGTCCCAGCGCCACTCCTGGTCCACCCAGGCCAGGCCCTTCTCGCCCATCGCCTTGGCCCCGGCCGGGTCGGCAAGCAGGTGAGTGAGCCGGTCCGCGACCCCGGCCGGGTCGCGGCCGGACACGACATAGCCGGTCTCCCCGGCGCGGATGGCGTCGGGCGCGTTGCCGGAGTCGCCACCGACCACCGGCAGGCCGGTCGCGGACGCCTCCAGGTAGACGATGCCCAGCCCCTCGACGTCCAGACCGCGCCTGCGGGTGCGGCAGGGCATGGCGAACACGTTCCCGGCATCGTAGTAGGCCGGCAGTTCCGCCCACGGCACCTGGCCGGCGAAAACCACCGAGCCGTCCACTCCCAGCCGGGCCGCCAGCCGCTCCAGCCGCTCCCGGTATGGGCCGCCACCCACCAGCAGCAGCATGGCATCCCCGGCACCGGCGGCCAGGACCTGCGGCCAGGCGCGGATCAGGGTGTCCTGCCCTTTGCGGGGGACCAGCCGTGACACACACACAACCACCGGCCGTTCGCCGAGCCCGTGCCGGGCGCGGATGGCCACGCCCCCGGCGCCAGGCCGGAAGGTTTCGGTGTCCACGCCCGGCGTAAGCCGGGTCATCCGGGCCGCCGCCGCCGGGGACAATGCGCGGGCGAGCCGCACCCGCGTGTATTCACCCAGGTAGGTGACGGTGTCTACGGAATCCCCGATATGCCGCAGCAGGCTCCGGGCGCCGGGCAGCACCGCCCAGCCAGCCTCATGGCCGTGGGTGATGGCGACCAGCCGGCGCGCACCGGCCCGCCGCAGCGCCGGCCCGAGCAGGCCCAGTGGCGCCGCCGCGCCGAAGAGCACCGTGTCACACCCGTAGCGGCCGATGAGGCGCGCCGCCCGGCGGGACACCGACGGGACCGGCAGCATCAGCGAGGTGGGATGGCGTTCGACGGGAAAAGGCAGGCCCGCGTCGTACTCGGCCGCGCCCTCCCAGGCGGGGGCATACACGGCGACCCTGCCGGCTGGCAGCCGGATCGCGAGTGCGTGCACAAAGGACTGGATCCCGCCGGCCCGCGGCGGGAAGTCGTTGGTCACGATCAGGACCTTCGGCATCGCGCTCCCCGCGTCGCGGGCACATCCGGTGCTCAGGGCGCTGCTCGTGCGCGCTGCCCGGCGACGTAACGGGAGCGAGTCTAGTGGCCCTTATGAGCAGTCCCGCCGCGGGTGCTCGCAGCCCACCGGCAGGTGCCGTCACGCAGAGGGCCACCCGGTGCAGACGCCGGCCCCGGGGATGATTCCCGGGGCCGGTACGCTACGCGCGCTGGTGGTTACGGACGGAAGGCACCATCGAAGTTTGACGAGTACCAGGAGGAGGACAGGCTCACCTTTTCCACGTTCATCCCGGGCTGGGGTGCGTCGATGAGCATTCCGCCTCCCACGTAGATGCCGACGTGGCTGTCGCCGGCGAATTCCAGGATGTCGCCGGGCTGCATCTGGGAGGAGGGCACGGCATGCATGGCGGCCTGCCCGTAGCTGTCGCGCGGGATCGAAACCCCGGCCGCCGCCCATGCCGCCATGGTGAGCCCGGAACAGTCGAAACCCGCGCCGCACGGCCCGGCAGCGCCGAAGACGTAGGGGCAGCCAAGCTGCGCATAGGCGAACGCGACCGCCTTGCCGGCCTCAGTGTTGGTTGGGCCGGTGTAGGTACCGCCGGTACCACCTCCGCCGCCGATCAGGGTGGCCTGCTGCTGCGCGGTGAGGGTGGACAGGATGCCCTTCTGCTTGGCGATGAGCTTGTCGAGGGTCGCCTTCTGCGCTGCCAGCTGCCGCTTGAGGCCAGCCACAGCCGTGGTGATCCGGCGGGCGTACTGCTTGGCCCCGGCCAGCTGGCTCGCTGTGGTGATGACCTGGTTGAGCTGCTCCTGACGGCTGGTCGACAGGTGGATGAGGAACGCCGACTGGGACAGGACCATCTGCGGGTTGTTCGAGGTCAGCACGGCTGCCGTCGAACTCATGCTGCCGTCCTCGTAGGCGAGCGAGGCGATCTGCCCGACCTGGCCCTGCATCGACTGGAAAGTGCCCTTATCCCTGGCCACCTCCCGGTTGACCAGCGCCAGCCGCTGCTTGGCCGCGGCCAGGTCCTGGCTGACCCGGTCATAGCGCTGGATGAGGACGTCCTCCTGATTGGTCAGCTTGTTGAGCTTGGCCTGCACCTGGCTGACGGAAGGCTGGGGCGCCGCCCCTGCCGATCCGGCTGAAGTAGCGAGCCCAGCGGCTGTGAGCACCGTGGTCGCGGCAGCCAAGGTGCGGCGAATGAGGGGAGAATGGATGACTGGACGCGTACTCACGAAAGTGACACGCTCCTTCTTCCCACCCCGCCGACCGGTCGATCGACCCGGGCTAGGGCCAGAAACGCCCTGCGGCCTGACCGAGGACCGGCCGAGGCCGACACACCCGCAGAGGCTCCTCGGGCGGGGGAACCGAGGGTGGTCCTCCGGTGGGTCTCCGGCTCCCCGGCACGCGCCGCCGGCGGAGCCGAGGTTTCGGCGGTGGCCGATCACCGTCGCCCATCATGACGACTGCGGAGTGATGCAGCCCGGGGCTGACATTAGTGAAACGCAGCCGGCGAATTCAACCGCTTCGCGCAACTCTGGCATCACCTTTCGAGCTTCCCGTGGCCGATTCCGGGTGTCCCGGGACACCGCCCCCGTGACGATTCGGGGGCACCGGGAGCAGGATCCGGGTCAGGAGGCCCGCGCTACCGGGCGCTGCAGACGCAGCGGCGGCACCAGCCGGGCGTCAGCGAGAACACGCAGCGCGCGCCGTTCCTCCTCGCCGATCTCGGCCGGCCGGCCGGGTGGCCCGAGCAGAGCCGTGACCACGCAATCAGGGCAGGCGATATCACGCATCTCACACCGGTCGCATTCAATCAGCATGGCCCCTCCTGTGTGCCGCCCCGCGGGCAGCCACCGTGTAGCCACTCCAGCCGGGCAGTGGCACTGTCCCGGTATTCCTTCCGTGCGGCCGGGCCGCACCGATGACACGGTAGAGGCGGGGGGCGGCAGGGCGGCAGGGCCGGCAGGGGAACACGGGACGGCTGTCGGCGCGCGGCCCGGTCGGCCGGCTCTACCTGCTGGCGGGCGCCTTCATCGCCGCCACCCTCTTCGCCCAGGTGCTGGCGGTGAGCGCCCCATACCTCAGCGAGCAGATCGGCTGGACGGCCACGAACCGGCCGCGCGCCGACCTCCTTCGCCACTTCCTCGAGCTCCATCTCCCCTTTCACAACGCCCACAGCCCCGGCCAGATGATCCAGCGCAACGACGTCGAAGTCAC
>OFGV01000150.1_pt1 | contig 12785 bp, 9 predicted proteins | sample 1521911 | NCBI WGS metagenome assembly OFGV01 (sample SAMEA2553413, study PRJEB24118) | soil metagenome
TCGCGCAGCCCGTCCGGGCGCCGGAAGGCGGGCTCGGATACGCGGCATCCCGGCGTGCCGCCGCCGCCCGGGCGGCCGGCGCCGGACGCGCGGCGGGGACCACCACCTTCCTGGTCACCCAGGCGTACTGGGACGCCCAGCTGGCCGCGGCACGGCTGGCCGCGCTGGACTCTGCTGCCTGGGAGAAAGGCTACCTTCGCTGGGCTTCGGCCGTTGACTGCGCATGCGCTCTGCTGGCCAGCGTCCTGGCGGCCGAACTCCTCTACCGGTATAACGACCGTCTGCCAGCCGCCTACCTGGCTTTTACGGTCCTCCTTCCGGCCTTGTGGTGGGGATCGGTGGCTCTGGCTGGGGGCTACGACTCCCGTTTTATCGGAGTAGGGTCGGATGAGTTCCGCCGCGTGCTGAATGCTGCGGCGAGTATGACCGCCGCCGTGGCGATCGTCTCCTACACGCTGAAGCTTGAGGTGGCCCGGAGTTACGTCGCTATTGCCATGCCGTGCGTGGCGGCCTTCACCCTGCTCGCCCGGTACCGGCTCCGTAAGCGTCTGCACAGGCAGCGCGGTCTGGGACGCTGCATGCGCCGGGTGGTGGTGGCCGGCCATGTGCCAGCGGTCGCCGACATGGTGGCCTTCTTGCGCCGGGACAAGTATCACGGCATGTCCGTCGTGGGTGCCTGTATCGCTGGGGCGGCTACGGAGAGTGAGATCGCCGGGATACCCGTGTTCGGCGATATGGGCGATGTGCCCGCGGCCGTGGACATGGCCAGCGCGGACACCGTAGCCGTGCTCTCATGCCCGGAGATGAGCGGCGTCCGACTGCGGGAGCTTGCCTGGGAACTGGAGAAGACCGGGACTGACCTGTGTGTTGCGCCGGCCCTGCTTGATGTCGCGGGGCCGCGCACGACGATCCGCCCGGTTGCCGGGCTGCCGCTGCTGCACATGGATCACCCCGAGCTGGCCGGGGGCAAGCGGGTCATCAAAGGCGCATTCGACCGGCTTACCGCTGGCCTGGCGCTGATCCTGCTGGCCCCGGTATTTGCGGTCCTGGCGCTGGCCATACAGCTCACCGATCCGGGACCGGTGTTCTTCTGGCAGACCAGGATCGGCAAGGACGGCCGCCCGTTCAAGGTGTGCAAGTTCCGGTCCATGATCGCGGACGCCGAACTGCACAGGGCACAGATGGAGACGCTCAACGAGGCATCCGGGGTGCTGTTCAAGATCCGCAGGGACCCGCGGGTGACGAAGGTGGGCAGCTTGTTGCGCCGCTGGTCCCTGGATGAGCTTCCGCAGCTGTTCAACGTGCTCACGGGTGACATGTCCCTGGTCGGACCCAGGCCCGCCTTGCCCCAGGAAACCGCGCGGTACGGGCACCACATGCGGCGCAGGCTCGTCGTCAAGCCGGGCATCACCGGTTTGTGGCAGGTCAGCGGCAGGTCTGACCTGCCATGGGAGGAGGCCGAAAGGCTCGATCTGCGTTACGTGGAGAACTGGTCGCTCGCCCTTGATCTGCAGATCCTCTGGAAGACCACGTCAGCGATCATCCACGGATCCGGCGCCTACTAGCCACGTCCGCCGACGGCCACCAGCCAGTGCCCATAGCGGGACTAATTGCTCACCGGCATACTGCACCCGTGGCTGGCAGCAGTGGCAGGGGTGGCCGAACAGGGTTCCGGAGGCCAGTGTCTGCCACCACTTTCGAGGCAGGAACTGTAGGCTTCTACCGCAATAGCCGGTTTGGTCCGGACCATGGCCTGAGTCCCCGCCATATGACCACTAGCACATGATTCATGGTTACCTGCCATGGATGGAGTGCCGCGAGGAGTTGCCCCGGTGGAGATATGGCAAGCGGGGATGCCGCAATCAGGCGACCAGGGGGGCCACCACGTCTTGGGGGGCGATCCGGTAGCCGGGATCCAGCCGGCGGCGGATCCGGGAGCGGGAAGCCCGGCCGAGCCACGCGTGCTCTCACCCTGGCGTGGCGTCTGGAAGGTCCTTCTGGTCAGTGTAACCGTGCTGGTGGTCCTCGTGGCCGGGGCAGCTGCCACTATCTATGGGGCCGTCAACTACTACCTCAGCAGCGTGCACAGAATCGGGAACCCGTTCGAGTCGATACCTGCGGTGCAGCGGCCTCCCCGGGCGGCAGGGCTGGCCGGCAAGGACGTGACATTCCTGGTGGGAGGCCTGGACACCCGCTCCGCGGTCCCGACCACGGGCAGTAGCGCGCAAACCGTCATCAGGGGCCGTACCGACACCTTGATGCTGGTTCACCTCCTCGCGGGAGGCCGCGGCGCCTATGTGGTGTCCATTCCGCGCGACTCGTGGGTGCCGATTCCCGGCCGCGGGGACGGCAAGGTCAACTGGGCTTACTTCTTCGGAGGCCCGTCACTGGCGGTCCGCACGGTCGAAGCGCTCACCCACGTCCGGATCGACCATGTCGCTGTCGTCGACTGGGCCGGGTTCCGGGCAGTGACCGACGCCCTCGGTGGAGTGACCATCAATATCCCGGTGAAGTCGTACGACCCGGCCAACCACGTTATCTGGACCGCGGGCGTCCACCACCTGGACGGGAGACAGGCGCTGCTCTACGTGCGGGACCGGTACGGTCTGCCTGGCGGGGACTTCGACCGCGAACTCAGGCAGCAGGCCTTCCTGCGCGCGGTGTTCCTGGAACTGCACCACCAGGCGGAACTGAGCGATCCACTGCATGTGAACTCTTTGGTGCACGCGCTCACCAAAGCGGTCAGCGTCGACAGCACCCTGGGTCTCACCCAGATCACCCACCTGGTGCCCATGTTGCGCGGGCTGAACATCAGCAACATCGTGTTCGCCACCGTCCCGTACAAGGGCACCGGCTGGGCGGGGTCCCAGAGCGTGGTGTGGCTCAACCGGTCACTCGACGCGGGCTTCTGGCATGCGTTCGAATACGACACGCTGCCCGCCTTCATGCAGGCACATAGCCTGCAGCAACTTGGGGCGTCCACTCCCTGAATCACCGGCCCGGCTGGGAGTTCACGCGGCAGGGCCGCCGTCCGGGCCTGATGCCGGAACGATCCGTGGCAAACTAGCCTGACGTTTCCCGCGGAAACTGGATCATCTATGCACAGCAGTACCATTCCTGTAGTCCTGATGTATCACTCCGTCACCTCTTACGAGGAAGACCCGTACCTGGTGACGGTGAGCCCGGAGCGTTTCGACCAGCAGATGCGATGGCTGCGCAGGCGGGGGCTCAGGGGCACGTCCATGCAGGACCTGTTCCAGGCGCGCGCCAGCGGCGACGGGCGCGGTCTGGTGGGTCTCACCTTCGACGATGGCTACGCCGACTTCGCGGTCCATGCCGTCCCGATCCTGCAGCGTTATGGATTCACCGCGACCGTCTTCCCGATCGCCGGGCTGCTGGGCGGGGATAACGCCTGGGACGTGAAAGGGCCGCGCAAGCCCTTGATGACTGCCGGGCAGGTGCGCGAGGTGGCCGATGCGGGAATGGAGATCGGCTCGCACGGCATGCGTCATGTGTCGCTGGTATCCGCAGATGACGATGTGCTGACCGCGGAGATCGAAGAGAGCAGGCGGATCCTGCAGAAGGCGAGCGGGCAGGACGTAGCCGGCTTCTGCTATCCCTACGGCTATGTTGACCGGCAGGCGGTGAACCGGGTGCGCGCCGCCGGGTACGCCTACGGCTGCGCGATCTGGCGGTCGGATTCCACCGGTCTGCACGCGCTGCCGCGCACATACATCGGGGATTCCGATACCGGTGCGCGCCTGTGGGCCAAGGGCGCGCGTCACTGGCTGAGGTGGGGATACCGCGGGCCGGGCGCGCCGCCCCCGGTCCAGCTGCGTCCCGGCCCGTGGGAGCAGAGCCGGACCTGACCTCCGCCGCTGGATAGTCCCAGGCAGCGGGCATTCCGGTCTTACGGTGCGAGTGACATCAAGCTGGTTATGCTTGGCCAGATTATGATGACAGCTGCCAACGGCCCGCGGACTCCGGCACCGGTCTCCCGGGCGCTGGCGCACCGCCGCCAGGTGGCTGCCGAGCGCCCCTCCGTGCCGGAAGCTGCCGGGGGCCGGGCGCAGGAGATCACCGCCGCGGTCAATCTGCTCGGGAAGGAATCAGCCGAGCTGCGTCACGCCGGGGTGCGTGCCCTGGTACGGATCGCCGATGAGGACGCCGGGCACCGGCAAGCGTGCATCGACGCCCTGTGTGCCGTCGTTCGCGCGGCGCCTGAGCCATATCGTGGCCAGGCCGGCCGGGACCGGGCCAGCGCCGGGGCGGAACCAGCCACCCGGCGCAGCGACCGCCCGTTCAGGCACGAGCTTCTCAGCATCATCACCGGGCACCTCCGTGACGACGCCAGCGTTTCCTGGCGTGGCTGCGACCTCGACTTCACCGGTGCCGTCTTCGACAACTCCGGTCCTGGTGAATCTCCGGACGCGATCAGTTTCACCAGCGCCAGCTTCACCGGCGCCAGGTTCACCGGCGGGAAAGTCAGCTTCCGGGACGCGAAGTTCACCGGCGGCCAGGTCAGCTTCGCCGGAGCCGAGTTCGCGGACGGGGAGGTCAGCTTCGCCGGAGCCGAGTTCGCGGGTGGCGAGGTCAGCTTCGCCGGGGCGAAGTTCACCGGCGCGACGGTCAATTTCGCCCGGGCACGGTTCGCCGGGGCCATGGTCACGCTGCTTCGCGCCCAGTTCGCCGGTGGCCAGGTCAGCTTCGCCGGAGCCGAGTTCGCCAGCGGGAAAGTCAGCTTTCACGCCCGGTTCACCGGGGGCGAGGTCGCATTTCTCGGCTCGCGGTTCACCGGCGGCACGGTCGGGTTCCTGGAGGCGGAGTTCGCCGGCGGCACGGTCGGGTTCCTCGACGCTGAGTTCACCGGTGGGCAGGTCAGCTTCGTCGGGGCCAGGTTCACCGGCGGGGAGGTCAGCTTCGTCGGGGCCGAGTTCACCGGCAGCGTGGTCAGCTTCGCCGGCGCGAACTTCACCGGCGGGGAGGTCAGCTTCGTCGGCGCGGAGTTCGCCGCGGGCAAGACCAGGTTCGGCTGGGCGGAGTTCCGCGGCGGAGCGGTGAGATTCTCCGCGGCGAACTTCAGCGGGGGAACGGTTGGCTTTGACCGGACAAGGTTCAGCGGCGGCGAAATAGATTTCACAAGCGCGCACTTCTCGGGCGGCATTGTGGATCTCGCGCCGGCGCTGACCTGGGCCGCCCCGCCATCCTTCGATGATTGGGCGGAGCCTCCTGCCGGGCTCATGTTGCCCCCCGGCAGCAGGGCGGTCTGACGATGGGACGGCAATTCCATGCTTCCAGAATCCTGATCCCGGGCCTGGCTGCAGCCATGCTCGTGATCGCCGCCCATCCCGCCATGGCGGGCGTTTCCCAAGGTGGGGGGCCGGTAACCTCCGGTCATGCCGTCAAGCGGTCATCGGATACGCATGCCGTTGCACCTGCGGGCAAGCACGCCAGAACTGTTGTCACATTCGCCTGGGGTGGTGGCTGGGCCAACCAGATGCAGGCGCTGCCGATATTCCGTGAGTACGGGATGCACGCGGTTTACTTCATCCCGTCCGGGCTCGTATGTACCAGGAGCAAATCTCAATGTGCCTCCTCATCGCCGTATCTGACGCTCAGTGACATCCACGCGATAGCTTCGTACGGCAATGAGATCGGCGGTCTCAGCGTGCTCCACCAGGACCTCACACAGGTGTCCCCGCGGAGGCGAAGCGGGAGATCTGCGACGACCGGGGCAACCTGTTCCGCTGGGGTTTCCGCCCTACCGACTTCGCCTACCCGTTCGCGGCAGAAGACCCCGGACTCGAGAACCTCACCAGGCAGTGCGGCTACAACGCCGGTCTCGGCGCCGGGGAGCTGCGCGGAGATGGACTGTGCCGGACCTGCGCCTGGGCGGAGACCATCCCGCCGCCGGACCCGATGCTCGTGCGGGCCCCGGTCGAGGTCAACTCGGTCAAGACGGACTGGTCCGTCCGCACGTACCAGTCCATCGTCGAAGGCGCCGAGAAGCATGGCGGAGGATGGATCTTCTTCACCCTTCACGACTATTGCGCCAAGACGTGCGGGCTGGGGATCACCGGGCCGCAGCTGCGCAAGGTACTGGCCTGGCTGCGCACCCAGGCCAGGCACAACGTCCGGGTGGAGACAATGCGCCAGGTCATCGGCGGCCCGGTGCAGCCAGCGGTGGCCGGACCCGCCCCGCACCCGGTCCCGCCGCCTGGCGTAGTCAACTCCAGGCTCCTCCGCACGGCCGGGAAGAGCGCATCCCCGGCATGCTTCCGGCAGGTGGATTACGGCAAGAACGACGCGAGCTTCACCTACCACCCCACCGGCGGTCCCGGCGGCAGCGCCGCCGAGACCGTGCGGGTCACCAGATGGGTGTCCGGCGGGGCGAAACTGCTGCCGGACATGGATCTCGGTGCCTGCGCGCCCGCGGTGAGCCCCGGCCAGCGTTACACGGTCGGCGCCTGGTACAAATCAAGCCAGCCAACGCAGCTCGACGTCTATTACCGCAACCGGGTGGGAGATTGGCTCTACTGGACCACGAGCCCGGCCTTCCCGGCCACGGATTCGTGGCAGCGGGCTGCCTGGACGACGCCCGCCGTGCCAGCCGCTGCGACCGCTATGAGCTTCGGCCTGACCGCCGATTCGAATATCACGGTTACCTCGACCGCTTACAGCATCGCGCCCGCGAAAGACCGCCGGGCGATGGTGCTGCTCGGATTGCTCCTCTTCATACTCGTGGCGGCAGCACTCATTGCGCGTGGCCAGATCCGGTACCGGAAGTACATCAGAGCTGAGATAGCAGCCGACGAGCATCCCGGGGTAAGTGCCTGACCGCCGGTGCGCAGGCTCCCGGGTCACGGATACGGATCTGCGGTATGCAACGACGGCTGGTGCGAGCGTGGCGGCGCTGGAGCGTCATCCGCCGGGCCGTCATCCGCCGGGCCGTCATCCGCCGGGCCGTCATCCGCCCGGCCCGGATCGTATGCGGCCGCCAGGGCATGGCCCAGCGCCGCCTCGCCGTACCGCTTCCCCACCTGACGGCGGGCGGCGGCGGCCATCCGGGCGGCGGTGGCAGGTGAGTCCAGCAGGTGACGCACCGCGCTGGCCAGCAGATCAGGTCTGCCTGGCGGGACCAGCAGCCCGGTCTCACCCGGGATGACGACGTCCGGCACGGCGTTGACCGCTGTCGCGACCACTGGCACGCCGCTGACCATCGCCTCCACGACAGCGGTTGGCAGCCCCTCATAACGGCTGGGCAGGGCGAAGACATCGAGCGCCGGCAGCAGCGCGGGCACATCGTCGCGCTCGCCGGCCAGGACCAGCCGGACGCCGGGCAGCGCCCCGGCCAGGCGGCTGATTTTCGGCTGGAGTTCCCCGCCGCCAATCCACACGCCGGTGACATCCGGGCCGAGTTCGCGCAGCGCGGTCACGAAGTCCTCCGGCGCCTTCTGGTACGTCAGCCGGCCTACCGCACCGACCACCTGGGCGCCCGGGGGGAGGCCGAGCAGCTGGCGGGCCTGCGCCCGGGCGCCCCGGTCCCGGGCCGGCAGGCCGCCCCCGGCCGGCCCCCCCACGCCCGCCCCCGCCAGGCCCCCCCCCCCCCAGCCCGCCCCCGCCCGCCCAGCCCGCCGGCCCCGCGCCCGGCTGTGGCGGGGCCGGCCCCGGCCCCCGCGGGCCGGCCCCCCGCCCCCCCCCCGCCGGGGGCGCACCCCCGCGCCCCCCCCCCGCCCCCCCCCCCCCCCCCCCCCCCCCCCCCCCCCCCGCCCCCCCTCCCCCCCCCCCCGCCCCCTCCCCGCCCCTCCCCGCCACGCCGATGGTGCGGACCCGTTCGGGCGCTATGAGCCTGCGCCGGAGGGCCTCGACGGCGACACCCGTCCCCACGCACAGCGCCACGTCAGTGATCCGGCCGAGCCGGCGTTCGATCGAGACGTAGGCTTCCCGGCGCGCCACCGACTGGAACTCATGGAACGGGAAGCCGTGATAGGTGTGCACGATGCGGGGCACGCCGCTGCGGTGCGCAGCCAGGCGGCCCAGCGCGCCCGCCTTTGCGGTATGCGTGTGCACCACATCGAAGTGCCGGTCGCGGAAGAGCGACGCCAGCCAGCGCAATGCCCGGGCATCGCTGAGCGGGGCGATGGGCGCCCGCAGTGACGGATCCACCAGGGTCTCCAGGCCACTGTCCGCCGCCGCAGCCAGCAGCGTGCCCCCGCTGCCGGTGATGACCGTGACCCGGAAACAAGCCGGATCGAGGGCGCGCGCACCACGGACGGCCTGGATCCCGGCTCCGCCTTCCAGCCGCGTGATGACCGTCGCCACCCGCAGCGGCCGGGTCATCGCAGGCCCCATGCCGTCCAGTCAGGCTCGTCCACCCGGCCAGCCACCTGGCTTCAGACCCCGGAGGTGGCGGCCGGCCCGCCAGCGTAGGCTCTCCCGGCGGAATCGGCCAGCACCGGTACCGGGGCAGGCTGAGACATGATCTCGCGGGGGGTGTGAACATGGCGCACCCGTTTCCTGGCTGGGCTCTTCCACCTCCCGTCCGAATTCGCCAGCCAGGCCTGCGGGATCGAGTAGAGCCCTACCGCCGCGTCGAGAACCCGCATGAGAGGGAGGAAGAACATGGCCAGCAGCAGGCGCGGCCGCCGTTCCATCGCAGCTACCAGGATGGTCACCGCATAGTCGGGTGCGGCAACCCCGAAGAAGATCCGCTCCAGGGTCATATGGGCTGACACCGCCGTGTACAGGTGGCCGAACCAGGGCCAGGACACGGCGCTGGTGAACAGGTCCGGGACGACCAGGATGAGCAGGATCGCCGGGAGCACCACAAACATCAGGCTGGAGGTGACCAGTTCGACCAGTGCCAGCGTGAGCATGGCGGTGAAAAGGTTCAGCCGGGGCGGGTGGCGCCGCACCGTCTGCCAGAACCCCAGCGCCCACCGCTTGGTCTGGCGGACGTAATCCCGGAGGTTGTCGGGGTCCTGGGTGACCGCCACGGCTCCCATCGTGAAACCGACCTTGCCCAGCCGCCGCTGGTACACCTCGAAGGTCATGTTGAAGTCTTCGATCACCAGGCCGGGCGGGTTCATGTCGATCCCCGGCAGGACCGCGGTGCGGTACATGCTGGCGAAGCCGGGGATGATCGGCGTGGCGTTCAGGCGCCGCGACGTCTGGCCGTACTTCAGCACCCGCTGGCCCATCGCGTAGATCTTCATGCGGTGGCCCACCAGCAGGTTCCCCACCGGGGACAGCACGCGGCCGGTGTCGGTCCTGACGCAGCCGGCCACCGCCGCCACGCGCGGGGAATCGAACAACGGCAGGGCGGCGGCGAAATAGCCCGGCTGGACCCGGGTGTCGGCGTCCAGGAACATCACGACCGGGAAGCGCTCTACCAGCTTGAAGCGCTCGATGGCTTCGTGCAGCGCGCCCGCCTTGCCTACGTTCTGCCTGGTCTTGATCGCCTTGACCCCTACCCGCACGGCGATCTCGAAGGTGTCGTCGGTCGATCCGTCGGACACCACGTGGATGTTCTTGCGCGGAACGAGTTTCATGATGGCCCGCAGGCTGTCCTCGATGACCGCGCCCTCGTTGTGGGCCGGGATGAGGATGGCGACGTCATCCACCGTCAGATTGACCTGCCGCGCACGGCGTCCGCGCGGATCATCGCGGAGCGCCAGCATGTCCTCCGCGCTGGCGGCTGGCTTTCGTGGGCGCAGCCGGCGCATCACCGCCTCGTCCGCAAGCCGGCCCAGGCCGACGAATCCCCAGAGCGTGGAGTTGGCGCCAAAGACGAGCAAGGCCAGTGCCCACCAGGGAATCACGGCGCCACCTTGACAGCCGCGCGGGTGCCGGCCGGCAGCACCTGCCGCAGCGCTGACCAGGTGCTTGGCTCCCCGTTGCCGTACATCCACAGGTAGACGCCACCGAGGCCGGCCGCTCTTGCCAGGCTGAATTTCGCCTTCGAGCTTTCGGCGTTCTCGAACCACACGGTGTGCTTCGTGCCGGACGCGCTGCGGTAGGTGAACCAGGGTGCCTGACCGGATGTGTCGTACCGGACCGTGGCGTGATGATCGCTGGCCAGCTTGACCGCCTGCATCCACGTGACCGGGGCGCCATGATGACCGGTCCAGTCGTAGCCGTAGCACGGGATGCCAAGAATGATCTTCCGCGCGGGTATCTGGGTGGTCGCGTACCGCAGTACCGCACGGATCCAGCTGACCGGGGCAATGGGGCCGGGGGGCGAAGTGTTCCAGTGGTAGTCGTACCCCATCAGCCGCACCTGGTCGGCCGCCCGCCCGATGGCCGCATAGTCCTGCGCGACGTTGCGCGGAGCGTACCCGGCGTCGCTCGCCTTGGCGAACAGGGCGACTGACAGGATCTTGCCTACGGCGTGCAGCGCCGTGGCCAGGCGGGTGACGAACATGGTGAACGCCGCCCGGTCACCGGCATGCAGTTCCTCGTAGTCGAGGTCGATCCCGGCGTACCTGCCCTGTTGCACCAGCGCGACGATGGCGCTCACCTGCTTGGCCATCAGCGCGGGATGATGCAGCATCCGGGCCGCCAGCCGGTAGGACCAGTTGCCGGCCGGGTCGACGTTCGCCAGGGTGGGCACGATGGGCAGCCCCTGTGCCCGCAGGCGGTCCAGGTAGCTGGTGAAGGCGGGCGCATTGATGCCGGAGTCGAGGACGATCCGGCCGTTGTTGCTGAGCCCGTACATCCAGGGCGAGACCTCATCGACCGCCCACCGGTGCGTCAGCACCGCGGACGTGCCCTGCCCGATGTTCCAGTACGGAAGCGACGCCACCACGAGGTTGTGCGGTGAGATGCCGGCGGGCTGTGCGGTACGAGCAGACGGGCGGGCAGGTGCCGGCCGCGCGCCGTGGAATGCGTACACGGTCAGCCCCACCAGGAGAGCTCCCGCTGGCACCACGGCCAGCCAGATGGCGCTGCTGACGCGACGGCGCTTGCGGTGTCCCGCCACGCCGCGCTGCCTGCCTGCCGTTTGCTGCCGCACCGTGACTACCTGCCGTCACAACGCGGTGACTGCGCCGGCATGACTGGTGGCCTGGTCCCGGATGACGTCGTGGATGATGTCCTCCAGAGTGCGGCTGGGCGTGAAGCCGGTGAGGGTCCGGGCGAGGGTGCAGTCGGGGACACGCCGCTGCAGGTCCTCGTAGCCGGGTCCGTACGCGTCGAGGTAACTGCCGTACGTGACACCGCCGGCCGATCCGGAGATGCTGATGACGCGCTGGGCGAGGTTGCCGATCGTGGTCTGCTCGGTGCTGCCGAGGTTGACCGCTTTCCCGTAAGCGGCGGGGGTGGCGGCGAGCCTGACGACGGCCGGGACGACGTCCTGGACGTGGCAGAAACAGCGGATCTGGTCGCCGGTGCCGAAGATGGTGAGTGGCTCCCCGGCCAGGGCCTGCCGGACGAACCGGGGAATGACCATGCCGTAGCGGCCGGTCTGGCGGGGGCCGACGGTGTTGAAGAACCGGATGATGACGGCGCGCAGGCCGTGCTCACGGCCATAGGCGTCGATGAGGCTCTCGTCGATGGCCTTGGCCTCGGCGTAGCTCCAGCGCGACTTCAGCGGGGAGCCGATGACCCGGTCGTCGTCCTCGCGCAGCCCGATCTTGGTGTTCTTGCCGTAGATCTCGCTGGTGGAGGCGGCGACCAGGACCGCCCCGTGCCGGGCGGCGGCGTCCACCACATGCTCGGTGCCGTGGACGTTGGTGCGCAGGGCGTCGAGGGTGCGGTCGCGGATCACGAAAGAGCCGACCGCGGCGGCCAGGTGGTACACCTGGCCGGCCCCGGCGGTGAGCTCGTCGACCAGGGCCGCGTCCAGGATCGAGCCCTCGGCGAGCCGGAACCGTGGGTGCCCGGTGACGGCGGCCAGGTTGGCCAGCCGCCCGGTGCTCAGGTCATCCAGGCCCACCACGTCATGCCCGCCCGTGAGCAGCGCCTCCACCAGGTGCGACCCGATGAACCCGGCTGCCCCTGTGACGAAGATCCTCATCCCTCACCCCTCGCTTGGCTGCGGGGCCGGCGGCGCCGGCGTGTTTGCTGGTTCCGGCGCTTGCGTCGCCCGCGTGCCTGCTGGCGCGGGCCTCGCCCCGCGGGACCTGCGCCAGCGGGTGCGCAAGCGGCGCCGGCTGGCGAGGCTGTCGTACAGGTCGTCGATGCGGCTGGTGACGGCCTGAATGCCGTATTCCTTCTCGACGGCGGGCTCGGGGACCCGGTCCCGCTGCCCGGCCCTGATCCCGGCGGCCAGGGCGTCGCGGATCCCGGTGATGTCCGAGGGGATCCGGCGGGCGCGGTCCACATCCAGGCCGTCGATGGCCGGGCAGGTGGGGTAGAGGACCGGGGCGCCGTTGGCCAGCGCTTCGAGGACGGACAGGCCGAACGTCTCCTGCGCGGAGGAGGCCACGAACAGGTCCATCGCGGACAGCATCGCGGCCACGTCGTGGCGTTCCCCGGCGAAGATCACCTGCTCGCTCACACCGCACCGGGCCGCGGTGGCGTCCAGGTGTGCCCGCTGCTCACCCTTGCCGACCACCAGCAGCCGGGTGCCCTCGCGCAGCAGCGGCGCGGCCGCCTCGATGACCAGATCGAACTGCTTGTTCGGATCGAGGCGGCCGAGCACCCCGCTCACGTAATGCCCGGGGGCGACCCCGAACTGGCCGCGGCGCCGCGCCCGGGCAGCCGGGTCGAACGCAACCCGGGACCGAGCACCCCCGCTGGGGATCACCGAGCTCGTGACCGGGGCTGACCACCAGCGTCACATG
>OFGV01000153.1_pt1 | contig 12675 bp, 12 predicted proteins | sample 1521911 | NCBI WGS metagenome assembly OFGV01 (sample SAMEA2553413, study PRJEB24118) | soil metagenome
CCCCCGGGTGCCAGGCCCGGGTGCGTGGTGATTTTGCGGCACCGGGCCCTGCCGTGCCGCCCCAGCGCGGGTGGGTGCCCCCCCGGCGGGCCCCGCGGGCCCATGCCCCCCCGCCGGGCCGTGCTCACCCGCCGGGCCGTGCTCACCCGCCGGGCCGTGCTCACCCGCGAACTCGGCCAGCACCGCGCTGGTGTGCTCGCCGTGGCTGGGCACCGGCCCGAGCACCGGGTCGAACCCGCTGTGGTCAACGGGGGGAATCAGCATCTGCACCGGATGCCCTCCCGCGCTGACCGCCGTCCACCGGGACGTGAGCTGTGGATGGGTCACGACCTGGCCGACTTCCCGCACACTGCCGTAGGCGATCTGGGCCGCCTCCAGCCGCCGCAGCAACTCGGCGGTGGACAGGCGGGCGACCGCGGGCGCCAGCACCGCCTCCACCTCCTCGCGGCGCGCCAGCCGTCGCTCGTTCCCCGCCTACCGGCCGTCGCCGGCCAGTTCCGGCAGATCCAGCACGGCCCGGCACAGGCGCACCCCTTACGCCTCGTTCTGCACCGCGAGCAGGATCTCCTCGCCCCCGGGGGCCCGGTACGGCCCAAACGGACCGATCGCCGCGGGGCCCGCCCCCGGCGCGCCAGGAGCGGAGCCGGTCAGGCTGGTCGCGAGCAGCGGGGGCGCCAGCCACGCGGCCAGCGCGCGCAGCAGCGATGTGCGCACCACCCCTCCCCGGCCGGTCCGCTCCCGCTGGAGCAGCGCGGCCAGGATGCCGCTGTAGGCGTACATGCCGCCGGCGATGTCGGCGATGCTGATGCCGGCCTTGGCGGGCTCACCGGGTGAGCCGGTCACCGCCAGCACTCCAGCTTCCGCCTGCACCAGCAGGTCGTAGGCCTTGCGGCCGGCGTAGGGGCCGTCGTCGCCGTACCCGCTGAGCTGGCAGGCGACCAGCTGCGGGTAACGGGCACAGAGCTGGCCGGCCTCCAGGCCGAGCCGGCCGATCGCTGCCGGGGCGAGGTTGCAGACGAACACGTCGGCCCGGTCGATGAGCGCGTCCAGCGCCTGCCGGCCGGGCCCGGTTTTCAGGTCGAGCACCACCGATTCCTTCGACCGGTTGAGCCAGACGAACCAGCTGGACAGGCCGTCGCCGGCGGCGCTGTCGTAATCGCGCGCGAAATCGCCCCGGCCCGGGCGCTCGATCTTGATGACCCTGGCGCCGAGGTCGGCAAGCTGGCGGGTGGCGAACGGCGCCGCTACCGCCTGCTCCAGCGAAACCACCAGCACCCCGGACAGCGGCATTTCACGCGCTAGGACCATTCTGGCGTCCATTTCATCCCGGTATGTGAGTGCCGAATCCGTGAAATGTTCGCGCCATGCGGACAACCCCGCCGCTGGGCCACGCCCACCGCCACCTCAGGCGGCGGGGACGGCTGCCAGGCCGGCCAGGTGTGCGGCGTCCAGCGCATCCTCGCCGCCGATGGCGTCCACGGCGGCGAAGAGCCGGCCAGCAGCCTCCTCCCCGATCAGCCCGGCCGCCTTCGCGAGCACTTCCGGCCGGCCCACCGGCCAGCCCGGGCTGCCACGGAACGCCGCAGTCCGCAGGTCCACGGCCTCACCGTCGGCGAAGCGCAGGGTCACCTCGGCCCCCCACTGCGCCGGGTAGGCCGCCTCCAGCACCGGGCTGGTGTGCATCGCCACCATGTCCATCAGCGGCTGCAGTTCGCGCGCGAGGTACGCCGCGTTCTGGAAATCCGCGAGTGAGGAGGCGCCGCGGGCCAGCGTGAGCGCAGCACCGAACGGCATCGAGAACTGGGCGTCGACCATGTTGGTGATGGTCCGCTTGCGGTCGGCGGGCTCGCCGACCAGGCCCATCCCGCCGCTGAGCACCCCGCAGTCGATCCGGGTCAGGCCGTCGGCCCGGCCGCCCTCACTGCGGTAGGCGGCCAGCAGGTCCATCACGCCATGCATGTAGCGGCAGCAGGGGTGCAGCTTCACGGCCGTCTCGTGCACGGCCGGCAGGCCGGTCGCGTGGGCGAGCACCTCCTCCACCCGCGCCTGCGGCCGGATGCCGCCGTAGATGTGCATCAGGCCATACGGGTCGCCGACCGCGTCAGCGGGGCCGGTGAACCCGCCGGCCGCGAGGTCCGCGGCGAGGATGCCGCCCGCCGCCGCCGATCCGGAATGGAAGCGCTTGGTCCAGGCGCCCTCACTCAGGTAGGCCATGCTGCCCGCGGCCATGCTCAGCGCGATGCCGAACGCGGCGCGGAGCGCGCCGGTGTCCAGCCCGGCCAGGCGCCCCACGGCGGCGGTGGCGCCGAACACCCCGCAGACCGCGGTGGGATGCAGCCCCTGCCGGTACAGCTCCGCCGGGCCCAGCAGTTCCCCGAGGCTGGCCATTACCTGATAGCCGACCACCGCGCTGTCCAGCACATCTGGCAAGGTGGGCAGGCCGGCGGGGCGGGTGCCGCCTGAATGGGCACGGGCCGGCTCGGCCCCGGCTGGGCGGGCGCTGCTGGCCGTCCGGGCCAGGGCGGCCAGCAGCGCGGTCCATACCACAGTGCCGGGGTGGGAACTGGACGGCTCATGGGTGTCGTCGAGTTCGAGGCTGTGCGCGCTGATCCCGTTGAGCAGTGCGGCATCCCGGACCGCGGCGGTCGACCCGGTACCAAAGACAGGGGCCGGGCCAGCCGATCCGGGCAGCAGCGCCTCCCGCGCCACGCGGGCCGAGTCTTCGCCCGCGCCCGCGCTGGCCACCGCCAGGTAGTCCGCCAGCAGCAGCCGCGCCCGGTCACGATGGGCCGGATCGGGCCGGGCGGTCACCGCCAGCCCGGCCAGCGCCTGCGTCACCTGGGACTGCATCACAGCACCTCCGATTAGACCGGCCAAATGTGCGCCGGGCTCCAGTAAGCCCGCCAGCGCCGGATCCTGTCAAGATCTGCCTGATCACAGAGTCACCGCTGGTAAGCGGAACCAAGCCGGGACCGGTCTGTGTCTTGACGCCGGGCAGCCTCAGACGCAATATGGCCGTCTAAAGAACCGACTGTCCAGTCAGTCCCACCAGCGAGCAGGAGCCCCGCGTTGGAAGCCAGAGCCGCCCGCGCACCGTTGCGCGCCGTGCCGGAAGGGCCCAGCGAGGGCAGCGCCTACCGTCAGGTGGCGTCGGATCTGCGGCAGGCCATCGCCGCCGGCCGGTACCCGGCCGGGCAGCGGTTGCCGACCGAGGCCGAACTCGTCGCCTCGACCGGGCTGGGCCGCCAGACCGTGCGCCGGGCATTCCAGGAGCTCGTCACCGAGGGCGTCATCTACCGGGTCCGCGGCCGGGGGACCTTCGCGGTACCGGGGGACGGTAAGTACCTGCGGTCGTTCGGCAGCATCGACGACCTGATGGCTCTGTCACTCGACACCGAACTGCAGGTGGTCGAGCCGCTGCACGTGCTCGCGAGCGTCGAGGTCGCCGGCCAGCTGCGGGTCACCGACGACACCATCATGACCACCTCGTTCCTGCGGCTGCACGACGGGATCCCGTTCTGCTACACGCGCGTGCACGTCCCGCTGGAGATCGGCCGCAGGCTGCGGGAACTGCCTGAGCTGACCGGCCTGGCCGAGCCGGGCAGCCGTGCCCGGTTCACCATGATCAGCCTGGTCGACCGGGTCAGCGACCGCCGCATCGACAGTGCCGTGCAGAACGCCACCGCGGTGTCGGCCACCGCCGACATCGCGCACCGGCTCGGCTGCCCACCGGGCCTGCCGGTGCTGCGCATCGACCGGCTCTACCGTGACCGTGAACTGGCGCCGCTGGAACTGGCGATCAACCATTTCCATCCCGACCGCTACTCCTACCGGCTCCAGTTGCGCGGGCGGGGGGACCCGGCCGGCCCGGACCGGAGTGCCCTATGACCAGCCCCGGTTCCGAAACCGCCTCATTTTTCATGATCACGGAATCCTGCCAGTCGTATCGCCTGGGAGGTTTCCGTGATCATGGTCCTGGTGCCGTTAGGTGTGCATCCAGGCCATGATCACGAGTGGGAATCCGGCGAACGGTGGTGGGCGCCGTGCCAGCGGGCCGGCCGCCAGCGGGCTGATGACCAGGCCTGGTGCGATGTCTGGCTCGCAGCGCAGTGCGGCGACGGTCGTGGCGGCGCTGGCCGGGGCCGGCACCCGGCTGCTGTTCGGCGTGCCGGGCGGCGGGCCGAACCTGGATGTGGTCGGCGCGGCGGCCGGAGCCGGGCTGGAGTTCATCCTGGCCCACGGTGAGACCGCCGCCGCCATCATGGCCGCCACCGGAGCCGACCTGACCGGCGCCCCGGGTGCTGTGCTGGTCACCCGGGGACCGGGCCTGGCCAGTGCGGCCAACGGCATCGCCCACGCCACGCTCGACCGGCTGCCCGTCGTCGTCATCGCGGACACAGTCCCCGCCCGCGAGGCCGGCCGGATCCGTCATCAGCGGCTGGACCAGGCCGCGCTGGGCCACTCGGTCGGCAAAGCCGCCATCACGCTCGGTGCCCACGACGCGGACCGGGCCGCCGCGTTCGCCGTCCGGCTGGCGCTGACCGCGCCAGCCGGGCCGGTGGTCATCAACATGGACCCCGGGGGCGGCGCCTCCGCCGGCGGCGATCTCTGTTCCGGCAGCCCTGCCGCCGCCGATGGTGATCTCGCACCGCTGGCGACTGCGCTGGGCGCCGCCAGGCGGCCAGTGGTCCTGCTCGGCACGGGTGCCCGGGCCCACACCCGCGCGGTGCGGGCCGCCCTGGCCGGGAGCAGCATCCCTGTCCTGCACACCTACCGGGCGCGGGGGATCATGCCCGACTCGTCCGGGGAGGCCGCCGGGCTGGTCACCGGCGGCACGATGGAGTGGCCACTGCTCGCCGCCGCCGACCTCATCGTCGGCCTCGGGGTCGACCCGGCCGAGATGATCCCTGCGGCCTGGGACTACGCCGCGCCCACGGTCATGGTCACCGAGACAGGCGAGGAGCAGAGTGGGGCGGCGGGGGCGAGCGAGCCGGGCTCACCGGGCTCACCGGGCGGGCAGGGCGGGCAGGGCGGGCAGGGCGGCATGGACGCCGTCGCGTGCTACTTCACCGGCGCTGCCGAACTGACCGCACCGCTCCCGGCCGCACTCAGCCTGCTCGCAGCACACCGGGGCCGGAATCAGTGGCCGGCTGCGGCGGGCCGGGCGGTCAAGGCTGACATCGTGGCGCGACTGCGGGGCGCGGCAATCGCCGCGCCTGGCCTGCTGTCCCCGCAGGACGTGGTCGCCACCGTCCGGGCGCACACCCCGCCGGAGACGATCGCCACCGTCGACGCCGGGGCACACATGCTGGTGGCCATGCCGCTGTGGGAGGTGGAAGAACCGCACCGGCTGCTCATCTCCAGTGGCCTGGCGACGATGGGCTACGCACTGCCCGCGGCGATCGCCGCCGCCCTGTGCGTCCCGGACACCCCGGTTGTCGCCTTCACCGGGGATGGCGGGCTGGGCATGACCCTGATGGAGATCGAGACAGCGGTCCGGCTGCGGTTGCGGGTCGTGGTGGTCGTGTTCAATGACGCCACCCTGAGCCTGATCAAGATCAAGCAGCGTGCGGCCGGCCACGGCGGGCCAGGTGCAGTCGGCTACCGGCCGGCGTCGTTCGCGGGGGCCGCCACTGCGATGGGGGCGTTCGGTGTCTGTGTCGGGGGTGTCGCCGAACTGACCTCAGCGCTGGCCGCTGCGCTCGGGCGGGGCGGGCCCACCGTGATAGACGCCCGGACCGACCCGGCTACCTACCCGGCCGTCATGGATCTGACCCGCGGTGAGGCGGGCCGGCGCGGATCGCCGGACTTGCACCCGCTAGCCGTTATGCCCGGATCGGGTTTTGAGGATAGGCCCCGCCATGGCAGCCCCTGAGATCGCCGACCTCCACCCCGACGAGGCCGACATCGTCGCCATCGTCCACGACTGGGTAGAAAGCAGCGTCCGGCCGGTCGCCCGGGACCTGGAGCACGCCAACACCTACCCGGCTGAGCTGATCGACACGATGAAGCAGCTTGGCGTCTACGGGCTGGTCATCCCCGAGGCTTACGGCGGCTCGCAGGTCTCCACGGCCTGCTTCGCGCTGGTCACCGAGGAGCTGGCCAGAGGGTGGATGAGCCTGGCCGGGGCGATGGGCGGGCACAGCGTGGTGGCCCGCCTGATCACCAGGTTCGGCACCGCCGAGCAGAAGGACACCTGGCTGCCGCAGATGGCCACCGGCCAGGTGCGGGCGGCGATGGCGCTCACCGAGCCCGCGGGTGGTTCAGACCTGCAGGCCATCCGCACGAAGGCGACGCCGGCCGGTGACGGCCACCGGCTCGATGGCGTGAAGACCTGGATCACCAATGCGCGGGCAGCCGGGATGACGGCGGTGCTGTGCAAGACCGACCCGGGCGCGGTACCGGCCAGCCGGGGCATCAGCATCATGCTCGCGGGGCCGGGGCCCGGCTTCACAGTCTCCCGCGATCTGCCCAAGCTCGGCTACAAGGGCGTAGAGAGCTGCGAACTCGTCTTCGACGGCTATCAGTGCCCGCCGGATGCCCTGCTCGGCGGGACGGAAGGCCGCGGCTTCGCGCAGATGATGGACGGGCTCGAACTCGGCCGGATCCAGGTCGCCGCCCGGGCGGTCGGCGTCGCCCGCGCCGCGCTGGAGGATTCCCTGCGCTACGCGCAGCAGCGGGAGACGTTCGGGCAGCCGATCTGGCGGCACCAGGCAGTCGGCCACCGGCTCGCCGACATGGCCACCCAGGTGGAGGCCGCGCGGCTGCTCACCACCCGGGCCGCCGCGGCACTGGACAGCGGGCGCCGCAGCGACCTGGAGGCCGGGATGGCGAAGCTGTTCGCGTCCGAGGCCTGCCTCCAGGTCACCGCCGACGCGATCAGGGTGCACGGGGGATACGGCTACTCGGCCGACTTCGACATCGAACGCTACTACCGCGACGCACCACTGATGGTGGTCGGCGAAGGGACCAACGACATCCAGCGCAACGTCATCATCCGCCAGCTCATCGACCGGTACCGCAGCTGACCGCCAGCCGCGATCCGGGAACCCAGACCACCCACATCGCCCGTCCCCTCATCACAAAGGAGCGTAACCAGTGAGCATCACAGTTGCGAAGTTCAAGGACGTGTCCGAGGGCACCCAGCCGGGCCAGTTCACCATTGGCGACCGGGAACCGGTGGCGACCCTTGCCGACCTCGACCCGATCTACAAGCGGCTGCTGGACGAGCCCGTCACGGCCATCGTCGCGGTCACCGGCGCGGACGGCCAGCCCAACCTCACCCCGGTCTGGTTCGACTATGAGGGCGACACTGTGCTGCTCAACCTGGCGACCCACCGCAAGAAGGTGGACTGGCTGCGCAAGACGCCTTACGCCACCTTCCTGCTGATGAACCCCGAGAACAGCTATCACTGGATCAGCCTCAAGACGAAGGTCGCGCGCGAGATTTCCGAGGACGACCCGGTGGAGGGCCAGCGCGTCACCGACCAGCTCGACAAGATCTGGGTGAAGTACACCGGGAACGAACCGCCTTACGGCCTGCGCGACCCCTCGTTCGACGAGCGCCGGGTGCTGTTCGAGATGGCGGTCGTGAAGGTCGCCACCTTCGGCCGCCCCTAGCAGGTGGAAGGATCACAGCCGGTGTCCGCGATGCCCCGTGTCATCGTTATGGGCGGCTCGGTCGGCGGGCTGACCACGGCGCTGGTGCTCCGCGACACCGGCTGTGACGTCCGCGTCTTCGAACGGTCCTCCTCCGCCCTGCAAGCGCGCGGCGCCGGTATCGCCGCCCTCGACGCCACGCTGCGCTACCTGGTCGAGCGCGGCGGCTACCAGCCGGCCGACGTCTGCTCCGCCACCGGCTGGATCCGCTTCCTCAACCGCGACGGCAGCCTCCGGCACGAGCAGCGGCACCGGTACCGGTTCTCCTCGTGGAACACGATCTACCGGTCACTGCTCCGGCTGTTCGGCGCCGGCCGATACCTCCTCGGCCATGAGGTGGTGGATTTCGGCCAGACCGGTGACACCGTCTGCGTCACCCTCGCGGACGGGTCACGGGCCAGCGCGGACCTTCTGGTCTGCGCCGACGGGGTCAGTTCGATCGGCCGCGGCAAGCTGATCCCTGAGGTTGCGCCGTCCTACGCCGGGTACGTCGCCTGGCGTGGCACCGTCCCGGAGCGGAGCCTGTCCCCGGCCACCCGCAAGGCCTACGAGGACGCGATCATTTATCAGGTGCTGACCGACAGCCATATCCTCGTCTACCCGATCCCGGGCCTGGACGGCTCGCTCGCCGCGGGCGACCGGCTGATCAACATGGTCTGGTATGTCAACGTAGCCGCCGGCGATGACCTTGACCGGCTCATGACCGGCCGGGACGGGATCCGGCGGGCAGTGTCCCTGCCGCCGGGCGCGGCGACCGATGAGGCGGTGACGAGCATGCGGCGTCAGGCTGAGGCGGTGTTCGCCCCGCCGGTCGCGGAGGTGGTGACCAGCGTGGCCGAGCCCTTCGTCCAGGCGATCTACGACATCGCGGTGCCGCGGATGGCGCAGGGGCGGGTCTGCCTGGTCGGCGACGCCGCGTTCGCCGTCCGCCCGCATGCCGCCGCGGGCACCGCCAAGGCGGCCGACGACGGGGGGGCACTCGGCGAGGAACTCCGGGCAGCCGGCGGGAACGTGCCCGCCGCGCTGGCTGCGTGGGAACGCCGTCAGCTGCTGGTCGGCCAGCAACTGCTCGACCGTACCCGCGAGATCGGTGACAGCTCGCAGTTCAACGGCACGTTCCGCCCCGGCGACCCCCGGCTCATCTTCGGCCTGCACGAACCGGGACACTGACCAGCATCCGCCCAGCACCGACCAGCATCCGCCCAGCACCACCAGGGAGACCGCATTGGCCACCACCATCCTCAGCGAAGGCTCGTTCGACCGCGGCGACTACGCCGACGAACTGGACGCGGCGCCGGGCAACCTCGACGTCGGCACCCGGCTGTGGTTCGAGAACGGCCGCATCCGGGTGTGGGAGGTGCGGCTGCAGCCCGGGGAGCGCGGCCCGTTCCACGCGCACACGCGCCGGTACTTCTGGACCGTGGTGGATGGGGGCATCGGCCGCCAGCGCACCGCTGACGGGACAGTGATTACCCGGGAGTACCACGTCGGCGACACGAACTACTCGGAGCACTCGCCAGCCGAGCCGATGATCCACGACTTCGAGAACGCCGGCGAGACCCCGATCCGGTTCGTCACCGTGGAACTGCTGGACTGAGCCCGGCCCCAGGCCGGGTGTGTGCAGGAACGGCCGCCCTGGCGACCCGGAAACGAACACACCTGGGGCACGTCTCGCGATCGTGGTGGGTTGCATGCGCAGGGCATGGCATGGCGCCCGGCACGCACTACCACCCGCCACTTCGGGGTGGGCCGGCAGACGGTTCACGGGTGGCTGGCGCGTGAGGACGCGGGCTTGCCACACTCAGATTGACGGTATATAACGTCGGTATGAATGAGCGTCCCCTGCAGGAACCAACGTTCCTCCTGCTCACTGCGCTGGCGGACGGCCCGCGGCACGGCTACGGGATCATGACCGATGTCGAGCGCATGTCCGGCGGCCGGGTGAAGCTCAGGGCGGGCACCCTGTACGCCGCGCTGGACCGGGTCGTCTCGGAGGGCCTCGTCGAGGCCGACCGTGAAGAGGTGGTGGATGGCCGGCTGCGCCGCTACTACCGGCTCACCCCGCTCGGCGGCGACCGGCTTGCCGCCGAAGTCGAGCGGCTGCAGCACAACGTGGCCGTTGCCGCGAAGCGGCTCAAACGGCGGCACCGGGCGATCGGGGGCCTGGCATGACGACAGCGGGCAGGCTTGAGGAGGGCTACCGGCGGCGGCTGCGCTGGTACCCGCCGTCGTACCGGGACCGCCACGAGGAGGAAATCATCGGTGTGCTGATGGCTGCTGCCCAGCCCGGGCAGCGCCGGCCGGGCGCTCGTGAATCGCTTGACCTGCTGTGGTCCGCGCTGAAGATCAGGATCCGGATGGCCCTGCGCGGCGCGGACAGCCAGCCTTGGGCGGTCGCGCTCGCCCTGGTCGGGGTACTGCTCCCGCTGCTCATGCTGCTGCTGAAGCTGGCCGAATTCCTGGACAGAGGCGCGCAGTATGGCTTCGGGACGCCCGCTGACGTCCTCATCGGCGCGTACGGGGACCCTGGCGCCTACGCCCGGAGCTTCCAGCTCAACCCGTACTCGGTCGCGCTGACAGGCAATGTGACGGACGCGCTCACGGCCGGCCCCGTGCCCGCGCTCATCCTGGCCGCGCTCGTCTGCCTGGGGTGGCGCCGCGCCGCCGCCGCCTTCGCCGCGTTCGTCCCGATCGCCTATCTGGGGATCTCGCTGACCAACGGTTACACCCTGGCCGCCGGCCCCGCGGGAATGTGACGCTGTACGCGTACGGGCTGGAGGCACTGATCCTGCTCACCGCCCCAGGTGCCGCGCGAGGATGGCGGGCCCTGCGGTGGCGGCCCAGCGCCCTGCTCGCCGCCGCCACCGTGGCGGCCGGCGTCGGCATGAACGGCGGAATGTGGCCCCTGTTCCATGTTGCTCCCGCGGGTCCCGCCAGCGCCCTCGGCCGCGTCAAGAATCTGCGCCGGCTGGCCAGCCTCCCGCACGGCTTCATTGACCGGCTGTTCGGAATCGGAGCGGGCGGATGGGGGGACTGGCTGCTGTACCAGGGCACGCTGGTGGCCGTCATCACGGTGGCGCTGACGGCCATGCTGGTGAGCTCGCCGGTCAGCCGCCGGGCGCTGTCCCTGTTCGCGGTCCCCTTCGCCCTAATGGGGACTAGCGGGTCACCTGTGCCGGGCGAGATGCCTGGTGCGGGAGACTTGTCACCGAGGTAGCAGCCAGCAGGTGAGCACCACCTTCGCCCCGGACGTGAAGTCCTGGTCACAGACCGTGCCCCTGCTGGTTTACCCGGGGAGGATGGACTGCTGATGGGGTGTCGTGCCCGGCGCTGGCCGTGAGCACTGAATCCATTAGGGCGCTGGCGGTTCTCCCTGCTGCTGCCGGCATAACGGACAGGACGGGAAAGAGGATGAGGGTTGCTGTTCATCGGCGATGACTGGGCTGAGGGCCACCATGACGTGGTGGTGCACGATGATGCGGGGAAGACGCTGGCGAGGCGGCGGCTGCCCGAGGGGGTGGACGGGATCGCCCGGTTCCACGAGCTGGTCGCGCGCTGCTGGGGTGAGGACAGTGAGCCGGACCCGGCGCAGGTCGTGGTGGTGATCGAGACCGATCGCGGGCCGTGGGTGAAGGCGCTGGCCGCGGCCGGATACCGGGTGTACCCGGTCAACCCCAAGCAGGCTTCCCGGCACAAGGAGACCATCGCGGTGTCGGGGAAGAAGGACGACTTCTTCGACGCCGGGGGCCTGGCCGACATGGGCCGGACCCGCCGGCATCAGCTCCGGGAGCTGGCCGCCGACAGCGACATCGCCGAGGCCGTCAAGATCGCCGCCCGCGCCCACCAGAAGCTCGTGTGGGAACGCACCCGGCACCTGCTGCGGCTGCGATCAGCGCTGCGGGAGTACTTCCCCGCCGCCCTGGAGGCCTACGCCGTTCTGACCGTGGCCGGCCCGGACGCCCTGGAACTGCTGGCCAAGGCGCCGGACCCGGCGGCGGCGGCGAAGCTGACCGTCACCCAGATCACCGCCGCGCTCAAGCGGGCCGGGCGGCGCGGCGACCTGGCCGGGCGGGCACGCGAGATCCAGGCCGCGCTCCGCACCGGGCACCTGGGCCAGCCCGCGGTCGTCGCCGAGGCGTACGCCGCCTCGACCCAGGCCGCGGCGGCCGTGATCACCGTCCTGAACGAGCAGATCAAGATCATGGAGGCCAAGGTGAGCGAGCTTTTTCACCGTCACCCTGATGCCGGGATCTACCTGTCCCAGCCCGGCATCGGGGACATCACCGGCGCCCGGATCCTCGGCGAGTTCGGCGACGCCCCCGGCCGGTACGTCACCGCCAAGGCCCGCAAGAACTACGCCGGCACCTCCCCGCTGACGATCCAGTCCGGGAAGAAGAAGACCGTGCACGCCCGGTACATCCGCAACAAGCACCTCATCGACCCGCTGCACGCCCAGGCGTTCTCGGCGCTGACCGCATCTCCCGGAGCGCGGGCCCTCTACGACGAGCTCCGGGCACAGGAGGTCGGCCACGACGACGCGCTGCGCCGCGTCGCCAACCGCTTCACCGGCATCCTGCACGGATGCCTGTCGCGCGGCGCCGGCTACGACGAGGCCACAGCATGGGCTCACCGCGCCGAACACCCGAAGGCCGCGTAACCCCCGGATAACCGAACCCGTCGCCGCAGCTTTCCGGCATCAGCCCCCGGCCGGACGGCAGCGTCAGCACGCCCTCACGAAAAACCGCTGCCCACATGCCCGCCACATGCCCCGGAAAGCCCCGATTTGACAACTTAAGCCCTGGGGTGTCTGTGGTCCGGCTTTCCCGGTCTCCAGATTGGACGGACGTTACCCCGCCGACTACATACGGGCACTCCGTCGCCATAGAACTCCCTTAGGCGATCCCATGTTCACACTGCTATACGTGGTAGCACGACTTAGCCTGGATCCACCGATGAATTGCGGTAGATCATTCATGGCCTGAGATCCGCCAGCGGAGGCGCACCAGGGCAGGCAGG
>OFGV01000155.1_pt1 | contig 12552 bp, 9 predicted proteins | sample 1521911 | NCBI WGS metagenome assembly OFGV01 (sample SAMEA2553413, study PRJEB24118) | soil metagenome
GCATCAGGGTGGTCAGCCGGGCCCGCAGTTCGGGGATTGGCCGATAAGAGGTGGGATATCGCCAGGAAGCTGCCGGGGCCAGGCGGTTCATCAAAGGTGATGCGCGCCCTGCGGCCGTATGGGGCGGCTGTCGCCGTGCGGGACCTGGCTGATGCCGCGTGGGCCGTGCGGGATGGGGCGCCGAAATGACCACTGGACTGCCTGAGCCTGCGCCTGGCACCAGGCTTCATGACGAGGGCCGTGCCATCTTGGCAGCGGTAGGGGAGCGGCTGCGCCTGCCGGTGCAGGACGCGAGGCTGCTGCGGCTGCACAGCAACGCGAGTTTCGCGCTCCTGTCGGCGGGACCGCTGGTCCGGGTCGCCACCAATCCAGACGCCCGGGAGCGGGTGTCCGCCTCCATCGCCGTCACCAGGTGGCTGGCCAGCCGGGGCTTCCCGTGCGTGGTCCCGCCGGCATCGAGGACCAGCCCTGGGTCGTGGGGGCCCGGGTGGTGCCGGTGTGGCGGTACCTGCCCACGGTCCCTGAGCCCCGGCCTGCCGGCGGGGAACTGGGCGCGCTGCTCCGCGACCTGCACGCGCAACCACTCCCGCCGGTCCGGCTTCGCCGTTTCGCCGACCCGTTCTACAGCGTCGCGCCAGCGATTGATCAGGCGCCCGGCGCCATGACGGCGGAGTGCCGTTCGTGGCTGGTGGAGCGGATCGCCTGGCTGCGCGGCCAGTGGGCGGCCATGGAGTTCTCCCGCCCGCCTGGGCTGATCCACGGCGACGCGCACATCGGCAACGTCTTGCGGGCCTCCTCGGGGCAGATGGTGCTGGGGGACTGGGACCACGTCGCGGCAGGGCCCCGGGAGTGCGACCTGATCCAGATCCATTTCCTGCGCCGCCGGTTCGGCCGCGCCAGCCCCGGCGATATCGACGCGTTCGCCGCCGCCTACGGCTGGGATGTTCGCGAATGGCCGGGGCTGGAGACCCTCATCGCCATCCGGGAGATCACCGGCCTGAGCCCCTACATCCGCACTGCGCGGGAGCGGCCGTTCGCCCGCCGGGAACTCCCCTGCCCCCTGCGCCCACTCCGTGGCCGCGAGCCCGCCGCCCGGCGGGAGCTGCACGTCGAGGTCGGCGCCGTGCGCGGTGGCGATCGAACGGACGATCGACAGGCCGAGCCCGTGGCCGTCCGGGTGGCTGGCCCGGTCGTCGATGAGCCGGTGGAACGGCTCGAAGAGCTGGCCGGCCAGCTCGGGAGGTACCGGCAGGCCTGTGTTGGTGACCGTCAGGACGGCGTTATCCCACTCGGTTTGGGTGCGGACCCGGACGCTGCCGCCGGGGATGTTGTAGCGGATCGCGTTGTCGACGAGGTTGGCGGCCAGGCGCTCGGCCAGGTCCGGATCGCCGGTTGTAATGGCGTGGCCGAGGTCGGTGTCCAGGCGCAGCCCCCGGTGTTCGGCCTGCCCGCGGTGCGCCTCGAGCGCCCGCCGGCACGTCTCCGCCAGGTCGAACTCCTCTGTCCTGTTCAGGCCGTGCTCGGTGGTGGCGAGGGTGAGCAGGGCTTCCACGAGCCGTTCCTGCTGTTCTCCGGCCGCGAGCAGTTCCTCGCAGGTGGCGCGGAGGCCGCCCTCGCCGGCCGTGGGGTCGGCGAGGGCGACCTCGATCAGCGCCCGGTTAAGCGTGAGCGGGGTCCGGAGCTCGTGGGAAGCGCTGGCGACGAAGCGCTGCTGGGCATCGAAGGCCGCCTGGAGGCGGGCCAGCAGTCCGTCGATCGTGTCCGCCAGGTCCTTCACCTCATCGCCGGGGCCGCCCACGGCGAGCCGTTCGTGCAGGTTGCGCTCGGTGATCCGGTCGGTCGCGGTCTTCATCGCGCGCAGCGGCCGCAGCACGCGGCCCGCGACGACCCAGCCGAGAATGACGGCGATCACGACCATGATCCCCAGGGCGATGCCGGACCCGATCAGCAGCTGGTGAAGATCATGCTCGCGCTGGGCTATCTGGGACGCGGCCTGATGTGCCATGCGCAGCTGGGCAGCAGTCGGGGTGCCGCGGCCGTGCAGGATCTCGTGCCAGCCCGAAGTCCCGGCGGACGCCGTGATCTTGCCATGACCGCCGTGGACGCTGGTGATCATGATGGTGGTGCTGCCGTAGGTCAGCGCGTAGGTGATGGCGAGCAGGCCAGCCGAGGCAGCGAGGAAAAGCACACCGTAGAGCATCGTGAGCCGGAACCGCAGGGTGTGGCGCGGCAGCCGGGAAAACCAGGCGCGCATCTCAGATCCGGTACCCGCCGGGGGGCACGGTCTCGATGACCGGCGGGTCACCGAGCTTGGCCCGCAGCCGGCTGACGGTCACCTTGACCGTCCCGGTGAACGGGTCGGCCATCTCGTCCCACACTCCCGCGAGCAGATCGCCGACGGTGAGCACGCTTCCCCGCGCCGCGAGCAGGCGTTCCAGGACGGCGAACTCCTTGGGGGTGAGCCGCAGCGGCTTCCCGGCCCGGGTCGCGACCCGGCGGGCGGGATCAACGACCAGGTCGCCATGGACCAGGGTAGGCGGGGTGGCCGGCGTGGCGCGGCGGCCCAGCGCCTGGATCCGGGCCACCAGCTCGGCGAAGGCGAACGGCTTGGCCAGGTAGTCGTCCGCGCCGATCCCGAGCCCGGCGACCCGGTCCCCGACCGACCGCGCGGCGGTCAGCATCAGCACCCGGGTGCTGCCGGGCCCGGCGGCTATCTGGCGGCAGACCTCGTCGCCGTGCACCCGGGGCAGTTCCCGGTCCAGCACCACGACGTCGTACGCGGTCCCGATGAGGTGGTCGAGGGCGTCCTGCCCGTCGAAGGCGACGTCCACCGCCATGCCCTTCTGGCGCAGCCCGCGGGCCACCGTTGTGGCCAGCTTCGCGTGGTCCTCGACCAGCAGCACCCGCATCATTCCTCCGGCTCGCCGCGCCATGTCACGGTCATGCAGCGCACTTGAACTATGCCCGGCCCGCGGTTACACGCGAGTTACAGCGGAACCGCCGTGTAACCACTCGTTCCGTAGCGTCTGGCCGTCAGCGACAATCATCTCCCACCTGGAGCACGCCATGGATAAGAAAAAGCTGCGCCGCGCACCGATGTACCTCGCCCTGGCCGCTGCCCTCCCCATCGCGATCGGGGCCTGCGGCGGTTCGGGCAGCTCATCCTCGGACCCGGCTTCGTCCGCCCAGGCTGGCAGCGGCTCCACGTCGAGCACGCAGCAGTCCGGCGTCGCCCAGTTCGCGCTGTGCATGCGCAAGAACGGGGTGACGAACTTCCCTGACCCCACCAACGGCCACTTCCTGATCAGCGGCAACATCCAGAGCAACCCGCACTTCAACTCCGCGATCCAGGCCTGCCAGCACCTGCTGGGCGCGAGCGGGATCAGCAGCGGCAACGGGGCCCGGCAGCAGGCGGAGCTCAACTTCGCGCACTGCATGCAGACCAGCGGCGTCCCCAGCTTCCCCGACCCCGCCTCTAACGGCGCGATCGTCGCCCCGCAGGGCGTGAACCCGAACTCGGCGACGTTCCAGAACGCATTCAGCAAGTGCAAGTCCAAGCTGCCCAACGGCGGGGCTGGGCTGGGCGGATGAGCGCGCCTGCTCAGGCGCCGGAAGACGCGGCGGTCCTTCCCCCGGGAGGCCGCCGGCGTCGTCCCGGGCGCCGCAAGCGGATAATCACCTCGGCCGTGGTGGTCGTGGTGGTCGCGGCGGCCGCCGGCGGGGATTACGGCGTCAAGAAGGTGCACAAGCCCCCGCCGCCCCCGACCGCCGATCCCTTCCCGACCGCGCTGCAAACCATCAGCAAGCGATCACTGTCCCAGCAGACGTCGGTGGACGGGACCCTGGGCTTCTCCGGGAACTACACCGTCGTCGTGCCTTCGGGCTCGTCCGGCTCCTCGTCCGGCGGCAGCTCCTCATCGAGCGGCTTTAGCGGCTCCTCGGGGGAGACGTTCACCTGGCTGCCGGCCGACGGGCGGGTGGTGCACCAGGGGCAGCGGCTGTATTCGGTGACGAACTCGCCGGCCGTGCTGCTGTACGGCTCGGTGCCCATCTACCGCGGCCTATCCCAGGGCATGAGCGGGCCCGACGTGCAGCAGCTCAACCACGACCTGGTGGCGCTGGGGTACGCGTCCAAGTCCGACCTCGACCCGACGTCCGACTACTTCAGCAGCGAGACAGCCATCGCGCTGGAGAAGCTGCAGTCCGACCACGGCCTGACCCAGTCCGGCACGCTCCCGCTAGGCGAGGCGGTGTTCGAGCCCTCCGCGGTGCGGGTCGGCAATGTCACGGCGACGCTCGGCGCCCCGGTTCAGCCGGGCACGCCGGTGCTGACCGGGACCTCCGGCACCCGGCAGGCCGTCGCCCAGGTCGACCCGACCGAGCTGCCCAACGTGAGCGTGGGCGCGAAGGTCAGCATCACCCTGCCGGACAACCAGACCACGCCGGGCGTGGTGACCTCCATCGGGACCACGGCCAGCAACTCCTCCCCGGGCAGCAGCGGCTCCGGGCCGAGCGGTTCCAGCAGCGGCTCCAGCTCGGGCGGCTCGGGTTCTTCGTCCGCGACCGTGAACGTGGACATCCGGCTCGGCCACCCGTCGGCGGCCGGCAACCTGGACCAGGCGCCGATCACCGTCAACATCACGGCCCAGACCGTCAGCAACGTCCTCGCGGTGCCGATCGACGCCCTCGTCTCGACGCCGTCCGGCTACGGGGTGGAGGTCGCGGGATCCGGCGGCGCCCGGCGCATCGTGCCGGTGACGCTGGGGCTCTTCGACGACGCCCAGGGCCTGGTGCAGGTCACGGGCAAGGGACTGGCGGCCGGCCAGCAGGTGGTGGTCCCGAAGATATGAGTATCGACGGCATCGCCAATGGCATCCCCGCGGCGCCCGCTGTGCTGGAAGTCGACTCGGTGACGAAGACGTACCCGAGCCAGCCTCCGGTCATGGCGCTGCGCGGCGTGAGCTTCACCGTGGCCCGGGGTGAGCTTGCGGCCATCGTCGGCCCGTCGGGTTCCGGCAAGACCACGCTGCTGCACCTGATGGGCACACTGGACAAGCCCACCTCCGGCACGGTGCGGATAGCCGGGACCGACGTGGCCGAGCTGACCGACCGCGAGGTCGCCTTCCTGCGGGCGAGCCGCATCGGCTTCGTCTTCCAGCAGTTCTTCCTGGCTGAGCACAAGTCGCTGCTGGACAACGTGACTGACGGGCTGATGTACGCCGGCGTCAGGCTGGCCCGGCGCCGGGAACTTGCCCTCGACGCGCTGTCAGCCGTCGGCCTGGCGGGCCGGGCGGGCGCCCGGCCCACCCAGCTGTCCGGCGGCCAGCGGCAGCGGGTGGCCATCGCCCGGGCGCTGGCCGGAGAGCCCGCCATCATCCTGGCCGACGAGCCCACCGGCAACCTCGACCAGTCCACCGGCCAGTCGATCCTGGCCCTGTTCGAAGCCCTGCAGCAGCGGGGCTCCACGATCGTGCTGATCACCCACGACATCAGCATCGCCCGCCGCATGCCCCGGCGCATCGAGGTGCTCGACGGGCGCATCGTCGCCGACACCCGCGGCGAGGGCGCCGGCGTCGCCGACAGCCTCGCTGCGGGCCCGCCCATCGTCCAGCCAGCGGAGCACCCATGACCACCCTGATGGCGGATCCCTCCCGCGAGCTGAACCACTCCTCCCGCCAGCTGTTCCTGTCCGACCTGCTGCGGCTGTCCAGCGCCGGGCTGCGCACCCGCAAGCTGCGGGCCGCGCTGTCCGCCCTGGGCATCGCCATCGGGGTCGCCGCCATCGTGGCCGTGCTGGGCCTGTCCCAGTCCGCGGAGTCGGGGCTGCTGGCCGAGATCGACAGCCTGGGCACCAACATGCTGACGGTCAGCAACGGGCAGACCCTGTTCGGCCAGCCGGCCGAGCTTCCCACCCAGGCGCCGGCCATCGTCCGGCACATCTCGGGGGTCACCGCGGTCCAGTACACCGGGCAGGTGAACAACATCGGCACCTACCGCAGCCCGCTGATCCCCTCGATCGACACCAATGCGCTGACCGTGCAGGCGACGAGCCTGGGGCTGCTGCCGGACATCCGCGACACGCTGGCCCAGGGGCAGTTCCTCAACGCGGCCACCGAACGGGAGCCGGACGTCGTGCTCGGGGCGCTCGCCGCCCAGCGGCTCGGCATCGACCGGGTCTTCAACGGGGAGCGCGTCTGGCTCGGCAACCAGTGGTTCTACGTCGTGGGCATCCTCAACCAGGCCGTATACGCCCCGGACATCGACACCTCGGTCCTGGTCGGCTTCCCGGCGGCGGAAACCTACCTGGACTTCGACGGGCACCCATCGACGATCTACGTCCGCACCCAGGTCGACCAGACCGCGGCGGTGCAGCCGCTGCTGGCCATGGCCGCGAACCCCGAGGAGCCCAGCCAGGTCTCGGTGAGCCAGCCGTCGGAGGCGCTGCTCGCCCGGGCCGCGACGCAAAGCGCGCTCAACGGCTTGTTCCTCGGCCTCGGCGCCGTGGCCCTGCTCGTCGGCGCCATCGGCGTCGCCAACATCATGGTCATCTCGGTGCTGGAACGCCGTTCAGAGATCGGGCTGCGCCGCGCGCTGGGCGCAACCCGGGGTCACATCCGGATGCAGTTCCTGTCCGAGGCCATCCTGCTCTCCCTGATCGGCGGCGCGATAGGCGTGGGCGTCGGCGCGGCGGCCGTCGCGATCTACACCTACATCAAGGCAGAGGCCACCGTTATCCCCGCCGAAGCCTGGGCGGGCGGCATCGGCGCCGCCATCGCGATCGGCGCCATCTCCGGGCTGATGCCCGCGCTGCGCGCCGCCCGTATGTCTCCGACCCAAGCCCTGTGGAGCATCTGACCCTGGCCGCGCCGCCTGCCCCCAGCACCCGGGCAGCGGCGCGGCCAGGGTCCTGGACGAGCCGGCGGAGGTGATCGCCCGGGCGGCGGCGATCGACGTGGCCAAGGGCCCGGGGATGGTGTGCACCCGGGTGCCGCGCGAGTCCGGGGGTGGCCGGCGGGTCCAGCGGACCTGGCAGGTGGACGCCCGGTACGCCAGCATCGTGGCGCTGATGGCCGGGCTGGCCGGGGCGGGCATCGAGCGGCTGGTGCTGGAGAGCACCAGTGATTACTGGCGGATCTGGCTGCGCCGCGAGGCGTCCTGGTGTATTCCCGGCTTAGCCGGGAGGAATTTGGAGGATATTCCTGGGTCTGATGGCTTACTCAAGATCCGAAAGGTGAAGGGGACAATAGCATGCCAGGAAACCAGCGGCCGTGCCGACGCGTACGGACGGCGCGCTGAGAAGACCCGCGTGATATGGCTAAAGCTATACTGCCTGAACCCTAATGTGCGCCACGAGGCGCATTGATATATCGCCCGCATAGCGGGCGCGGACCGGAGGAGGTGTCCGTGGGTCTGATGGCTTACCCGTGAAGCTGAAAGGCGTGCGGGAACTGTAGCATGCCAGAAAACCGGCAGCCTGTGCCCAGGCGTATGGGGCGGTGTGCCGGGAGACCCGCGCGATATGGCAAAGGCTAGACTGCTTAAATCCAAGTGTCCAGAAGGTGAAATTCAGCGCCCGCCGGAAAGACGCCTGAAACCGGCGCCGGCCCCTGCCACAGGGTGGATTAGGACCTGCGGCAATCCTCTGGGGTGCAGGAGCGATACCCGATCAGGGTATTAAAGGACACGAACGGGATGCCTAAGTCGCGCTAGACGTGTATATCAGTGTGAACGTGGGATCATTCGCCGAGCGCGAGCGGAGCGGGTGACGGAGTGCCCGTAGTAGTCGGTGCGCCATGAGGCGCGCTGTTATATAGTCCGCCCAGCGGGCAGAGATGAGAGGAAATATCTCTGGATCTAATGGCTAACCGGAGCCCGAAAGGGCAATAAAGGGAAAATAGCATGCCAGGAAACCGGCAGACATGCCCAGGCGTATGGGGTGGAGTGCCGGGAGATCCGCACGATACGGTGAAAGTCGGATTACTTAAAGCCCAGTCTCCAGAAGGCGAAATATGGCGCCTGCCGGAAAGACGCCTGAAACCGGCACCGGCCCCTGCGGCGGGATGGCGACTAGCCCGCTGCAATCCTCCGGGGTGCAGGAGCGATGCCCTGTCAGGGTATTCAAGGAGACGGACGGGACGCCTAAGTCGTGCTACCACGTATAGCAGTGTGAACATGGGATCGCCTAAGGGACGCGAGTTCTATGGCGACGGAGTGCCCGTATGTAGTCGGCGGGGTAACGTCCGTCCAATCTGGAGACCGGGAAAGCCGGACCACAGGGCGAAGGGGCACAGGCGACGAGCGGATGGTAACCACGAAGGATGCGCAATGCAGACGGCTGAAGTGGTGCTGAACGTTCTCCGCGAGCGCGGCAGGAAGGGCCTGCCATGCACGCAGTTGTACAGGCAGTTGTTCAACAAGGATCTGTACCTTCTGGCCTACGGGAACATCTACTCCAACCAGGGGGCGATGACGCCGGGGGCCAGTGAGGAAACGGCTGACGGCATGTCCGAAGGAAAGATCGAGCAGATCATAGAGGCGATGCGGCATGAAAGGTACCGGTTCTCCCCGGCCCGCCGCACCTATATTCCCAAAAAGAATGGGAAACTCCGCCCTCTCGGCATGCCGACATGGTCCGATAAGCTAGTCGGCGAGGCAGTCCGCCTGCTGCTGGAAGCGATTTACGAGCCGCAGTTCTCGGACAGCTCGCACGGGTTCCGGAAGTTCCGGGGATGTCATACCGCGTTGCGGGAGATAAACAATACCTGGACCGGGACCGCCTGGTTTATTGAAGGAGACATCTCCGATTGCTTCGGCAGCCTGGATCACGAGATCCTTCTCGGGATACTGGCGGAGAAGATCCACGACAACCGTTTCCTCCGGCTGATGCGCCACATGCTGAAAGCCGGGTACCTCGAAGACTGGGAATATCGTGACACGCTCAGCGGGGTTCCGCAAGGCGGCACGGTGTCTCCGATCCTTAGTAACGTCTACCTGCACAAACTCGACGAGTTCGTCGGGCAGGAACTGATCCCGCAGTACACGCGGGGAGCAGTGCGGGCCGCCAGTCCCGCCTACCGGCAGGTCGATGCCCTGCTCAGGAGAGCAAAGCGGCGCGGGGACCGGGCGGAAGCCCGGCGTCTCGCACTGGAAATGCGCACGCTCCCCTCGACCGACCCGATGGACCCCGGTTACCGCCGCCTGAAATACACGAGGTACGCGGATGATCATATTCTGGGATTCACCGGGCCGAAGGCCGAGGCCGAGGAGATAAAGGCGAAGCTGGCGCGGTTCCTCCGGGAGACCCTCGGACTGGAACTGAATCAGGACAAGACCCTCATCACGCATGCCCGCAGCCAGCGGGCACGTTTCCTCGGCTATGACATCAGTGTCCAGCACTCCAGCACCAAGATCAGCAACGGCCGCAGGTCGGCCAACGGCAAAATGGCGCTGACAGTGCCTCCGGGCGTGATAAAGGCCCAGTGCGCCCGCTACCGGCAGCACGGAAAACCGTGGCACCGGCCCCGGCTCCAGAATCTGGACGACTACGACATAATCCGGGTCTACGGAGCCGAGTACCGAGGCGTCGTGAATTACTACCTGCTTGCCAAGGACGTATGGCGGCTGCGCGTGCTGCGCTGGTACGCCGAAACGTCAATGCTGAAGACACTGGCCGCCAAGCACCAATCCACCGTCTCCAAGATGGCGAATCGCTACAAGACGAAGGCTATTACCGGGGACGGTCCCAGGATCTGCTTTGAGGCCAGGCGGAAGCGGAGGGGCAAGCCGGATTCGGTAGCACGATTCGGCGGGATCAACCTGCGGCAAGACCGGCGGGCGGTCATTACCGACCCTGTCCCGCCCCGAGCCCGCGTTCCCCGCAAGGAACTGCTCGCGCGGCTCCATAAGCGGGAATGCGAACTCTGCGAAACCGGCACTACGGTGGCAGTTCACCAAGTCGCCGGCCTCAGGGAACTCGGGAAACCGGGAGACGGCCAGCCCGCGTGGGCCGCCCTCATGGCAAGAATGCGGCGCAAGACGCTTATCGTCTGTGCGCTGTGCCATGACTGGATCCACGCGAACCCGGTCGCGCACGCGACATAAATCGCTGGAAAGCCGGATGCCCGGAAAGCGGGCACGTCCGGTTTGGAGGGAGGTCGCCCGGAAAAGGCCGGAGTTCACGAAAATTGAACTCGGGACCTCGCCGGGCGGCCCACCCTACCCGGGGTTACGTCCGGCCAATCTGGAGACCGCTAATGACGGTCCACAGGGCGAAGGGGCACAGGCGAGTGAATGCTGAAGGACCATGAGGGATGCGCAATGCAGGACACCGAGGTGGTATTGAGTGTTCTCCGTGAACGTGGCAGGAAGGACCTGCCGTGCATGCAGTTGTACCGGCAGATGTTCAACAGGAACTTGTACCTGACGGCGTACGGTAACATCTACTCCAACAAGGGGGCGATGACACCGGGCGCCTGCGGGGAGACCGCCGATGGCATGTCCGAGGAAAAGATCAGCCAGATCATCGAGCTGATGCGGTTCGAGCGGTACCGGTTCTCCCCGGTCCGCCGCATCTATATCCCGAAGAAGAACGGGAGGCTGCGGCCCCTCGGGCTGCCATCATGGTCGGATAAGATGGTCGGTGAAGTGGTCCGACTCCTTCTGGAGGCAATCTACGAACCGGCCTTCTCCGGCCTTTCGCACGGATTCCGGAAGGGCCGTGGGTGTCATACCGCGCTGCGGGATATTCGCGATACCTGGACGGGAACCGTGTGGTTCATCGAGGCTGACATCTCCGACTGTTTCACCCGAATTGATCACGAGATCCTGCTCGGGATTCTCGGGGAGAAGATCCACGATAACCGGTTTCTCCGGCTAGTCCGTAACATGATCAAAGCCGGGTACCTGGAAGACTGGGAATACCATGACACGCTCAGCGGCGTCCCGCAAGGCGGTGTGGTGTCACCCATCCTCAGTAACATCTACCTGAACAAGCTCGACCAATACGTCGAGCAGGAATTGATCCCGAAGTACACGCAGGGAGACCGCCGCAGAAGAAACCTGAATTATACCAGTGTAACAGCGCGGCTGAGGCGTGCGCGGCAACACGGAGACCGGGCCGCCGCCCGGATCCTGACGCGGCAGCGCCGCTCGCTCCCCGTCAATGACCCGATGGATCCCAAATACCGCCGCCTCCGATATATGAGGTACGCGGATGATCAGATTCTGGGGTTTACCGGGCCTAAGGCCGAAGCCGAACAGATCAAGGCCGACCTGGCGATCTTCCTCCGGGAAACCCTCGGATTGGAACTAAACCAGGAAAAGACGCTGATCACCCACGCCCGCAGCCAGCGCGCGCGGTTTCTCGGCTACGACATCTGTGTCCAGCACGCCGACACGAAAATCACCGGTGGACGCCGTAGCGTCAACGGGAAGGTCGCGTTGCTCGTGCCACCGGATGTCATCAAGGCCAAGTGCGCCCCCTACCGGAGCCACGGTAAACCGTGGCATCGGTCCCGGCTCCAGAATTTGCGCGACTATGACATCGTGCGGATCTTCGGAGCCGAATACCGGGGCGTCGTGCAATACTATCTGCTCGCCCAAGACGTCTGGAAGCTCAACAGGCTGCGCTGGAACGCGGAGACGTCGCTGCTGAAAACCCTGGCCGCGAAACACAGGTCCACCGTCACCAAGATGGCTAATCGCCACAAAGCGAAGGTCATTACGCCCGACGGCCCCCGAACCTGCTACGAGGCCAAGATAAAGCGGGAGGGCAAGCCGGATCTGACAGCACGATTCGGCGTGATCATCCTGCGGCAAGACCGGCGGTCGGTCATCCATGACCCTGACCCGGTCCCGATCGTCTACCCCCGCAAGGAGCTGAACCACCGGCTCCGCAAACGGTGGTGCGAACTGTGCGAGACGGGCAAGCCAGTGACCGTTCATCAGGTCGGCAAGCTCGCCCAGCTCGGAAAACCGGGACCAGGACAGCCCGCGTGGGCAGCGCTCATGACCAAGATACGGCGCAAGACACTCATAGTCTGCGACGCCTGCCACGAGCACATCCACGCGACCCCCGTCACGCACGCGGCATAAATCGCGGGAAAGCCCGGTGCGCTGAAAGGTGCACGCCGGGTTTGGAGGGAGGCTGCGCGGAAAAGGCCCCAAAGGGGACCTCGTCGCGCAGCCCACCCTACCTCCAGAAGATGCAAATATCCGTCCGCCGGAAAGACGCCCGAAACCGGCGCCGCGTCCTGCGCAGGCATTCTTTCGCGGCCAGCGCAACCTCCGGGGCGCGGAGCGATGCCCAGTGAGGGCATTCAAGGAGATGAGTGGGGCGCCTAAGTTGCGCTAGCACGTATGACAGGGACGAACGCGGGATCACCTAAGGGACGCGAGTCCTATGGTGACGGAGGCCTCGTAGTAGCCGGTGCGCCATGAGGCGCGCTGTTATATAGTCCGCCCAGCGGGCAGAGATGAGAGGAAATATCTCTGGATCTAATGGCTAACCGGAGCCCGAAAGGGCAATAAAGGGAAAATAGCATGCCAGGAAAC
>OFGV01000156.1_pt1 | contig 12538 bp, 7 predicted proteins | sample 1521911 | NCBI WGS metagenome assembly OFGV01 (sample SAMEA2553413, study PRJEB24118) | soil metagenome
GCCCCGCCCTCATGATCGTGCCCGTCCCGCCGGGCCTGGTTTCCATGATCGATGCACAGGCACCGGACGCGAAGGCTCATGCGGCGACTGTGCGGCCTCCTGGGCGGTCGTGTCCACCGGGTTTCGCCCGGCTGAACTGCGGCTGCCGGGTGAGCGAACCCCAGCACACCCCGCACGCCCGGCCGCAGGTCACGCCGGTACGGATGCGCGGCGGCGCTTCGATTTGACGGAATCGGCTTTCCTGCCTAGTGTTTCGTCCTGCCCCACAGGAACCACAGACCCGCCGCTAGGCGGTCGGTCCAGGGGCCAGCAATCAAGGTCCTTGAGCAGTCCGGCTTGGGCATAAGCAGGACTGCGCAGGGGTTATGCTGAGTAGCAGCGGTGAGCCACCGGGTACGTCGAACCCCGTGAAAGCGGTTGACAGGCCCAGGACTTGCTGGTAAGTTAGTAGGGTTGCCCCCGAACTAAGGCGAAAGCCTGGTGACGGTGCGCGTCCGCTCCTTGAGAACTCAACAGCGTGCTAAAAGCCAGTGCATAAGCACAAACCCCGTCAGTGAGGGCTGGGTCGGCAACGACACAGGACCTCACTACGGATGCCAAGATCGCCTTGGAGACCGGCCTCGCCGGTTCGATAGGGCACTCTTTCATGTCAGCTCCCGCTGACCGCGCCCGTCACCGCTAGCCGGGGACATGCGTGCAGGCGGTTGCATATAGACATTCAACGGAGAGTTTGATCCTGGCTCAGGACGAACGCTGGCGGCGTGCTTAACACATGCAAGTCGAGCGGAAAGGCCCTTCGGGGTACTCGAGCGGCGAACGGGTGAGTAACACGTGAGCAACCTGCCCTTAGCTCTGGGATAGCTCCGGGAAACCGGAATTAATACCGGATACGACCACGGCCGACATCGGCTGTGGTGGAAAGTTTTTCGGCTGGGGATGGACTCGCGGCCTATCAGCTAGTTGGTGGGGTAACGGCCCACCAAGGCGACGACGGGTAGCCGGCCTGAGAGGGCGACCGGCCACACTGGGACTGAGACACGGCCCAGACTCCTACGGGAGGCAGCAGTGGGGAATATTGCGCAATGGGCGAAAGCCTGACGCAGCGACGCCGCGTGGGGGATGAAGGCCTTCGGGTTGTAAACCCCTTTCAGCAGGGACGAAGCGAAAGTGACGGTACCTGCAGAAGAAGCGCCGGCTAACTACGTGCCAGCAGCCGCGGTAACACGTAGGGCGCAAGCGTTGTCCGGAATTATTGGGCGTAAAGAGCTCGTAGGCGGTCTGTTACGTCTGCTGTGAAAACCCGGGGCTTAACCCTGGGCCTGCAGTGGATACGGGCAGACTAGAGGCAGGTAGGGGAGAATGGAATTCCCGGTGTAGCGGTGAAATGCGCAGATATCGGGAGGAACACCGGTGGCGAAGGCGGTTCTCTGGGCCTGACCTGACGCTGAGGAGCGAAAGCGTGGGGAGCGAACAGGATTAGATACCCTGGTAGTCCACGCTGTAAACGTTGGGCGCTAGGTGTGGGGTCCTTCCACGGATTCCGTGCCGCAGCTAACGCATTAAGCGCCCCGCCTGGGGAGTACGGCCGCAAGGCTAAAACTCAAAGGAATTGACGGGGGCCCGCACAAGCGGCGGAGCATGTTGCTTAATTCGACGCAACGCGAAGAACCTTACCAAGGTTTGACATGCAGGGAAAAGCCGTAGAGATACGGTGTCCGTAAGGGTCCTGCACAGGTGGTGCATGGCTGTCGTCAGCTCGTGTCGTGAGATGTTGGGTTAAGTCCCGCAACGAGCGCAACCCTTATCCTATGTTGCCAGCGGGTAATGCCGGGGACTCATGGGAGACTGCCGGGGTCAACTCGGAGGAAGGTGGGGATGAGGTCAAGTCATCATGCCCCTTATGTCTTGGGCTGCAAACATGCTACAATGGCCGGTACAGAGGGCTGCGAGACCGCAAGGTGGAGCGAATCTCAAAAAGCCGGCCTCAGTTCGGATTGGGGTCTGCAACTCGACCCCATGAAGTCGGAGTCGCTAGTAATCGCGAATCAGCAACGTCGCGGTGAATACGTTCCCGGGCCTTGTACACACCGCCCGTCACGTCACGAAAGTTAGCAACACCCGAAGCCGGTGGCCTAACCCGCAAGGGAGGGAGCCGTCGAAGGTGGGGCCAGCGATTGGGACGAAGTCGTAACAAGGTAGCCGTACCGGAAGGTGCGGCTGGATCACCTCCTTTCTAAGGAGCACCTGGCGTGTCCGCCGTCCGGCGGGCGCGTCCAGAGCCACATCTCAGGCGAACTGTGTTGCAAACAGCACAGTCTGAGGTGGCTGCTCACTAGTGGAGCACTGGTTATTCGGTCCGTGTACCGGCTCACGCCGGGTAGTACACCCGGGCTAGATGCGCAAGCACCTGGTCCGGGACGGAACGCCGGTCGCGAGGGGTTCGCGGGCCGAGCACGCTGTTGGGTCCTGAGGGAACGGCCGCAAGGCCCCCTCGGCCAGGACCGGCCGCCGCCTCCGGAAGGAGAGCTGGTGGCCGGGACCGCCCGTATCTTGAGAACTGCACAGTGGACGCGAGCATCACATCTGTAGTTGCCAAGTTAGTAAGGGCGCACGGTGGATGCCTTGGCACCAGGAGCCGAAGAAGGACGTAGGAGCCTGCGATAAGCCCCGGGGAGTCGGCAACCAGACTTCGATCCGGGGATTTCCGAATGGGGAAACCTGATTGGGCGTAATGGCCCATCGCCCCTGCCTGAACACATAGGGCAGGTGGAGGTAACGTGGGGAAGTGAAACATCTCAGTACCCACAGGAAGAGAAAGCAAAAGCGATTCCCTGAGTAGTGGTGAGCGAAAGGGGAACAGGCCAAACCGATCACGTGTCATAGCCAGCAGGCGTTGCGTGACCGGGGTTGCGGGACCGACCAGCCAGAACTGCTGATCTGGCAGGAAGTTAGAAATCGTTTGGGTAGTCGAAGACGCCTGGAAAGCGTCGGCACAGAGGGTGACACCCCCGTAGACGAAACTCAAGCGACTTCCGGACGGTATCCCAAGTAGCACGGGGCCCGAGAAATCCCGTGTGAATCCGGGAGGACCACCTCCTAAGCCTAAATACTCCCTGGTGACCGATAGTGCACAAGTACCGTGAGGGAAAGGTGAAAAGTGCCCCGGTGAGGGGTCGTGAAATAGTACCTGAAACCGTGTGCCTACAAGCCGTGGGAGCGTAATCAGTCTTCGGGCTGATGTGAAGTGACCACGTGCCTTTTGAAGAATGAGCCTGCGAGTTATGGTATGTGGCAAGGTTAACCCGTGTGGGGGAGCCGTAGCGAAAGCGAGTCTGAATAGGGCGCCTAAGTCGCATGCTATAGACCCGAAGCGGAGTGATCTACCCATGGGCAGGTTGAAGCGCGGGTAAGACCGCGTGGAGGACCGAACCCACCAGGGTTGAAAACCTGGGGGATGACCTGTGGGTAGGGGTGAAAGGCCAATCAAACTCCGTGATAGCTGGTTCTCCCCGAAATGCATTTAGGTGCAGCGTTGCGTGTTTCTTGCCGGAGGTAGAGCTACTGGATGGCCTAGGGGGCCTACAAGCTTACTGAAGTCAGCCAAACTCCGAATGCCGGTAAGTGAGAGCGCGGCAGTGAGACTGCGGGGGATAAGCTCCGTAGTCGAGAGGGAAACAGCCCAGATCACCAGCTAAGGCCCCTAAGCGTGTGCTAAGTGGGAAAGGATGTAGAGTTGCACAGACAACCAGGAGGTTGGCTTAGAAGCAGCCACCCTTGAAAGAGTGCGTAATAGCTCACTGGTCAAGTGATTCTGCGCCGACAATTTAGCGGGGCTCAAGCACACCGCCGAAGCTGTGGCACTCGCGCAATAACCAGGCCCTTTGTGGTTAAGGTGGATGGCGGTCTTGTCCGCTGCGGTTTCGGCCGCGGCCGGCTTGACCGTGGCCACTGGCGCCTTGAGGGTCCAGGTGCGCGGGTGGGTAGGGGAGCGTCGGGTGGCGAGTGAAGCGGCGGAGTGATCCAGCCGTGGACGCCACTCGAGTGAGAATGCAGGCATGAGTAGCGAAAGAGGGGTGAGAAACCCCTCCGCCGAATGACCAAGGGTTCCTGGGGCAGGCTAATCCGCCCAGGGTGAGTCGGGACCTAAGGCGAGGCCGACAGGCGTAGTCGATGGACAACGGGTTGATATTCCCGTACCCGCTTAGATGCGCCCATGCCGACCCCGGCGATGCTAAGTGCGCGGATCCGGCGAGTCCTTCGGGGCAAACTGGCCGAGCGCACGACCCAGACCGGCAGTAGGCAAGCCGAAGGGGTGACGCAGGAGGGTAGCTCTACCGGGCGATGGTAGTCCCGGAGTAAGGGTGTAGGGCGGTGCGCAGGCAAATCCGCGCACCATTAAGCCTGAGACCTGATGCCGAGCCGATTTAGGCGAAGTGAGTAATCCCATGCTGCCAAGAAAAACCTCGCGGCGAGCATCTCGGCGGCCCGTACCCTAAACCGACGCAGGTGGTCAGGTAGAGAATACCGAGGCGATCGGGTGAACCGTGGTTAAGGAACTAGGCAAATTATCCCCGTAACTTTGGGAGAAGGGGAACCGCGCCCGGTGAGGAGACTTGCTCTCTGAGCTGGGTACGGTCGCAGATACCAGGGGAAAGCGACTGTTTACTAAAAACACAGGTCCGTGCTAAGTCGCAAGACGACGTATACGGACTGACGCCTGCCCGGTGCCGGAACGTTAAGGGGAGGGGTTAGCGGTCTTCGGGCCGCGAAGCTCTGAACTTAAGCGCCGGTAAACGGCGGTGGTAACTATAACCATCCTAAGGTAGCGAAATTCCTTGTCGGGTAAGTTCCGACCTGCACGAATGGCGTAACGACTTTCCCACTGTCTCAACCACGGACCCGGCGAAATTGCACTACGAGTAAAGATGCTCGTTACGCGCAGCAGGACGGAAAGACCCCGGGACCTTCACTGCAGCTTGACATTGGTGTTTGGGACGTCTTGTGTAGGATAGGTGGGAGACTGTGAAGCAGGGACGCTAGTTCCTGTGGAGTCATTGGTGAAATACCACTCTGGTCGTTCTGGATATCTAACCTGGGTCCGTGATCCGGATCAGGGACAGTGTCTGGTGGGTAGTTTAACTGGGGCGGTTGCCTCCTAAAAGGTAACGGAGGCGCCCAAAGGTACCCTCAGCCTGGTTGGCAATCAGGTGTCGAGTGTAAGTGCACAAGGGTGCTTGACTGTGAGACAGACATGTCGAGCAGGAGCGAAAGCTGGGACTAGTGATCCGGCGGTGGCATGTGGAAGCGCCGTCGCTTAACGGCTAAAAGGTACCCCGGGGATAACAGGCTGATCTTCCCCAAGAGTCCATATCGACGGGATGGTTTGGCACCTCGATGTCGGCTCGTCGCATCCTGGGGCCGGAGCAGGTCCCAAGGGTTGGGCTGTTCGCCCATTAAAGCGGCACGCGAGCTGGGTTTAGAACGTCGTGAGACAGTTCGGTCCCTATCCGCTGCGCGCGCAGGAGACTTGAGAGGGGCTGTCCCTAGTACGAGAGGACCGGGACGGACGAACCTCTGGTGTGCCAGTTGTTCCGCCAGGAGCACGGCTGGTTGGCTACGTTCGGAAGGGATAACCGCTGAAAGCATCTAAGCGGGAAGCTCGCCTCAAGATGAGGTCTCCCTCGGGGTTAACCCGGTAAGGCCCCCAGCTAGACGACTGGGTTGATAGGCCGGAGGTGGAAGCGTGGCAACACGTGTAGCTGACCGGTACTAATAGGCCGAGTGGCTTGGCTTCTACCTACTTTGTTTTGCATGCGTCCACTGTGCGGTTCCTGAGATGCGGTCGGCCGTACCGGCCCGGAACCTGATTCCGGGTTAATTGCGGGGCACGACATCTCCATAGTGTTTCGGTGGCCATAGCGAAGGGGAAACACCCGGTCCCATTCCGAACCCGGAAGTTAAGCTCTTCAGCGCCGATGGTACTGCGCGGGGGACCGCGTGGGAGAGTAGGACGCCGCCGGACATCTTCGCTGGTAGGGCCGCTTCCCGTAGGGGAAGTAGCCCTACCAGTATTTTTGTTGTGCTGCTGTCGACCTGGCAGCAGGCGTGGAAGGTGGAAGCGTGGCAGGGGAGAGGCCGGCCCGCCAGGACGGCGGTAACGCCGGACGAGGCAGCGCCGGACGAGGCAGCGCGGGCCGCACTGGTGGCGGTACACCCGGCCGGGGCGGGGCGGGCTCCGCCCGCGGAGCCCGTAATGCGCGCGGGGCCGGTGGCGCACGCGGTGGCAGCAGTTCCCGGGCGGCCGGTGCTGCCCGCGGTGGTAGCGGCGGCGGCCGGGAGACGGGCGGTGCCCACGGTTCCTGGGAGACCGGCGGTGCACGGGGTGGCGCGGACGGACCTCGCGGACGGGGAAGCGCGGCGTCCGGCCGGAAGGCCGCGGGTCCGGCCGGGCGTGGACGCGCCGGTGGCGGGGCGGGCGGCCGTGCAGGCGGGGCACGCGGCGGTGAGGCACGGCGAGACAGCGATGCCTCCGCGCGTGGCTATGGCGGCACCGAGCGGATGAACAAGGGTCCCTACGACGACGGCGGCACCGGCCGTCCCCGGCGATCTCCAGGTGGCCCGGCGGCGGGCGGGAAAGATGCCGGGAAGGGCGGCCGGACGCGCAGCGGCTGGGAGAGCGGCAGCCGGGAAACCGGGACGCGCTCTGGTGGCCCCGGGCGCCGGCCGGAGCCGTATGGGGGCGGGCACCCGGCACCGAGCCGTGGCGGTCCCGGGCAGGGACGGGACTTTGAGCGAGAGCCAGGTGGCCAGGCAGCCCCGCGGTCGCTCCGGGCTCCCAGAGCCGGCTCCCGGCCAGACGGCGAGGACAGGCCACGCTACAGACCAGGGCGCGGCCGGCCAGCCGATGGGGCCGGGACCCGGTCCTCGGCAATGCGGGGCCGGCCGGGTGGCAGGGAAGGAGCGCGGCGCTCCGCCCTGCGGGGCCGGCCAGCGGGCGGCTCGCCCCGGGATGGGCGACCTCAGCAGGAGGGCGGGCCGGGCCCGCAGCTGCCCGCCAGCATCACGGCAGACCAGCTGGACCCGGAGGCACGAGCCGAATTGCGCACCCTCCCCGGTGATCTCGCTGACGCCGTGGCCCGCCGGCTGGTGGCTGCCGCCCTGGCCGACGATCCGCAGCTGGCCTACGAGCACGCGCAGGCAGCCCGCGGGCTTGCCGCGCGGGTAGGCATCGTGCGGGAAGCGTGCGGCATTGCCGCCTACCGGGCTGGTCATTGGTCCGAGGCGCTTGCCGAACTGCGCACCGCCCGGCGGCTCACCGGGCGCGGCGGTTACCTGCCGATGATGGCCGACTGCGAGCGGGCGCTGGGCAGGCCGGACCGGGCACTGGCGATCATCAATGATCCGGCTGCCCGGAACCTGGAACGAGCGGTCCAGATCGAGCTTCGCATCGTCGAATCGGGGATCCGCCGGGACGAGGGACGGCCAGCGGCCGGGGTGGTCGCGCTGCAGGTGCCAGAACTCACCGACGGGCGCGAGCGGCCGTGGTCAGCACGCTTGTTCTACGCCTATGCGGACGCACTGCTTGACGCCGGGCGCGAGGAGGAGGCGAGGGAGTGGTTCGGGCGGGCAGCAGCCGCTGACGAGGCCGGGGAGACGGACGCCGAGGACCGGTTCGACAGCCTCGACACGGCAGTGATCGAAGACCTCGGCGCCGACGACGAGGTAATACCAGGTCAGCCAGAGGCTGACCCGGATCTGCCGAGCCAGTGAACGATGCCTGCGACGTTGGCGGCGGCACCGCTGATCCGCTCGAACCTGGCGGCGATCTCGGGGTCCTCACCCGCGGCCAGCGCCGCGTAGCGGTGCCGGGTCTGTTCCTCGACCATCGCCACAGCGTGATCGAGATCCAGGCCGGTGCCGTGGGCCAGCCTGGTCTGCTCCACCCAGACGTTCAATTCCTCAGCGGAGCGTTCGAGGGTCTGCTGGACCGCCTCGACTGGCCCGAAATGACTGAACAGCAGCCGCTGCGGCGCCAGGGCCGCGAACGTGCGCAACGAGCCCAGGGCGAGCGCGAGGTCAAAATCGGGCGGCGGGGTGGCCGGGCGCAGGTCCCCGGTCTCCCGGATGAACACACCGGCCGCATCGCCCACGTACAGGTCGCCGCTGACGGAGTCGATCAGGCCCACATGATGCTTGGCATGGCCGGGGGAGTAGTGGCTGTCCAGCCGCCGGCCCCCACCCAGGTCAATGGATCCCCGCTCCTCGACCGTCCTGATGCGCTCGGCGGGCGTGGGTGCGAGTTCGCCGAACAGCCTCTCCAGTGCCCTGCCGTAGACCTGGCGGGCGCTGTTCATCAGGCGGCTCGGATCGGCGAGGTGGCGGGCACCTTTCTCGTGCACCACAATCTCGGCGGCCGGGTACATCGCGGCGATGTCGCCCACGCCGCCGGCGTGGTCGAGGTGGATGTGGGTGACGACCACCGTGGCCAGATCGGCCGGGCCGACGCCCAGCTGGGTCAGCGCGGCCTGGACCACCGGCGCTGACGGCGCGGTACCGGTTTCCACCAGGCACGGCCGCTCCGCCCGGATCAGATAGCCGGCCGTGATCCCCTCGTGGCCGGCCATCCGGGTGTCGATCTCGTACACCTCGTGCCCGAGCGCGGTGATGCCGTGACCGGCCGCAAGGCTGCGTTCTGCCTCGGTCATGGGGCCGGCACGCCGAGGGAATCCGGCACAGATAGCATTCGCGTGATAACAGTAAGTGTCAATCCCGTGGTATCAGACATACAGCGAGTAGTATCGGTGCGCGGCTATGCTCCCCGCAAGCCAGGGGGCGTGTCTGTGGCCTGCCGGCCGGGCACCGGTCACGGCCTCGGCCCAGTCTCGCGCCCCTACGCGCAACGTGCGGAGTCACACACCCGTGAGCAGAACGCCTGTGCCAGTCTCCAGCGCCGGTCCCCGGCCGGGAGCTGCCGACCGGTCCGGCGGTCGCGGCTTCCAGCAGTCGCGGGCGGTCACCGCGGTTATCATGGCGGCCACCCTGGTCGGCCTGGGCCTGCGGATATACCAGCTGATCCGGCCCGGCTACCTGCTGGGCATCACCGAGTACGACGATGGGACCGACTACGGCAGCGCCGTCCGGCTCATCCACGGGGCGCTGCCATACCGCGACTTCATCATGGTCCAGCCAACCGGAATCACAATCCTGATGGCCCCGGTCGCGCTCGCGACCAAGGGGGCGGGCACGGTCGCGGGGATGGCGGTGGCCCGTGGGCTCACCGCACTGGCCAGCGCAGCCGCGATACCGCTGGGCGGCCTGCTCACGCGCCATCGTGGGTTTGCTGCCACGGCCGTGACCTGCGGGATCCTGGCCGTCTTCCCCGACAGCCTGCAGGCGGCCAGGACGGTCCTGCTGGAGCCCTGGCTGGTGCTGTTCTGCCTGCTGGGGGCGCTCGCGATGTTCGACGGCGACCGTCTGGCCAGCCGCAAGCGGCTGATCTGGGGTGGCCTCGCGTTCGGGTTCGCCGGCGCGGTCAAGGTGTGGGCGATCCTGCCGGTGCTGGTGCTGCTCGGGCTCGTGCTCATCGCCCGGCGGCCCAGGGACGCCCGCGGTTTCGGCGCCGGTGTAGCGGCCGGCTTCTGCCTGCCCGTGCTGCCCTTCGCGCTGCTCGCCCCGGTCACCTTCTACCGCAGCGTGATCGTCGCGCAGCTGGTCAGGTCTGACCTGGTACGGGTCCCGTTCGGGCTCAGGCTGCAGCACATGCTCGGCCTGACCCACGTGCACCTGCTGCCGACGCCGGTCCGGGCCGTGATCGGTGCCGCCGTCATCGCGGTCATCGCCGCGCTGTGGGGGCTGGGGCCACGGCTCACCCGCCAGCCACCGCCGCCACTGGACTGGTTCGCCACCGTCACCTTCGCGCTGGTCATTGCCGCGTTTCTGTGGCCTGCCGACTTCTACAACCACTACGCCGCCTTCCTCGCCCCGTTCCTGGCGCTGGCGATCGCATTGCCGCTCTCGCGTGTCCTCACGGCTCTCCGGGAGTCGGGCGCGCGGGCACGGGCGGCAGTGCTGGTGCGCAGAGCCGCATCGGCAGCCGCCGTGGCCGTGCTCGTGACCTTCGCGGTCCTGCAGGGCATCTCCGAGAGCCACCTGGTCGCCAGCATCCCCCCGACGGAAATCCTCGCCGCACGGCAGGCCATCCCGCCCGGGGCCTGTGTGCTCTCCGACACGGTGTCGTACACGATCGCCATCAACAGGTTCGTTTCCGGCACCGCGGGCTGCTCGCAGATGGTGGATGGGGTCGGCAGCGACTACGCGCTCTCCAGCGGCCGCAACGGGCTGAATGGCGCGGGGGCCACACCCGCCGTGGAGCAGATGTGGCTGTCAGCGTTCCGTTCGGCCCAGTACCTGTGGCTGTCCAGCGACTCCTCCCGCAGGATTCCCTGGACGCCACGGCTCCATGCCTACGTCCTGGCCCACTTCGCGCCGCTCACCGAGGGACCTGACTGGCTGTATGTCCGCCAGGCGCAGCATTCTGGGTGATGGGGCCGCGCCCCGGCCGGTCAGCCCTGGCCGGTCAGCCCTGGCCGGTCAGCCCTGGCCGGTCAGCCCCGGCCGGTCAGCCCTGGCCGGTCAGCCCTGGCCGAAGGAGCGCATCACCAGCCCGGTGCGCGGCTTAGGGGCGAAAGAGGTTGATTTGCGCGGCACCCGCTCGCCGTGCGCCGCGACCGCGCGGACATCGGCGGCCGACAGGGGCGGGCAGAGCACAGCGACTCCACCTGGCGGCTCCGCCGCCGCCCGCAGGGCATGCGCCGCGCCGTGATGGATCTGGACGTTGCGTTCATCGTCGGAGATCCCCCACAGCCGGCCGAGCAGGAGCTCCTGCAGCACCGAGGCGGGAAGTTCGCGCCACCTGGATGAGCGGCCCGGCATGGCTGCTTCCATCTGCACCGGGTCGGGGTCGGTGAGCAGGTGGGCTTCGCCATCACCGGCGACAAGGAACGCGATCCCATCCCGGCCCGCCTCGCCCAGGACGTCAACTGCGGTGCCGGGGTCGGCGGCCACCACGGCAGGCAGTGGGCGCACCGTGAACGCGGCCTTGGCCCGCTGGACGGCCTCTGGGCCGCTGAGCCCGGTGATCACCCGGTGGATCGCCCCGATCCGGGGCGGGAAAGCGGCCGAATCAACGAGCAGGGCAAGCCCCGCGTCCCACGGGCCGGGGCCCTCGCCAGATGCCCGCTTGCGGGCCTGCAGTTCGAGGTAGGCCGCATAACGGTGATGCCCGTCCGCGATCAGGGCCTGCCTGGTGGCCAGGTCCGCGGCGATAGCCGCGAGCTCCGCCGGGTCGGTCACCGCCCACAGCCGGTGCCGGATCCCGTCATCGGTGTCGACCGACAGCAGCGGTGGGCGGTGTGTGGCCACCTGCCCGGCCAGCCGGGTGGCCGCCCCGTCCTGGTCTCCGTCATACAGCAGGAAGATCGGCTCCAGGTTGGCCTCGGTGGCCTCCATCAGCTGCCGCCGGCCGGTCACCGGCCCGGGCATGACATCCTCATGCGGCAGAACGCAGCCCGCCTCCAGCGGCGTCAGCCGCAGCGCGCCAATGAGCCCACGCTGCAGGACCAGCCCACCGGGCAGGCTCTGCTCGTACACATACAGCCCGGGGGTGCGGTCGGGAACCAGGATGCCCTGGTCCTGCCAGTCCCGGAGCAGGCGGGCCGCGTCAGCGTAGGCGTCGCCGGAACCGCCCGCATCCCGGCGGGGCAGGATCAGCCGGACCACGTTGTGCGGGTCGGCGGCCAGCAATTGGACTGCGGCGTCCCGGGCGATCACGTCGTACGGTGGAGAGGTGACCTCCGCGAGGCCGCTGACCCGGTCCTGGGCATAGCGCAAACCGCGGAATGGCGCCAGCGTAAGACCGGACGCTGGGCGCTGGCCGGACGGAAGGATCTGCACATATGTCAGAAGCACCGGGCGGCGGCCACGATTCCCACGCGGACGAAGATCGCGGCCTGGATTCGTCCCCGCCGGGGACCGGCGGGGACGTGTACACCTGGTACCGGCGCGGCCTCGATCTGCTCGGCCGGGGCAGTGCCGCGGCCGCAGCCCAGTTGCTGGAACGTGCGTCGGCGGCCGAGCCCGGTTCACGCAGCATTCTGGAGGCCCTGGGCAGAGCCCAGTTCGACGCCGGCCGGTACGCTGCGGCGGCCGACAGTTTCCGGCGGATCGTGGAGGCGAGCCCGAGTGACGATTACGCACATTTCGGGCTTGGCCTGGCCCTTGCCCGGGGCGGCAACCCAGCGGCCGCCGCTGAGCATCTCGCGCTGGCGGCCGCCATGCGCCCCGAACTGCAGCACTACACGGAGGCGCTGCGCGGCGTCCGGGCCACACTGCGGGCACGGTCCGGGGCGCACCCGCCGCCTGGGTCCCAGCCCCCGCCGCCTGGGTCCCAGCCCCCGCCGCCTGGGTCCCAGCCCCCGCCGCCTGGGTCCCAGCCCCCGCCGCCGCCTCCCTCCGCGGGGAGCACGCCACTGTGACCGGA
>OFGV01000157.1_pt1 | contig 12518 bp, 9 predicted proteins | sample 1521911 | NCBI WGS metagenome assembly OFGV01 (sample SAMEA2553413, study PRJEB24118) | soil metagenome
GGATCACACCGATCCCACAGAAGCGCTGTTCATTCCCTTACTCACAGCGGCCACGTGCGCGGCCGACGGCCGCGATGCGGTCCTGTTCGCGCCGTCCCTGCCGCCGCGCCGCCGGAATGCGGCACCGCCCGCGGAAACAGGAGCCGCTCCGGGCAGTGTGGCCGAGGTCGTCAGCACGGTCGCGAGCTTGTGCGACTTGCTCGCATCCCGGCTGGCCGAGGCCGCCACTGGGGCTGCAGATCGCGGGGATCAGGCCGCGTGTCACGACGCCGCCCGGTACGCCCGCCAGATCTGTGACGTGCTCACCGGGGCGAGCGGGTAGATGGCCCGGGCCACGTTCGGTGACTTCCTGCGGGCCGCGCACGCTAGCCTCGGTGAGCGTTCTGGTGCGCCCGGCCCGGCGGTGCGGGGGAGTGTGGAGGAAGTGTCGGCCAGCATGCTGCGCGCGGTCAGGGTCATGAGCCGCTACCTGCAGGACCTGACCACCGGCATCGACGACGTGCCTGCCCACACCAGGGCGGCGCTTCATCCCTGGGCGATTGCCTGCCTGCAGGCCCGGGAGGCGCTGTCCAACGCGGCGGGATTATTGACCGAACGAGGTGGGGGCCCCAGGTGGCCTCCGGTCCCGGCGGCCAGCCCACTGGCACAGCGGCTGGACTCGGTCACCGTGTCGCTGATCACCGGCCGGGATCTGCTCCATACCCATGTCGCGCCTGGTTCCGGCGGCAGCCGTCAGCCGCGTTCGGAATGGGCGCTTGCTGTCACCTGCGCGCCGGTCAGCCGGGCGCTGCTGACCGAGATCGGCTCGCTGGCGCGGCGGATCGCCCACCAGGTGTCCGGCCCGGCGCTGTCCCCGTCGGCCGGCGGGCCCGGCACCGCGGACGGGCGGCGCAGGCTGAACGCGGCGTGCCAGTGGCTGTGGGTGCTGGACACCTCGGTCCGCGCCGCCTGCCAGCACGAACCCGTCACCGGCAGGCACCGTGAACTGCTGGCCGCGATCCCGGTCAACGAACTCCCCACGCGCCGCATCCTCGGTGGTGGTGAGGCGGTCACCGGCTTGTGCGAGGGGGTGATCGTGACCGCCGAACGGGTCCGGCACCTGGCCTGGCTGTCCGCGCAGGCCGAACCCTGGGCGGTGGACCTGAACGCGGCGTCGCTGCGCCGGATCGCCCAGGCCAGCACCGTGACCAGCCACAACTGCCACATCCTGCTGCGCGCGCTCGCCGAGCGAGTCACCCACACCGCCGCCGCCCCGGACGGCACTGGCGTGTGGGCGGCGGCTGATGCCGCTGGGCGTGCCCGCGACACCTGGCTGCGCGCCGCCCGGGCGGTCAGCCAGATCACCACCGACACCCGCGGGCTCCCATCCGCCCTGGCCGCCGAGACCAGCGACCTGGCGCTGTGGACCGGACGGCTCGCCTACGCCGAACCCGGGTGGACACTCAGCAGCGGCCCCGCCCGCCAGGCACGCCCACCAGCCAGCCTGGCCGCCCGGCCGGAGGATCTGCCGGTGGCTGTCGCCGCGGTCCACCAGGCTTGCGAGACCCTGGCTATGCTCACCGGGACCGAACGTGACCGGATCCGCGCTGCGGCACGGGCGGGCCGCAGCGCGGCTCCCACCTCGTCCCTTCCCGACGATTACGACGTCCCCCGTCCTTTCGCGCACGCCCCGCCAGAACGCGTCAGCACTGTGCTGGCCGCCTACACCGACGCGGTCAAGGCGAGCCACCAGACCGTCGCCGCCGTCGGGCAGATCGCGGCGGCGACCCAGGCACCCAGCCGGGTGCTCACCACCGCCCGGGAGGCCACACAAACAGCCCGCTCGGCACCGACCCGCGATGTCCCCGCCCGTCACGCAGAGCCGGACGAACTCCACCAACAGCCCGGCCCGACCGAGCGCACCCTGCACGACCTCGGCGTCACCCACCCCGGCCTGCTCAGTCGCGGAGCCGATATCGACCTGGCCTGCGAGCGGCTCATCATCGACGCCGCCGCCGGCCTCGGACCCGCGCCCAAGCGGCCCAGCGCGCTCATGCTGAGCAGATCGAGAGCCACTGCCGCCCTGGTCAATCACGCGCTCGCCTCCGGCGACCCCCGAGCGACGGCGCTCCTCTGGCGGCCAGAACCCGACCAGCGAGTTCAACCCGAACCAGAACCCGAAGCGGACTGAGTGCAATTCCCAGGGACATGTCCCTCGGTTCGGATGCGGTTTGCCCGGCGGGACCCGGAAGGGAACCTTCCGGTGCCTTTCTGCCTTGTGTTCCGGCCGGACCGTAGGCTACGGCCGCGATACTGCCTGCGAGGCGACCGTGAGGCCGGTGATCATGAGTAATCTGCCCGAAGACGGTGAGGTGCGCCTGGGGCCGGTGGCGCTTCCGGCTGGACGGCGGGTCTGGGCTGGCTATAAGTCCCGTGTTCCGGTTGCCTGGGTGACCAGTGAGTCGGTCACCGATCCAGGGCGGGTGTGGTCGGTGCTGTCGCAGGCCAGGCCGGTCACCGGCCTGGTGCCGTTCCTGCTGGCCAGCATGGATGACCGGATCAAAGGTGACGAGGAAACCCGGGCGGTCCTCGCGCTGGCCCGGGATGCGATGGGACGGCGGCAGGGCGACGATGCGCGGCCCTGGGACAACGACGACTTCATCGACCCGGCAGATGTCACCGAACTGGACCGCATGGATGCCGCCGAACTCCTCACCGGCCTGTGGGACTCCTACGTGCCCCCTGAGGACCAGGACGATGGCGGCTTCCGGATGATGCGTGCCCCGTTCTCACGGCAGTTCCCTGGCCTGGCCCCTGCCGAGCGGCAGGCGCTGAGCGCCGAGCAGCTTGACCGGGTGCTGCGGGTGGTCTCACCGGCACGGATCGGCCTGGCACCGGCGGCCCGGCCCGCTGACGTGCTGCCGCTTGTCGGAGGGGCCCGGGCGATCAACCACTACCCAAAAGCGCTGCCGGTTGCCGCTGTGCTGCGTTCCTGGGAAGACAGGTTCGGGGCCACGCTGTTCAAGGTGGGCTTCGATGAGATCCGCCTGCTCGTCCACCGCCCACCGCGAACCAGCCAGACCGCGCAGATCCTGGCCGCCGAGCAGTGTGCGTTCTGCGATGAGTGCGGGAATGGGCTCCGCGACGTGCCATCGATCACGGACCTCCTGCTGACGTCACCGTTCTGGACCTTCTGGTGGGACTAGAACCGGCAACCCCGGTTCCGCCTCAGCCGTCCTGGGATGCTGACGCCTCCGCACTGGCAGGGGAGCACGGCTGATGCCGTGACCAGCGTGAGCCCAGCGATCTAGCCATGGTTGCACCTGAACGCGGCGCCGCAAGTCTGGCGAATGTCACAAAACACTAGTATTATGTTGACTGAGACAAGCGCAGGCTCCGACTGGCTGTGCCTGCATCAAAGGAATCAGCTGGAGGCGGTTTCCCCATGCCTGGCAAGTCAGCCGCAGCCACACAGACTCGTCAGTCCCGGCCGGGAGCCCGGGACGCCTTATCAGGACGTCCCGCTCGGCGTGACGAGTGGCTCACGGTCGAGGAAGTGTGCGACGAACTGAAGGTGTCGCGCCGGACGTTCGACCGGTGGCGCGCCCAGCGCACTGGCCCCCGCAGCGTCCGGCTCGGGGGAGCGGGGCCGGTCCGGGTCCGGCGGAGCTGGCTGGAAGAGTGGCTCGAAGAGTGGCTCGAAGAGACCGGCCAGGCGTGGCGTGACCAGCGATAGCTACGACGTCCGGTTCTGGCAGACCGAGGTCCGCAAGGACCGGCCCACGCCCTACCGGGTCCGCTGGCTTGTCAATGGCCGGCGGTTCGGTGAGTCGTTCGTGAAGATCGCCCTCGCTGACTCGTTCAAGGCCCAGCTGATCAGCGCCGCCCGGCGAGGCGAGGCTTTCGACCTGGAGACGGGGCTGCCCGAGTCGATGGTGCGCAAGCTCAGAGACGTTACGTTCTTTGATCACGCGATGGAGTTCACCGCCGTTACCTGGAAGGACGCGGCGGCCAAGAGCCGGGTTTCCGTCATCGAGACGCTGAGCCGGGTGGTTCCGGTCGTCACCCGCGACCTGAAGGGGGCCCCGGACCCTGATGTGCTCCGCGCTGCCCTGCGCAAGAGCCTCAACCAGGGTCCCACTGCTGGCATCCCCGACCAGGCGGAGGCGCGGGCGCTGGCCTGGCTGGCCAGGGCGTCGCGCCCGCTGAGCGCGTTCCAGGACGAGTCCGTGGTCTGCGACGTCCTGGACGCACTCGCCACCCGGCTGGACGGGAAGGCGGCGGCACCGGACTACTACGCGCGCCGGCGCCGGGTGCTGCACCGCGTCCTCGGCTACGCGGTGCGCAAGAAGCGGCTGCCCAAGAACCCGCTCAGCAAGCAGAACCTGCCCGAAGGCTGGACTGCCCCGGAAAAGCCCGAGGAAGCCGTCGACCCACGCTCAGTCGGCAGCCCAGCCCTGATCGCTAGCATGATCGCCGCCTGCGCCGGCATCGGCCGCGACCAAGGCCCGCGGTTCGCCGCGCTCTATGGCTGCATGTACTACGCGATGATGCGGCCGTCGGAGGTCGCCGCGCTCACCAGGGCAGGCTGCCAGCTCCCGCGCACCGGCTGGGGCTACCTGACCTTCGCCGACTCCAGCCCCGCTGCGGGCCGCGCCTTCACCGACGACGGCACCGTGCACGAGCAGCGCGGCCTGAAAGGCCGCACCCGCGGCCGGGCGGGGGAGGGCCAGCAGACCCGCCGGCCAGTCAGGAGGATCCCGATCCCGCCGGAACTGGTCACGCTGCTCCGGGCGCACATCAGCCGGTTCGGCACCGGCCCGGACGGGCGCCTGTTCCGCAGCGAGAACGGCAACATCATCCATCCCTCCACCTGGTGGCAGGTCTGGCAGAAAGTCCGCGCCCGGGCACTGACCGAGCAGCAGCGCGCCACGCCATTGCTGCGCCGCCCCTACGATCTGCGGCACTCCGGCGTCACCTGGCGGCTCAACTCCGGCGTGCCGCCCACCCCGGTCGCCGCCTGGGCCGGGCACAGCGTCGAGGTCCTGATGCGCGTCTACGCCAAGTGCATGACCGGCCTCGAAGACGTCTGGATCACCCGCATGGACGACACCCTCCACCTGGCGGAGAACCAGCAGAAGCCGGAGCCACCGGAATGATCTTTGGGGGGCGTATGGGGGGCGAAATCTGGCTGCCCCTGGCGTTTGCCGACGTCAGATGACATCGCCCCGAACCGCCACACGAGGCTGTTTCCGCAGGCAGAAACGATGTTTCCGCAGATCAGAGTGGGTGCCCCCGACACGATTCGAACGTGCGCACACGGCTCCGGAGGCCGTTGCTCTATCCCCTGAGCTACGGGGGCCCAGGACGGAGCAAGATTACCAGTCCCGCAGGCATCATCCGTCCTCGTCAGCCAGGGACCCGTGCTGCCCCGCGCCAGGCGACGTGGCGCCAGGTCAAACCCTTGCGCCACAACCGCCCGCGCACCCCGCCTCACGGACCATCCTGCCTCGCGTGCCGAGCAGGGCGCATGCGCCTGCGCAGGCTGCGAGCGGTCTCCCGGCGGCGATCCGGCGGCGATCCACCGGGCGGCCGCGAGCGGTCTCCGGTCGCGATCCGGCGGCGCTCCGATGGCCGTCCCACGGGCGGAACCATGGCTCCCCGCAGCGCAGAGATCAGGGTCACCTGGGCTAAGTCGGTGCAAGAAGTGGTCACGAGACGCTAACCTCGCGCCCGTGGCGCAGGGAATGGGACGCGTGCTCGTGGTGGACGACGATGAGGTGATCCGTCAGCTCATCGCCGTCAACCTCACCTTGGAAGGGTTCGATGTGGCGACCGCCGTGGACGGGCAGGACTGCCTGGACAAGGTAGTGGCGATAGATCCCGATGTGATCACGCTGGACGTCATGATGCCGCGCCTGGACGGCTGGGTGACGGCGAGCCAGCTGCGGCGCAACCCGCAGACCAGTGCTATCAAGGTGGTACTCATCACTGCCCGTGCTCAGGAGGACGACAAGTCGCGCGGCCGGCAGATCGGTGTGGACGCCTACCTGACCAAGCCGTTTGACCCCTCGGAGATGATCCGCGTCGTCCGTGAACTGGCTGGCCGCCTACCCGGCGAGAACACAGCCCTGTAGCGGAACCGGGCGCCGCCGGCTATAGCCTGCGACCCGTGATCACCGGTGACCTGGACCGGGCTCTGTCGACTCCGATCAGTTCTGCGGGCACCTGGCGGCCGGCACCCAGGGGCGGAGGCAGCGCGCCCGGCACGTACGCCACGACGATCGCCTTCCTGCTCGCCCGGCGGGGCACCACCGGTGGCACCAGTGACACAGGTGGTGCGCCCGCCATCGCTGCGGCGCTTGCCGAACGGCTCCATGGGCTGGAATGGGTCAGCGCGGCGGCGGTGACCGGCGGTGGCTACCTCACCGTCACCGTGACTTCCGGCGCCCTCGCCCGGCTCGCGGTCCGTATCACCCAGGCCGGGCCCGCGTGCTGCCGCAGCGAGGCCCTGGCCGGGCTCACAGTGACGGCGCCTGCCGCCGTGAACCTGGCCTCCACCCGAACCTGGGCACAGGCACGGGAGCGCCTTGCCGCGACGGTGCTCGGCCGCCTCGCCGAGGCCAGCGGGGCGCGGGTCACCTGGACCCATGACACAGAACGCATAGCTGCACCCGGCTCGCCCCCCCACCCTGCGGCCGGCCCGGTGGCGGAGGCGATCGGCTACGCGGGGGCGGGCCCGGTTGCCTACACGCTCGCCTGCCTGCCGCCGCACGGCCCGGCGTCGCTGGACGCGCGGCTTGTCGCCGCACATGACCTGCGAAACCCCGCCTATGCTGTTCGGTACGCGCACGCGCATGCCGTATCCACCCTGCGCCAGGCTGCTGACCTCGGCCTGGGCCTGGCGGACGCGGCAGAGTTCCGGCCGCACCTGCTCGCCCATCCCAGCGAGCAGGCGTTGCTCTATGAACTGTCCTGGCTGCCTGAACGGGTTGCCCGGGCCGCGCGGCGCGGGCGGCTGGATGTCCTTGCCCGCTTCCTGGAGGGGCTGGCCGGGGCATACCTCGTTTGCCAGGAGACCTCCCCGGCAGTGCGGCCGGGCGGGGCGCAGGACAGCGGGTCATCGGGCGTGGCAATGGGCGGGGCGCGCGATGGCGGGCCGCCGGGTGCGGCGGCACCGGTGCCAGGTGACCAGCCTGGCAGCCAGGTCACTGTGGCCAGGCTGTGGCTGGCCACGGCGGCACGGACGGCGCTGCACGCCGGGCTCGACCTGCTCGGGGTGGACGCGCCGGACCGGATGTGAGCGTGTGCGGGAGCCCCGCGCGCGCCCGGGACGGGCGCGCGCATCCCGTCCCGCCGCGACAACCAGCATCAGTAATCCGACCAGCAGGGAAGTGTCATGAGCCGTGTCGCCCACCCAGCCGGACCGCGCCACGCGGATGTGCTGCCGGCCGTCCCCCCGCCCGTGCCGCCAGCTGACCTCAACGCGCTCGACGAGGCGATCTGGCCGCGCGGCGCGCGGCGGGCCGGGGGTGTGCTCACCCTGGGCGGGATGGACGTGCGCGACCTCGCCGGTCAGTTCGGCACGCCACTGTTCGTGCTCGACGAAGAGGACTTCCGCGGCCGGTGCCGTGACTTCCGGCAGGCGTTCGGCGAGCAGGCCGGGGTGTTCTACGCGGCCAAGGCGTTCTGCAGCCGGGCCGTGCTGCGCTGGGTGGCGGAGGAGGGCCTCGGGGTGGACGTGTGCACCGGTGGCGAGCTTGAGGTCGCGCTCCAGGCCGGGGTGGACCCGGCGATGATCACGCTGCACGGCAGCAACAAGCTGATGGAAGAACTGGAGCGTGCGCTGTCGGTCGGCGTCGGGCACATCGTGGTGGACTCGTTCGAGGAGATCGCCCGGCTGGCGCACCTGACCGAGGAGATAGGTGCTGCGGCACCGTCGGCGCGCGGGAGTGCGGGGGAGCGGCCGAAGATCCTGGTGCGGGTGACGACCGGCGTGGAAGCGCATACCCACGAGTTCGTGGCCACCGCCCATGACGACCAGAAGTTCGGATTCTCGCTGTCCTCGGGAGCGGCCGATGAGGCGGTCCGGCGGGTGCTCGCGGCCCCCGGCCTGGAACTAGCGGGCCTGCACTCCCACATCGGGTCACAGATATACGACACGGCCGGGTTCGATGTGGCCGCCCACCGGGTGGTCGAACTGGCGGTGCGCATCCGGGACGAACACGGGGTGAACATCCGGGAGCTGAACCTGGGCGGCGGGTTCGGCATCGCCTATGTCGGGGGTGATGACCCGGCGGATGTCAAGATCATCGCGCAGAACCTGCACGAGATTGTCCGCGGCCAGTGTGTGGTGGCGGGCCTGCCCATGCCTCGGCTGACGGTGGAACCTGGCCGCGGGATCGCCGGGCCGGGCACCGTTACGCTGTACGAGGTCGGGACGGTCAAGGACGTGGATGGCCTGCGGACCTACGTCAGCGTGGATGGCGGTATGAGCGACAACATCCGCACCGCGCTGTACGGCGCGGAGTACACCTGTGTGCTCGCGTCCCGCGAGTCCACGGCGCCGTCCATGCTGTCCAGGGTCGTCGGCAGGCACTGCGAAAGCGGGGACATCGTGGTCAAGGACACCTACCTGCCCGCCGACCTGGCTCCAGGAGACCTGGTCGCGGTGGCCGCGACCGGCGCATACTGCCGCTCGATGGCCAGCAACTACAACCACGTGCCACGGCCGCCGGTGGTGGCGGTCCGCGACGGCGCGGTCACCGTCCTGCTCCGCCGGGAGACCATCGGCGACCTGCTGGCGCTGGACGAGGGGTGAACGGCCGGGTGGACGGCGTGGACGGCCAGGTGGACGGCGGGAACAGGCGGCGAGGGGAGCGGCCGGCGTGCGGACGTTGAAGGTGGCGCTGCTGGGCTGCGGCGGGGTCGGCTCGGAGGTGTACCGGCTGCTTGGCCGGCAGGCCAGTGACCTCGCGGCACGGATCGGTACCCCGCTGGAGGTGGCCGGGGTGGCAGTGCGGCGGCCGGCCCGGCCCCGCGCGGTCGAAATCCCCCCTGGCCTGCTGACCAGCGACGCCATGGCGCTTGCCACCCGCCCCGACGTGGACATCGTGGTCGAGGTGATCGGGGGTATCGAGCCCGCCCGCTCACTGCTGCTCGCGGCCGCCAAGAGCGGTAAATCGGTGGTCTCGGCCAACAAGGCGCTGCTCGCCGAGGATGGCGCCACGCTTCACCAGGCCGCCCGTGATAACGGCATCGACATGTACTACGAGGCCGCCGTGGGCGGCGCGATCCCGTTGCTGCGGCCGTTGCGTGAGTCACTGGCGGGCGATGCGGTGCGCCGCGTGCTGGGGATCGTCAACGGCACCACCAACTACATCCTTGACCAGATGGACACCTCCGGCGTGGGTTTCGCTGATGCGCTGGAGGAAGCGCAGGCGCTCGGTTACGCCGAACCGGATCCCACCGCGGACATCGAGGGTTTCGACGCGGCAGCCAAGGGTGCGATTCTGGCCAGCCTCGCGTTCCATACCCAGGTCACCGCCGCGGACGTGCACCGGGAGGGGATCACCGGGGTCACCCCGGCCGACATCGCCAGCGCCCGTACCCTCGGCCATGTGGTCAAGCTGCTGGCCATCTGCGAGCGCAGCGACCGTGGGGTGTCGGTGCGGGTATACCCGGCGATGATCCCCCGCTCCCACCCGCTGGCCGGGGTACGCGAGGCCTACAACGCGGTGTTCGTCGAGGCCGAATCGGCTGGCCGGCTGATGTTCTACGGCGCAGGGGCGGGCGGCGTGCCGACCGCGAGCGCGGTGCTCGGCGACGTGGTCGCCGTCGCGCGCAACCGGCTCGCCGGGACCCGCGGGCCGGACGCGACCACCTACGCCGACCTGCCGGTGCTCCCGATGGGGCAGGCGCTGACCCGCTACCACGTCGCGCTCGACGTCGCCGACAAGCCAGGTGTGCTGGCCAGGGTCGCGGAGGTGTTCGCCCGGCAGGAGGTGTCCATCAGGGCAGTCCGGCAGGAAGGCCGGGGGGATGACGCCCAGCTGGTCATTGTGACCCATTCGGCACCCGATGCCGCGCTCGCGCGCTGCGTGGCCGACCTCGGTGCGATGGATGCCGTCCGCGCCGTCGCCAGCGTGATGCGGGTGGAGGGGGAGGGGGAGGAATGAGACCATCGGCACCACCGGGCCCCGCCCCGGGCCGGGTCGCCTGGCCGGGTCTGATCAGGCAGTACGCTGATCGGCTGCCCTTCGTCGACGACGCGCACGTGATCACGCTGGCGGAAGGCGCGACGCCGTTGCTGCCGGCTCCGGTGCTGTCCGCGCTGACCGGGTGCGAGGTGTACCTGAAAGTCGAGGGCGCCAACCCGACCGGCTCGTTCAAGGACCGGGGCATGACGGTCGCGGTGAGCATGGCGGCCGCCCGCGGCGCGACCGCGGTCATCTGTGCCTCCACCGGTAACACCAGTGCGAGCGCTGCCGCCTATGCCGCCCGGGCGGGCCTCACCTGCGCGGTGCTGGTGCCACGCGGCAAGATCGCGCTCGGCAAGCTGGCCCAGGCGCTGGTGCACGGCGCCAAGCTGCTGCAGGTGGACGGCAACTTCGACGACTGCCTGGAGCTTGCGCGCAAGCTGGCCAGCGACTACCCGGTCGCCCTGGTCAACTCGGTGAACCCGGACCGGCTGCAAGGCCAGAAGACAGCCGCCTTCGAGATCGTGGAAGCCCTCGGCGACGCCCCCGACGTGCACTGCCTGCCGGTCGGCAACGCCGGGAACATCACCGCCTACTGGATGGGGTACCGCGAGTATCTCGACGCCGGGCTGGCCACCCGCGCTCCGCGGATGTTCGGCTTCCAGGCGAGCGGTGCGGCGCCCATCGTGCGCGGCGAGCCGGTGCTCGCCCCGCATACGATCGCGACCGCGATCCGGATCGGCAACCCTGCCTCGTGGCGGCTGGCCGAGCAGGCCCGCGACGAGTCGGGAGGCCTGATCGACTCGGTAACCGACCGTCAGATCCTCACCACGTACCGGCTGCTGGCCGGCAAGGAAGCCGTGTTCGGGGAGCTGGCTTCGGCGGCCGGAGTGGCCGGCCTGCTCCAGGCCCGTCAGAACGGGCAGCTTGACGAGGGTTCCCGGGTCGTCTGTACCATCACCGGCAACGGACTGAAGGACCCGGACTGGGCGGTGTCAGCCGCACCAGCCCCGGTGACGGTCACGGCCGATCCCAGTGCTGCCGCGGCGGCACTGGGACTGGCATGATCCTGGCGGCCGCCAGGCCTTCAGCAGGGTCTGACCCCCAGGAGGGAGCAGCTTGATCTGGTCGCAGTCACCTAGCCGGGTGCGCGCGCCTGCCACCAGCGCCAATCTGGGGCCGGGCTTCGACGCGCTGGGGCTTGCGCTTGGGCTGTACGACGAGGTCGAAGCCCACCTCACCCCCGGTGGCCTGGCCATCGAGGTGGCTGGCGAAGGTGAGGAGACGGCCGCCGCGGGCGAGCGGCATCTGGTGGTCCGTGCCATGCGTGCCGCGTTCGCTGCGCTCGGTGGCCAGCCGCCGGGGATCGCCCTGCGCTGCGTGAACGCGATCCCGCACGGGCGCGGGCTGGGCTCGTCCGCCGCAGCGATCTGCTCAGGGCTGCTGGCGGCCCGCGCCCTGGTCAGCGATGGGCAGGCACGCCTGCCCGACGAAGCGCTCTTCCGGCTGGCGGTGAGCATTGAGGGGCATCCCGACAATGTCGCGGCCTGCCTGGCCGGCGGCCTCACCATCGCCTGGACGCCAAGGCCCACACCGCGGAACGCCTCCGCCGGGGCTGGCCAGGCCGGTGTGGGCCAGGGTGGTGCAGGGCTGGCCGGGGGAGGCCCGGCCGGTGTGGGCCAGGGTGGTGCAGGGCTGGCCGGGGGAGGCCCGGCTGCGACGGGCCGGGCGCGGCTGCTGCGGATCAGTGTGCCTGCCACCTTGCGCGCGGTGGCCTGCGTGCCACCGAACCCGCTGTCCACCGAAGAGGCGCGGCGCGCGCTGCCCCCGGTGGTCCCGCACGCCGACGCGGCGGCCAACGCGGCGCGCAGCGCGTTGCTGATCGCGGCACTCACGGGGGCGGGAGCACCGGGAACGCCGGGCGGGCAGGGAACGCCGGGCGGGCAGGGAGAGCCGGGCACCGAGGTCTGCATGCACCAGCCTTACCTGGCGCCAGTCATGCCGGAATCGGCCAGTTTGCTGGGCCGGCTCCGGCAGGCCGGCCTGGCGGCGGTGGTGTCGGGAGCTGGGCCGACCGTACTGGTCCTGTCATTCGGCGACAGCCCGCCGGCCGAGGCGGTGGGTTCAATCACCCGCGAAACGGGTATCGCATGGCGTGTAATCCCCCTGGACATCGACCGGCAGGGTGCTCGCGTCCAGCAAAGTGGACTGGGCGTGCATCCGCCAGACAGCGCGCGGCAAGAACCATCCTCGTATCTGGTTCGGGGCCCGCGCGCAGGTCAAGCGGGCAGGGGCCCGCGGGACCGGCTAACTTCTTCCGGGACACGCAGAGCACTGTCG
>OFGV01000159.1_pt1 | contig 12434 bp, 8 predicted proteins | sample 1521911 | NCBI WGS metagenome assembly OFGV01 (sample SAMEA2553413, study PRJEB24118) | soil metagenome
CCCGGCCCGAGTCCGACCGGCCCCGATCTCACCCCCCCGGCGAGGGCGAGCTCGCTCACCCCGTAGGGGACGTTGGCGACCGCCGCCATCGGCACGCCCGGCTCGGCGCCGACGCGATCGGAGCGATCGTCCCGTTTCTGCGCGATCGCGTGCTCGCGGCGCTCACGCCCGAGGAGATGGAGGTCGCGGTCGAGCTCGCTCGCCGCGGCGGCGTTGGTTGGAGCGACCTCGTCGCAGCCGGCTCGCGGGAGTCGACGGTGCGATCGATGGTCGAGCGCCTCGGTTGGCCGTTCGCGCGCGGCGGCGCGGGCGGGCGGCGCCCGGTCCCCCACGGCGGTGGCAAGGCGCTGCGCCTCGCCCGGCCGTTTGTCCCCGGCCGTCCCCGCGCCTCCGGCGAGGTTGATCCGTACCAGTGCCGCGGCCGCGCGGGAGCCTGCCGCGGCGAGCAGGGCGGCGGTAATGGCGTCCCCGCGCACGCTGGGATTTCCCGCCGCGGCCACGGTGGCGGCGATCCCGGCCACCTCGGCGCCGATCCGCGTGACCTGCATCGGCACCTCGCAGGCGGCCGAGAGGGCGGCCTGGATGGCCGGCTCGTCCTTTGCCCGGAGCGCGGCCAGCACCGCGCGGTAGCCCTCGGCATCGGCGTAGGCGAGCGGCGCCACCTGGTCGCGCAACTGCCGGGCACGTTCCGCCAGCGCCTGCGAGCCCAGTTCGGGCTCGCCGCCGGATCCAGGCTCCACGCCGCGCCCGGGCTCTGCCCTCCGCCGGGGCGGCACGGCCGGGGTGGCACCCGGCCCCGGCTCCGCGCCCAGCCCCGGCTCCGCGCCCAGCCCCGGCTCCGCGCCCCGCCCCGGCTCAGCGCCCCGCTTGCGGTCCGCCTCCGGGGCCGGCAGGTGGCGGGGCGACAGGCCCGCCACCATCACGCACAGGCCCGCGGCGACCGCCACCGCCAGCGCCGCGACCGCGCCGCCGCTGGGGTCGGGGGTGGTGGCCGACAGTGCGTCCAGGAACCGGCCGACCGGCAGATCGAGGTAGTCCGCTGCCGGGCCCGCTGGCCGGCCGCGCTCCTCGCTCACGGGCCTGCTCGCTCAGCCGGTTCCATCGCCAGTTCGGTTTTTTGCCCCCCTGGGGGCAAAAAACCGAACTGCTGCCGTATCCACCGGGCGCGGCGGCGGGGACGGGCGGTCACGTCAGGCCGACCACCTGTCCGTCGGCGTCGATGTCGATCCGCTCGGCGGCGGGGTGCGAGCCCAGCCCCGGCATGGTCCGCATGTCACCGCAGATCGGGTAGATGAAGCCGGCCCCGGCCGATGCCCGCACCTCCCGCACCGGCAGCCGCCAGCCGGCCGGTGCCCCGGTCAGTGCCGGATCCGCCGACAGCGACAGGTGGGTCTTGGCGATGCACACCGGGAACCCGCCGAATCCGTTCTTCTCGTAGGTGTCCAGTTGCCGCGCGGCGGCGGGTGAGTAGTCAACGCCGTCGGCGCCGTACACCAGCGTCGCGATGGTCTCGATCTTCTCCCGGATCGGGGCCTGCGCGGGGTACAGGAAGGCGAACTCGCTGGGCTCGGATGCCGCCTCCGCCACCGCCTCGGCCAGGGCCGCCGCGCCGCGACCGCCGTCGGCGAAATGCGTCGTGACCGCGCAACGCACTCCCATCGAGGCGGCCACCTCCGCGATGGCGGCGTGCTCGGAGGCGAAGTCACCGGGCATGGCGTTGATCGCCACCACCGGGGTGACCCCGTGCAGGCGCACGTTCTCGATCTGCTTGCGCAAGTTGACCGCGCCGGCCAGGACGTCGCCGGGGTTCTCCGCGAGCAGTCCGGGCGGCAGCCCCTTCCCGGCCACGGCCCGATGCCGCCCGGAGTGGACCTTGAGCGCGCGCACGGTGGTCACCACCACGGCGGCGTCGGGGACGAGCCCGGACACCCGGCACTTGATGTTGAAGAACCGCTCCGCCCCCATGTCGGCGCCGAACCCGGCCTCGGTGATGAGGTAGTCGCCGGTGTGGATGCCGATCAGGTCGGCCACCACCGAGGAGTTGCCGTGCGCGATGTTGCCGAACGGGCCCGTGTGCACGAGCACCGGGGTGTTCTCCAGGGTCTGGAGCAGGTTCGGCTTGATCGCGTCGCGCATGATGACGGTCATCGCGCCGGCCGCCTTGAGTTGCTCGGCTGTTACCGGCTCGCCCGCCGCCGTGTAGCCGACGACGATCCGGCCGAGCCGTTCCCGCATGTCGCGCAGCGACGATGAGAGCGCCAGCACCGCCATCACCTCGGACGCGGCGGTGATGTCGAAACCGGTCTGCCTGGGCACCCCGTCCTGCCTCGACCCAAGCCCGGCAACGATGTTGCGCAGCGCCCGGTCATTGGTGTCCAGGACACGCCGCCAGGTGATGTCATGAAGATCGAGGCGGAGCGCATTGCCGTGGTACAGGTGGTTGTCCAGCATGGCGGCGAGCATGTTGTGCGCGGCGGTGACGGCGTGCATGTCGCCGGTCAGATGCAGGTTCAGCCGTTCGAAGGGCACCACCTGGCTGTAGCCGCCGCCCGCCGCGCCGCCCTTTATCCCGAACGTGGGCCCCATCGAGGCCTGCCGGATCGCGATGGTGGCCTGCTTGCCGATGACGGACATGGCCTGCCCAAGGCCGATCGCCGTGGTGGTCTTGCCCTCGCCCAGCGGGGTTGGCGTGACCGCGGTGACCACCACGTACTTCGCCCGGGGCCGGTCGGCCAGCGCCTCGATGGCGCCGAGGTCGATCTTGGCCACGTGCTCGCCGTAGGGCTCGATCAGCCAGGGTGGCAGGCCGATCTGGGCCGCGATGTCGGCCACCGGCTTGAGCGTGGCCTGCCGGGCAATCTCCAGTGCGCTGGGAACGGTCGCTGTCACTGCGTTCTCTCCGCCTTCCGTGTCGGGTGGTCACGGGACCGCTTCGGGACACCGATCCGCTGGTGGCAGATCACTGCCTCGCCGAAATCATGGGACGGGCCTGGCGGCTGCGGGCAGGGCCGTAGGCCCGTAGATCATGGGTCATCCGTCGTAGCGCGGGGCCGGGTAGAGGACCGTCTTGGGCTCGGTGAAGGCCTCCATGGCGAAGCGGCCACCCACCCGTCCGCGTCCGCTCACCGAGCCAGCCCGCCCGCCGAACGGCAGGTGCGACTCCCACAGGTTGGTGGAGGCGTTGATGTTCACCCAGCCGGCCCGCGCCCGCTCGGCGAACGCCAGCCCGCGCTCAAGGTCGCCGGTGAACACCGCCGCGGTCAGGCCACACGGCGAGGCGTTGGTCAGTTCCAGCGCCTCGGCGGCCGAGCCTACCTCGATGACGGGCACCACCGGGCCGAACGTCTCCTGCTGCGAGATCTCCATGTCCGGGGTGACGCCATCAAGCACCGTGGGCTCGGCGAACAGGGAGGTGGGGAAACCGGCTGCCCGGCTCCCGCCGCAGCACACCCGCGCCCCGTGCGCGACCGCCTGCGCCACGTGCCGGCCGAACTTGGCCGCGGTCGCCTCGTTGTTCAGCGGCCCCATGGTGGTGGCGGGATCGAACGGGTCACCCAGCCGGACGCGGTCCTTGGTCGCCGCCACGACCCGCTCGGTGAATTCGGCCAGGACGGCCGTGTGCACCAGGAACCGCTCGCCAGCGGTGCAGCTCTGGCCGGCGCACAGATAGGCGGCTTCCAGCGCGGCGGCGGCGGCGAGGGCGAGGTCGGCGTCCTCCAGCACCACCATCGGCCCGTTGCCGCCCAGTTCCAGCAGCTGGGTCTTGCCGGCCGCGCGGGCGGCGACCGAGGCGCCGGTCGCCACCGACCCGATGAAGCCGACCCCGCTCACGCCGGGATGGCCGACCAGGGCGTCACCCACGACAGGGCCAGGGCCGGGCACGAAGCTGAACACCCCGGCCGGGGTACCTGTCCCGGCGATGATCTCGGCGAGCAGCCCGCAGCAGGCGCTGGTGGTGGGAGCGGGAACCCAGACGACGGCGTTGCCGGCCGCGAGGGCGGGCGCGAACAGTTCAGCGCCCATGGTGTAAGGCCAGTTCCAGGGGCTGACGACGCCGACCACCCCGAGTGGCACGACAGTGGACAGCACCCGCCGGCCAGCCGAGCCGGAAGGCGGGAGCTCGCCCGCCAGGCGTTTGGCGTCCTCTCCTGCCATCCGGAAGTACTCAGCCAGTTCGCTGACCTCGTCGTAGGACTCCGCCACCAGCGGCTTGCCCTGGTCCTGGGTGAGCGCGCGGGCCAGTTCCCCGCTGCGCGCCTCGATGGCGCCGGCCACCGCCGCGCACCAGGCCGCCCGCTCGAAGGCGGACAGTCCGGCCCAGGCAGGCTGGGCAGCGCCCGCGGCGGCCACGGCCGCGTCGACGTCGGCCGGATCGGCGACGGCTACGGACGCGAACTGCTCGCCGGAGGATGGGCTGACCGCCGCCGCCGTGCCCGCGCCGCCCCGGCGCCAGGAACCGCCGATGTACAGCAGATGCTCACGCATGTGGCGTGCTCACTTTCTGGCCCGCCCTCACGCGCTGGCGCACAGGCGGCCGAGCGAGTCCAGGGTCTCGGGGAGCATCCGGTATTCCGGCCCGGAGACGGACAGGGCCGCGACGCAGGTGCCGGCCGGGTCGAAGACCGGCGCGGCCACGGCGACCAGCCCCTCCTCCAGTTCGGCGACCGCCTTGGCGTAACCGTCGCGGCGGACGGTGGCCAGTTCGGCGGCGAGCGCGTCGAGGCTGGTGATCGTCTGCGGGGTGTACCGCTCCAGCACGGCAGGCTGGGCGAGCGCGCCGTAGGCGAGCAGCACCTTGCCGTTGGCCACCGCATGCGGCCTGGTCCGCCGGCCTATCCAGCCGCCCGAGCTGGACAGGATGTAGGTGCTCGGGACCTCAGCCACGTTGAGCACGTCCGCACCGTCGGGGACCGCGAGGTTCACCGTCTCCCCGGTCCGCTGGGACAGCTTCTCCATCGCCGGCTGCATGGTGGCCACCAGGTCGAAGCTGCGCAGCGCCAGCGTGCCCAGCCGGATGATCTCCACCCCCAGCCGGTAGCGCTTGCCGACGCGGGTGAGGAAACCGGTCCGCTCCAGTGCGGCGGCGAGCCGGGAAGCGGTCGACTTGTGCACGGCCAGGGCGCGGGCGATGTCGGCGACACCGAGTTCCACCCGGCTGTCATCGAAACTCTTGAGCAGTGTCAGCACGCGTTCGGCCGACTGATAGGTTGCGTTCGGCGCAACCTCGGTCTCGCTCATGCAACCAGGATGACGACCTGGGCAGGTACACGTCAACTGCGGCATCCTCGTTGTGCCGTGGCATACTCGCTGGAGAGTATTGTGCCGGGCATCAGCTTGCCGGCGGGTGCCCGCGATGGAAAGAGAGCGGGGCTGGGTATGTCCACACCCGGCGCGGCTGACGCCGCCACCTCCGCGTCCGCGCACGACCCGCTGCCCGAGGCGCTGGAACTGGCCCGCGGCGCCGCGAACGCGGGGCTCGGGCTCAAGCTCCTGGGCGGCCTGGCGGTGCGGGTCCTGTGCCCCGATTTCCCGCCGCGGCTGCGCCGTGACCAGGACATCGACTATGCCTGCCTGTCCAAAGAGCGCAAAAAGGTCGCGGCCTACCTGGAGAGCAGTGGCTGCGAGCCGGACCGCCGCTTCAACAACCTCAACGGCGACCGGCAGATGTATTTCGCCGCCCCCTCCGGGCGGCCGATCGACCTGATGGTCGACCGGCTGACCATGTGCCACACGCTGGACCTGCGGCCCTCGTTCTCCCGGATGCCGCTCACCATCGACGCCATGGACGTGCTGCTGTCCAAGCTCCAGATCATTGAGCTGAACGAGAAGGATGCGCGGGACATCGTCCACCTGCTCGCCGCCTTGCCGCTGGGGGGCAGCGAGCCGGTCTCACTCGACACCGGCCGGTTCTGCCGGCTGGTTGGCTCCGACTGGGGGTGGTGGCGGACCGTCACCGGCAACCTCACCAAACTGCCGGCCCTGATCGAGGAGCGTCCGGAGCTGGTCCCGCCGGGTGACGAGATCAAGCATCCCGGTGCGCAGGCACAGCGGCTGCTCGAACTGGCGGAGGAGACCCCGAAGTCGGTCAAGTGGCGGCTGCGGGCGAACGTCGGTGATCGCGTGCGCTGGTACGAACTGCCGGAAGAAGTGGCGCACTGACCGGTCTGCGCACCTTGACGCTGGTTTCGGCGAGTGCTAAACGTTGCACAGAACGCGTGACCGTTGCGCATCACGCGCAGCGGTAGCGCCCGGTGCCCGGGGAAGGCGTGGGGTGGGCCAGTGAAAGTCTTCTTCGCCACCGACATCCATGGGTCCGAGATCTGCTGGCGCAAGTTCCTCAACGCGGCCAGTTTCTACAAGGCGGATCTCGTTGTGCTGGGCGGTGACGTCACCGGGAAGGTGATGGTGCCGATCACCGAGCACAACGGGTACTGGCAGGTGAGCCTCGGCGGGGAGACGGTGCGCCTGGACACCAGGGAGGAACTCGCCGAGGTCGAGCGCAAGATCCGCAACCGCGGATCGTACCCGGCCATCATGTCCCCCGATGAGCTCACCGAGCTGAGCAAGGAAGAGGGCGCCGTCGACCGGCGTTTCAGCGTGGAGATGATCGCCTCGCTGGACCGCTGGCTGGATATGGCGGACGGCAAGCTCAAAGGCGGCGAGATCCCGTGCATCCTCAACGGGGGGAACGACGATATCTGGGAAATCGATGCCGTCATCGAGTCGTCGCCATGCGTGACATTCGGCGAGGGCAAACTGCTCGATCTCGATGGCTTCCAGCTGGTTTCGATGGGCTGGACGAACCCGACGCCGTGGGACACCTTCCGGGAAGCCCCGGAATCCGAACTGGCGGTCAGGATCGACGCGGTGGCGAACCTGGTGCCGGACATGGAGCGGGCGATCTTCAACTTCCACGCGCCCCCCTACGGGACAGGGCTGGACGAGGCGCCCGCGCTCGACGCGACGCTGCGCCCGATCCACGGCGGAGCGGTGATGAAACCGGTGGGCTCGATTGCGGTCCGGGATGCAATCGTTCGCTATCAGCCCATGCTTTCTGTGCACGGGCACATTCACGAAAGCAGGGGCATAAAGAAGATGGGCCGGACGCTCGCCATCAATCCAGGCAGCGTCTATGGTGATGGCGTCCTGCAGGGCGCACTCCTCGAACTCGACGCGAAGAAGGGCAAGGTCAGTAAATATCTTCTCGTGAACGGCTGAGAGTGACACCTGGCCTGCCCGCCGGATGTAAGTCGGATTACTGCCCCCCGATTGGCTCCACTCTTGGAGGTACGTATGGCGACAGAAGCTCTCGGCGACGAGAGACCGGCGCTCTTCCTGCGGAAGGCCACCGGCCTGGTCCGTGGCTGGTCAGTCCGGGACTCGCTGATCTATGCCGTGCTGGCCACCAACTTCGTCACCCTGGGTATGTACGAGTTCACCTTCGCCGGCCCGGCGTTCCCCCAGGGCCAGATGCTGACCGCGGTGATCATCTCGGCCATCCTCGTGTCGTTCCTGGTCATCGCGTACACCGGGCTCATCGTCACGATCCCGCGGGCCGGCGGCGACTACGTCTGGCAGACCCGGATCCTGGGCAGTGGCCTCGGCTTCGTGATGGCGGCCACCGGCTGGTGGTTCATCCTGTGGCTGTGGGCGCCCATCTACGGCAACATCCTCGCGGTCCAGTTGTTCGAGCCGCTGTGGGCGACGCTCGGCAGCCCGTCCGGCGCCGCCTGGTTCGGCACGAAGAACGGGATCTTCGTCGTCACCCTGATCACGATCGTCCTGGCGGGCATCCTGGTCTCGATCGGGATGGCCGGGTACGCCCGGATCCAGAAGTGGGCCTTCTACGGCGGCCTGGCCGGGTTCGCGGTCATCGTGGTGCTGCTGCTGTTCAACAGCCACGCCAGCTTCGTGTCCTCCTTCAACCTTGAGGCGCACAAGCTGTTCGGCATCAACCACGCCTACACGGCCATTAATGCGGCTGCCCACAAGGCCGGGTACACGCCGCCCGCGATGAGCTTCGGCCCCCTCGGCCCGACCATGCTGCTGGTGCCGGCGATGATGTTCTTCATCCTGTGGCCGAACTGGGGTGCCACTCTGTACGGCGAGATCCGCGGCGCCAGTGACTTCAGGCGCGTCTTCCGCGGCATGTTCTTCGGGCTGTGGATCACGGTCGCGCTCGTGGTGATCTTCTTCCTGCTGGCGGCCAAGACCTTCGGCTGGGACTTCTACCAGAACGCGAACGCGGCGACGTACAACGCGGTATCCCCCATCCCGATCTGGCCCTACCCGGTCATGTTCGCGGGCTGGCTGGTGCACAACACCGCCTTCCAGGTGGTGCTGATCCTGGTGCTCAGCCTGTGGTTCTTCGGCTGGGTGGGGACGCTCTTCCTCTCTTCCACCAGGGTCATCTTCGCGGCGGCGTTCGACCGGATCCTGCCGGACCGGGCGGCGGAGGTCTCGGAGAGGCGGAAGGTCCCGCTCTACTCGCTGATCTTGATGCTGCTGCCGGCGGTGGGCCTGGGTGCCGTCTACGCGTACTGGTCGACCTTCCGCACCTGGACGCTGGACGCGACACTGGTCATCGCGGTGACCTATCTGTTCAGCGCGATCGCGGTAGTCCTGCTGCCCTGGCTCAAGCGCGACCTGTGGAATGCGTCACCGGCCAGCAAGGTCAAGCTCCTGGGCGTGCCGGTCGTCCCGGCCGCCGGGGTGATCACCATCGGCCTGCTGGTGTTCAACCTGGTCGAGTGGCTCATCAACGACAACTACTTCGTGAACGACCCGAAGTCGCTGATCTTCATGGGCGCGATGTACGTGCTGGCGATCGTGGTCTACGTGGCCGCCAGGATCGTGCGCAGGCGGCAGGGGATCGACCTGGGCCTGATCAACAAGGAGATCCCGGTCGAGTAGGCAACGGCATCGTCGGAGCAGACGGCACCGGCCCCGCCGCCCGCAGTCCCGGCGGCGGGGCCGGTGCCGGCAGTAACGCGGAATCAGAGATTGGCGGTATTCAGCGGCATGAGTGACACCCCGGACCGGGCAAGCGCCGTCATCATCGGCGCCGGCATCGTCGGCAACAGCCTCGCCCACCACCTGGTGCGGCTGGGCTGGCGTGACCTCGTCCTGGTGGACAAGGGGCCGATGCCCAACCCGGGCGGGTCGACCGGGCACGCATCCAACTTCATCTTCCCGATCGAGTACTCCAAGATGATGATGGAACTGACCCGCGACAGCACCGAGCAGTACCAGGCGCTCGGGGTGTTCACCCAGAGCGGCGGGATCGAGGTCGCCCGCACCGAGGCGCGCATGCAGGAACTGCGCCGGCGCTGCTCCGCGGCCAAGGCCTGGGGCATCCCCGGGCAGATCCTCTCGCCCGCCGAGGTGCGCAAGCTCGTGCCGTACCTGGACGAGTCGGTGATCCTGGGCGGCGCGCACTTCCCGACCGTGGGCGTGGTGGACTCGCTGCGGGCCGGCACCTTGATGCGGGAGCAGGCCCAGCGGTCCGGCGCGCTGACGGTGATCGCGGGCGCCGAGGTGCTCGGCATCGAGAAGACCCCCGCGGGCGCGGTCAAGGCGGTGCGCACCAGCCAGGGAGAGATCGAGACCGGTACCTGCGTGATCTGCTGCGGGGTCTGGAGCCCCCGCATCGCCGCGATGGCCGGTGCGCGGATCCCGCTCACCCCGATCGTGCACCAGATGATCAGTGTCGGGCCGGTCCCGCTGTTCGCCGGCACCATCGGGGAGATCGCCTACCCGATCGTGCGTGACGTGGACACCAACATGTACGAGCGGCAGCACGGTGGCGACATGGAAGTCGGCTCCTACGCCCACCGGCCGATCATCGTCGGTCCCGGCGAGATTCCCGCCATCGAGGAATCGCCCCGCTCACCCACCGAACTGCCGTTCACGCAGGACGACTTCGACCCCCAGCTCGCCCAGGCCCTGGAACTCATGCCGGACCTGCTCGGCGACGAGAAGGTCGGCATCCGTTATGCCATCAATGGTTTGATCTCGATGACCCCGGACGGGCACCCGGTGCTCGGGGAAACGCCGGAGGTGAAAGGGCTGTGGTCGGCCGCGGCCAGCTGGATCAAGGAGGGGCCGGGAGTCGGCCGCGCGGTGGCGGAGTGGATGAGCGGCCAGGTGCCCGGGATCGATATCCATGAGGCCGACATCGCCCGCTTCTACCCGTGCCAGCGCACCGTCGCCCACGTCACCGCGCGGGCACGGGAAGGCTTCAACAAGATGTACGGGATCATCCACCCGGCCGAGCAGTGGGAGTCGGGCCGCCCGGTCCGGGTCAGCCCCATGTACCACCGGGAACGTGAACTGGGCGCGGTCTTCTTCGAGACGGCGGGCTGGGAGCGCCCGCACTGGTACGCCTCGAACGAGGGCCTGCTGGAGCGCTACGCCGGGCGGCTGATGCCGCGCGAGGCCGAATGGGAGTCCCGCTGGTGGTCGCCGATCATCAACGCCGAGCACCTGGGAATGCGCGATGCCTGCGGCCTGGTGGACCTGTCAGCCTTCGCGGTCTTCGACATCACCGGCCCGGCCGCACTGGAGACTGTGCAGTCGCTCGCTGTCGCGCAGATGGACGTGCCGCCCGGCCGGGTCGTCTACACCCCGCTGCTCGACGAGCGCGGGGGGTTCAAAGCCGACCTCACGATCATGCGGCTCGGGGCTGATCACTTCCGGGTGGTGACCGGCGGCGCCACCGGCATGACCGAGAAGAAGTGGTTCGCGGGCCACCTGCCCGCCGACGGCACCGCGGCCCTGGCCGATCTGACCTCGGCCTGGACCACGCTCGGGCTGTGGGGCCCCCGCGCCAGGGATGTCATGCAGGCGGTCTCCGGGGATGACTACAGCCACCCCGGCTTCGCGTTCGGCACCTGCCGTGAGGTGGAGGCCGGCGGGCTCACCGTTCTCGCCTCGCGCATCTCCTATGTGGGCGAGCTCGGCTGGGAACTGTACGTGCCGATGGAGCAGGGGGCCAGGCTCTGGGACACACTCTGGGAGGCGGGGAACTCCCGTGGGCTGGTCCCGGTCGGCATCGGCGTCTACGGGACCACCGGCCGGCTGGAGAAGGGGTACCGCGCGTACGGCAACGAGCTGACGCCCGACTACACCCTGGTCGAGGCCGGGATGGCCCGCCCGAAGGTGAAGGCCCACCCGTTCATCGGCAAGGACGCCTACCTGGCGCAGCGCGGCGCCCCCGCGGTGGCGGTGCTGTGCACGCTGACGGTGGATGACCACCGGTCAGCCAGTGGCCAGCTGCGCTACATGCTCGGCGGCGAGCCCATCCTGTCCGCCGACGGTGAGCGGCTCGTGGACGATGCCGGGCGCCCGTCCTACGTGACCAGCGCCGGGTCGGGCCCGTCGGTCGGCAAGCACCTGCTCATGGCCTACCTCCCGGCCGCCCATGCCCGGCAGGGGGCACGCCTTTCCGTCGAATATCTCGGTGAGCGTTACCCCGTCACGGTCGCGGTGGCCGGCGCGACCCCGCTGTTCGACCCGGAGAACGAGCGGATCCGGAGCTGACCGGGATGGAGATCGGAGTCTGCGTCAAGCGCGTCCCCATGGTCGGCGGCAAGATCGTGGTCACCGCCGACGGGCAGGAGGTGGACACCCGGATGTCGGGGTTCGCCATGAGCCCGCACGAGGAGTGCGCGGTGGAGGAGGCGATCCAGATCACCGAGCGCCTGGGCGGCAGCGTGTCGGTGCTGACGCTCGGCCCGCCCGCCGCTGCCGGTCAGTTGCGCGACGCGCTCGCGCTGGGCGCGGGGCGGGCGGTGCTGCTGGAGACCGATGGCCGGGAGTGGGGCCCGGTCGCCACCGCCACCGCGATCGCTGCCGAAGCGCGCCGCCGGGCGGAGGCCGGGCAGGGCTACGACCTGCTCCTGCTGGGTAATGAGGCAGCCGACACCGGCGACTACCAGGTGGGCATCCGGGTGGCGCATGAGCTCGGCTGGCCGTGCGTGACCGGCATCAAGCACATCGAGATCACCGATGGCCCCGCGCCCGGGGTGCGGGCCCGGCGCGAGTACGCCGGCCGCGAGGAGGTGTTCGAGCTGCCCCTGCCCGCGGTGATCACCGTCAAGGAGGGCATCAACCTGCCGCGTTACCCGTCCCTGCCGGGCCGGCTGCGGGCCAAACGGGCGGTCATTGAAGAGCATCAGCCGCGCTGGGAGCCCGAGGGCCTGCGCAAGGAGGCGCTGCGGGTACCCGGGACCGAGCGCAAGCAGGCCACCGTCCTCGGGCACGGCCTGGAGGCGGTGCCCGCGCTGGTGCGCGTGCTGGAGGAGTTCGGGGTGCTGTCGTGACCGCGCTGTGCCTGGTCGAGCAGGACGGGGCTGCCGTCACCGATGCCTCGTTGCGGGCCCTGTCCTTCGCCCTGCCCCTGGCAGGCCCAGCCGGGGACGGTCAGCCCGCCC
>OFGV01000160.1_pt1 | contig 12419 bp, 9 predicted proteins | sample 1521911 | NCBI WGS metagenome assembly OFGV01 (sample SAMEA2553413, study PRJEB24118) | soil metagenome
CCTCCGCCTGGAACGGAGGGCCAGCTCGGCGGCCAACGCGGGTCTGGGGACCGGCCGCCGAAGTGCGTTTCGGGCTCGGCATGATCGGAACATCCGCGCTGGCGGTAGCGGTTGTGCCGCTATCGAGCGCTGCGGCGATCAGCGAGGCGTTGGGTGTGACGCCCTCGGTTTCCCGCCGCTTCACCGAGGCCCGGCTCTTCCTGGGGCTGTTCACCGTGCAGGTGATCATCGGCGCGGCGCTGGCCCTCACCCGGATCAACCTGATCACGCTGCTGATCGGCACGCAGGTGCTGCAGGGCATCGTCACCACGGTCATCTTGATCTATATCCTGATCCTGACCAACCGCCGCAGCCTGCTCGGGAGGGCAGCCAACGGGCCGGTGTTCCGGATCGCGGCCGGGATATGCGTGGTCGCCATCTCCGCGATGAGCCTGCTGCTGCTCGGCACCACTGTGCTGGGGTTCTTCGGCGTCGGCTGAGAACCGGGTCGGGACGGGCCGGAAGCGACGATCTTGACAAAACCTTAACGCCCAGACCATGGCATCTGCTCCTCCCCGGGGCAAAGCTGCTGGCGGGCGATGGTATGAAGGCCACGACAGGTGGCAGACGATCAAAGGGCAGACGACGTGGCCATACGTAAGGCGGTCGGCTATCTCGGCGGGGCCGGGGAGGTACCGGAGGGTTTCTGGTACTCCCTGAAGCGCCGGGTCCTCGGCCCGCCCATGGTGAACGAGCAACTGGCTGAGGAGAGGCTGTCCCGCCCACTGGCGCTCGGCGTGCTCTCCTGCGACGGCATCTCCTCGGCTGCTTACGGCACCGAGGAAATCCTGATCGAGATGGTCCCGATCATCGGCTTGACCGCCTTCACGCTTGTGCTGCCGATGACCCTGGTCGTCCTGCTCGGCATCGCATTGGTCGTGCTGTCCTATCGCGAGGTGGTGTCGGTCTATACCCGGGCCGGCGGTTCCTATGTCGTGGCCAGGGAGAACTTCGGGCCGAGGATCGCGCAAGTCGCCGGTGTCGCCCTGCTGATCGATTACATCGTCACGGTCGCGGTGCAGACCGCCGCCGGCAGCGCCGCAATCGTTTCCGCAGTCCCGGCGCTGAGCAGGATTCCGGGGATCGGCAGCAACATCCTGCTGGTCATCTCCGTCGTCGCGATCCTGATCATGTGCTACGGGAACCTGCGCGGCATCCGCGAAGCGGGAAAGACCTTCGCCCTTCCCACCTACCTCTTCTCCGCCTCGGTCGCGTTCATGATCGTCGTTGGCCTGGTCAGGGAAGTGTTCGGCGGCCTGGGCCATGTCCACCGCTACGCGGGGAGCACCCCGTACTCCATCGGGCACAACACCAGCAGCCTGCTCAGCTTCGCCATGATCTACATGCTGGCGCGGGCTTTCGCCAACGGCGGCTCGTCGCTCACCGGTATCGAGGCGGTTTCGAACGCGGTCAGCGCCCTGCGGCCACCGGAGGGCCGTAACGCCCGCGAGGTGCTGGTGCTCCAGGGAACCATCGTCGCCTTCCTGATCGCCGGGATCTCCTGGTTCGCGCACATCACCCACGCGGTTCCCTACCAGCAGGGCTTCCCGACGGTGCTGGCACAGGAAGCCGATGTCATCTTCGGCCAGGCCGGCCACTTCATGTTCTACCTGGTCCAGGTGGCCACCGCCCTGATCCTGTTCACCGGCGGGAACACCAGCTTCAGCGGGTTCCCGTTCCTGGCCAGTTTCGTCGCCGAGGACTCCTTCCTCCCCCGCTGGCTGACCAAGCGAGGCCACCGGCTGGTGTTCTCCAACGGCATCATCGTGCTCACGATCGTTTCCCTGAGCCTGCTGTTCATCTTCGGCGCCACGGTCAACGCGCTCATCCCGCTGTATGCGATCGGCGTGTTCACCGGGTTCGCCATGGCCGGTTTCGGCATGGCCAGGTATCACCGGCGGACCAGGGAGCCGGCCTGGAGGCGGCGGCTGGCCATCAACCTGACCGGCGGGATCTATACCGCCATCGTGGTTGCGATCTTCGCGGTGGTGAAGTTCACCGAGGGCGCCTGGGTGATTGTGATCTTGTTCCCCATCCTGGTGTTCGCGTTCATCCGGCTCAACCGGGAGTACCGGATGGAAGCCGAGGTGCTGGAGCGGATCGGCGGCCGCCCCCGTCCCGAACCGACCCTCTACCCGCGGCGCACCGTATACCTGCTGGTGGACAGCTTCGACCTGGCCACGCTGGCGGCGCTGCGGTACGCGCGCAGCCTGCGGCCGACGACGCTGCGCGCGGTGCATTTCGTCATCGACACCGCCCAGGCCGACCTGCTGCGGGAGGAGTGGACGCGGGCCGACCGCGGCGTGGTGCTGGACTTCATCGACTGCCCGGACCGCCGCCTGACCCGGGCCGCGGCCGAACTGGTGAGCAGGGAGGCTGCCCTGCCCGGCACGCACGTCACGGTCGTCCTGCCCCGGCGCAGCTACTCGCCGCTGCTCGGCCGGCTCCTGCACGACCGCACGGCCGACAAGATCGCTGCCGTGGTGAGCCAGATCCCGCATTCGGCGGCGACCATCGTCCCGTTCGACGTCCGCAGCCGGATCGAGGTCATGCACGAGCGGCACGTGACCCTGGAGGCCAGGACGGCTGCACCGGCCGGGGCTGCGGGGGGCACTCCCACCGGGGAAGCCGCGGCGGCCGCCGCGCCCGGTGCGCCGGAGGAGGCGCACGGCATCGCCGCGGCGGAGGGTGCCGAGAACCTGCCGCCGGTGATCGCCGCGCCGCCCCCTTCCCCGCTGCGCAACCTGCTGCGTGGCCGCCGGGGCCGCCGCGCCGCGCCGGGAAGGCCCGCGCCCGCCGGGGAACGGGTGGACTATGACCGGCCCGCGCCACTGCCCGGGATGAACCCGATCGGCTCCCTGGACAAGCCCGGCCGGGCCACCGTGGCGGGCAGGGTGCGCGCGGTGGAGATCCGGCCGGTCGAGCGCAACGCGGTGCTCGCCGTCGAGATCTCGGACTCGACCGGGGACCTGACCGCCCTGTTCTACGGCCGCTCGCACATCCCGGGGATCGTCTGCGGCTCGCGGGTCCGGTTCCGCGGCCCGGTCGGCATGCGCGAGGGCAGTCCCGTCATGATCAACCCCGCCTATGAACTCCTCGCACCCGGTAACACCCCGCCGCCGGGCGGGGAAGATTCTGGTTGAGTGCACGTTCAGCAGCCCGCGCGCCGTCACGGCCGCCCACGGCTAGCGGAAGGAGGCAGGGTGTCCGCCAGCCACGACCATGCGCACGGGCTCACGGCCACCGGCAGGCACCGGGGACGGCTGGCGATGGTCATGGCGATCACCGCCGGGATCGCCGCAGCGGAGATCGCTGGTGCGATGATCAGCGGGTCCCTGGTGCTGCTCGCCGACGCGGCCCATATGGCTGCCGATGCCGCCGGTGTCGGGTTGTCGCTGCTTGCCGCCTATGTGGCCGCGCGTCCGGCCACCCAGCGCCGCACCTTCGGTTACGCGCGCGCGGAGATCCTGGCGGCGACGGTCAATGCGCTGCTGCTGCTGGGCCTGGCCGCGTTCATCATCACCGAGGCCGTCCAGCGGCTCGCCTCGCCGCCCGCGGTCGGGTCCGGGCTGATGATGATCTTCGGAGTGATCGCGCTGGCCGGGAACGGCACGTCACTGATGCTGCTGCGCCAGGGGCAGGCGGAGAGCATGAACGTGCGCGGTGCCTTCCTTGAGGTCGCGTCGGACACCTTCGGCGCGGTGGCAGTGATTGTCAGCGGCATCGTGGTGGCCACCACCGGGTTCACCCTGATCGACCCGATCGCCTCGCTGGCCGTCGCGCTGCTCATCCTGCCGCGGACCTGGCGCCTGCTGCGGGACGCGGTGGACGTACTGCTGGAGGCCACGCCGCGCGGGGTGGACATGATCGAGGTCCGCACGCACATGACCGCGCTGGAGGGGGTCAAGGACGTGCACGACCTGCATGCCTGGACGATCACCTCGGGCCTGCCAGTGCTGTCCGCGCATGTCGTGGTCGACCCGGAGGTGCTGGCCGGGGGCCGCAGCGCCGCGATGCTGGACGCTCTCCAGGACTGCCTGCGCGGGCATTTCGACGTGGCGCATTCCACGTTCCAGCTGGAACCGGCCGGCCACGTCGACCACGAGAGCTCAGTCTGCCTGTGACTTCCTCCCCGGCCCGAGCGCGGGAACCCGACGGCAGCCGACCGGCAATGACGGGTGTCCAGGCACGCTGGGTATGGAGCAATTGCCTACCGCGCAGTAATAATGAGAGCAGATCCGCCCCTGGGAGCCGCTGTGAGCACCTACGACAATTACGCCACCCCCGTCGCGCCCGGCACCTGGGACGTTCCCGCCACCGGCGCCGCCCGCTTCAGCTGGGAGTACGACAACGGCCGCGGCCGGCTGCTCGACCTGTACCAGCGGGGCAAGGACAAGCAGTGGGACGCTGCCAAGCGCATCGACTGGGAGCTTCCCGTCGATCCCACCAACGTGATGGGGATCCCCGAGGAGTTCTCCCCCATCTACGGCTCCCGCCAGTGGGAGGTGCTCTCGCAGGCGGAACGGGACGAGCTTGCCGTCCACCTGTCGTCCTGGTTGTTCAGCCAGTTCCTGCACGGTGAGCAGGGGGCGCTGACCGTCGCCGCCCGGATCGTCGAATCGGTGCCGGACATGGACTCCAAGTTCTACGCGGCGACCCAGGCCATGGACGAGGCACGGCATGTGGAACTGTTCGCGCGGTTCACCAAGGAGAAGATCGGCCTGCACTACCCGATGAACGACGACCTGGGGAGGCTGCTCGCCGACGCCCTCACTGACTCCCGCTGGGATCTGCCCTACCTGGGGATGCAGGTGCTGATCGAGGGCCTGGCCCTGGCAGCGTTCGGCGTGCACCGCGACCTGGCCCCCAACCCCCTGGTCAAGCAGATCCTCGCGTACGTGATGCAGGACGAGGCCCGGCACGTGGCGTTCGGCCGTCTGGCCCTGCGCGACTACTACAAGGACCTGAGCGACGCCGAGCGGGCCGACCGTGAGGAGTTCGTGGTCGAGGGCTGCCACCTGATGCGCGACCGCTTCCGTGGGCGCGAGGTCTGGGAGCGGATGGGGTTCGACGTTGACGAGTGCCTGGAGTTCACCGAACACTCGCCGGTTCAGCAGGAGTTCCGCCGGCTGCTGTTCAGCCGGATCGTGCCGTGCGTGAAAGACATCGGACTGTGGGGCCCGCAGGTCCAGCGTGCCTTCGCCGACCTGGGTGTGCTGGACGCTGCCCAGACCGATCTGGAAGCGCTGATGCGCGACGACGAGCAGATCGCCGAGCGAGTGGACCGGGAGAAGTACGAGACGGAGCTGGCCGCCCGGCGCGCCGAGGTGGACTCCGCGGTGGCGGAGGGCGGCCAGGAGTAGGCGGCCGGCAGTCAGCTGGGTCACGGAAAGCCGCCGCCCGGGAAGATCGACAGCCGTAGCTGTTTACGCCATATTGAGCGGGTGTTCGGTATCGTCCGGCCCTGCCGCCATCGCCTGAGCGCGGGCCTGTTCGGGGAGTGGACGGCGCATCTGTGCGGTCTGTGCCTGGCGCTGCGTGACCTCCATGGCCAGGCCGCCCGGCTCGTGACGAACTATGACTGCCTGCTGGTGTCGGTGCTGACCGACGCGCAGCGCCCGCTCGCGCTGCAGCGCCGGGTCGCCGGGCCGTGCGCGCTGCGCGGCATGCGGCGCGCCGAGGTCGTCGACGCCGCCGCAGCCGGCGAGCAGCTGGCGGCGGCGGTTTCGCTGCTCCTCGCCGCGGGCAAGATCGGCGACCACGTGGCGGACCGGGACGGCGTCTTCGCCCGGCCGCTGGTCGCGGCGCCGGCCGGGCTGATGGCGGGCCGGTGGGAGGCAGCGGGTGCCGCGGCCGGGCTGTTCAGCGGCTGGCTGGCGGGCTGCCCGGTCGCCGCCGCCAGCCGGGCGGGAATGGCCGGGCAGACCACCCGCGTCCGGCGGCGGGGGTGCTGCGGCGACTGCGACATTGACTGCTGTGACTGCTGCGACGCGGACTGCTGCAGCGACTGTGACTGCTGCAGCTGCTGAGTAGCAGCAGGCGCCCCGGCCAGGGGATCATGAGCAGATGACGCCACCCGAACCCGCCTCGCCAGTGACCGGGCCCCCGATGCCGGCCTTCCCGCACGGCTTCGTGTGGGGTGTGTCCACGTCCGCCTTCCAGATCGAGGGCGCCGTGGCCGAGGATGGCCGCCTCGACTCGGTCTGGGACGTGTTCTGCCGCAAGCCCGGCGCCATCCGCGACGGCCAGACCGCCGAGGTGGCCGCCGACCACTACCACCGATGGCCCGAGGACCTCGACCTGATGGCCCGGCTGGGGGTGGGTGGTTACCGCTTCTCCCTCGCCTGGCCGCGGATCCAGCCGGCCGGGACCGGCCCGGCGAACCCGGCCGGCCTGGACTTCTACGAGCGGCTGACCGACGCACTGCTGGCCCGCGGCATCACCCCGGTGCCCACGCTGTACCACTGGGACCTGCCGCAGCCGCTGGAGGACGGTGGCGGCTGGCTGGCCCGCGAGACCGCCTCCCGTTTCGCCGAATACGCAGCACTGGCCGCGGAAAGGCTGGCGGACCGTATCCCGCTCTGGATAACGCTGAACGAGCCCTTCGTGGTGACCGCCTATGGCTACGCGCTCGGCTTCCACGCCCCGGGCAGATCGCTCATGCTGGACGCGCTGCCGACGGCGCACCATCAGTTGCTGGGGCATGGGCTTGCCACCGCCGCGCTGCGGGCCGCCGGGGTGAGGCAGGTCGCGATCGCGAACAACTACGCGCCGGCCTGGCCGGCCAGCGACAGCGACGCCGACCAGGCCGCGGCGCACGCCTACGACACCCTGCACAACCGGCTGTTCACCGACCCGCTGCTGCTGGGTGCCTATCCCGACCTGTCAGCGTTCGGGGAGCCCGCCGTCCTGGACTGTCTCCAGGACGGCGACCTGGCCGTGATCGCCGCGCCGGTGGATGTGCTCGGGGTGAACTACTACATGCCGATGCGGCTTTCCGCGCTGGCGGACTCGCCGCTGCCGTTCCAGATGGAGCCGATCCCCGGCTACCCGGTGACCGCGTTCGGCTGGCCGGTGATCCCGGCCGCGCTGGCCGAACTGCTGGTCCTGCTGAAGGACCGCTACGGCGGTGCGCTGCCGCCCGTGTACATCACCGAGAACGGCTGCTCGGCCGACGACCAGGTCAGCGAGCAGCGGACGGTCGCCGACGAGGCCAGGATCAGTTACCTGGATGGCCACATCCGGGCGGTCCACCAAGCGCTGGACCAGGGGGTGGATGTGCGCGGTTACTTCATCTGGACGCTGATGGACAACTTCGAGTGGACCGAGGGCTATCACCAGCGCTTCGGCCTCATCCACGTCGATTTCGCCACCCAGCGCCGCACCCCCAAGGCCTCCTTCGCCTGGTACCGGGGCATGATCGCCGCCCAGCGGGCATGATCGCCGCCCAGCGGGCATGATCGCCGCCCAGCGCGGCTGACCGGGTCCCTGCCCGGCCCGCCAGGGAGGCGCCGCACCGGCATTTCACGTGCCCCGCCCATGATCATGTCCGGGTTCAGCCGGTATGTCGGTGCCGAACCCGTGAAATGTCGCGGCACGCCACGACGACGGTTTCCAGCTCTGCCTCTTCCGCCTGCAGCTGCCGCTGGCATGGCGCGGGCAGCAGGTCGGCCGGCATCCGGAACTGGTGGCCGGTGGCGCAGCGCAGACTCAGATGGCCGGCGGGCCCGTCGGTGCTCGGCAGCGAGAACCGGTCGGTGACCTCGGCCGGGACGCCGCACGCGGGACACGGCACCAGTAGCAGCCACCGATCCCCTTCCATGCTGTGCCAACTACCAGAAAATGAGCGGCCGACACATCGCAGTGCCCGCCTTATCTCGGGACGGCCACGCCCAGGTCGGCGAGGACGGTGCGGGCCGCGCCCTCACCGCACATGCCGTGCACACCACCGCCCGGCGGGGTGGACGCCGAGCACAGGTAGACGTTCGGCAGCGGAGCCCGGTAGGGGTTCCAGCGCGGCGTGGGCCGGAAAACCGTCTGGAGCAGCGTGCCGGCCCCGCTGTTGATGTCCCCGCCCACATAATTCGGGTTGTACCGCTCCAGCTCGGCCGCGGTCCTGACCGACCGCGCCAGGATCAGGTCAGCGAAGCCAGGCGCGAAGCGCTCGATCTGCGCCTCGATCCGGCTGGACATGTCCTGTACCGAGCCCGGCGGAACGTGGCAGTAGCCCCAGAGCGTGTGGTGTCCGGCCGGGGCCCGGGCCGGGTCCACCACGCCCGGCTGCGCCACGATGCAGTACGGCCGCTCCGGATGCCGGCCCGCGGCAACGTCGGCTTCGCTGCGCGCGACCTCCGCGAGCGTGCCCCCCAGGTGCACGGTGCCCGCCTCCCGGCAGGCCACGGCCTGCCAGGGAACCGGCCCGCTCAGCGCCCAGTCGACCTTGCAGACGCCCGCCCCGTAGCGGAAGCGCGCCAGCGCCTTACGGTGCCGGGGCGGGATCTGATCACCTGCGAGGCTGGTCAGTTGCCGCGGCGTGACGTCCAGCAGGATGGCCCGGGCCGGCGGCAGGCTGTCCAGCGACCTGACCCAGCGGCCGGTCTCCAGCGTGCCGCCCAGTGATGTCAGCTCGGTCACCAGGGCGGCGGCGAGCCGCGCGCTCCCGCCTTCGACGACCGGCCAGCCGACGGCATGGGCGGTCATCATGAGCAGCAGCCCGAAGGCGCCAGTGACCGGCGCGGTGAGCGGGAGCATGGAATGCGCGGCCACGCCCGCGAGCAGCGCCTGGCCCTGATCGGTGCGCAGCCGCCGGGCCAGCACGGTGGCGGGCAGCAGTCCGTTCAGGCCGAAGCGGGCCATGGCGACCGGATGGCCGGGGACCGAACGCAGCGGCGCGAGGATGTCCGGCAAGGTGAGCCCGGCCTCGCGCACCAGCGGTCCGAACAGCCGCTGGTAGCGGCCCGCGTCAGGCCCGAGCCCGCTGGCTGTCTCCGCCACCGAGCCGGCCAGGGCGGCGGCACGCCCGCCGTCCAGCGGGTGGGCGACAGCAACCTTCGGCGTGCGCAGCGTCACCCCCAGCGCGGGCAGGCCGACCCGGCGGAAGAAGGGCGAGGCGGCGGCCAGCGGGTGCACCGCCGAGCACACGTCGTGCTGGACCCCCGGCAGGGTGAGCTCCTGTGTGCGGCAGCCACCGCCGGGCGTGCCCGCCCCCTCGATGACATGGACGGCCAGCCCTGCCCTGGCCAGCGTCACCGCCGCAGCGAGCCCGTTCGGCCCGGAGCCGACCACGATCGCGTCAGCGGACCGGGCACGGCTGCTAGCCACCGCGACCGCCTGGGCATACGGCCAGCGGGCGCACGCGGCACAGCCGGTTCACAGATCCAGTATCCCGCTCTCTGCCGTGGCGAGCCCCACCGGCGCGCCACCGGCCACCGGCCCGCCGCCGCGCACGGGGAAGGCCGGTCACCCGGACCCCCGCACCGTGATCACGAAAGGGGCAGAGCCCGGCGGGTCAGCCTCCGTTCAGCTCCTTGGAAAGGCGTGCTCCAAGGCCGGGGTGCACGTTCCGCCAGTACTCGACGGCCCGGGACTTCGTCTCGGTGGTCACCTCGGGCGCGCCGGCGTGGGCGGCGATGTTGGCGCATCGAGGGTCGCCAGCCCCGCCGATGTCACTCGCAGCCCCGCCTCGCGGAGCCGGCCGGCCTCAGTGGTGCCCCGAGGCTAGCGCGCCACAATTGAACTTTTCAACTAAACGAACTTAACGCATGAACGAACTATTCGTAATCAGCGAGTGCGTCCTGAACCCGCCCTGGCAGGACTTCTGTCCTGCCAGGGCGGGTGTGATGAAGCCGGATCCCCCGTTTCATCTTGGGTCCCCCACCTCATGATGACATGCCAGGTGGCGGGCTGCCCGGCAGGGGAGCGATCACCCGGCCGGAGCCTGGCCTGCGGCGGGCTGCCGGCCTGCTGATCGAATGGGGCCCATGGAATCCCTGGAGAGCCAGATCGGCTTCCTGCTCGAGGCCGACCGGCTCAAGACCGTGCTCCGGCAGAGCACCCTCACCGACCGCTCCCGCCGGGAGAACTCGGCGGAGCACTCCTGGCACCTCGCCCTGATGGCCCTGGTCCTGGCAGAACACGCCCCACCCGGCACTGATCTGCACAAGGCGATGGCGATGCTGGTGCTGCACGACCTGGTGGAGATCGACGCCGGGGATCTGTTCGTGTACGCGGCCGCGCCCGAGCAGGCCAGGCAGGCGGCGGCCGAGAGAGCCGCCGCGGACCGGATCTTCTCGATCCTGCCGCTACCAGAGGGGCCCACCCTGCGCGCGCTGTGGGATGAGTTCGAGGAGCGCAAGACACCGGAGGCGAAATTCGCCCGGGCGCTGGACCGGGTCCAGCCGATGCTCATCAACATGGTGACCGGGGGTGGCACCTGGATGGCTCACGCCGTCCCCGCCGACCAGGTGCTCACCAGGGTGGCACTGATCGAGGACGGTTCGCCGTCGCTGGGCCGCTATGCCAGGGACATGATCGCCCGCGCGGTGAAATTGGGCATCCTGGCACCCGCCCCCGGTGCCCCGCCACGGTAGGCAGGCCCGGGCCCGGGTAAGACTGGGTATATGAGCCGATCCCACGACAGGCTCTCCGCCCGGCGCGCCACCCGGGCCCGCCTCCCCCTTTCCGGCCGGGGGCTGCTGTCAGCCCCGGCCAGCCTGGCCCGGCGCCTGGAACATGCTGAGGCCCTGGACCGGATGGCCCGGCCGCTGGCACGCGCGGTCGGGCGTGCGGTGCCCGCGGGCGCACAGGCGGACGCGCTGCACGGAGTCTGGCTCGGCCAGCCGGTCCACCCGGTCCTGACCGCGCTGCCGCTGGGTTTCTGGACGTCGGCGACGGTGCTGGACTTCGTGCCGGGGACGGAGCGTGCGTCACAGATCCTGCTCGCGCTGGGACTGGCTGGCGCTCTGCCCACCGCTGCGGCCGGGCTGGCCGACTGGTCGGCGCTGCATCGCGAGCAGCAGCGGGTGGGCCTGGCCCATGCCGCTTCGGGCGCCGGCGCATCCGTGCTGTTCGCCGCCTCGCTGCTCGCCCGCGTGCTGGGAAGGACCACCGGGGGCAGAGTGCTGGCACTCGGCGGCCTCGCGGCGATCACCGCGGGCAGCTTCCTGGGCAGGCATATGGCGTTCGGGCTCGGAGCCGGAGCCAGCCACGCCGAACCGGTGGCGCACCTGGCGCCGCTGGGCTGGCATGACCTGTGCCGCATCTACGAACTGCCCGATGGCCGCCTGGCCCGCCGCCAGCTCGGGTACCTGACCCTCGCGGTGCTACGCCAGGGCTCGGACGTGATGGCAGTCGCCGATCAGTGCGCGCATCTGGGCGGGCCACTGCACCAGGGCAGCCTCAGCGAGAGCCCGGACGGGCCGTGTGTCACCTGCCCCTGGCACGGCAGCACGTTCGCCCTGACGGATGGATCTGTGGTGCACGGGCCGGCCACCGCCCCCCAGCCCGCCTTCGACAGCCGGATCGTCGAGGGCGGCATGGTGCAGGTCAGGCCTGCCCGGCCCGCGCAATGACGAGCTCGCCGGCGAGACGTTCTCCCGGGCAGGCTGGAGGCAGGTCCGGTCAGCTGTTGATCCAGTGCGGCGAATGGTCCCACCAGCGGATGAGGGCGGTGCCGTCGCTGCCCTGCATGTCCACGAGCACCTTGTCCACGCTGAACACGCAGCTGATGTCGGGGGTGCCTTTGTAGAAATACTCCGCGACCCGTCCCTCCGCTGTGCTGCCAATGGAGAACTGTGTCTCGCAAGGCGAGAACGTGCGGAAAGCCGACGTTCCGGAGACCTGATGGCAGCGGCCGGTGTTCTTCGAGGTCCGGGCGAAATTCGCGACGAAGGTCGAATAGGCCGCGTTCATCGACCCGGTGCTGCCGAACAGGTAGTACTGGACGTACCCGGGCGGGATGTTCGGTGCGCCGGCGCAGTGCATCTCCGCGGTGGCGCCGAAGGCGGGAGTGTGTACCGGCGTGCAGCTGCCGTTCGCCGAGACGTCCGCTGGTATCAGGCTCTCCAGGGTCAGGTCGCCGGACGTCGGCTGGAACGTGCTCGCCGAGGGAGTCGGCCGGGGCGTGGGAGCCTTGGGCGTGGGGGTGGGCGGCCGCCCCGTTGTCTTGCCTGATGACACCAGCCTGTCCACCCCGACGATGACCAGGACTCGCACCACCCTGGCGATGGCCCCGACCCCGATGGCCCTCCCCTTCCCCGGCGGGGGCGCTCCCCCGCCTTTACGAGTCGGACTCGCTCTGGCGGCCGGCCGCCCGCCCCCCCGCCCCGGCCGCGGCCCCCTGCCACTGCCCCGCGCGCCGCTGCGCGGCCGTCCGGGGTAGC
>OFGV01000161.1_pt1 | contig 12404 bp, 10 predicted proteins | sample 1521911 | NCBI WGS metagenome assembly OFGV01 (sample SAMEA2553413, study PRJEB24118) | soil metagenome
ATCAGAGGCTCATTACCTGTTCTACGGGGACTTTGGTCAGGGCCGCCAGGACGATGGTCCCTGGACGTAGCCGCCGGTGCGGCTATGGTGGAGCCACCGGTGTTGGCACCAAGCTGGGGTTTTGCGCGAAGGAGCCGGAACAGATGGAGAAGGCTGACGGCAGCCAGGGGAAGATCAGCGTGTTCCTGCTCGACGACCATGAGATCGTCCGCCGGGGTGTCCATGACCTGCTGGAGGCGGAGCCGGACATCACGGTGATCGGCGAGGCGGCCACCGCGGAGTCTGCCCTGGCCAGGATTCCCGCGCTCAAACCCGACGTGGCCGTGCTCGACGTTCGCCTGCCGGATGGCAACGGGGTGACGGTGTGCCGGGAGATCCGGTCGAAGATGCCCGGGGTGGCATGCCTGATGCGCCCTTCCTTGGGCGCAGACGGGGCCCTCTGCGGCGCGCTTACGGCCGGGGCTGCCGGGTAGGTGCCCAAGCAGATTCGCGGCCCCGACCGGGTCGGCGCGGTCCGCACCATCGCCTCCGGCTGCTCGCTGCTCGACCCCGAGGCGGCGAGCCGCGTCATGCAGCGAATGCGCGACCAGGCGCAGCGCTCAGACCCGCTGTCCGGTCTCACCGAGCAGGAGCGGCGGATCCTTGAGCTGATCGGGGAGGGGCTCACCAACCGCCAGATCGGGGAACGGCTGTTCCTGGCCGAGAAGACGGTCAAGAATTATGTGTCCGCGCTCTTCGCCAAGCTGGGCATGGAGCGCCGGGCCCAGGCCGCCGCTTACGCCGCCCGGGTCTTCGACGAGCACGGCGAGGGCGGCCACCCCACGCATGGCCACTGACCTGGATCCGGGCTGGGGCTTGGACTGGATCTGGGACAAGCTGGGCTGAACCGGGCTGTCCTGGCTAAGACGGCGGCTTCGGCGCCTTACCCGGGTTCACGCGCCATTCCAGGTCGGTGCCACCCTTCTCGCCAGGTCCGACCCGCAGCACCCCACCCAGCCCGCTGGCGCGTTCAGCCAGGTTAGCCAGGCCGCTCCGGCGGGTGCTGCTGCCCAGCCCCCTGCCGTTGTCGCGGACCCGCAGCACCAGGTCGCTGCCGCACTCCACGCTCACCTCGACCTTACTCGCGCCCGCGTGCCTGGCGGCGTTCGACAGCGCCTCCCGCAGCGCGCCGAGCAGGTGCTCGCCAGCCTCCGCCGGCACCTCATCGTCCAGCGGCCCCACCAGCCGCAGCGAGGGGGCGAATCCGAGCGGCACTGTCATCTCTTCCACCACGTCCAGGATCTTCGCCCGCAACCCGTGCCGTTTGACATCGCTGTGCGACTGCAGCGAGAAAATCGCTGACCTGATCTCCCTGATCGTCTCGTCCAGGGCGTCCACGGCGCTGCTGACCCGGTCCGCCACCTCCGGGCGGGTGATCAGTGGCACCGCGCCCTGCAGCGACATACCCGTCGCGTACAGCCGCTGGATCACCAGGTCATGCAGGTCCCGGGCGATCCGGTCCCGGTCCTGGAGCACCGCCAGGCGCTCGGAGTCCTGCCGGTGCCCGGCCAGTTCCAGCGCGATTCCCGCCTGAGCCGCGAACGTGGTCACCATCTCCATCGCCTGCTGCGTCAGCGGCGGCGACCCGGGGTCCCGGCCGAGGGTGAGGACGCCGCGCACGTCGCCAGGCGCCCCCAGCGGCAGCAGGACCGCCCGCCCCAGCGGCATGTTCTCCCGGGCCACCGGATGGACCCGCTCGTCCATGCCGAAGTCCTCTACGATCACTGGCTTGCCGGTGGCGATCACCTGGCCGGACAGCGACTGATTGCTGGGCAGCACGAGCCCGAGCGCCTTGCTCGCGCCCTCCCCGGCGGCGTGGGTGTTCACCAGCCGCTGGCCGTCGCCGGTCGGCACCCCCAGCGCCACCAGATCGGCGCCTGACAGCTCCAGCGCCCGGGTGGTGACCAGAGCCAGCACCTGAGTGGACCCGGGTCCGGACAGCAGTTCGCGGGTGACCTCGGCGCTCGCCCGCAGCCAGCGTTCCTGCCTGCGGGCCTCCTCGTACAGGCGGGCGTTGTCGATGGCCACGCCGGCCGCGGCCGCCAGCGCGACCAGCAGCGTCTCGTCCTCCTCGTCGAAGGGGCCCCCGCCCTCCTTCTCGGTCAGGTAGAGGTTGCCGTAGACCTCGTCCCTGATCCGGATCGGCACACCGAGGAACGACCGCATCGGCGGATGCCCCCCCGGGAAGCCGGAGGAGTGCGGGTCGGTGGACAGGTCCGCGAGCCGCAGCGGCCTCGGATCACTGATCAGCCTGCCGAGTATGCCCAAGCCCTGCGGCCAGTGGTCGATGCTCCCGATCTGCTCATCGTCCAGCCCGACCGGGATGAATTCAGCCAGCTGCCGGCCCTGGCCGATCACGCCCAGCGCGCCGTACCTGGCCCGGACAAGTGAGACAGCGGCCTCGACGATCTTGTGAAGGACAACTTCCAGGTCCAGGTTGCCGCCGATCGCGACCACGGCCTCCAGCAGGGCATGGACACGGTCCCGGGTGGCCAGCACAGCCTGGAGCCTGGACTGCAGTTCGGCGAGCAAGTCGTCGAGACGCAGCTGAGGCAGGATGGGCTGTGCGTCTGGTTCCACTGGCGGCTCTCCAGCCTGGCCGACCTACAGGGTCTTCACTCACCGTAACCCGCGCCTGTGCCCTGAGGCCACGCACGTGGGCTGATTCGGCCAGTGTGGCGGCTTAGCCGCCGAATTGTCCGTTGGCTGGCCTGGCCGTGACGGGTGGGACGAGCCAGCGGACGAGTTCCCTGCCTGCCCGCGGATCAGCATCGCCGCAGACGTCATGGTCATCGGGATCCGTGCTGGTGCCAGGCCCACTGTCCCTGGCCGCGTGCGCGCTGGCCTGGCTTGCGTGGGCACCGATGGCGCGTCGCTGACGCCGGCGGACAGCGGGGCCTTCCTGGCCCAGCTGGATATGCCACCGCTCGCCCGGCCCGGGCATGGTCCGGGCCAGGACCGCCAGGGCATCCTGCCGGGCGGCCAGGCACGCGGCCTGCGCCACCGCGACGACGTCCGGGTCCGCCACCGCCGCCGCGGGATCGGCCACCAGCAGCAGATCCGCACCGGTGCGCCGGCGCGTGCGCCGGATATGCTCGGCGAGACTCGCGGGCGGCACGCAACCGAGCCGGCCATCCGGGTAGTCGGCGATCGTCACCGATGACACCCCGAGCAGCCCAGCCGCAACCTGGAGTTCCCACGGGCGGATGACTTCGAGCCGTTCGCAGGTCGAGTTGACTTCCGATCCCTCACCCCGGGTCAGGCACAGAACCGCCAGTCCCGCGCCATGCAAGCGGAACGCGGACAGAATCGCCCCGAGGTCGGCACTTTCCTGCCCGGGACGGGCGATCACGGCCAGCACCACGCCAGCGGCGGGCAGGGCACCCGTTTCCGGTGCCTGCGCCTGGGTCAGGCCTGCTGGCCCGTCAGGGCCTACCGTGGTCAGCGGCGTCCCCCTGGGCTCCACTGGCGCTGCCGGGAGCGGCGGGTGCAGTTCCGGCGGCGGGGCTGCCAGCTGGGCCGGCAACGCCCCGGACGGCAGGCAGAGCAAGTTGCTCCCAGCCATCGCATCCGGCGGGCTGGCTTGCCCTGCCTCGCCGGCTGCGACCGGGACCCCCATGTTCACCTGCGCATCTCCTCCTAGAACTAGAATGAAGGCCGGGCCTGCGGGTAGACGAGAAGCATTGGTCCGCCGCCGCCGGGACTAACGGCCCCCAGCCGGTCCCCCGGCATGGTGGCCAAGGTCCCGGCAGGGCAGGACCAAGACCTCTGAGCAGGCCGGGACCGGCCGCCCGACCCTGAAGGCAGAGCCATCACGCCAGCGTGCTGGCGCTCACGGGCCGCCCGTCTTGTCCGGTCCCGCCGGCCGGCCTGTCCGCCGGATACGCCACTGGCCACGGAGCTGGGCCGGCCCGCAGGCGCGGCACCCACTCTGGGCAGCCTGGGTGAAGAGGTGATTGTGGTGCGGCGGATACAGACCTCGGGGCCGTGGGCAGCCTCGCTTGCCCGGCGAATCGGGCTGGATTCCAACCCGCTGCGCCGGGGCATAGACCGGGCCGAGGCCTGGATCCGGATCGGGCTGGTGCTGGCCTTCCTGGCCGGCGGCCCGATCGCCGGCTGGCAGGCCGCCCACTGGGCGGGGTCCGTGGCCAGCCGCACGGCCAGGAGCCAGCTGGCCAGCGAGCACCTGGTTACCGCGACCCTGCTCCGCAACGTGCCGGGTGGGTCGCACTACCCATACCGCACCGGCCTGAACCTCGGCTGGGTCCCCGCCCGGTGGCGGGCACCCGATGGGGCGGCGCGTACCGGGGATGTGCAGGCACCACCTGACGCCAGGGCAGGCAGCACCGTGCGGGTGTGGACGGACCGCGCCGGGACGCCCACCGGCCCGCCACTTGAGCACAGCCAGATTCAGGGATGGGTGCTGCTGGTCGGGTTCATCGTCCCTGTCCTGCTGGCGCTGGTGCTCATGGTCACGCTGGGGCTCGCCCGCCAGTTGCTGGAACGGCGCCGGCTGGCCAGCTGGGAGCAGGCATGGTCGGCGGTGGAACCCCACTGGACCCGGCGGCTTCGCTAACCACCCGGCGGCTTCGCTAACCACCCGGCGCTTCGCTAACCAGATGTGGCGCGGGTCACGCTGCGTGGGCCCTGTGGCTGGGCAAGCGATGACCGAGGTCCTTTACCAACTGTGACTGGCGGCCCTGCCCCGCTTTCCGCCTCTGGAGCGAGGCTTCATATAGCGATTCAAAGCAAGGCCGGGCCACCCGGCCCGGCACAGATCAAGGAGGCATTTCATGCGCCGCAAGACCTTTGACGCGCTGGCTACCATTGCGGGGCTGGTTCTCGCCGTGGTGCTGCTGGTTGCGGGTGGGCTGCTGCTCTGGGGACACAACTTCGTGAGTGACCAGGTGCACACCCAGCTCGCAGCCCAGAAGATCTTCTTCCCGCCCGCAGGCAGCCCGGAAATCAAGGCACTGCCGTCCACTGACGCCCAGGCCATGAAGCAGTACGCCGGCCAGCAGCTGGTGACCGGCCAGCAGGCCGAGGTGTGGGCCGACAACTTCATCGCCGTGCACCTCAGGGAAATCGGTGCTGGGAAGACCTACTCGCAGCTGTCCGGCGAGTATATGGCGATGACCCCCGCGCAGCAGGCGAGCGCCAAGGGCGCCGCGCTGAACGGCCAGGTGCAGACCGTCTTCCGCGGTGAGGCCCTGCGTGGCCTGCTGCTGAACGCGTACGCGTTCGGCAAGATGGCCCAGATCATGCTGATCGCCTCCATTGTCGCCTTCACCGGCGCCGGGCTCCTGCTGATCCTGTCGATCTTCGGGATCGCGCACCTGCGTCACGTCCCGGCCGGGGAAGAGATCTTCACCAAGCGCGCAGCCGTCCACACCGGGACCGCCGCGGCCACCTGAGCCGTGTGCAGCCTGGCCCTTGTGCGGCACCCGTGATGCCAGGACTTTGGTCCCGGCATCACGGGTCTGGTGTCCCTGCACCGGGACGGCATCAGCGGGCAGGCTAGGGCCATGGCACCCGCCAGTGAGAAGCCGGCTAGGGGGAGCTGGCTCGGGAGAGCCGACCGGAGTAGGCAGGGATAGACGGCCGCCAGGCCGCAAGACCCACCGTCGCCAGGACGGGAGAAACTCCGTAGACGGCGACCCGAACCCTCACGGCGGGTGCCATGTTGCGTGTCCGCAGTGGTCCCGCAGCGTGCCTCAGAAGTGCCCCCTCAGCAGTGCCCCCTCAGACGGGCAGCGCGGCACACCGGGCGGCCGCCCAGCTCCGTATGATCCCGCCGCAATCCCGCCACGACCTCCGCCGCCACGGTGGGGGGACACACCATCACTGTCCGCAACGGGGACCAAAGTCCCCCCAGTCCATGACTGTCCTCCCTACGGGCTGACCTCGCCCGCAGCGCATCGTATGGCAGACGATATTATTCCCCCGACCTCGGCCGAACGGCCTCTCACAGGAGAGAAGATGAATATTCACGCCCTGGCGAATACCAGTTCCGGGGTAATCAACCTCGATCAGCCAGGTTCATACTGGCATTGGTCAGTATTCACCGTTTCAGTGGCAAACCTGGCACTCATCCTGGTGATGGTGATCATTTTCGCCGTTGCGCTCGTGCTGCCGTTCCCCAAGGCCCGCACCTACCCGGGTGAGGACGAGCTGCCCGCCGGAACCACCCGCGGCACGCTGGCAGGCTCGCCGGGGCCGAGCAGAGCCGACCTAGGTGAGGACCAGGACAAGGACATGTGGACCTCCCGGCTGCGGCGGCGGGCACTGCGGCTGCTGCCACCGGGCAAACTGCTCCCCGACCGCCAGCCCGCCTACGTCGCCTCCTGGGTGTACGTCTTCGGGGTGGCCAGCCTCGCGGCACTGGGGGTGGCGATCGTCTCCGGCTTCGCGATCGCGGTCGGCGGCGCCGACTGGTGGCACACCAACCCAGTCGGTCATTTCTTCAACAGCCTCCACCTGTGGAGCGTCGAGCTTTTCATGGCGCTGCTCGTCATCCACCTGTGGGGAAAGTTCTGGATGGCAGCCTGGCGCGGGCGCCGGGCAATGACCTGGATCACCGGTGTGGTCGCGTTCATGGCGTCTGTGGTCGAATGCTTCAGCGGTTACCTGACCCAGCAGAACTTCGACTCGCAGTGGATTTCCACCAGCGCCAAGGACGCCTTCAACTCGGTCGGTGTGGGCGCATTCTGGAACGCGATGAACTTCGGCCAGATGCTGCTGTGGCACGTGGTGCTCGTGCCCATCGTGCTGATCGCCATCGTGGGAGCCCACGTCCTGCTCGTGCGCGTGCGCGGCGTCTCCCACCCACTGCCCAGGCACCTGGGCGGCCCCGGTTCCCGCAAGGAGCGCCGCAAGGCCCGGAAGGCCGCCGACGCCGCGCCGTGGCGTGGCCGGACCCGGCGCTACGACATCATCAAGGAGGGCACCATCGCCTCCGTGGTGATCCTGGTGCTCACGATCGCCATGGCCTGGGTGCTGTCCTCCCCGGACGTGCCGTCGATCACCGTGCAGAACTGGGCCAGGGTGGCGCCGGCCGACTTCCTCGCCACCGCGGCTACCGAACTCAACGGCACCAGCGAGACGGCGACCTACGGCCCGCCCTACAACAACGCCACCGGCACCACCCAGAGCCTGCTGTTCGCGCCCGCGGTGATCACCGGCGTGACCCAGCCGATCAACGGGGCGAACGACTTCGTGGTGTCGCCGCTGTCCAAGGTGGCACCCACCACGCCCGGGCTCAGCGCCGCCCTGGCCCGGTGGAACGCTGCCACGCCGGCGCAGCAGGTCGCGTGGGCGAACGCCTACCTCAAGGCAGTCACCCACGTGAAGTTCGTCAACGGGACGCCGGTCATCCCGCCCGCCGCCGACGGCCCGGAGCCCGCCATGCTCGCCACCGAACTCACGATGGCGCGCGGCGGCGCACTCGACGCCGACCTGCTGGCGCAGCGGGACTTCTACGGCACCAACTTCACCAAGCCACTGCTGTTCATGGAGGACGGCGCCTACTTCGCCGACAGGGCCACGGCTGAGCACCTGTCCGGTGAGCAGTGGGGCGTCATGAACGAGACCGGCAGCTACCCCGGCCAGCCCTGGCTGTGGCTGTACACGCTGTGGTACCAGGTCCGGCCGTTCTCCAACTCGGACAATGTGGACATGCTCGCGATCTACCTGACGGGCCTGGCCACCATCCTGCTGCTGGCCATCCCGTTCATCCCGGGCCTGCGTGACATCCCGCGCTGGATCCCGGTCCACCGGCTGATCTACCGGAACTGGGAACCGGCCACGGCAGGCCCAACGGCTACCCCCAGTACCGGGACCGGGACCGGAACCGGGACGGGCACTGGCAGCACCCCGGGCACCGGTCATGACGGCCACCCAGACACCGGCCCGTCCGGCCAGACCGGCCGGCCAGACACGGCGGGCACAGGCAGCGCCCGCTGACGCAGGCGACTGGCCCGGGCAGCGGGAACCGAACCGCCCGCCCGGGCCAGTCGCTGCCTGAGCCTGCCGCGACCGCGCGGCTCTCACCCGGTGCCTAGGAGCGGCGGGCGGGTTCGCGGCCCGGTGGCTGACCTGGCCGGGCGCCAGCGATCAGCGGGGGGATTGGCCTGCTCTGCGGCCCTGACCTGGTCACCTCCAGTGGGCTGCCGTGGTGGCGGATCCGGAGCGGCTCATCCCCCGCGGTAAGCCGGTAGGTGGCGCGCTCGGCGGCGATGTCCACCCGCAGCACCCGGCCACGCTCCCCGACAGCGAAACAGAGCCGCGTGAGCCCGCCGGGCAGCCGGGGAGAGAAACAGAGCACGCCATCCAGCCGGCGCATGCCGCCCAGTCCCTGCACCAGAGCGATCCACGAGCCGGCCAGGGCGGCCAGGTGCAAGCCATTGCCGCAGTCCTCGCGCAGGTGCCGCAGGTCGGTCAGGGCCGCCTCCGCGAGGTAGTCGTACGCGAGCCCCAGGTGCCCGGTCTCGGCTGCGATGACGGCCTGGCTGCACGCCGACAGTGAGGAATCTCGTACGGTCAGCCGCTCGTAGTAGGCGAAGTTCCGCTGCTTGGCGTCCGCGGTGAAGGCCTGCGGGCACAACTGCATGGCCAGTACCAGGTCGGCCTGCTTGACCACCTGCCTGCGGTACAGGTCGAAATAAGGGAAATGCAGCATCAGGGGATAATCGCCGCTGCTCATCGCCGCGAAATCCCATTCCTGGTGCCGGGTGAACCCTTCCGCTTGCGGATGCACGCCCAGCTTCTCGTCATAGGGCACCACCATGGCGTCGGCCGCGGCCAGCCATGCCTGCGGCTCCCCGGCGCTGACGCTGAGCCGCTGGGTGGCCTGCGGGTGATGGCGCTGCACGGCGGCGGCGGCGGCGCGCAGGTTCTGCTGCGCCATCAGGTTCGTGTACACGTTGTTGTCAGCCAGGGCGCTGTACTCGTCGGGACCGGTGACTCCGTCGATGCGGAACCGGCCGCCGACGTCGTAATGCCCCAGTGACCGCCACAGCCGTGCGGTCTCGACCAGCAGGTCCAGCCCTGGCCCGGCGCTGAATTCCGGGTCACCGGTAGCGTCCAGATAACGGACGGCGGCATCGGCGATGTCGGCGTTGACGTGGAACGCGGCGGTACCTGCGGGCCAGTTCCCCGAGCATTCACGGCCACCGATGGTGCGCCAGGCGAAGGCCGCGCCACGCAGGCCGAGCTGGCTGGCCCGCGCCCTCGCCCGCCCGATCGTGCTGTGCCGCCAGGCCAGGGCGTCACGGGCGGCCTGGGGCAGGAGATGGGTCAGCACCGGGAGAACGAAGATCTCCGTGTCCCAGAAGGCATGACCGTCATAACCGGGGCCGGTCAGGCCCTTGGCGCCGATCGCGTGGCCTTCCGCCCGCGCGCCCGCCTGCACCAGATGGAACATGGCGAAACGGATCGCTTGCTGGAGTTCGCCGTCACCCTCCACTTCCACGTCCGCGGCGTTCCAGAACGCGTCCAGGTACTCGCGCTGCTCCGCCAGCAGTCCCTCCCACCCGGTCATCACGGCGGCCGTGAGCGCGCCCTCGACCTGGTCGCGCAGGGCAGAACGCGAGCGCACCCCCGACCACGCGTACGCGACGAACTTCACTAGGCTCAGCCGCTCGCCCGGATGCAGCAGCGTGGTGAGGGTCAGCCTGGCGGCGTCATGGCGGCTCTCAGACAGTTCCCGGATGCTGACCGGGAGCTCCACCACGTGATCCATGGCGGCGGCCACCAGGAGCTTGCTGCGCTTTGTCCGGTGAATCAGCAGCGCGCGACCGCGGGCGGCCTCGTGCTCCTCATGCTGCAATGGCGCCACGTCCAGCGGGGCGGCGCCGCGCGGATCGGCGTCACCCGGCGCCGGCAATTGCTCGTTGGCGACGAGTTCGGACTGGATCACGACGCGGGCGGGCTTGCCGACCGGCTCGACCTCGTACCGGATCGCGGCAACCGCACGCTGGCTCAGCGAGACCAGCCGGCGCGACACGACCCGGACCGTGGTCCCCGCCGGGGACATCCACTCGGCACGCCGGTCCAGGGTGCCTGCCCGGAAATCGAGCACCCGCTCATGGGACAGCAGCCTGCCGTCCCGGACATCGAAAGGCTCGTCATCGACGTGCAGCCGGATGAGTTTGCCGTTGCTGACGTTGATGATCGTTTCGCCGGATTCGGTGGCGGCATAACCGGCCTCGGCGTGGGGCAGCGGGCGATCCTCATGGACCCCGTTCAGGTAGGACCCCGGCATGCCATGTGGCTCGCCCTCGTCCAGGTTCCCGCGCCAGCCGATGTGCCCGTTGGAGAGTGCGAACAGCGACTCGGTCCAGGCCAGCGCCGCTGGCCGGAAGCTGCTCTCACGCAGGCACCAGGGCTCGGCGCCGAACTCCGCGCGCGACGTCATGGCCGGCCGAGCAGGTCAGCCAGGTCGCTCACCACGACATCCGCTCCCGCGGCCCGCAGGGCATCCGCCTGCCCTCCCCGGTCCCCCCCGACCACCCAGCCGAACCCGCCCGCCCGGCCCGCCGTCACCCCGGCCAGCGCATCCTCGAACACCGCCGACTGGCTGGCCGGCACCCCCAGGGCCCGGCTGGTGGCCAGGTAGGTGTCGGGCGCAGGCTTTCCCGGCAGCTGCTCCCGGGCGGCGGCCAGCCCGTCGATGACCACGTCGACCATCATGTCGATTCCTGCCGCGGCCAGCACCGCCTGGCAGTTGTTGCTGGACGACACGACAGCGCTGGCCAGGCCGGCGTCCCTGACCGCCTGCAGATAGCGGAGCGAGCCGGGGATGAGGCCCACCCCCTCGTCGGCGATCATGCGGAGCACTATCAGGTTCTTCGCATTTCCCAGGCCATGGACCGTTTCGGTGCCGGGCGTGTCCCCGCTATGGCCCAGCGGGAGGGTTATCTGCCGCGAGGCGAGGAAGGATGCGGTCCCGTCTGCCCGCGGCTTGCCGTCCACATAGGTGTCGTAGTCGGCGTGAAGGTCGAACGGAACGAACGGTGCTCCCGTCCGCTCTGCCCGCCGCCGCAGATAATCGTCGAACATGGCCTTCCATGCCGCTGCGTGAAGCTGCGCGGTCTGCGTCAGCACACCGTCGAGATCGAACAGGCACGCTCGCATCCGGTCCGGGATACCGAGCATGTTCTCAGCCTACGGACGCCCGCCGCGGCTGCCAGTGGGATCCCCCCGGCGGCCGCGGCCCCCGGTGGCACGAAGGGCGCCAGAAGACACGGATCAGGACCAACGACGCGGGAGTGGGACCAAAGCCCCTGCCCCGGCCGGGCGCCCATCAACGACGCTGGAGCCCGGATCCGGCCAACCGCCGCCGGCTGTGGCAAGGGAGCATCTGATGACAGAAGGCGCACTGTCCCGCCAGACCGCGGAACGGCTCATCGAGGCGGCCATCGCGGCGCCGTCCATGCACAACAGCCAGCCGTGGCGGTTCGTCGCCCGGCTAGCCGACCGCGTCATGGAGATCTACGCCGACCCCGCCCGGACCCTGCGCCGGGGCGATCCGCACGGCCGGGGCGTGCACATCGCCTGTGGCTCGGCACTGTTCAACTTGCGCCTGGCCGTCGCCCAGGCCGGCTCCGCGCCGGTGGCCCGGCTGCTGCCCAGCCCACGGAACCCGCTGCTGCTCGCCTCGGTCCGGCTCGGGGGCCCCTACCGGCCACAGCCGGCCGAGCGGGACCTGTTCGAGGCGATCGGGCGCCGGCACGCCAGCCACAGGTCGGCCACCAGTCATCCGCTGCCGCGGGGCTTGCTGGCAGGCCTGATGGAGGCGGCGACCCTCGAAGGCGCCACCTTGCGCCTGCTCGACCACACCGATGCGCTGCGCATCCTGCGCAGGAGTGCCGCGGCCGACCCCGGGCTGCGCTCCGACCCGGGATACCTGGCAGAACTTGCAGCCTGGACCGGCGGCCTGCGGACCAGCCACCGGCCACACGATGTCCAGCCGGGCCCGGGACGGGCTGGTCCAGCGGGTGGTGCTCTGGCGGCGCCAGCGCCGGGCCGGCGGCGTACTCCTGCGTGGCGTAATTCCAGAACCAGTCCTCGCCCGGCTCGTAGGAGGTGACCAGCGCGTGGTCGGTGTCGTGGCTGTGCGCGCTCGCGTGCTTGGCCGGTGAGGAGTCGCAGCAGCCGACATGGCCGCAGACGCGGCACATTCTCAGGTGGACCCAGCGCCCGCCCACACGCAGGCAATCCTCGCATCCGTCCGCGGACGGCTTGGCGTCCTCCGCGATCTGATCAAGGTGTCGGCATTCCGAAGGAAAAGCAGAAGCGCATATTCGAGCGTTTCTATCGCGCGCATACAGGCACGCCCCACGATTATGGCGGAATGGGTGTTGGCT
>OFGV01000162.1_pt1 | contig 12386 bp, 11 predicted proteins | sample 1521911 | NCBI WGS metagenome assembly OFGV01 (sample SAMEA2553413, study PRJEB24118) | soil metagenome
CGGCCGCAGCCGGCTCAGCGTGCCGCTGACGGCCAGCACCTGGTCGCAGCGTTGCGCAAAATCGCGGGTCGGGGCACGGCGCGCGGTCTCCACCATCCCCGCCAGGGACGCGCTGTAGCAGATCCCGGGTAAGGACTCCACCCGACATTTCACGGCCCCGGCACTCACATTCCGGGCGAACCGGACGCCAGAGGGTGCCCCAGCCGTGAAACGTCGGTCGCCCGACCTGCTGGGGGGCCGGGGCTGGTGTACGAAGCCCGCTATGCGCCCGCCAGATAGATGATTAGGCTAATCACTTGTAATGCGGCTCGCTGGTGTTGACGCTGGCTGGCGGCCACGGTCCCGGTGACCGGTCCATGAAGGAGAGGTCATGGGCGTGACGGGAAGACAGGCCCTGCTCAGCGCATCGGCGCTCCTGCTCGCCGCGCCGCTGGCGCGGTCCTGGTCAGGTACGGCCGTTATCAGGCCCAGCCGTTATAAGGCACAGTGAGGAGCATGAACGAATTCGCCGGGGAGCCGGGCATAGCGAAAGTCGGCGTTATCGGCCTGGGGACGATGGGCGGGTCGATGGCCCGGCATCTCCTCGGCACCGGGTACCCGGTCATCGGGTGTGATGTCGAGCCGGCCCGGCTCGCCGCCTTCGCCGTCATGGGTGGTGTCCCCGCTGCCTCGCCCGCCGAGGTCGCGGCCAAGGCAGACGCCGTCGTCCTCTCCCTGCCGTCGGTCCGCGCGTTCGAGGAAGTCACGGCTGGCCTGCTGGAAGCCGCGCAGCAAGGGCTGATCGTCATTGAAACCAGCACCCTGCCGCTTGCTGTAAAGCAGCGAGGTCATCAGCAGCTTGCCGGGCGTGGGGTGACGCTCCTCGACTGCCCGATCAGCGGTACCGGGGCGCAGATGGCCGTGAAAGACATCGCCATCTATACCAGCGGCGACCCGGCCGCGCTGGCGCGGGCGCGTCCCGTGCTCGCCGCGTTTTCCCGCACGCAGTTCGATCTGGGCGGCTTCGGCAACGGGTCCAAGCTCAAGTTCGTCGCCAACCTCCTCGTTGCCATCCATAACGCCTCTACCGCCGAAGCCCTGCTGGTAGCGGAGCAGGCCGGGCTGGACCTGCAGACGACCTTCCAGGCGCTGACCGCAGGCGCGGGCACCTCCCGGATGCTGGAGATCCGCGGGCCAATGATGATCGGCGGTGATTACAGCGACGCGACAATGCGGGTGCAGACCTTCCAGAAAGACCTCGATATCATCGCCAGCTTCGCCCGTGAGCTTGGCTGCCCGGCACCGCTGTTCAGCACCGCCGCGCAGCTGAACCTGGCCGCGCTGGCCCAGGGGCACGCCAATGATGACACGGCGAGCGTCTTCGCGGTCCTGCGGCAATTCGCTGGCGCAGGACCGGTGGAGCCGGCGGCGCCCGGGCCGGGCCCGGCTCAGCCGTCCGCCGGACCTGGGCGGGGTCCAGCGCAATAAGATGACTAGCGTCGGCTATTGGACCGGGCATGATTGCGATGCGCAAGGCGCGAAGCGCATGATTGCTGCAAGGAGGGGTGCTGACCGTGGGGGACGTGAAGGCTGGTAGCAAGAGGCGGGCGGTAGGAACGCGCGATCGCGTGATCTCGTATCTCGTGGCGGCCGGCGAGATCGCTGATGCTGGCGGGATGGCCAGCAACATGCTGGCAGAGGCAGTCGGTTACCCGGGCTCCAGCATCGCGTTCGCGCAGCTGCTGTCGGGCATGGAGCGGTCGGGCCTGATCGAGCGGGAAATACGCGGCAAGCGCACCTACCGGATTGCCGCGACCGAAGGCGCAGCCGCGCAGGTCACAGCGGCACAAGTGGCCACCGGGAGGAATCTGGCGGCCTCGGATAGATCCCGCCGGCCGACGGCGAGGACGGTTTCCGGGCGGACGGTGACGGCCGCACGCGGCCACGGCGCGGCGGGTCCCAGCACCGACACCAGCGGCCGGGGCCTGGTAGTTGCGGCAAAGGGCGCGGACGATTTCGACTACGACGAACTGGCCCGGCGGCTGCTGGTCCAGGTCGTCCAGCGGCTAGCGGCCTCGCCCGGGCAAAGCTCCGGGCCGGCGGGCGCTGGAGCGGCCGGTCATGCTGGGGCTGGGCAGGACGATGCCGAGCTGGCCAGAACCGTGGCCAGCCTGGAGCACAAACTGGCCAGCGTCCGGTCCAGGCAGCGCAAGCTGACGGAGGAGAACGCCAAGCTGCGTGAGCAGCTCCGCGCGGCGCAGGAGAGCCTGGCCCAGGCCGAGGAGAACGCTGGTGCGGGGCACGGTGCCGGCCAGCTTGGCCGCGACGAAGTCAGCCTGCTCGAACGCCTCCTGTCCCCGCTTCGCGAGAAGGGTGACCGGCGTGAAGAGGCTGGTGCGAGCTGACCCGCGCCGTGCTGGTGCGAGCTGACCCGCGCCGTGAAGCCCAGATAATGAGGTTTCCAATCATGTAGAGCCCGGCGGCGGGGGAACGGTGAGGAGACCGGCTCTCGCTCCGGGGGCGGGTTCTCGTCCCGCTCACGCTGAAGGGGCACCCGGCGGCCCCACCCGCGCAGTGGCAATCATCCAGTCATCAGCCGGGTCCCGCATCGTTGACGTGCCGCGGCGGGCGTCGTTAGGCTAATCATGATGAAAGGGGTGACCCGTCCGGGCCGCATATTGGGCCCGGCCCGCCTGCTTCGCTGACGCGAGCAGGTTCCTGCCCCAACGGGGCAGCGAGCAGGTGACTGAGCCCGGTAGTCCTCAGCGATGAGGGGAGCCCCCGACGGTGCCGCAATTCATAGCCCAGACACTGAACGGGCTGACCCTCGCCGGCATCATCTTCCTGGTATCGAGTGGCTTCACCCTGGTCTTCGGGGTCATGCGGGTCACCAACCTGTCCCACGGGGCTGTGTACCTGCTGGGCGGCTACATCGGCTATTCGGTCATCGGCGTCACGCGCAACTTCTTTTACGGGCTGGCCGTTGCCGCCCTCGCGATGGCCCTGTTTGGCCTCCTGCTCGAACGGACCCTGATTACGCGGCTGCGGGGCAATGAGATGTCGGAGCTGCTTGCCACGCTGGGGCTAATCTTCGTCCTTGACGACATAGCCCTGGCGATCTGGGGCGGCAGCCCGCTGACCATCGACCTGCCCGGCATCCTCGGCAAGTCGTCCACCCTCCCGGTCAGCGGAGTCGTGTACCCGAACGGGAGGCTCTTCATCCTGGGGGTTTCCATCGTGGTCGCCCTGGGCCTGTATTACCTGCTGCGCAGGACCAGGGTCGGGGCGATCATCAGGGCCGGGGTGGACGACCGCGAGATGGTGAGCGCGCTCGGGATCAACGTGCGGCTGGTCTTCTCTCTCGTCTTCATGCTCGGTGCACTGCTGGCAGGGTTCGCCGGTGTGCTGGGAGGCACCGTGCTCGGCATCTACACCGGCGGCGACAGCGACATCCTGCTGTTCGCGCTGGCTGTCGTCATCGTGGGCGGCCTGGGCAGCTACGAGGGGGCAATCCTGGGCAGCCTCATCATCGGCCTCATCGACAATTACGGGACGGCGTACCTCCCGGCCGTGGCCTACTCCATCCTGTTCATCCCCGTCATCATCGTCCTGCTGGTGAGACCGCAGGGCCTGCTGGGGAAGGTGAATACGTGACGGCCGCGGACGCCAAGAAGGTCAGTACGTGACGGCCGCGGACGCCAAGAAGGTCAGTACGTGACGGCCGCGGACGCCAAGAAGGTCAGTACGTGACGGCCGCGGACGCCAAGAGCGGCGAGGCGGCCCTCTCGCCGGGCGGCCCGGGATTGCCAGCCGGCCGCGGCGCCCGGATCACGCTGGCCGTCCTGCAGGGATCACGCCGGTGGACCGGGCCCGTGGCCGGCGTCGTCACGGGCGTGATCCTGGTCCTGCTGCTCCGGGGCAACGGCTTTACGTCCACCCTGATCCTGGACATGCTCGTCTACGCCATCGCCGCGATGTCCCTCGACTTCCTCGGCGGCTATGCCGGCCTGATCTCGCTCGGCCAGGCCGGTTTCCTCGGTGTCGGCGCCTATGGCGTCGCCATCGCGGAGGTGCACTTCTTCTCCCCCTGGGCCGCGGTCGGGATCGGCCTCGGCGCGGTCCTGGTGCTGGGCCTGGTCCTGGGGATCGTCGCGGTGCGTGTCAAGGGGATCAGCTTTGTGATCATCACCCTGGCCATGGGCCAGGTCCTGTGGGGGCTCGCCTATCAGTGGGTGGGGCTGAGCGAGGGCGACAACGGGATCCCGCTGGCAGCCTTGCCGAGCATCGGGCCGTTCGACCTCAACGACCCGCTCACGCTGCGGATGACTGTGCTGGCCGTGTTCGCGGTCGTCGCGCTGCTGCTGGTGACCTTCGTCCACTCGCCGTTCGGGCTTTCCCTGCGCGGGATCCGCTCCAACGAGACGCGGCTGGCAGCGCTCGGGTACCGGACCGGCCTGCACTGCTACCTCGCCTGGGTCATCGCGGTGTTCTTCACCGGGGTGGCCGGCGTCCTCTATGTGTTCGTCAACCAGCTGATCAGCCCGACCACGATGGCCTTCAGCGCGAACGGCCTGTTCGTTCTGATGGTGGTACTGGGTGGCCTGGGCAGTATCTGGGGGCCGGCTCTCGGATCGGTGGTGATCGTCTTGTTCCAGCAGGAACTGAGCATCTACTTGTCCCGCTGGCAGACACTCATGGGGCTCACGCTGATCGCGGTGGTGCTGTTCAGCCCGGGCGGGCTCTGGGGTGTAGTCCGGGCCATCGGCCGGCGGCGGGACGCACTGATCGCCCGGCTGGAAGAGACGTCATGACTGCCGGGCCTGCTGACGCCCCGGCCCACGGGGGTGCGCGGTCTGGCGGGGACGCGTCCGGCGGCCCGCCCCCTGCGCTCGCCGCCGACCACCTGTGCCGGCGGTTCCGGGGCCTGACCGCGGTCGGGGACGTGTCGCTGCGGGTTGCCCCCGGTGCCCGGTTTGGCATCATCGGCCCGAACGGCGCTGGCAAGACCACGCTGTTCAACCTGCTCTCCGGGGAGTTGCGGCCCACCACCGGGAGCGTCGCCCTGTTCGGCCGGGATATCACGAAGCTGCGCCCCTACCGGCGGGTCGCCCTGGGCCTTGGCCGGACCTTCCAGATCACGCGGATCTTCAGTGACCTCACCGTGCAGGAGAATCTCACCCTGGCACTGCACGGGCTGAGCCGGACCAAGCTGTCGCTGCTGCGGCCATGGCGCAGCTACCGGGGCATGACAGCCGAGGCAGCCGAACTGGCCGGCCGGTTCGGGCTCGCCCAGAGGCTGCGCGCGCGCGCCTCCGAACTGAGCCACGGCGAGGTGCGCGAACTCGAGGTGCTGCTCGCCCTGGCGCTCAAGCCGAAGGTGCTGCTGCTCGACGAGCCCGCGGCTGGGCTTTCACCGGCCGAACGGGTGGATATCCTGGCACTCCTGAAGTCGCTGCCAGCCGAGCTGACGCTGGTCATGATCGAGCACGACATCGACGTCCTGCGCGGGGTGGTGGACTCCGCCGCCGTGCTCCATCTGGGGGAAGTGGTGGCGCAGGGCTCGATGCGGGAGATCCAGAACGACGCCCGGGTCCGTGAGCTCTACCTGGGTCAGCCTGGCACCGGCGGGCAGGCCCGTGGAATCTCCCCGGAGACAGGTGGGCAGCCGTGATCGAAGTGCACGACGTCCATACCTACCGCGGGGTCAATTACGTCCTGCAGGGTGTGAGCCTGCGCATAGATGACGCGGCCTGCACGGTCCTGCTCGGGCGCAACGGCATGGGGAAGACGACGCTTGTCCACACGATCATGGGACTGATCCGGCCGCGCTCCGGCCGGATCATGCTCGGCGATGAGGAACTCGCCGGCCGGCAGCCGTTCCAGATCGCCAAGCGTGGCCTCGCCCTCATTCCCCAGGGACGCCGGATCTTCGGCTCGCTCACCGTTGAGGAGAACCTCACCCTCGCCGCCCGCGGAATGACCGGCGGCGACGCGTGGAGTCTTGAGCGCATCTACGCCCTGTTCCCGAACCTGAAGGAGCGCAGGCGTAACCGGGGCGGCCAGCTGTCCGGCGGTGAGCAGCAGATGCTGGCGATCGGCCGGGCCTTGCTGACGAACCCGAACCTGCTGCTGATGGATGAGCCGTCCGAGGGACTCGCGCCGGTCATCGTCGAGCGGATCAGCGAGGTCGTGGCGGACCTACGGCGTGGCGGGCTGGGGATCTTCCTGGTCGAGCAGAACTACGGCCTGGCCGTCGACGCGGCGGACGTCATCTACATCCTGTCCAAGGGCCAGGTGGTCTGGCAGGGAACGGCTGCTGAGCTTGATGACAGCCCCTCGGTGCGGGAGACACACCTTGGTGTCTGACCGCCACCCGCCTGGCCCGGATCTCCCCGACCTGGAACCCGCTGACCCGGATCCCGGGGTCAGCGCCGGACTGGTTTCCATTCCGGCTGGCCCGGCCACGGTGGATGGCATCTACTACCTGCCCGCCGGTGCGCGATCCGCGGCACTGCTGATGCATGGCAACGGCGGCAACTTCTACACCGGGCCGTGCCGCTTCCTCCCGCCGCACCTGACGCCGATGGGCCTGGCCTGCCTGAGCTATAACCGCCGTGGCCATGACACGGTGGACTGCCGGACACGCGAGCCGGACGGTAACGCCTTCCAGACAACCCAGCAGGCCTTCGAGGACAACGAGAGTGCCAGGGACTTCCTCGCGAAACGGGGGTTCACCAGCCCGGTCGTCATCGGCCACAGCAACGGCGGGCTGCTCGCCGCCGCTCACGTCGCACAGCATCCGGACACGCCCGCGCTGGTCCTGCTCTCCGCGCACTGCGGTGGCCGCGAGATGCTGGAGCGGGCATCCCACCTGGGCCTGCTCGGCCGTGGGGACCTCGCCCAATTGTCGGCGCAGGCGCGGGCTTTCGTCGCGGCGGGCCGCGCTGGGGAGCTTATGCTGATGCCCGGCTGGTGGTATGTCACCACCGCGGGCTCCTTCGCCGACATGGAGGACAACCTGCCGCGCCTGCTCGATCTCGCGCCGGCGATCCGCTGCCCTGTGCTCTTCCTGCGCGGCGAGCAGGAAGACCGGGATCTTTATCCAGCAGAACGATTCGCTGACGCGGCCGGGACCTCCGCCGAAGTCCTGATCGTGCCGGGTGCCGACCACTTCTACACCGGCGCCGAGGCCTGGGTGGGGCGAGAGGTCGCCCAGTGGCTGGCCGACATCGCCGGCCCGCCGGACCGCACTGGGCTGGCCGGCCTCGTCGGCCCGCCGGACCGCACTGGGCAGGGCGGCCTCGCCGGCCCGCCGGACCACATGGGGCAGAGCCGGCCTGCCGGCTTGCAATGATTTGCTGCGAAGTTATTGGAAACATCATTGGGTACTGCCGATGAGGATGCTCCCGAAGTGGGCAGCGGCGGGCCAGGCCGGCGGGCTGCCATCCGAGAAAGGGCGCCGATGGGAAAGCCGTTCCACACCGCTCATCGCTGGGACCGTGAGTGGCAGGACGACGTGGACGTGCTGTCGCTGCGCGGTGGCGTCCAGGTCAAGGTGTTCTACTCTGACCCGGAGACCGGCGTTGCCGACATGCTCATCAAGTTCCCGCCGGGCTATGTCGAGCCCGAGCACGCGCACGAGAGCAGCCATTCGATCGTGGTGCTGGAAGGCGTCCAGATCGTGAACGGGGTGCACCTGCATCCGGGGGATTACGTCTGGGCGGAAGGGCCGGAGCCACACGGCCCTTACGAGTATCCGGAGGGCTGCGTCGTGTTCGCCTCGTTCCGTGGCCTCTCCTCGCGGCACCGTTACCACGGCTCCCCGGCCGGGGAGATCTAACCCGCCCAGGCGCCCCTGGTCGGACGGCGTTCTGGGGGCTGAAGTCTGTGCCGGGCCCGGGTGGTGGGGGCTCACCCGGGCCAGGGGACCATGCCCGCCGCCTGCACGCCATGGTGGCACAGGCCTCGTCGTTGTCGGAGGTGTCACCCGGGACGCCGGCCGCCTGCCGGATCTGCTGCCATCGGCCTGACGGGTCAGTAACTCGGCGGGCTGACGGCGGTCTTGGCGAAGATGGGCTGCCATTCCGACTGTGAGAGCGTGCCCCACGGCGGGACGTTCGGGAATGTTGTGATTGGAACATTCCGCATCGTGCCACCCACGTTCTCGACCTTGCAGATGTACTCGTTCTGGACCGGCGACCACGTGGCCTGGTTCAGCGACACCGGGCCGCGTGGCGCGGTGATCTTCACCGCACGCATCGCGTCGGACAGCGCCTTCTCGCTCGTGACGTTGCCGTTCAGCGACTTCAGGGCGGTGACCAGGATCTGTGCCTTGGTATATCCCGCCTCGGAATAGTACGAGGGGTAGACACCGTAAGCGGCGTGGTAAGCGTTCGCGAACTGCTGGTTGACCGCCGACGGGTTGCCGTCGCAGTACTGAGCGTCGGTGTAGATGCCGAGCGCGGCCGGGGCATTTTCCGCGGGCAGGGCTGCCTGGTCGGTCAGGGTGGTGATCCCCATCAGCGGGATCTTCTTCTTCAGTCCGAACGAGGCGTAGGAGTTGACGAAGCTGGCCGCCTGCGAGCCGGACAGCACGACGAACACCGCCTGGGTGCTGGACGGGATGGCGGAGACGTAGGACGACATGTCCACGCTGTTGCTCGGCACCCAGATCATCTTGTCGATCTTGCCGCCGAGCTTGGTGAACTGTGACGCGAAGCCGCCGATGCCCTGCCAGCCGAACGAGATGCCGAGCCCGACGGTGGTGACATGCCGCCAGTGCATGGTGTTGTACGCCCAGCCGGCGCCGACCGTCGTCGGCGCGAAGCCGTCCCAGCCCGAGGTGAACCCTCTGCCGTACCTGGTGTAGGCCTGTGACTGCAGTGGGCTTGCCAGGTAGAGGTCGTCCTCGGGGATGCCCTGGCCGAGCACATACGGCGCGACTACCGCGATGGCGCTGGAGATGAGCGGGCCCTCCACGACCTGGACGTGGTCGGAGGTGACCAACTGCCTGGCATCCGACAGGCTCACCGACGGGTCGCCCTGGTCATTGGCGTAGATCACCTGGATCGGATGCCCGTCGACCGAGGTCCCGAAGTGCTGGAGCCCGAGCTTGAAACCGTTCTGCTCGCTGACCCCGTTCTTGGTGAAGATGCCAGTCAGCGGGAGCAGATACCCGACCTTGACCGGCGAGTGCGAGGAGGCGCTGGTGCTGGGCGAGCCACTGCTGCCGCACGCCGCGGCCAGGGCCGAGCAGGCGATCAGCGCGATGGAGGCGAGACCGCGCCGGCGGCTGCGGGCCGTCCAGCTCTCTCGTCTGACGCCGGCTGCGAAGTCCGCTGATGAACCGCCCATGACCATCACTCTCCTGCTGCCTGGCCCGGCGATCCGGCGCGGGTGGCCGGCCCGCCGGACGCCCGGAGGGAATGGTGGCCCTGGTGTCTCGCGCCGCTTCGCTGAGGATTGCCATCATGCAATCACGTCATTGGGGCCAACGCTAGTCAGTGACGTTATTGTGACCATGACATGATTGAGGTGCGGGCTCAATCACTCGTCCCCGGGCGGCGTGAACGGTAGCCGGAGCCCGTCGGCGCCTGGGGCGGTGACCAGCGGCGCGGGTTCATGGTGCTGCCGGACGAAGCGGCCAGCCCGCACCCACGACGCCTCGTTGCCGATCGGCGGGAGCATGATCGTGGCTGCGTCGCGTACCAGCTTCTCCATGGGCCAGTCCCGCAGTGAGCCGCGGGCGCCGAATATCCGCAGGCACTGGGCCACCGTCCGGACGCCCATCTCGGATGCGTAGAGCATGGCGAAGTCCTCAAGCGGCCGCGCGCGCTCCGGGTCATGGTCGACCGCCCACGCGGCCCGCCAGATCAGCGTCCTGGCCAGCTCGATCTCCTGCAGGACCTGGGCGAGCCTGGTCGAGATCGACTCGTGCGCGATGAGGACCGCTCCGCCTTGCACCCGCTGAGCGGCCCAGCTCAGCGCGAGCTCGTACGCGCAGCGGGCGACCCCGAGGGCGCGGACGGCTTCCTTGGCTTTGCTGCCGATCATGCTCTGCTCCGAGAGCTGGTATCCCTTGTTCAGCTCCCCGATCAGGTTGCTGGCCGGGATGCGGCAGTCCTCGAAGATCAGCTCGACGTTCTGGTTCAGCCGCAGGCCGGCCTTGTCCTCGGTGCGCCCGACCCGGAGGCCCGGCGCACCCGCAGGGACCAGGAAGCCCGACGTCCCCTCCGTCCATGGCCTGCCGGGATCCGTGCGGGCCCACAGGATCACCAGCCGGGCGACGTTGCCGTTGGTGATGAAGCGTTTGCGGCCGTTGATGACCCAGCAGTCGCCGTCGGCCACTGCCGTGGTCCGTGGCCCGGCTTGCAGGTCGCCCGCGTAGGGCAGGCCGTTGTCGGAGCCGGCATGTGGCTCCGTGGCAGCCAGCGAGGTCAGGTAGCCCGGGTCTGCCATGAACTCCGGCAGGAATCGCTCCCGCTGGGCTGGGGTGCACCAGCGGGCGAGCAGATTGCCCTCCCGCCAGGCATGGGCCAGGGTCATCGCGAAGCCGCAGTCGCCGGTGGCGATCTCCTCCAGCACGAGCACTTCGGTGAGGGCATCCACGCCCAGCCCGCCGTATTTCCTGGGGATCTTGAGTGTCCGCAGGCCGAGTTCGGACGCCCGTAGTACAAGGCCGGCCGGGTAGGCATCCCTGGCCGCCACGGCCTTGTCCAGCCGCTGGGCCGCAGGCCACAGCTCGGTGTAGGCGAATTCCCTGGCGATCTTCCGCAGCCGCTGCTGCTCGCTGGTGAGGGCGAAGTCCATAGCCTGAGCGCGGCCAGGCCCTACCGGAGCCACCGGGCGACTGCGGCCGCCGCTTCCCCGGTGGACAGGCTGCCACCCGCGTCTGCCGTGCACTCCCCGGCCCGGACCGCGCCGGCGGCCGCGGCCTCGACGGCGGCGGCCTCGGCGGCGAAACCGAGGTGGGCCAGCATCAGGGCACAGCTGAGGATTGCCGCCACGGGATTGGCCGTCCCGGTACCGGCGATGTCGGGTGCGCTGCCGTGAACGGGTTCGAACATCGCCTGGCCGGTCGTGCCGTTGATGTTGGCTGAGGGCGCGAAGCCCACGCCCCCGGCCAGGCCGCCAGCGATGTCGCTCAGGATGTCACCGAAGCAGTTCTCGGTGACGATGACGTCGAACTGCCACGGGTCGGTGATCATGTGCAGTGCGCACGCGTCGATAGCCATGTGGCGGGCGGGCACGTCGGGGTGCGCGGCGCGGGCCTCCCGCCAGCACCGGTGCCAGAGGGCGCCCGCATGCGGCATGGCATTCCACTTGTCCGCCATCACCACGCAGGAGCGGGCGACCGAGAACGCATAGTCCAGGATCCGCCGGACACCGCGGTACGTGCTGACATGCTCCTGGAGTGCCATCTCGTCCGGGGTGCCCGCCTTGAACCGGCCCCCCAGGCTGCTGTAGAGGCCCTCGGTGTTCTCCCGGATGACAATCATGTCGGCTGGCCGCGGCCCGGCATCGCGTAAGGGGCTCAGCCGGGGGTCGAGCAGCCTGGCCGGCCGGACGTTGGCGTAGAGGTCAAGCTCGCGGCGGATCCGCCCGAGCGTCTGAGCTGTGTAGCGCGGGTCGCAGATCCGCGGGTCGCCGATGGCGCCAAGCAGGATCGCGTCGGCTTTTTCAAGCTGCCGGAAGGCGCCTTCCGGCAGGGCCTCGCCGGTCCGGAGGAATCGCTCAGCGTTTACATCGAGCGGTTCGAATTCCAGGCCGAGCCCGAGCTCTTCGACCACCTTGATGGCCGCTGGAATCACTTCCCGGCCAATGCCGTCACCCTCAATGACCATGATCTGGGAAGCCACATGATTAAGGTAACGCCATCCCGCTGGCCCGGCAAGGCGGTGCGGCCTGGCCCGGCGGCCTGGTCAGCAAGGAAGGGCGGTGCGGCCTGGTCAGCAGAGCCACGCCAGCTGACCAGCATGCCTGTACCGCCTGGCCCCACCCGCCCTGCCAGATCGGTCAGCCCCGTTCCGTTCCCGGCTCGGCGGCGAGCCGCCCGCCCGGGCCGAACGCGGGATCCGTGCAGGGAGCACGGATCCCGCGGACCGTCCGTAATGCGTGGAGCGTGCCCTGAAGATGGCGGATCGCGGCATCCGCGGCCGCCCCCGGATCGCGTGCGATGACCGCCCGGAGGATCTCCTCGTGCTCGGCGTCGGCGTGCCCGGCGCGGCCCGGCACGGAGATGAGCGCGTGCGTGATGTACAGGGCAGACAATTCCCTGAGGTTCCTCAGGATCGTGGCCATCCGGGGGCTGCTGCCTGCCTGGTCGATGATCGTGTGGAAGCTGGAGTTGTACTGCGCCCACTGGGTGGCGTCGGTCTCGGATTCCATCGCCGCCAGCAGTTCTATCG
>OFGV01000163.1_pt1 | contig 12369 bp, 7 predicted proteins | sample 1521911 | NCBI WGS metagenome assembly OFGV01 (sample SAMEA2553413, study PRJEB24118) | soil metagenome
GCGCGGGCTGAGCGCGCGGGCGCTGCGGGGCAGGGGTCCGGGGGGCGGTCCGGCGTTCGGGCGCGTAGGGAGCAAGCGGGCGGGGGGAGTGCCAGGATCCCGGCTGCGCGCAGGGGCCTGGTGGTCCTGTTCGGGGTGGTGGCAGCGCTGCTGGCCGCGGTGGGCGGGCGGCTGTGGTACCTGCAGGTCATGACGGGGGTGTCCTCCGCCAGCGCGGCGGCACAGGACCAGGCCAGGACGGTGATCGTGCCGTCGGTGCGGGGCAGGATCCTCGACGACGTCGGCACTCCCCTGGTCAGCAACCACACCGCCCTGGTGGTCTCGGTCAACCGTGTGCTCGTCGCCCAGCAGGCCGATGGCGGCATCAGCGTGCTGCACCGGCTGGCGAAGCTGCTGCACATGAACTACCAGACGCTGCAGCAGAAGATCCGGCTGTGCGCCCCCGGGGTGTCCCAGCCCTGCTGGCAGGGCTCTCCCTACCAGCCGATCCCGGTGGATCAGCAGGCATCGGACGCGGTGGCCCTGCAGATCATGGAAAGCCAGCGCGAATTCCCCGGTGTGACCGCACAGGTGCAGCCGGTTATCAACTACGCACAGCCTTACAGCACCGACGCCGCGCAGATGCTGGGATACCTGCAGCCCATCACCCCGCAGGAGGTCGCCCAGCGCCATCTGCCCGAAACCGGCTTTTCCGGTGTGGACCTGGTCGGGCAGGCCGGGCTGGAGTACGAGTACGACCGGCAGTTGCATGGCACGGCCGGCCAGCAGGTGCTCTCGGTCAACGCCGCCGGCGCGGTGACCGCCATCCATCACCAGACCCCGGCCGTTCCCGGCGACACCCTGGTCACCAGCCTCAACGCCCAGCTTCAGCAGGACACCCAGAACGCGCTGGCGCAGGCCATCGCCCGGGCGCAGGCCGAGGGCAACGTGGATGCGACCACCGGCGCGGCGGTGGTGATGACCACCCATGGCCGGGTGCTGGCGATGGCCAGTTACCCGACCTACAACCCCGCCGTCTGGACCGGCGGCCTGTCCACCCGGCAGTTCCGGAACATCTTCGGCACCCGCCGTGGGGAGCCGATCCTGAACCGGGCCACCCAGGGCGAGTACGCGCCAGGCTCCACCTGGAAGGTGACCTCGACCGCCGCCGCCATGGCGCATGGCTTCTCCGCGGCCGGGCCTTACAGCTGCCCGGGCGCGGTGACCGTGGCCGGCCACGTCTTCAACAACTGGACCGCGTCCAACCTCGGGCCGATGTCGCTGCACCAGGCACTGGTCATGTCCTGCGACACGGTCTTCTACCAGATCGCCTACCAGATGTGGCTGCGGGACAACCCGCACGCCGACCTGACCGCCAACCCGCACGCGCCGGTGCAGCAGATGCAGAAGATGGAACTGGCCTTCGGGTTCGGCCGCGACACCGGGATCGACCTGCCGGAGGAGTCGCCCGGCACGGTGCCCACCCGGCAGTGGCTGTACTACTACTGGAAGCAGTACAAGTCGTACTGGTGCCGCCACGGCCGCCAGTACGGCGGTTACATCCAGCAGATCGAGTACGACAACTGCCAGAGCGGGTTCGTCTGGACCCCCGGTCAGGCGGTCAACGCCTCGATCGGCCAGGGCTACGTGACCGTCACCCCGCTTCAGCTGGCCCGGGCCTATGCCGCGATCGCCAACGGGGGCACCCTGTACAGCCCGCGGATCGGTGAAGCCCTGCTGTCCCCGTCCGGGAAGGTAGCCGCCAGGATCAGGCCGCCGGTGGCAGGTCACCTGCCGGTGCCACGATCCATGCTGAGCTACATCAAGGCCGCGCTCGTCGACGTGGTCACCCAGGGGACGGCGGCGGGTGCGTTCTCCGGGTTCCCGCTGGGCAAGCTGCAGATCGCGGCCAAGACCGGTACCGCCGAGGTGGCCGGCGGCCAGGCCACCTCGGTGTTCGCCTCGTTCGCCCCGGCGGGCAACCCCGAGTATGTGGTGGTGGTGATGATCCCCAAGTCCGGTGAAGGGGCGGACGTCTCGGCGCCGTGCGCGCGGCAGATCTGGGACTCGATCTACGGGCTGGAAGGCCACCGTGCCGCCTTCCCCGGCGGCCGTGCCCCCACCCAGCTGCCTGGCATGTCGGCCGACGGCGCCATCATCGCGCCCGCCGGATATGCGCGGAGCAAGTGATGAGCTACCTACGCGCTGGCCAGGCCCGCTATGGCAAGCTCGCCCCGGTCCGCCCAGCGGCCGGCGGCCGCGGCGCCATCAGGCCCGACGGGTCAGCACCCCGGCAGCGCGGCCTGCGTGAACGGGCACTGGCCAAGGATTCCCCGTTGCGCCATGTGGACTGGGTCCTGCTGGCGGCGGTGCTCGCGCTGGCCCTCATGGGCACCCTGCTGGTCTGGTCGGCGACGCAGCCGGGCCTGGCGCAGGCCGGCGCCAACCCCCGGACATACCTGGAGAAGCAGCTCCTCAACGTGGGCATCGGCCTGGTGCTCATGGTGGTGGTGAGTGTGATCGACTACCGCCTGCTGCGGGCGTATGCCCCGCTGGTCTACGGCGCGGCCTGCCTGGGGCTGCTGGCAGTGCTCAGCCCCCTGGGCGCCACCGTCAACGGGGCGCACTCCTGGATCGCGCTGCCCGGCGGGTTCCAGATCGAGCCGTCGGAGTACGCGAAGATCGGCATGATCCTCATGGTCGCGATGATCCTGGGTGAACTGCGCGACCGGGCACCGCGGCCGGGCCTGAACGACGCCCTGCTGGCGCTCGTGTGCGGCGCGGTGCCGGTGGGCCTGGTGGTCCTCCAGCCCGATCTGGGGGTCGTCATCCTGATGCTGCTCATGCTGATAGGCATGATCGCCTTGTCGGGCATCCGGTTGCGCTGGCTGGCCGGGCTCGGGGTGGGCGCGGCGCTGGCCGGGCTGGCGGCATGGAGCATGCACCTGCTCAAGCCCTACCAGGTGCAGCGGCTCACCTCGTTCTTCAACCCTTCGGCCGACCCCAGGGGTACCGGCTACAGCGCCGCCCAGGCCAAGATCGCGATCGGCTCGGGCCGGATGTTCGGGCAGGGGCTGTTTCACGGCCAGCTGGTGGCCGGCAACTTCGTGCCCGAGCAGCACACCGACTTCATCTTCTCGGTGGCCGGTGAGGAACTCGGCTTCGTCGGTGCCATCGCCATCATCGGGCTGCTCGCCATCGTGCTGCTGCGTGCGCTGCGGATCGCCACCCGCGCCGACGATACTTTCGGCCTGCTGGTGGCGTCCGGGATCGCGATCTGGTTCGGGATCCAGTCGTTCATCAACATCGGGATGACCATGGGGATCACGCCGGTCACCGGGCTCCCGCTGCCGTTCGTCTCCTACGGCGGCTCGGCCATGTTCGCCGACATGATCGCCGTCGGCGTCCTGCTCGCCGTGCACCGCCGCCACCGCGTCTTCGACTGACCGACCGCCCTGCCCCGGCGCCGTGCTGGCGGGGCGTCGGTAAGCTGTTGGGATGCCAGTGGAGGGGGTGGATGAGCGGCTGGAGCCGGTGCTGCCGCTGGTGCGCAAGCCGGTCCAGTATGTCGGCGGCGAACTGAACTCGGTGGTCAAGGACTGGGACACGGCGCAGGTCCGGTGGGCGCTGATGTACCCGGACGCCTATGAGATCGGCATCCCCAACCAGGGGGTCCAGATCCTGTACGAGGTGCTCAACGGCTGCGATGGGGTGCTCGCCGAGCGCACCTACAGCGTCTGGCCGGACCTGGAGAACCTCATGCGTGAGCATGGGATCCCCCAGTTCACCGTGGACGCGCATCGCCCAGTGCGGGCCTTCGACGTGCTCGGCGTCAGTTTCGCCACCGAACTGTGCTACACGAACCTGCTGACGGCGCTGGACCTGGCACAGATCCCGCTGCTGGCCGCCGACCGCGGCGAGCAGGACCCGGTCGTGCTCGGGGGCGGGCACGCCGCCTTCAACCCCGAGCCGATCGCCGAGTTTCTGGACGGCGCCGTGCTCGGCGACGGCGAGCAGGTGGCGCTCACCATCAGCGGGCTGATCCGGGACTGGAAGCAGGCCGGGCGCCCCGGCGGCCGGGACGGGCTGCTGGCGTCGCTGGCCTCGGCGGGCGGGGTGTACGTGCCGCGTTTCTACGACGTGGATTACCTGCCGGACGGGCGTATCAAGCGGGTAGCACCGAACCGTGCCGAGGCGCCGTTCACCGTCGCCAAGCACACCGTGATGGACCTGGAGGAGTGGCAGTACCCGCGCAAGCCGCTGGTCCCGGTGGCGGAGTCGGTGCACGAGAGGTTCAGCGTGGAGATCTTCCGCGGCTGCACCCGGGGCTGCCGGTTCTGCCAGGCGGGAATGATCACCCGGCCGGTCCGCGAGCGGAGCATCACCGCGATCGGGGACATGGTAGAGCGCGGGCTTGCCGCCAGCGGGTTCGACGAGGTGGGCCTGCTGTCACTGTCCAGCGCCGACCACAGCGAAATCAACCAGATCGCGACCGGCCTGGCCGGCCGCTACGAGGGCACCAGCACCGGGCTCTCCCTGCCCTCGACCCGGGTGGACGCCTTCAACGTCACTCTCGCCGACGAACTGAGCAGGAACGGCCGCCGGTCCGGGCTGACCTTCGCACCCGAAGGTGGATCCGAGCGGATGCGCAAGGTGATCAACAAGATGGTCACCGAGGATGACCTCATCCGCACCGTCACCACCGCCTACAGCAGCGGATGGCGGCAGGTGAAGCTCTACTTCATGTGCGGCCTGCCCACCGAGACCGACGAGGACGTGCTCGCGATCGCCGGGCTTGCCCGCCGGGTGATCGGGGCGGGGCGGGAGGCGACCGGCCGGCGCGACATCCGCTGCACGGTGTCCATCGGTGGTTTTGTGCCCAAGCCGCACACCCCCTTCCAGTGGGCTGCCCAGTGCGACCACGAGACGGTGGATGCCCGGCTGCGCAGGCTCGGCGGCGCGCTGCGGGCCGATCCTGGCTACGGCAAAGCGGTGGGCTTCCGCTACCACGACGGGAAGCCGTCGATCATCGAGGGGCTGCTCTCGCGCGGCGATCGCAGGGTCGCCCGGGTGATCAGGGCAGCCTGGCAGGACGGTGCCCGGTTCGACGGCTGGAGCGAGTACTTCTCCTTCGAACGCTGGCAGCGCGCTGCGGCGGAGGCGCTCTCCGGCGAGCCGGTGGACCTGGACTGGTACACCACCCGGAAGCGCGAGTACGACGAGGTGCTGCCCTGGGACCACCTCGACGCGGGGCTTGACCGCGACTGGCTCTGGCAGGACTGGCAGGACGCCGTGGACCCGGCGGGTGCGGCGGAGGTGGAGGACTGCCGGTGGACGCCCTGCTATGACTGCGGGGTCTGCTCCACCATGGGCACCGAGATCCAGACCGGCCCGACCGGGGCGGTACTTCTCCCGCTGACCGTCGTCGGCGCCGGGGCCGGCGCCCTGGCCGGCACCGGCGCGGGGACCGGGCCTGGAACCGGGGCCGGCCCCGCGGCGGGGACTCCAGCCGGGGTCAGCGCGGGTGCCCGGGCAGGGGAGAGCGCCTGATGAGCGGCACCAGCCAGCCGGACCCGCGGAGTGTGCTTCCAGTAACTGTCCGCCTGATTGTCCGGTACGCTAAGAGAGGCAGGATGCGTTTCGCCAGTCACAGGGACATCGCGCGTGCTGTTGAACGGGGAGTTCGCAGGGCAGGCCTGCCCATCGCTTATTCCGCTGGGTTCACGCCGCACCCGAAGATCTCTTACGCTGGCGCAGCCCCTACCGGGACAGCGAGTGAGGCCGAGTACCTGGAACTGAGCCTCACCCGTGCATGTGCCGCTTCGGAGGTACGGGACCGACTCGATGCGGCCCTGCCAGACGGGATAGACGTGATCGATGTGACCGAGGGCCTGGCTTCCATCGGCGACCTCCCACTGGAGGCGTCGACGTGGCAGGTGGTCCTCCCCGGGGTCGGGCCGCAGGACGTGGCCGGCGCCATCGACGCGTTTCTGGCCCGGGACAGCATCGAGGTCGAGCGTCTCACCGCCAAGGGAAACAGGCGGGGGGACGCACGTGCAGCGGTGGTCACTATGCAGACTGGACGGGGTGCCGCAGATCCGCAGGCCGCCGGGAATGCCATACTTCGAATGGTTGTTCGGCATGTAGCACCTGCCGTTCGGCCTGACGACATCCTGGCCGCACTCCGCCAGGTGGCCACTCTCGCGCCGTCCTCCCCACCTTTGGTGACGCGGCTGGCGCAAGGGCCGCTCCCCGCGGATGCAGCCGGTGCCACCGCCGCCGCCACCGGGCCTTCTGTGCCTGGTGGCGTGGGGCGTCCGGCCGGGGCGGCAACGCAGCTGCATGGCCGGGACACGGCACACGAACAAGAAGAGACAACGCGCCTCGGAGCGGAGTCGGCCCCGCGGGCCGACGCCCTCCCTGCGGGCGCGTACAACCAGCTCCTGCGCGGAGCGGAGGAACCCGTGAGTTCTTCCGCGCCCGGGAGCCTGACGGGAGATTACCCGGATGCTCGAAACCGAGCTGAACGATGCAGAGTCCAGCAATGAAGGGCGGAACGGCGCCCGCTCGCCTGAGGTAGGCCCGGCGGCTCAGTCGGCCGCCGCTTCCGCACCCGCCGATGGCTCACCGCCTCCGGCCGGTGATGACCAGCCCCCGGCCAGGCAGCGCCGCCGGGCAACCCGCGCGCGGTCAGCCGCGGCGGGCGCGGGCGGGCCGGAACCGGCCAGCGGAGAGCCAGCCGCGGCAGGCCGGGACGCCGGTGTGGCCGGCCAGCAGCCGGCCAGCTCGCCGGGGGCGGACGCCATCGCACCGGCTGCCGGGCGGCCCACCATACCGGCGGCCACGTTCCAGCCACCCCAGGTGATCTTCCAGCCACCTGCTGCGGCCGAGGCCGGGGAAGGCGCGGCCCGCCAGCGCAAACCAGCCGGGGCGGCGGTTCCCGGCGAGGCCGAAGGTGCGGGCCGCCCGCAAGGCGACCACGACGAGGGCGAGGGGGACGGCCAGGCGCGACGCCGGCGGCGCCGGGGGGGCCGTTCACGTGGCCAGGGCGGTGACGCCGAGGCAGGCACGGAAACCACAGAGCGTGCCCACGCCGGTGGTGAGAACGGGCAGGTGACATCCGCGGCCAAGGGTGCGGCACAGACGGCCGGGGACACCGCGGGCGGCGCGGAAGGCGAGGAGACCGAGGGCGAAGAAGGCAACGGCAGCCGGCGCCGGCGCCGCCGGCGCCGGCGCAGCACGTCCCCGGACGCCGACCAGGCAGGACCGGACGAGCCGCCGAACACGGTCGTGCATGTGCGGCCCGCCAGGACCGCCGAGGAGCCGTCCAGCGAGGTCCAGTCCGTCCGGGGATCCACCCGGCTGGAAGCGAAGCGGCAGCGCCGCAGGGAGGGCCGTGAGTCCGGCAGGCGGCGCCCCCCGGTCATCACCGAGTCGGAGTTCCTGGCCCGGCGCGAGGCCGTGGACCGCGTCATGGTGGTGCGCCAGCGGGGTGAGCGCACCCAGATCGGGGTGCTCGAGGATGGGGTGCTCGTCGAGCACTACGTGGACAAGGCCACCCACCAGTCCTTCGTCGGCAACGTGTACCTCGGCAAAGTCCAGAACGTGCTGCCCTCGATGGAGGCTGCCTTCGTCGACATTGGCAAGGGACGCAACGCCGTTCTGTATGCGGGTGAAGTGAATTTCGATGCCAGTGGCCTGGAAGGCGAGTCCAAGCGCATCGAGTCCGCGCTCAAGTCCGGCCAGTCGGTGCTGGTGCAGGTCACCAAGGATCCGGTCGGCCACAAGGGGGCCCGGCTGACCAGCCAGGTGAGCCTTCCCGGCCGTTATCTGGTCTATGTGCCCGGCGGTTCCATGATGGGGATCAGCCGCAAGCTGCCCGACAAGGAGCGGACCCGGCTCAAGCAGATCCTCAAGCAGGTGATGCCCGAGGGCGCCGGGGTCATCGTGCGGACCGCCGCTGAGGGTGCCTCCGAGGAGGAGCTCTCCCTCGACGTCGCGCGCCTGTCGGCCCAGTGGGAGGCCATCGACCGCAAGGCGAAGACGGCGAACCCGCCGGAACTGCTCTACAGCGAGCCCGACCTCACCATCCGGGTGGTCAGGGACATCTTCAACGAGGACTTCAGCAAGCTCGTGGTCTCCGGCGACCGGGGCTGGGATCTGGTCGACGAGTACGTCCGCTATGTCGCCCCGCATCTGGCGGACCGGCTTGACCACTGGCAGGCGGAGCAGGACGCGTTCGGCCACTACCGCATTGACGAGCAGCTCGCCAAGGCGCTCGACCGCAAGGTGTGGCTGCCCAGCGGTGGCTCGCTGGTCATCGACACCACCGAGGCCATGACCGTCGTCGACGTCAACACTGGCAAGTTCACCGGCCAGGGCGGCAACCTGGAGGAGACGGTCACCCGCAACAACCTGGAGGCGGCCGAGGAGATCGTCCGGCAGCTGCGGTTGCGCGATGTCGGCGGGATCATCGTGATCGACTTCATCGACATGGTGCTGGAGAGCAACCGCGAACTCGTGCTGAGGCGGCTGCTGGAGTGCCTGGCCAGGGACCGGACCAAGCATCAGGTGGCCGAGGTGACCTCGCTCGGGCTCGTCCAGATGACCCGCAAGCGGGTCGGATCGGGCCTGCTGGAGGCGTTCTCGGAGCCGTGTGACTGCTGCAACGGGCGCGGCGTCCTGATCTCGCTTGACCTGAACGAGCGACCCAGCGGCGGTCACCGTGGCCGCGGCGATGGCCGTGGGCCCAAGGATGGGCGCCAGCCAAAGGAACCCAAGGCACCCGACCACCGCAAGACGCCCGAGCCGGCCGTCGCCGGCCAGGTCCTTGCGGGCCAGCCCGACGGGGCAGGCGCAGCTGCCGGCGGGACGGCTGGAACCCGGCCGGCTCATGCTGGGACGGCTGACGGCGGGACCGCTGACGGCGGTGGCCAGGTCCCTGCGGCAGCCGGTGGGGCGGATGACGTGCGGATGCCCGGCGGCCGCCGTCGCCGCAGGGCGGTGACCCGCGAGCAGGGGCCACCAGAGACCCTCTTCGAAAGCGAAGGCCCGGCGCCCGCAAACCAGGGGTCTGCCGTCCCCGTGCCCACGGCTGGTGCACCGGATGGCCCGGAGGCAGACGCCCACCTGCCCGGTGCCGCAGTGCCCGGTGCCGCAGTGCCCGGTGCCGCAGTGCCCGGTGCCGCAGTGCCCGGTGCCGCAGTGCCCGGTGCCGCAGTGCCCGGTGCCGCAGTGCCCGGTGCCGCAGTGCCCGGTGCCGCAGTGCCCGATGCTGTTGGACCTGATGCTGTTGGACCCGATGCTGCGGAGGCCGGTGAGCTGAGCGCCGGTGAGCAGGCCGGTGCCGAGGTTCATGTGCCGGGCAGCGGGGTGCCCGGTGAGCCGAGCGCCGGTGGGCCAGTACCCAGCACAGATGTGCCCGATGCCGCTGCGGCGCAGGACCAGGGGTCTGCGGGGCCGGTGGCCGGCGACGAGGCTCACGAGCCCGATGGGCTGGTGGCCGGCGAGCAAGGAATCGGTGAGCCGGTACCCGGCGGCGAAATCCAGGTGCCCGATCAGCCGCCATCCGAAGCGGCAGCGGGCTGAGGCCGCTGAAGTGTCTGATAACCTTGCGCAAGGATGGATCCGGGGCCGGGGGACCCCGAGGCTAGCCGTGTGCAAAGTAGGCGAGCCCCTCACCGAGCTTGCGGTCCGCTCACGTGGATCACGGTGACGGGCCCGCGCAAGGTAGAAGCCCACGCAAGGCAGAGAGAGAGTTCTCGGTGTACGCGATCGTGCGGTGCGGTGGCAGGCAAGAGAAGGCGGCGGTAGATGATGTTCTCACCGTCGACACGCTCGCCGGCGAGGTCGGCTCCAGCGTGACGCTGCCCGCCGTGCTCGTCGTTGACGACGGCAAGGTCATCAGCGACCCGGCCGAAGTGGGTGGCTACCAGGTCACTGCGGAGATCAGGGGAGCGGTCGCCGGCCCCAAGATCAACATGATTCATTCCCGGAACAAGACCGGGTACCGCCGCAGGCTCGGCCACCGCCAGCGGTACACCCAGGTGAAGATCACTGGTATCTCGACCGGCAAGAGCGCGGGGAAGGCCGGCGCAGCGAAGGCTGGCACAGCCACGGCGAAGGCCAAGGCCGCCCCGAAGTCCGCCGCTGAGAAGAAGGGCTGACGATGGCACACAAGAAAGGCGCGTCGTCCAGCCGGAACGGGCGCGATTCCAAGGCACAGCGGCTTGGCGTGAAGCGGTTCGGCGGCCAGCGGGTCAACGCGGGCGAGATCCTGGTACGTCAGCGCGGTACACACTTCCACCCCGGGCCTGGAGTGGGCCGGGGCGGGGATGACCCCCTGTTCGCGCTGATCAGCGGGTTTGTTACGTTCGGCAGCGTGCGTGGCCGGCGGGCCGTGAGCATCGCCGCCGAGCCGGCGCAGGCATCGGCTGCCCCGGCGGCGAAGTAGGTCCCGCCAGCCTCTTATCAAGGCCATGCGTCAGGGGCGGACCGAGCGCCGGTCCGCCCCTGACGCATGTGAGCCACGGGAAGGATCTGGCCGCCGGAGGGGAGCACTGCCGCCGGGAGGGCAGGTACAGGCCAGAAGGGATGAGAGCAGTGGCCGAATTCGCCGATCAGGTCGCCCTGCGGGTAAAGGCAGGCGACGGCGGGCATGGCTGCGCCTCGATCCACCGGGAGAAGTTCAAGCCGCTGGGCGGCCCGGACGGCGGCAACGGCGGCCGTGGCGGCGATGTGATCCTGGAAGTGGACCAGGGCACCGCCACATTGCTCGACTTCCACCGGCGCCCGGTACGCCGGGCCGGCAACGGCAAGCAGGGGTCCGGCTCCCACCGTAACGGTGCTGACGGCGCCGATCTGGTCGTCCACGTCCCCGACGGAACAGTGGTGAAATCCAGCGACGGTGAGGTAGTCGCCGACCTGGTCGGGGTAGGCACCAGGTTCGTCGCCGCCCAGGGCGGGCGGGGTGGACTCGGCAACGCGGCGCTGGCTTCGCCGCGGCGCAAGGCGCCAGGTTTCGCGCTCCGCGGTGAACCAGGTGCCGAGCGCTCGCTGATGCTGGAACTGAAGACGGTGGCCGACGCCGGCCTGGTCGGTTTCCCCAACGCAGGCAAATCGTCGCTGATCGCTGCCATGTCCGCGGCCCGGCCCAAGATCGGGGCTTACCCGTTCACCACCCTCACCCCCCATCTGGGCGTGGTCGAGGCCGGGCAGACGCAGTTCGTGGTGGCGGATGTGCCCGGACTCATCCCGGGAGCGAGCCAGGGCAAGGGCCTGGGGCTGGACTTCTTGCGGCACGTGGAGCGGTGCGCGGTGCTGGTGCATGTGCTGGACTGCGCAGCCGGGCCAAGCGGTGAACCGGGTCGCGATCCAGTCGCCGACCTTGAGGTGATTGAGTCCGAACTGGATGCCTATGAGGCTGCCACCGGCGCCTCCCTCAGCGACCGGCCACGCGTCATCGCCCTCAACAAGATCGACGTGCCGGCGGCGCGTGAGGTGGCCGAGCAGGCGGCCGCCGTATTCGGGCGGCGGGGCGTGCCGGCTTACCAGGTTTCCGCGGCGGCTCACGAGGGACTGCGTGAACTGGCCTACGCGGTCGGCAACGTGGTGGCGGCGGCTCGGGCGGCGGCACCGCCGCCCGAGCCCACCCGGCAGGTGATCCGGCCTGCTCCGGCGGGCGGCCCGGAGTTCGAGGTTGTCCGGGAGGGCGAGAACACCTTCATCGTGCGCGGCGAGAAGCCACGCCGCTGGATCCAGCAAACCGACTTCACCAACGAGGAAGCCGTCGGCTACCTGGCCGACCGCCTGGCCCGGATCGGGATTGAGGAAGCCCTCGCCGAGGCGGGTGCCACGGCGGACGCCGAGGTCGTGATCGGTGAAGGGCCCGATGCTGTGGTGTTCGACTGGGATCCCGATGTCCCCGCAGGCTCGCAGCACGGTTTCGGGCCTCGTGGTACCGACCGAAGGCTCGCCCGGTGACCACCAGGCTGCTCCCCGCGCTAACCCCCTCGCTCCTAAGCCGCACCACCCCCTCCAGCCCCTCCAGGTCAGTCGGCTCGCTCCCAGCCGTGGCCGGTTTGGGCTGCTATCACGATCACGGACCAGCCGGCTCGCTGCGGGCGGCACGGACATGGTCATTCTGGGCTGCTATCACGACCCCAATCGACCACGTTCCCGGAGCTGAGTGGCGATGCGTCGTGAGCCGTGGTCATCTGGGGCTGCTATCACGAACCCAATCGACGACGCCGGGTCGTGCGGGGGCAGGGAAGCCGGGGCGGCGGGGGGCAGGCAAGGAGGGTCGGGGGGGGGGGGGGGGGCGGGGGCGGGCGGGGGGAGGGGCGGGGTGGATGGCGGCAATGCTAGGGACGCGGCCGGGGATGGGATTGG
>OFGV01000164.1_pt1 | contig 12347 bp, 9 predicted proteins | sample 1521911 | NCBI WGS metagenome assembly OFGV01 (sample SAMEA2553413, study PRJEB24118) | soil metagenome
TCATCGCACCGGCGCTCATCGCCATCAACGTCATGAACAGCGCCTTCTTCGAAAACACCTACGCCTCCTTCGTGCGCATGCACTACCAGAAGACCTTCGATGCGATGCTCGCCACCCCCCTCTCCCTGTCCGAGGTCGTCTGCGGCGAGATTCTCTGGGGTGCGACCAAGGCGCTGATCGGCACGGCGCTGATGATGGGAGTGATCAGCGCCTTCGGTCTGATCCGTTACCCGAGCGGGCTGCTGCTGTTGCCGCTGGCCGTCCTCGGCGGGGCGATGTTCGGCGCCCTCGGCATCTGCTTCACCTCCGTCGTCCCCAACATCGAAGCCTTCAACCTGCCGGTCTTTCTCTTTATCACCCCGATGTTCCTGTTCGGAGGCACCTTCTTCCCGGTCGCCAGTCTTCCCCGCTGGGCGCAGCAGGTCGCCGGGCTCCTCCCCCTCACGCATCTGGTCGAGGCGGCGCGCGCCAACGGCATCGACAAGCCGGTGGTCGCCTCGCTGGTCGGCGACGTGCAGGTGGAGGAAGCGTCGGAATATCTCTACGAGCGCGGCATCGTCGCCTATCCCTACACCACCGAGCTGCCGGTGGCGGTGCTCGGCTGCGCGGTGGTGGCGTTCGGCGTCTGGTGGCTGGTGTCCCGGCTGCGGACTGCGTACTTCGCCATCGCCACCTGGGTGGTCGCCTCGGTCTGCTACCTGCTGATCGTCAGGTTCCCGTCGCTTGGCGGCGGGACCGCCATGTCGCTTCCCGGCCCCGCCCGCCTGGACGGCACCCAGGTCCTGCGGCAGGCCGTCGCCGAGCGCAGCATGGACGGCGCCCGCGATGTCGCCCGGGTGCTCGACGCCCGGATCCGCCGCCGGCTCGGCGGCGTCCAGCCGCAGCCACCCGGCCCCTGGTCGTGCCGTGTCCCGCAGATCGGCGACCCTGACGTGGCCCGCTACCTGAGCGAGCTCGCCGAGGCTATGGACGAACGGGCCCGGCGGCTGGGGGAACATGTCGCGCGGACGCGTCCGTTGTGGGCAATTCAGGGCCTTGGTCCGCTCCCACAGGACGCGGCGGCACGGGCGGACTGGGAACACCGCGCGGGCGTGGTGGCCGCCTACCGGGAACGGTATGGGCACGCCCACCCGGCCGGCCCGATCGGCCCCGCGCCCGGCCGGGCCAGCCCCGAAGCCCGCGCCGCCTGGCATGGCGCGCTGGCCGCGCTCAGCCGGGTCGACGGCATCGACCCACGCGGCGCGACCGACGGCGAGTTGTGGCTGCGGCGCGGCACCTACGAACGCGAGACCGCATGGGCACCGCCGCACGTCGCCGAGCAGTTGCGGCTGATGCGGGTCGCGCAGCGCGACGCCCACGTCAAGGCGGTCCGCGCCGAGCACGAGGCGCGCGCCGCCGGGGACGAGGAGAGGGCGGGGCGGCACCGGCGGCTGGCGCGGGTGTGGCGGGCGCTGGAGGCCAAGGCCGCGCGGGAGGCGGACATGTTCGCCGCGGTGCAGGAGACACGGCGGCAGTGGGAAGCGGTCACCGAGTCCACCCGGCGGATCGCGGTCGCCGCCGACGTGGAGCTACGGCGCCGGCACCCCGGCAGGGAGATCCCGCCGTTGCGGCCACACCTCACCGAAGCAGCGGGCATCGCCTGGCCGGAGGCCCCCGCACCGGGTGCAGATATGAAGGTATGGGTGCAGCTCACGCTCGACGGCCCGGCGCACCTGCTCCCCGGCCCCACACCCCACCAGCAGCAGAACGAGCTTGCGCCCAGCAGGCAGCGCGAAGCCGCCGGCCAGCTCATGCTCGGCCTGACCCCCGAGGCTGCGCACGAGGACATTCCTGAGCAGGTGCTGCGGATCCGGGACAACGCCAAGATTGCCCAGGCCAAGCCAGACGAACTGGCCAAACCCCCTGCCCGGGACCGAGGAAGACGACCTGTCACCGGGGCTGGCCTGGCCAGCCCAAGCCAAGCGGGAACGAGCAGCGGTCCTGCAGCCACCTAAGCCCGAGGTGGTCCCCTCCGCCCGGGTCGTGGAGGAGTATGAGGCAGCCCAGGCTGGTGCCGGGCCCGGCGAACCGGAACGAGGCTAACCAGTGACGGAGGAGCGGCTTACGGTAGGCATCGTGACCGGACACGTGTCATCGGACTCAGGGTCTGCTGCCCTCCGGCTTGGCGGGCCATTGCCCGCCGCCATCGTCAGGCCCCATCACCAGGTCGAAGCCGTACTCGCCCCAGAGCAAGCTCGAAATGGGGACCGGTGGCCCGGTGGCGCAGGCATGGCGGTGGGCGCTGGCTGGTGCATGCTGGTTGCCGGTTTGCCGCGCATACACCAGGGCGCGCTCCGCAGTCTGCGTCTGCTCTGGCGTAGTCACCGTGCCAATCACGCGGCTGCCCGGCCAGGACCCACGCCTCGGCCAAGCCCTCAAGATCACCTTGGGCCTCGAGGATGGCTGTTGTCACTTATGTCCTCCTCAGGAATGCCGCGGACACGGGCTGCCTGAGGGTGGCAGTCAGCGACCGGGCAGCGGGAGAGGCGAACTCGCGTTGAACGGCCCGACCGTCATCACCGGGCCATAAGACCCCAGCCGCAGGCGGCACGCCAAGGTTTGCCGGGCGGAGGGACCTGGCCAAGGTGAAGCGGGGGATGCGGAAGGCTGCGGGGCTGGCACGGAGCGGGTGATCGCCTGCGCGGTGCCGTTGCGGCACGGGCGGTGGGGGCCCCGCTTGGGGGCGGGTCCCTGGTGCCGCAGCCGCAAATCCGATTCACCGCTCCAGCGTGGGGGTCGTTGTTCTGCGAGGCTGGCGAGCAAGGTGCGGGTCTGTTCGGCTAGTGGCAGCATCCGCCGGTCCTCATAGAATTGCAGCGCTCCGCGGAGGCTGGCTTCGGCGTCGCCGAGCAGCCCGGCCAGCCGCGACACCTCCGCTTGCGCGACCAGCATCTCGGCCAGTTCCGGTGCGCCGCCTGTTGCGGGGATCTGCGCCACCGCCTCCTCCGCCAGCCGGGCGGCTGCGCCGAACTGGCCACGCCGCGCGAGCAGTTTCGCCCTGGTTGCCCGCCAGCGGGCCTGGGCGTAGATATCGCCAGGGCCGGCGAGCGCCTCGGCTTCCTCGGTCAGCCGCAGCGCCTGCCCCAGCCGCCGCTGCGCGTAGGCGGCCTCGGCGAGCAGGGTTACGGCATCTGCGCGCCATCCCCGTTCGCCCATTGCGCGCAGCACGTCGTACGCCTGCCGCAGGTTCCGCTCGGCCGCGGCGGGATCCCCGGCAATCATCTCGATCCGGCTGGGCTGGAAGGCGCATATGGCCCAGTCGAGTCTTGCCCCCGCCCGGCTGTATATGGCTTGACTGCGCGTGCATGCCGCACGTGCGTCGGGGAAGCGGCCGGCGTAGCCGTAGAGCCGTGAGAGCGGGTGGAGTATCGCCGCCTCGGCCCATGGGTCGCCGGAGGCCGCCTCGAGCAGCCGCTCGGCGCGGCCGACCGCCACGTCGACCGGTATCGGCAGGTCCTGGAGGTTAGCTACCAGCCAGCTCCTGGACTCCAGTTCCGCGCGGTGGTTGGCGCTTAGCCGGGCATATGTGCCGGCGCGCTCGAGGGCCTCCTCGGCACCCAACGGGTCACCAGCACGCCAGAAACGCAACTTGCCGACCAAAAGCCACGCCTCGGCCAAACCCTCCGAGTCGCCTTCGGATTGCAGCAGCGCGGCGGCCGCTTCGCATTCTTCGAGCGCTTCGGCATACCTTCCGTCTTGCTCCGCGTGGATCTCCGCGAGCAGCACGCGGATCCGTGCCTGCACCGCAAGCATGCCCGCCGCCGCGGCAACATGAGAGCCTTCCAACAGCACCGCTTCGGCTTGTTCCAGGTCACCAGTCTCATATAGGACGGTCCCAAGCAGCCGGAGCAGCCCCGCCCGCTGCTCCCGCGCGTCCTGTGGCCATAGTGCCAGCGCTGCCCGGTAGAGCCGGGCGGCGCTGGGGTAGGCGTTGAGGGCCAGGGCGTGATCGCCAGCGCGTTGCAGCGCGGGCCTGGCCCGGGCCGCCAGGCCGGTGGTGTCCTGGTGGGCGGCGCGGGCCAGCTCCAGCGCGGCCAGGTAATGGTGGGCGAGCATCTCAGCGTGATCATCGGGCCGTCCCAGCGACTCAATCCAGCCCGCCGCCTTGAGGTGTTTGCCGGCCCGGGTAGCGCGGGGGATCTGCCCGTAGGCGGCGTCGCGCAGCAGCACATGCAAGAAGGCGTACTGGGTTTCACCAGCCAGCGAGGAGTGGCGCTCGCGGCGGATGAACTGCTTGCGCTCCAGCCCATGCGGAGACTCCTCCAGCCCAGGGGGGTGGCGCCGAGCGCGGCCGCTGCGCCGGGCCAAAAAAGCTTCCCGATCACGGCGGCGTCCTGCAGCAGCCGCTTCTCGGCGGGTGGCAGTGCGTCCAGCCGGGCGCTGATGATGCCTTGCACCGACTCGGGCACCGGGAGCTGCCGACTGGCCCGGTGTTCGGTGAGCATCTGGGCGTACTGTTCGGCATACAGCGGGTTGCCGCCGGCGTGGGCCAGCAGCGCCGCCTCCTGTCCCGGCTGCAGCGCCGAGGGGCCGAGCAGCGATTCGACCAGCCGGGCGGTGTCGGCGTCCGACAGTGGGGCCAGCGACAAGGTGAGCGCGTTGGGCTTGCCGCCGCCCCAGCCCGGCCGCCGGGCCAGCAGCTCGGCGAGTGGCATTTTTGAGTGGCACACGCTATAGAGAAGCTCTCGCTACCAGGCACTTCGCGCACATTGCATAGAGCGTCTCCTCTTCGAGGATAAGGTCCGGGCGGCCGGAACCCGCTTGTTGAGCTCGTGAGACTGCTGTAACTGTCGGCGCGTGAGTGCTCCCAGTGGGCTCTCCGCGCCAGGAACGCCGCCGCCAATACCTGTGTTCCCGACCCTGCCGTGTCATTTGCTAACGAGGAAGTCCGGTCCTGTTGAGCCGCCACGCGGACGGCAGACAAACCGAGCAGAGCGACGCCTCGCCGTGTTACGTGCCGGAAGAGTGTCGGTGTGCCGTCCTACGATGTCGGTCGTGCCGAGTGTGGACGAGATCGCGTGGCTCCGGGACAACAGCCCGGCGTGGCGGCTGCTCCGCGCGGACAACGCACCGCTGGTGCTGAGTTTCCTGCACCGGGTGTTCGTCGCGGGCAACGTCCGGTCCATCTCCGCGGCCGAGCTGGTCAGCCGCCTGGACGACGAGTTGTACGCGCTGAACCAGTCCGACAGCGAACGGGCCACCCCCAGGTTCCCTAAGCCGGCCAAGGCCTACCTCGACGACTGGGCGGCGCCCGCGGCTGGCTGGCTGCGCAAGTACTATCCCGAGGGCACCGACGAGCCGCACTACGATGCCACGCCCGCGGTCGAGAAGGCGCTGCAGTGGCTGGACAGCCTGCGTGAGCGCGAGTTTGTGGGCACCGAGTCGCGGCTGAAGGTGATCGTCGAGCTGCTCCGGCAGATCGTGTTCGGCACCGAGCCCGATCCCGGGGAACGGCTGGCCGAGCTGCGCCGTCAGCGGGAGGCCATCGACGGGCAGATAGCCCGGATCGAGGGGGGCGAGCTGCCGATGCTCGACGAGACCGCGGTGCGCGACCGCTACCAGCAGTTCGCGGGCACCGCACGGGAGCTGCTGGCCGACTTCCGCGAGGTGGACGAGAACTTCCGCAAGCTCGACCGCCAGCTCCGGGAGAAGATCGCCGGCTGGCACGGCGGCAAGGGTGAGCTGCTGGACGACGTGCTCGGCAGCCGGGAATCGATCGCCGGCTCGGATCAGGGCCGGTCCTTCCAGGCCTTCTATAGTTTCCTGCTGTCGCAGGCGCGCCAGGAGGAGCTGTCCAGCCTGCTGGACCGGGTGCACGCGCTGGCCGGGATCGCCGAGCGCGACGGCAGGCTGCGGCACATTCACTACGACTGGCTGGACGCCGCGCAGCGCACCCAGGCCACGGTCCGCCAGCTCTCCGAGCAGCTCCGGCGGTTCCTCGACGACCAGGTGTGGTTTGAGAACCGCCGGGTGATCGACATTCTGCGCAGCATCGAGGGCCGGGCGCTGGAGCTGCGCGAAACTGGGTCCGTCCCGGTCGCTATGGAGCTTGACGCGCCCTCGCCGGCCATCCGGCTGCCGCTGGAGCGCCCGCTGTACGCGCCGGTGCAGAAGGCCCGCCTGTCCAGCGACACGGTCCGCGACGCTGACGAGGAGACTGACCCGGCGGCCCTGTTCGAGCAGGTGTACGTGGACCCGGAGCCGCTGCGCGGCGGTGTCCGCCAGGCGCTGCGCAGCCAGCCGCGCGTCGGCCTGGCCGAGCTGGTCGCGCGGTACCCGCTCCGGCAGGGCGTCGCGGAGCTGGTCACCTACCTCTCGCTGCGGGACGAGGCGTTCGCGATCGTCTACGACGAACAGCACCGTGACCAGATCACCTGGTCCGCCGTTGACGGCCGGGAGCGCACCGCGACGCTGCCGCGGGTTACCTACGCCAGGAGGGGCGGATGACCGCCGAACCGGATCTGCCGCTCGCCGTCACCCAGCTCATGAAGGGCGTTGTCTACCGAGACACGCACGACCACGCGTGGCGCAGCCTGCTCGAATTGCAGCCGCAGGCCCGGGACTACGTGGATGTGCTGGGCCTGCAGGTGGTCATCGACGAGGCCGAAGGCTATGCGTTCCTCCGCCAGCGCCCGGGGGACCCGGACGATTCCGCCCCGCTGCCCCGGCTGATCCCGCGCCGGGCGCTGTCCTTCCACGTCAGTCTGCTGCTCGCGCTGCTGCGCAAGAAGCTGGCCGAATTCGACGCCCAGGGCGCCGATACCCGGCTGATGCTGACCCGGGATCAGATAGCCGAGATGGTCCGGGTGTTCCTTCCCGCGACCAGCAATGAGGCTAGGCTCACCGACCAGATCGACGCGCACATCAACAAGGCCGCCGAACTCGGCTTCCTGCGGCCCGCGAAGAACTCCGAGCAGACCTACGAGGTGCGGCGCATCCTCAAGGCATTCGTCGATGGCCAGTGGCTGGCCGACTTCGACACCAGACTGGCCGAGTACGCCGCGCTGCTGGCGGGGGAGGAGCAGGAGTGACCGGCTTCCGGCTGGCTCGCCTGGAGCTGTACAACTGGGGCACGTTCGGCGGCCGGGTCTGGACGCTCGGCCTGGACGGGCAGAACGCGTTGCTCACCGGGGACATTGGCTCCGGGAAGTCGACCATCGTGGACGCGGTGACCACGCTGCTGCTGCCAGCCCAGCGCATCTCCTACAACAAGGCGGCCGGGGCCGACACCCGGGAGCGGAGCCTGCGGTCCTACGTGCTCGGATACTACAAGACTGAGCGCAACGAGGTCACCGGGGCTACCAGGCCGGTGGCGCTGCGGGGCAGTTCGGATTACAGCGTGCTCCTCGGCGTGTTCACCAACCCCGGCTATGACGCGACCGTGAGCCTGGCCCAGGTGTTCTGGTTGCGTGGGGATGTGGCGGGCCAGCCGGACCGGTTCTACGTGACCGCCGACCGGGCGCTGTCGGTGACTGGGGACTTCGCGGACTTCGGTGCCGACATGTCGGCTCTGCGCCGGCGGCTGCGGGCCGCCAGCGGGGTCCGGGTGCACGAAGGGTTCCCCGACTACGGCAAGGATTTCCGCCGCCGCCTGGGAATCGAGTCGGAGCAGGCCATGGAGCTGTTCCACCAGACGGTCTCGATGAAATCGGTGGGCAACCTCACCGACTTCGTCCGCGATCACATGCTGGAGCCGTTCGACGCGGCCGGCGCCGTGGCCAGCATCGTCGCCCACTTCGAGGACCTGACCAAGGCCCACGAGGCGGTGCAGCGCGCCGAGGCGCAACTGACCGCGCTGACCCCGCTGCTCAAGGACTGCGACTCGGCCGACGCGGTGCGGGCGGAGATCGTCGCGTTCGACGCCCAGCGGGCCGCGCTGCGGTACTACTTCGCCGATCTCAAGGGCGGGCTGACGAGCGCGGAGCTGACCGGGATCGCGACGGAACGGGCCAAGCTGGACGCTCAGCGCCAAGAGCTCGAAACCGCGCTCGCCCAGCTGCGCGACCGCGAGACGAACCTGCGGGTCGAGTTGGCCGGCCACGGCGGGAAGCGGCTCGCCGAGATCGAGCGTCAGCTCGCCGAGTGTGACCAGGCGTGCCAGGCCCGGATGGGCAAGGCGGAACAGTTCGCCGCGCTGCTGGCCGACGCGGACCTGAGCCCGGTGGAAACCGGCGAGCAGTTCGCCGTGCGGCGCCGCGAGATCACAGCGGCCCGGGACGCCGCCAAGCAGGATCTCGCTGATCAGCAGAACGCGCTGATGGAGACCGGGGTGCGGGCGAAAGCCCTGCAGGACGAGGCCGCCGATGTCAACGCCGAGCTGCGCAGCCTGCGGTCCCGCAAGAACAACATCCCCTCGGCCAACCTGGAACTGCGCCACAGGCTATGCCAGGAACTGGGGCTGAGCGAGGTGAGACTGCCGTTCGCGGGAGAGCTGATCCAGGTCCGTCCCGAGGAGGCCGACTAGGAAGGTGCCGCCGAACGGCTGCTGCGCAGTTTCGCACTGTCCATCCTGGTGCCGGATGAGCACTACCCCGCGGTGCCGGACTGGATCAACGGCCACCACCTGAACGCCAGGCTCGTCTACTACCGGGTTCCGGCCGCGGTGGGTGCCTCAAGGCGCCTCGGCTTCCTGCGGCCGGTTCAGGCGATGAACAGGGCGATCGCGACGTACTGGCAGGTCGCGGCGGCGCACACGAAGGCGTGAAAGACCTCGTGATAGCCGAACACCGACGGGCTGGGGTCGGGCCGGCGACGGTGATACGACAGGGCGCCAGCGGTGTACAGAACACCACCGGCGAGCATCAGCACTGCAGGCGCCACGCCGGCGTGGATCCACACCCCTGGCAGCGCAAGGCCAGCTATCCAGCCCAGCCCGATAAACGTCGCGCCGGCCACCAGCTCGGGTGCGCTCATCCACGCCATGCGGATCACGGCCGCCGTGAGCGTCAGCGCCCACATCACGATCAGGCAGACCAGCCCGAAGGTGCCGGGGGCGGCAAGCAGGAACGCCGGTGTTGCCGTGCCGGCGATGAGGAAGAAGATCATCGCGTGGTCCAGGCGCTGCAGGCGCCGGCGCCACGCGGCACTCCAGTTGCCGCGGTGATACAGGGCACTGATCCCGAACAGTCCGCTCACGCTGGCCACATAGATGGCGCTGGCGATGATCCGCGAGGCCCCATGCACCCGCGTCAGCAGGAGTGTCCCGAACACCAGCGACGCCTCGAACCACAGCAAGTGCAGCCAGCCACGCAGCACCGGCTTTGTGTAGTAGGCATCGCGCCGGGCGTCGTAAAGCGCGTCGGACGCCGGCGGTGGTGCCGCCGTCAGGGGATCCAGGACCGTCACCGTCAGCCTCCAAGACTTGAGCCCGAGCCCAGGCCCGGCGACCCGAGGGTAGCCGATGCTCACTGTCACAGTGTCACCCAAAGTGAGACGTCCCCAAACCCCAGCCGGAACGGCGCCCGGCAGGCCTCCCGCCCCGCTCCGGTCAGCCAGCCGTAGCCCGGTCTGCCCGGCGGGCGGCCGCGACCGCGGGCGATCGGGCAGAACGAGCCGACCGGGGGACGCGCGTATCAGGTCTGCGAGCCGTTCAGGGCCGGTCACTGTATGCCGGTTCAGGCGTCAGCGTGAGCCCGCGCGACCGACTCGATGATGTCGGCGCCGCGCCGCAGGCCATCGCGCCCGCGGACGCTTTCCCCCACCGAGGCCACGCGGGCCCGCATGCCGGGATCGAGCACGGACGCGAGGGCAGCGGTCAGCTCGGCTTCGGAGAACGAGTAGGCCGGCAGCCGGACACCAAACCCGACCTCGCTCATGCGCTGGGCGTTGTCGTATTGGTCCCAGAACAGCGGGAGCAGCACCATCGGCTTGCCGAAGTGGACCGCCTCGGTGGTGGTGTTGTTGCCGCCATGGGTGATGACCGCGTCGACCTGGGGGATCACCGTGGTCTGCGGGAGGAACTCCGCGCCGGCCATGTTGGCGGCCAGCTCATATTCGGCGTGCTGGGGGCCGGTGCTGACGATGTAGCGGTGCGGCGTGCGGCCCAGGACGTCCACGAGCCGCTTCATGAGACCGACATCGGCACTGCCGAGGGAGCCCAGGGAGAGGTAGATGAGGGCGCTGCCCTCCGGCCGGTCGCGCAACTGCGGCGGGATCTGGAACCCCTGGTCGGTTTCGCGGACGCTGGAGTCCATCCGGTGCCAGGCCGCATCCAGCGGCCGGACGCTTGTGTAGTCGGCTTCCTCGGGGAACACGTAGAGGTTGGCGTGTTCCGACGTGTGGATGAATTCCAGGTCGGGCAGCGGCGGCGCGCCCTGCTCCACCACCCAGGCGCTGAACGACTCCCACATCGCCCGGTGCGTGCGCTCGTACTCTTTGCGGAACGAGTCCCAGCCGGTGCGGTCGTCGATGGGGTAGCCGGAGAAGACCGGCGGCACGGCACCGCCGCCCACCTCCAGCGGGTTGCACGACATGATCCGGATGAACGGCACCCCCGCCGTCATGAGCGCCGGGAAGCAGACGACGTTGTCCTCCACCACGATGTCGGGCCGCACCCGCCGCACGATCTCCTTCAGGTGCGGCTCGCAGTAGACCGCGCCGTCGATGAGCGCCTGCCAGGTGGGCCTGATGAAGGAATCGAGCTGCTCGATGGTGGGCTTGCGGAACTCGGGGGCGGTGTCGCGGATGAAGTCTTTCCAGAACTGCCCGGCATCGGCGTCGCCGGCGTCATCGGCGGGCGGGGCGAGGTCGACCAGGTCCTCCTCGAACCCCAGCGCCGTGAGCTTGCCTTGCCAGGACCGCTCGGCCGCGAACACCACCCGGTGCCCACGGCGCCGCAGGATGTCGCCGACACCGATGCACTGGTTGGTCGGACCGTACGCCGACTCCGGCATGAACAGGACGCAAAGGGGGCGCTGGCTCATGTGGGACCCTCTCACTCGGGGGACCTTGAGTGTAGAGGTCAGCGGCTATTTCACGTAGACCCCACGGCCAGGCACGCTCTCCACAGGACCTTCATCGCGCAGCTTGGCGACCGCCCGCTTGACTGTGCCGTCGGAGACCTCGTAGCGCTGCATCAGCGTCCTGATGGATGGCAGCAGCTTGCCCGGCTGGATCTCACCGCGCGTTATCTGCCCGCGCATCGAGCACGCCGATGGCCGGTGGACCGCCTGGTGCCCGCCTGGATCTCACCGCGCACGCCACCACCGCTGCGGACCACGACAGATCAGCGCGGGCAGCGGCTGCCGGGAGGCGTAGGCGAGGAAGACCACGGGGGCCACCGACTACCTGGACGCAGATCTGCGGGAGCCGGCCAGGATACTTGCCGAAGCCGCGCGGACGCTGGATTTCCAGCGGCCGGTGGCGGTCGTGCCGATGGCGGTTCTGCAGTCCATCCTGGGCGAAGACGAGGCACCCGTCCTGCCATCCTGGGCGAAGACGAGGCACCCGTCCTGCCTGTGATTGTAATGGCCGGGGCTTAAGGCCGCCTTTCACAATGACCATTGGCACTGTGCGGCCGCCGGCAGCCGGGCAGATCGTAGTGGGGAAGGGAGAGCCAAGGCGGGCATGTGCCCGTGATCGGGGGAAGTTAGGCATGGCGCAAGCGCATCCGGCGGTCGCACCGGCGGGGGGGCCCCGCCAGCGGGGGGGGGAGGGCCCCGGACATCCTCCGCCCACCCCCCCCGGGGGGGCGGGGCTGGCCCCCGTGGGAGGGGGTGCCGTTGGAGTCCGCCCACGCCGGCCCGCCCGCCCCCGGGTCGGCCTCCCCCGCCTCGCCCGCAGCCGGCGGCAGCGGACGTGCAGGCCGCCCGGATGCGCTCACGCAGCGCCGCGCCAGCAGCCCGCTCCGTCCGCACTTCGATCACCCGTATTCCCTGCCCCCCGAGCGCGGCGGGCAGATCGCCGCGGGCGCGGACGAGCGCGCGGCGCGCGACGGGCACGGCGACGGCGGCGGTTTCGGCGAGAAGGCAGAGGCCACGGCGGCGTAGTTTGTTGTTCGTGAGCGCGACATAGACCATTCGATTGTCGTAGACGCGGCCGAGGCGCGCCATGGCCGCGGTTGTGAGCATGTTCAGCACGAGCTTCTGTGCGGTGCCGGATTTCAGGCGTGTCGATCCGGCGAGGGCTTCGGGGCCAACGTCGGCGACGATGACGATCCGGGCGAGACGGGCGAGCGGCGGGCGGGGATTTGTGGTGACGGGGGCGGTGGGCGAGCCGCGGGGGCGGGCTTGGGGAAGGGCTCCGGCCACGGAGGGAGTGGCGGCGCTGGGGGGGGGGGGGGCGCGGAGGGCCCTTGGGCGGGGGGGGGG
>OFGV01000165.1_pt1 | contig 12311 bp, 8 predicted proteins | sample 1521911 | NCBI WGS metagenome assembly OFGV01 (sample SAMEA2553413, study PRJEB24118) | soil metagenome
AGACGAAGCGCTTCGACTACTTCCGGTCCGAGGACCCGATGGAAGCGGCCCAGTTCGTGGTCTCCGACGCTGTCGCGGCGCTCTGGGAGTTCGTGCGGGAGCGGCACGGGTTCGCCCGGTTCGCCACGGTCGCCGCGGCGCAGCTGCCCAGGTGGGAGCCGGCGTTCGGCTGGTCCCGCAGCGGGTGGGCAAGCTGGCCCAGAAGGATACCTCGCTCGCCAGTGTGCTGCGCGCTCCGGATGCATGGACTGCGTTCGCGGACTGCTGCCTGGACGCAGGTCGAAGACCATCTTCACCGCTCTTCCCGCAGCTCCGGCGGGCGCGCCTTCCCAGATGCCATGAGTCTCTACCTTCCCAGAGGACACACCCTCCAGGGAAGCCGGGACGCCTGAGCCATGCAGGCGTCCCGGCAGGCCGTCAGGCCAGACCCCGTTCGCTGATCGTCTCAGCGTGCCGGACAAGAGTCTCGGCCAGCGTGCGCAGCTTCCGGGCGGTAGCCCCGGCGTCCCAGCCGGACAGCTCGATGCGCAGCAAGGCAGGCCGGCCGTCCTTGTCGAGCTGGCCGTCGAGCGCCGGGTACCGCGCGACCCTGATCATCCCGCACAGTCAGCAAACCGGCCGACGACGCGCACCTGGCCGGGTGGCGTCCTTCCTCGGCCGGCTCACTGCCGCACCTCGTCCCCTGCCACTGGAGACCCCGATGCGGCGGGGAGCCGGTGCAATCCGGAACAACACCGCCGACCCAGCAGGTTGCCGGAGGCACCATCCTGCGCGGAACCACGCGATCGACCTCCGGCTGGCCCTGATCAGGCAGCACAACGCTGTGGTGGATGCAACACGACCTCGGCAACACGACAGCTTTCCGGGGAAGGACAGTGATCGCAGGCGCCGCTGCTGGTACCGCCGGGCCAGGCCCGCGCCCTCGCTGTCCCGCGCGGCGCCGTTGAAAGCGGCAAAACGCGTGCTCGGTGATCTCCTCGGGCGTGCGCCCGCGTAGTTCGGCCTTGTAGGTGAAGACCTTCACCATCTGGTCGCCGGGGGTGAATCCGAAGTACCCGGTGGGCCGCCCGGCGCTGTCGCAGGTGACGTTGTGCCATACCGAGACGGTGACCGTGGCGCCGGCAGGACCGGTGGTTTGGGGCGTGGCGTGGCTGGGTGTCATGGGATACCTCCTCTGCTGGCAGGCCGGGCTGGCGGGGGGGGCCGGGGTCGGTCCAGGCGGGGCCCGGCCGGGGGGCGGGCCGGCCCTCCCCCCCCCGGCCGCGTGCGGCTGGCCAGGCGCGGCTGCCCGGAAACGGGGCGCGCCGGCCTGGGCCCGGCCGGGCCGGGCCTCCCGGCCGCCGCGATCCCCGCCGCGGTGGCCCTGGTGGCCCGCCCGGGCCCCCGCGCCGTGGCAGCATGCGCCGTGGCAGCCCCACCCGGCGGCTGCGCATCAGCCTGCTCTGTGTCGGCTTCGTTCTGTCACTGGTCGCGGCGAGGCTCGTTCAGCTGCAGGGCCTGGACGGGGCCAAGTACCAGGCGATGGCCGAGCAGAACCGGCAGCACCAGATTTCTGTGCCGGCCGAGCGGGGCGAAATCACCACCGCTGACGGCACGATCCTGGCGATGACCATCCTGACGGACACGGTGACCGCCGACCCGACGCAGATCACCGGGTCGGCCCCCGGGCAGACCGCGCTGGAGCAGCGGCAGCAGGTGGCGAACGCCCTGGCAGGACCGCTCGGGATGCCGTCGGCCACCGTGCTGCACCTGCTCCAGCATCCCAGTTCCCGCCACTATGTGCTGCTGGCACAGAGTGTCCCCACCAGCACGGGCGCCCGCATCGCCGCCCTCATGGCCAAGCTCAAAGTGGTCGGCATCTACCTGACACCGACCTACACCCGTGATTACCCAGCGGGCGACCTCGCTGGCAACCTGCTCGGATTCACCACCTTCACCGCGCAGGGTGACATGAAGGGGCGCGCGGGCATCGAGGAGTCCGCCAACCGGCTGCTGGCCGGCCGCGATGGCCGGGAAGTCGTGGAGACCGGCACAAACGGCCAGCCGATCCCGCTGGCCGCGGACCGGGTCCGGCCCATGGTGGCGGGCGGCAGTGTCCGGCTGACGATCCTCGCCGGCCTGCAGTGGGAGGCGCAACGAGCGTGCGCGCGGCAGGTCCGCCTGGCCCGCGCTGACAGCTGCACGGTGGTGGTCATGCAGCCAGCCACCGGGAAGATCCTCGCCCTCGCCCAGTACCCGGGCTGCCGGCCGTCGGACCTGGCGTGCGCCGCTGCCACCCAGGATCTGCCGGTGTCGGCCATCTTCCCGCCAGGCAGCACCGCCAAAGTGATCACGGCTGCCGCCGCGCTCGAGCACGGCCAGACGCCGACGAGCGCCTATACCGTCCCGGAGCAGATCGTCGTGGGCGGGTTCGCCTTCCACGATGCTGACCCGCACCCGACCGAGCGGCTAACCCTGGCCGGCATTCTGGCGCACTCCAGCAACGTGGGAATGGTCCAGGTCGCAGAACACGTGACCCCGCAGGTGCAGTACGACTACTACCGGGCGTTCGGCGTCGGGGTCCCGACCGGGCTGCCGCTGCGGGACGCGAGCAGCGGCATCCTCCCGCCGCCGTCGAAGTGGTGGGGAGACCAGCGGTACACACTGGCGTTCGGCCAGGGGGTGGCGGCTACGGCGGTGCAGATGGCCAGCGTCTACGCGACCATCGCCAACGGCGGGGTCAGGGTGCAGCCGGCGATCATCGCTGGCACCACGGCCGCCGGTGGCCGGTACGTCCCGGAGCGGCGCCCGCCCAGTCACCGCGTCATCAGCGCCACCACCGCCAAGGAACTGAACGACATCCTCCAGCAGGTGCCCATGCTTGATGCGACGCTGGCCAACCAGCCCTGGGGCGAGATCCCCGGTTACTCGGTCGCCGCCAAGACCGGGACCGCGCAGATGTGGGATCCCCGGGCACATTGCCTGTGCCAGTACGGGTCGAGCTACATCGGCCTGGCACCGGCCAGCAACCCGCAGGTGGTGGTGGCGGTCAACATCCAGAACCCGCGTAGCCCTGATTACTTCGGCAATGCCGTGGCCGGGCCGGTGTTCTACCATGTCATGAAATTTGCCCTTGGGACGCTGAAGATCCCGCCGGATCGTGCCAAGCGTCCCAACGTCCGGCTCACCGGACCGTGATCAGCGGTAGCCTCGGCCCGTGCTTGCGGATCCGCGTCCACCTGACGCCCCCGGACGGCCACTGTCCGGTCTGGCCGAAATGCTTGGCGTGGCCACGGCCGCCCACGCCGGGCCTGACCCGTTCACCGGGCCCGATGGGCCGCTGATGGTGTCAGGCGTCACGCACGACTCGCGCCGGGTCCGGCCGGGTGACCTGTATGCCGCGTTGCCGGGTGAGCATCACCACGGTGCGCAGTTCTGCCTGGAGGCGGCAGGAGCCGGCGCGGTGGCGGTGCTCACCGATCCCGCCGGGCGGTCCGAGGCGCGGCGGTGCGGGCTGCCCGTCTTCGTGGTCGCCGATCCCCGGGCGAGGCTCGGGGAGGTCGCGGACTGGGTGTACCGGCATCCTTCCAGAAGACTGCTGCTCATTGGCGTGACCGGGACCAGCGGCAAGACCACCAGCAGCTACCTGCTGGAATCCGGGCTGCGGCGGGCCGGCCACCTCACCGGGCTGGCGGGCGGGGTGGAGATCCGGGTGGGCGACGCCACCGCGGAGAGCCGGCTCACCACCCCGGAGGCGACCGACCTGCAGGCACTGTTCGCGCTCATGGCCGCCCGTGGCGTCACCGCCGCCGCGATGGAGGTGTCCAGCCATGCGCTGGCGCTCGGCCGCGTCCTCGGCACTTCCTATGACGTTGCCGTCTTCACCAATCTCTCGCAGGACCATCTGGACTTCCACGGCAATCTCGACGAGTACTTCGCCGCGAAGGCCACGCTGTTCACGCCCGGCTACACCCGGGTGGGGGTGGTGAACGCCGACGACCCCTACGGCCGTCAGCTCGCGGAGTCCGCGCCGATCCCGGTCACCACCTTCTCGGCCAACGGTGATCCGGCCGCCGACTGGCGGGCCGCCGATGTGCGGTGCGGTGCCGATGGCAGCACGTTCCGCATCATCGGGCCCGGTGGGGTGGAGGCGGACGCCGCCGTCGCCTTGCCCGGGCCTTACAACGTCGCGAACGCCCTGGGGGCGATCGTGGCGCTGGTGGAGGCCGGGGTTCATCCGGCGACGGCAGTGTCCGGGGTGGCCGCCTGTCCCGGGGTGCCCGGCCGGCTGGAGCGGGTCGAGGCAGGCCAGGACTTCACTGTGCTGGTGGACTATTCTCACAAGCCAGGCGCGGTAGAGGCCGTGCTGACGGCCTTGCGTCCGGTGACGGGCGGCCGGCTGACCATCGTGCTGGGCTGCGGCGGGGAGCGGGACAGGGCCAAGCGGCCGCTGATGGGCGCCGCTGCGGTTCGCCTGGCCGACGTGGCGATTCTCACCAGTGACAACCCGCGCTCGGAGGATCCACTGGCCATACTGGCGGAGATGCTGGCGGGGGTGCTCACGGTGCCGGACGCGCAGCGGGCACGCCTGATCATCGAGCCGGACCGGGCGGCGGCGATCGGCCTGGCTATCGCCATGGCCGCCAAGGGAGACGTCGTCGTGGTGGCGGGCAAGGGGCATGAGCGTGGTCAGTATGTCGGCCGGTCGGTGATTCCCTTCGACGACCGCGAGGTGGCGGGTGCGGCAATCATGCGCCACCATGGGCTGCCTGCCCCTGACGAGGGGGAGCGGCCGTGGGAGGGGGAGGATTGATCCCGCTCTCGCTGGCGGCCGTGGCCGAGATCACCGGCGCGCGGCTGCACCTGGTCCCCGACCCCGGCGCCGTAGTGGCGGACTCGGTGGTGATCGACTCGCGCGCCGCCGGGCCCGGCTCGCTGTTCGCGGCCCTGCCCGGGCAGCGGGCGGACGGGCATGATTTCGCGGCGGCCGCGGTGGCGGCCGGCTCGGTCGCTGTCCTGGCCAGCCGCCCGACAGACGCGCCCACGCTCATCGTGACCGACGTGCCGGCCGCGATGGCCCGGCTCGCCAGGACGGTCGTGGACCGCCTGCCAGGCCTGGCCATCGCCGGGATCACCGGCTCGGTCGGTAAGACCACCACGAAGGACCTGGCGGCTCAGCTGATCGAGCCACTGGGGCACACCATCGCGCCGCAAGGTTCTTTCAACAATGAGATCGGTCATCCGCTGACCGTGCTGCGTGCCGCCGCCGACACGCGGTACCTGGTGCTGGAACTGTCGGCGCGTGGCGCCGGGCATATCGCGGCCCTGTGCGAGGTCGCACCGCCGGCGCTCGGCGTGGTGCTGCGGGTCGCCTACGCGCACGCGGGCGAGTTCGGCGGCCTGGCGGAGGTGGCACGCGCCAAAGGTGAGCTGCCCGCCGCCTTGCCCGCGCACGGCGTGGCACTGCTGAACGCCGATGACCCGCATGTGCTGGCGATGGCGCAGCGGACGGCGGCCCGGGTGGTGACGTTCGGCACCGGGCCGCAGGCGATGGTGAGGGCGCAGGACGTGCGGCTGGACGAGCAGGGCAGGCCAGAATTCACGCTGGTCGCGCCGGAAGGCTCGGCTCCGGTGCGGCTGCGCCTGTTCGGCGAGCACAACGTGGTCAACGCGCTGGCCGCAGCGGCCCTGGCGTGCGAGCTGGGGCTGGATGTGGCCGCGGCCGCCGCTGGGCTGTCCACGGCTACCGCCCGGAGCAGATGGCGGATGGAAGTCACGCAGCGGCCGGACGGGGTGACCGTGATCAACGACGCCTATAACGCCAACCCGGAGGCGATGGCCGCCGCGATCGGGACCCTGGCGGCCATGGCAGCCGGGCGGCGGGCATACGCGGTGCTCGGCCCCATGTACGAGCTGGGCGGCGAGTCGTGGGCGCAGCACGAGGAAGTGGGCAGGCTGGCCGCGCAGGCGGGCGTCGAGGGCCTCATCGTGGTCGGCGAGGACGCTTCGCCGATCCTCGCCGGGGCCAAGGCAGAACGCTCGTGGCGGGGGGAACTGCTCGCGGTGCCTGATGTGGGCAGCGCGGTGGAGGCACTGGGCGCACTCCTGCGGCCGGGGGACGCGGTGCTGGTCAAGGCGTCCAGGTCGGCCGGGCTGGAACGGGTGGCGCTGGCGCTGACCGGGGAGGCCGGGCAGTGAAATCCATCCTGGTGGCGGGCGGGGTCGCCTTGCTCCTGGCGCTGTTCGGCACGCCGCTGGCGATCAAGGTCTTCACCCGGCGTGGATACGGCCAGGCGATCAGGGAGGAGGGCCCAGCCGGGCACGCCACCAAGCGTGGCACGCCCACCATGGGCGGGACGGTGATCGTGATCGCCTCCCTCGCCGGGTACTTCGTGGGCAATCTCGCCTTCGCGCAGGTGCCCTCGGTCTCCGGGCTGCTCGTGATGATGCTGATGGCTGGCCTGGGCGTGGTCGGTTTCATCGACGACTTCATCAAGATCTACAAGCAGCGCAGCCTGGGCCTGCGCAGCAGTGCCAAGCTGGCCGGCCAGGCGGTGGTCGGCGCGGTGTTCGCCGCGCTGGTGGTGGTGCCCCGGTTTGCGGATGGGTACGACATAACGCCTGCCGACCTGCACATCTCGTTCCTGCGGGACTTCGGCCCCACGCTCGGGCTGGCCCCGTTCGTGCTGTGGATCGTCATCCTCATCGCGGGCACGTCGAACGCCGTGAACCTCACCGACGGCCTGGACGGGCTGGCGACCGGCGCCGCGTGCCTGGTGCTCGCCGCCTACGTGCTGATCGGCAACTGGCAACTGCGCAACGACTGCACCAGCTTCCTGGCCCCGCACTGCTACGCGGTGCGCGACCCGCTGGACCTGGCCGTGGTCGCCTCCGCTGTCCTCGGCGCCTGTTTCGGCTTCCTGTGGTGGAACGCGCCACCGGCCCGCATCTTCATGGGTGACACCGGGTCGCTGGCGCTCGGCGGGGTGCTGGCGGGCCTGGCCGTCTGCACGAAGACCCAGCTGCTGCTGGCCATTCTCGGCGGCCTGTTCGTGGTGATCGCGCTGTCGGTGATCATCCAGGTGGGCTCGTTCAAGCTGACCGGGCGGCGGGTGTTCCGGATGGCGCCCTTGCAGCATCACTTCGAGTTGCTCGGCTGGGCCGAGACCACGATCGTGATCAGGTTCTGGCTCATCGCCGGGCTGTTCGTGGGGCTCGGCCTCAGCATCTTCTACGTGGAATGGATCCCGAAGTGAGCAGGAACGGGCCTGCCGTCGTGCTCATGCGCGACACGCGCCCGATGTCCCGCTGATCAGGCCGCTCAGCCCGGACACTGGGATCATGGACCGAGTCGAGGAAGCGGCACGGCCAGGCAGGCGGGGGAGGGTGGCCCGGCCCGGCACGCGGAAGAGGGCGGCGCGGCCCGGCCAGAGCCCGCCGCCTGAGCCCGGCACTGCGGGCGACCGGCCCGTGAGCCTGCTCGCGATGCTCGACCGGCCGCTGATCTCCTACTACCTGATCCTGGGCATCAGCACGCTGCTGCTCGCGCTGGGGCTGGTGATGGTGCTGTCGACCTCCTCGGTCTACCAGCTGGACCAGGGAGCGCCGCCGTATTCAGGCTTCCAGCACCAGCTGCTGGGGGTGGGGCTGGGCCTGCCCTGCATGTGGCTCGCGGCCCGGTCCTCGACCGGCGTCTTCCGCGCCGCCGCATATCCGCTGATGTTCGTCGCCATCCTGGGGCTGCTGCTGGTCCCGATCATCGGCACTAAGTCCGGGGGCGTCACCCGCGAACTGCAGATCGGCCCGTTCCCTTTCCAGCCGTCCGAGCTCGCCAAACTCGCCTTCCTGCTGTGGGCCGCTGACCTGCTCGCACGCAAGGAGAAGCTCGGCCAGCTCGACGACTGGCGGCATCTGCTGATCCCGCTGCTGCCCGGGGCAGGCGCGCTGTGCATGCTGGTGATGCTCGGGGACGACCTCGGCACGACCTTCCTCATGCTGGTCATCTTCCTGGCGCTGCTGTGGGTGATCGGCACCCCGGCCCGGCTGTACCTGGGCATCCTGGCCATGATCGGCCTGGTGCTGCTGATCCTGATCGTCGTCGCCCCGTACCGGTTCGAGCGGCTGAGCATGTTCTGGCACCCGCAGGGGCTCCCGAACGGCCCGGACATGCAGAGCATCCAGGGCAAGTGGGCGGTCGGGTCCGGCGGCTGGTTCGGGGTGGGCCTCGGCGCCAGCAGGCAGAAGTGGGGCTACGTGCCCAACGACACGACCGACTTCATCTTCGCCATCCTCGGCGAGGAACTGGGCCTGATCGGCACCCTGTGCGTGTCGGTGCTGTACGGCGGCCTGGCGTTCGCCGGACTGAGGATCGCCCGCCGGGCGCAGGACACGTTCGTGCGGCTCGCCGCGGCCGGCGCCACCGCGTGGATCGTGGTGCAGGCCATGGTGAACATCGCGGCCGTGCTGGGATTGCTGCCGATCACCGGCGTCCCGCTCCCGCTGGTCTCCTCCGGCCTGTCGTCGCTGCTGGTGACGATGGTGACGCTTGGCATGCTGATGTCGTTCGCGAAGGCGGAACCCGGTGCCAGGCAGGCACTTGCCGCTGCTGGTCCCGGCGCCGCACGCCGCGCCCTAAGCTGGCTGAGCCTGGACCGCCGGCGCGAGTAAGAGCCGGGATAGCTCTGGGCGGCACGCAGCCTGTGAACGAGGAGGCCCTGGCGATGAGCGTGGTACTTGCCGGTGGCGGGAGCGCTGGTCACATCGAGCCGGCCCTTGCGCTCGCGGATGCGCTGCGGCGGGCAAAGCCGGGCATTCCCATCACCTGCCTGGGCACCGAACGCGGCCTGGAGACCAGGCTGGTCCCGCTGCGGGGATACGAGCTCGCGCTCATCCCGCCGGTCCCGATGCCCCGCCGGCTCACCCCCGAGCTGCTGTCGGTGCCGGGGCGGCTGGCCGGGGCGGTCAGGGCCGCGGCGGACGTGCTGGACCGGACCCGGGCGCGGGTGCTGGTCGGGTTCGGGGGTTATGTGGCCACGCCTGCCTACCTGGCAGCCCGGCGCTACCATGTGCCGATCGTGGTGCATGACGCGAACGTGCGGCCGGGTCTTGCCAACCGGATCGGCGCCCGGTTCACGCGGCACGTGTTCACCGCCCATCCCGGCACCAAGCTGCCCCATTCCACCTGCATCGGTATCCCGCTGCGCAGGGAGATCGCCGGGCTGGACCGGCTGGCCCTGGGGGACAAGGCGCGCGAGCACTTCGGGTTCCGGCCGGATCTGCCTGTCCTGCTGGTGACCGGCGGTTCCCAGGGCGCCCGGTCGCTGAACTTCGCGGTGCTGGACGCAGCCGAATGGATCCGCGCGGCCGGCATCCAGGTGCTGCACGTCCTCGGCCCGCGCAGCGGCATCGAGGTGCGCATGCCCCCAGGTAACACGCCCTACATCACCCTCCCGTATGTGGACCGGATGGATCTCGCCTATGCCGCGGCCGACTTCGCGCTGTGCCGCAGCGGGGCGATGACCTGTGCCGAACTCACCGCGGTGGGCCTGCCCGCGGCGTATGTCCCGCTGCCGCACGGCAATGGCGAGCAACGGCTGAACGCGCTGCCCATTGAGCGCGCCGGGGGTGGGCTCATCATCGACGACGCGGCGCTGACCCCGGAATGGATCCGCGACGTCCTGGTGCCGATCCTGCTCGATCCGGACCTGGTCGCGGCCATGTCCGAGGCCGCATCGGAGATGGGGGCCAGGGACAGCGACGAGTGGCTGGCGGCCGAGGTGCTGGACGTCATACGGGGCCGGCGGTGAGGGGAGCCCCCCGCCCCGGCCTGGGCCCGGTGAGCTGAAGTGGGACTGGTCACACCGGTTGCCCCGGTTCCGCTGGCCGAACTCGGCCGGGTGCACTTCACCGGTATCGGTGGCGCCGGCATGTCCGGGATCGCCCGCATCATGATCGCGCGTGGGGTGACGGTGTCGGGCAGCGACTCGGCCGGCAGCGACCTGCTAGCCTCGCTGGCCACCCTCGGGGCCGACGTGCATGTCGGGCACACCGCGGCCAACGTGGCCGGCTCCGACACGGTCGTCGTCTCGTCGGCGATCCGCTCCGGCAACCCCGAACTGGCCGAGGCGCACGCCCGCGGGCTGCGGGTCCTGCACCGGGCGGCGGCGCTCGCCTCGCTGATGCTGGGCAGGCGCGGGGCGGCGGTGGCCGGCACGCATGGCAAGACGACCACCACGTCGATGCTCACCACCGCGCTCCGGCACTGCGGCGCTGACCCCGGCTATGTCATCGGCGGCATTCTCACCGAGACCGGGCTGGGCGCGCAGGACGGAGCCGGGGAGGTGTTCGTCGCCGAGGCGGACGAGAGTGACGGCTCCTTCCTCATGCTGTCCCCGGAGGTGGCGATCGTCACCGGCGTGGAAGCCGACCATCTGGACAACTACGCCGGCCTGCCGGAGATAGAGGCCGCCTTCGCCGCCTTCACCCGCCGGATCGTTTCCGGCGGTGTGCTGGTCGCGTGCGCGGACGACCCTGGCGCACGGTCCCTCGCCGCGGCCGCCGCCGGGCTGCCGATCCGGGTGCGGACCTATGGCGAGGCGGACGATGCCGACTACCGGATCACCGCTGTCCAACCGCGCGGCATGAACGTGGGCCTGGAAGTCAGCGGTGCACCCGAGGCCGGGTCCGGGGTGCGGCCAGTGGCGCGGCTGGAGGTCGCCGTCCCCGGCCGTCACAATGCGCTGAACGCCACTGCCGCCTACGCCGCCGCTATCGAACTCGGTCTTCCCGCTGGGCAGATCGCCACTGGGCTGGCTGCCTACCGGGGCGCGCGCCGGAGGATGGAGCCCAAGGGTGAGGCGGCGGGAGTGCTGGTGCTGGACAGCTACGCCCATCACCCCACCGAGATTGCCGCCGATCTGCGGGCGGCGCGCGACATCCGCGGCGGCGGGCGGGTCATCGCGATCTTCCAGCCTCACCTGTTCAGCCGTACCAGGATCTTCGCCGCCGAGTTCGGCGAGGCGCTCGGCCTGGCCGACGAGGTGGTCGTGCTGGACGTCTACGCGGCGCGTGAGGATCCCGAACCTGGTGTGACCGGCGATCTCGTGGCCAGCGCCGTGCCTGGCGGGCGGGCGGTCTTCCTGCCTGACTTCCAGGCCGCTCCCACACTGCTGGCGGACATTGCGCGGCCGGGGGATCTCATCCTGACCATGGGTGCGGGTGATGTGACCACGCTGGGCCCGCTCATCGTGGCGGCGCTGGGCGCCAGGGCCGGTACGCCCGGATGACCGGAACACCACGGCCGCCGGGACCGCCGCCTGCGCACGGTGCCAGGGCTGCCGGCCCGCGGGTGCGGGAGGGCGCGGGGGGGAGAACGGCCGCGGGGGGGCCAGGAACAGCCGCCGGGAGCAGCGCGGGCCCAGGAGACGGCGCAGGCGCTGGGGGACAGGCAGCGGGGGGCGGGCCGCCGCGGATGGGGTGGCGGGCCGCCTTCTTCGGGATCGCCGCAGTCGCCATTGTTGCGGCGGTGGCCTGGGCACTGCTGGGATCGCGGTTCCTGATCGTCCGGTCGGTCAAGGTCAGCGGCACTGGCCCGCTGGTCTCGCGGGCCCGGGTGCTGGCGGCGGCACAGATCCCGGCCGGGCTGCCGCTCATCCGGGTCAACACCGCAGCCGTGGCACAGCGGGTCGAGCGGATCACGCAGGTCCAGTCGGCCCGGGTCAGCAGGGACTGGCCGTCCACGGTGGCGATCACGATCCAGCCCCGTACCCCCGTGTTCACAATGACGGTTCCCGGCGGCTACGCACTGGTGGACTCTTTCGGCGTGGATGTTCGGCAGTCCGCCCGGCGCCTGCCGGGGTTTCCCCTGCTCACTGTGGGCGGTAGCGCGCCGGGCTGGCCGGGCTGGCAGAGCGTGCCCGGTGGGTCAGCGGCGGGTTCGCGCCGGCCCGCAGGTCCGGGCACGCACTCGGGTCCGGGTAAGCACAGCGTTTCGCATAAGCACAGCGCTCCGGGTACGCACAGCGCTCCGGGTACGCACAGCGCTCCGGGTACGCACAGCGCTCCGGGTACGCACAGCGCTCCGGGTACGCACAGCGGTCCGGGCGGCTCCGGCGGGCGAGCCGGCCAGGGCGGTTCAGGCGGCCAGGGCGGTCCGGCGGGCTCAGGCGGCCAGGCGGGCTTGGGCACCCCCGCCCCCCCCGGCGGCCAGGCTGGGGCCCGCGCCCCGTCCGGTTCCCCGCGGGGAAGCCCTCAGAGCCGTGCCCCGGCGACCGGGACGCGCGAACTGCCGTGGCGGATCGCCCGGCACGTCCAGGCGGTCCGGGCAGGGAATC
>OFGV01000166.1_pt1 | contig 12248 bp, 12 predicted proteins | sample 1521911 | NCBI WGS metagenome assembly OFGV01 (sample SAMEA2553413, study PRJEB24118) | soil metagenome
GGAAGGGGGCGAGTTGATCAGGGGCAGGGTCGGCAATTTGAAACTTTTCCGAGAAGAAGGCCGCGGAAGTCGCAGGGTTGGGTGCCCTGCACGATCACTGACAGGGGGGCGGGGGGGGCTTGGGCGAGCGCGGCCGGGTCAGCGCCCGCCACGACGGAGAAGTGATGCCCGGCGGTGAACCCGACCGGCCCAGCAGCGTCGTGGGAGCGGCCTGGCCGGGGCAGTACGGGCATCGGGAGCAGCGCGGGCGGCGGTGCGGTGGTCATAGGAGTCCCTCCCGGTGGGGGCTGAATGGTGAGTTCAGCGCTCGTATCAGGGTGGCCACGAGACCGCGGAATGTCACTCCCGGTGGTGGGAATATGTGGTTCCCGCCACTGGATGAGTGCTGAAATGCAGAAACATTACGGCGGACCCCGTTTAGCTTTCCACGCGCCGTCCAGCCCTTTCTGCCTGCTGGAATCCACCGATCCCTCCCCCATCGGCTCGGGCGAGTCCGCGCTGAGCTTGCCCGGATGAGCTATCAGGGCGGGCCTGGGTGACGGCGGCGCGCAGGGCCGTCGCCCGCACGGGCGCGGCGGCGGCCTGCCCGAGCAGCAAGGATTCCAAGCCCTCTCGCGCGCCGACCGACGCGTTTGCTCGGCCAACAGCTGGCCCTTCTCAGGGCTGCGGCGCTGGCCAGCCCGGCGGCATCTGCCAGCAGCTCGCGGCGTCGCAGTGGGTCGTCACCGTCCTCCGGGCCGAAGTCACGGCTCACGGTAGGCCCGGCCGAACCATCAGGGCGTTCTTTGGGATCGGTGTGTCGGCTCGCGCCCGCTACAGCTCGCGGAATTCTTTTGGCGGGCCGTCATCCACAGGCTTTTTGCGTTTCCACAGGGCATGACCGTTGTCTGGCTGGCACTCGCTGAGGGTCATGCACATCTGACGGCTTCCGGTGAGGCCGTTACCCACAGCCGGAGCGGGTTTATGCACGTAGCGATGCACAAGACGGCGCGGGTAACGTGCCGTCCTGATCGGCAAGCGGCGCCCTGCCGGGCTCCGGGGTGCGGCCGGTTGCCTGGTAGAGGCGGTGTATCCCGGTGCTGGAGGAAACGCGGTGGATATCAGGTCGGCACAAAAGCTCGCCTGGGAGAACAAGCTCGCAAAGGGCTTTAATACCACCGATATCCCGCTGGAGTTCTGCCTGCTGAGCGGTGAGGTTGCGGAGGCCTTCGATGCCTGGCGCAAGGGCCGGCCGCAGGTGGCGGAGGAACTGGCGGACACTGCGATCTTCCTGCTCGGCTTGGCCGAGATGCTCGGTGCCGATCTTCAGGAGGCAGTCGAGGCCAAGCTCGCCAAGAACGAGGCAAGGGTCTACCGGCGGCTGCCCAACGGGGTGCTGATCAAGGATGCGGCTGGCTCCCACTAGCACGCGGTGCCGCAGCCATGGTCACGCCGCCGACGGGGTGGTGTCGATGGTGATGACAGGTACGTGAGCGGCGAGCCTGGCGAATACGTCAGCGTAGGCAGTCGTGAGTGCGCTGATGCGTGACACGGTCGGCGCGTGGCCGTCGCGGGCCAGCAGGCGGGCTGCGATCTGGTCAGGGTGGCCGGTGAGGTGCACAAATAGGCCCCCGCGCTGTGCCGTGATGGTGGCGAGGTGCGCTGCCTGCTCGAAGCTGAGCCGGGAGCTGCCGCGTTCCAGAGGGCCGTACACCAACTCGCTGACGAAGCTGCGATCCAGCACCAGCGGCCCGGGCCGGGCCAGAATCGCACGGTATTTCGCGAACAGGTCCGTCCCTTCAGGAGTAAGGGTGGCATGCACGATCACATAGCCGTGGCCCGCGGCGAGCGCTGCCGCCAGGGTGGTCTTCCCGGCTCCGTCACAGCCCTCCAGGACGACTAGGTCATGGCCCGTCGCCCAGTCGGTGCGGCCAGGTGCCGTCACAGCCCGTCCACCAGCGCGGCGAGTTCACTGATACTGGCGAAGCGGCCGGTGACCGCGTACTGGATCATGAGGTTCCGCCAGTTCGGCTCGCGGCCATCGGCGAACGTCCACCAGCCGTAAGGGTCAGCGGCGAACACCGGCCGCCCGGTAGCAGCGCACGCACCGGTAAGGAGGGCAGCCCCGGCGGGGTCTCCGGGCCGGAGGCATCGATGAGCGTCAGGCCCGCGGCCAGGGATGCGGCCCAGTCGGCCTGAGCCGCATCACGGGGCTCGGCGGGCTCGCGGAATCGCGTGGCGCAGTGAACATCCCACCCACGAGACCTCAGCAGGCGCGCGGCCCGACGCCATGGGCCGCGCAGGGAGCAGGCCGAAACTTCGACGAAAGCCCCGCGCACCCCCACCACGGCAGTCGCGGTATCGGCCGCTGTCCGCGGCCCTGCGCTGAGGAGAGCCTCGATGGCCTGGTCGGCGGCGGCATGCACTGGCTGCAGGTTGCGGTACAAGAACGCCTCGAACCGGTCTGTGGCGGCCACTGGTGGCGGGGCCAGCCGGTGTACCCGGACAACCTCGGTCAGCAAGATGTCGAACAGGGGTCTGGGAAAACGAACGGGTGGCCATCGGAGGTGCGGCCGTAGGTCTGGAAGTCAGTGGTCATGGCGACGACAGGCACACCAAGAGCGGCCGCGTAGCCGATCTCCATGCAGACGCCGTCGTCCAGGCTGGGCCCGTGCAGCAGCGCGAGCATCCCATCGATGCGGCGCAGCCGTTCGGAGTCAAGCTCGAACAGGCGACGGCTCTTGCACGCGTCGGTCAATTCCTCCTCGTCGGTGTCGCAAAACGGAAGGAAGACTGCGTCGGTGCCGACGTGGCGGGCGAGACGGTGAGCGACGTAGGCACCCAGTGCCCGGTCGTGGGCCGAGAAGAGCCGGTGGGCGACGTAATACAGGCCCATAGTTGTGCGCTCAGCAACCGTTGATGGCCAGGCCAGGAGCCCGGACCGACTGGCTGGCTGCCGTCACGCTCGCCTGCAAGGCGTCCCTGTCGCCGAGTCCGCGTGCCATGCCAGCCAAGAACACCCCGGCGAGGGTGTCACCGGCACCCGTTACCTCAACTGGGCAGGAATCCGGTGGCCGGATGGCAGCGGTGGGATTGCCGCGCCTCAGCACGATGGCTTCCCGGGGGCCATCGGAGACCACGACCGCTGCCACGTGGGCGGGGTCGATCAGGGTCTTGAGGGTGGCGAACTCGGCGGCGTTGACGAATACAGCCGCGGCACGGGGCAGGAAGGGCACGGCGGCGGCTATCAGGTCCCCTGCGCTGGCGAGGTGGAAGTCGGTGCTGAATTCCAGCCCGTGGCAAGCCAGGCGGCCAAGGACCGCTGGGACGTCCAGGGGCCGCCGGCAGCACACGTGGTACGAACTGTGCTGGCCGATCACGGCGAGGCAGTGGCTGGTCAGTGATTCCGCCGCGCCGAAGGAGCAGTCGATCGTGGCGAGCTGCCCGGCGGCGGTGTAGGTGAGCGCAAAGGCACACGATGTGCCGGTAACTGTCTTGACATGGGTGAGGTCGATATCGGCCAATCGGGGATCGGCGTGGATCCACCCCAGGTCAGTGCCGATGACCGATAACGGTGCCGAGGCCAGGCCGGCCCGTGAAGCAGCCCTGGCCACGTGTAAGGCGGCACCGCCGAGCAACTCGAACTGGCGGCCGTCGGCGTAGAGAGCCCGATCGCGGGAGATGTTGCCAATCACACCAAGCCCGGTCACCGCATAGCCCCGGTCGGCTGGCAGCTGCATCCGAAGAGAAGGGCGCAGGCTGGGCGGTGTGGGCACAGGTCTGGCCCGGGGCGGTTGAGGTACAGGCGCTTGAAGTAGATGAGTGTCAGGTGGACGAACCAGGTCGGTGCCGCCCAGGGCGGGATGGTGACCTGGTATCCGAGCCGCGGGGCCAGATCCCGGTAGGTGTCGGCATGGTCGGCAACGCCTAGCTGGAGCAGCTTCCGCAGCTGCTCATACGCCACAGGGCCGGAGGTGAGGCTGATCCCGAGCAGGGGTGCCAGCTTGGTAACCATGCCGGTGTCGACCGGGATGACCCCGCAGTGGTAGCCGCGCGCATAGAGCACTGCGCACTGGGCGGTGTTGTACCCGGCCCCCGCAACCCCGGCTTCGAACGATGCGATCAGGTCGTCAGACGGCGCCGCGGCCAGATCGATGCCAGATGCGCTCGTGCCGCCGATGAAATCAGCCAGAGACCGCAGGTAGCGAGTGCGGGCTTTCGGCAGGCCGATCGGGCGAACCAGATGGGTGAGCGCCTCGTCGTTCAGCGCGGTGAGCCTTCCCCAGCCGAGCGTGGCCGCGCGGGCAACCACGCCGGAGTAAGTGCCAACCATCGCGTACGAAACCCGGGAACTCCAGCCCGCGACCGCCATGCGTACCCGCCAGTCCCGCACATAGGCGGGCCACCACCGGTTCTCGTCATGATTGGCCTCGACGGCGGCCCGCACATCCGGCAGCGCGGCAGCACGGGTAACGAAAAGACACAGCCTTTCGCCGAGTTCTGGCGAGTACTCGCTGAACGTCGTGCTGGGGTGGCCGTCCATCAGCGCGTTCTCCCGCTCGCCCGAAGTGCATGGGTGACGATGGCCCGGTTGGAGGAAAGGACTTCCTTGCCGAGTTCTGGTGCCAGCATCTTCTCCAGTCCTAACGTTGGCCACCCGGTGCATGACAGCACGATCACCTGCGCCTGCTCCACTGCCTGCATGCTGACCTGCCTGGCCAGATCCCAGATCTGACCGGGTTCGATCGCTGAGTACCCGTCGGTCAGGTTCAGCGTCGCCCTCCCGGTCACCGTGATTCCATGATCGCGGAACATGCCGGCCTCCGCCTCGCAGACACGCTCCGGGTAGGGAGTCAGCAAAACGATCCGGCCAGCCTGCTGTTGCCGGAGCGCGGCGATGATCGCATCGAACGCCGTGATCACTGGCACCCCGGCGCGTAACCAAGCCGGCGGTGCCAGGTCCCTCTGGTGGTGACGAAGAACGAGTGCAGGCCCGCGAGCGTGCGCCCGGCCGGGTACTAAGGCGAAAATAGATTTTTGGAGGTTGCCAGGAATTAGGCGTAGACGCGGCGGATGTAGGCGAGTTTCGGGTCCGCGAAGAATGAGCGGACCTTTGCCGGTGCCGCGTGGAGCAGGCGGAGTGCCCGTTCGGCGATCTCGAAAAGATGACCGGGGCGTTGCGGGACGATGTGCGCGATGTGATCGTGCTTCACGTTTTTCCAGACCCATTCATCAGGGTTCAGGTCGGGAGAGTAAGACGGCAGGAAGAACAACTCGATCCGGTTCTCGTGCTTCTTAACCCATTCCCGGGTCTCCTTCGACGTGTGATATCCGGCGCGGTCCACGATGAGGAATAGCTTTCCCTTGATATCATGAATGAGGCGGTCTAGGTATTCAGTGAAAAGCGCTGAATTCATCGTTCCCTCGAAGACCATCCAGTGCATTGGACCACGCATGCTCACGGCCGATATCATGCCGATTGACTCGCGTTTCCCGGTTCCTTTCACGACCGGGGTCTGCCCGACCGGTGCCCAGGTGGTTCCGGCGTGGTGGTCGGTCCGGCACCCGGCCTCATCTGCGAAGAAGATCCTGGCACCCTCCCTTTCGGCGCGTTCCTTAATTGCCGGGAAGGTTTCCTCCTGCCATATCCTGCGTTTCTCCTGGTCCCGTTCCAGCGCCTGGTACACCGGCCGCTGCGGCGAGAACCCAAGCATCTTCAGGATCCGGCCCACGTTCTGCTCCGAGTAGTCCACCCCGAATTTCCGCCGGATCAGCTCGCGGACTATCTTCCTGGTCCACAGCCCGAGATCAAACTCCAACTGCCGGGGATCCATGCGAATCCAGCCGGAAAGCTGCAATAGCTGTTTATCGCTCAGCAGCCGCTTCCGGCCGGATGCTATCTTCGTGGACAATTCCGCGAGCCCGCCCTCGCGGTACGCCTTCTGCCATCCGTACACCGATGATTCGGTGACATTTAGAATCCGGGCCACCTCAGCCTTGGTATATCCCTGGTTTAGCAGCCTGATAGCTTCAACCCGCTCTTCGTTAGTCGAGCGCCGCCCTTTCCGTGCCATGCATATATTTTAGCACGAATTTCCCAAAACCTCCAAAAACTCACGTTCTGCTTACTATACGGCCCGAAGGGCTTGGTGATCTCCGATCACCCGTATAACGCCGACTCGGCGCGCTGGGTCAGGCGTGTCAATAACCGCCGTATGCGTGCGCAGATTTTCCAGTTCTGGGCATGTGGCACTGGGCAGCCCGTGACGTCCACTGCCTCTGTGTCGGCACATCGCCTCGCTTACTGTAACTCCTCTGCCCTTATGGGCAGCTGTCTTGATAGGCTGTACCTGGCGCATGTAGGGCCCATTCGGTTCGGCTGAGACCAGTCCCTGCAAGGCTGCGCCTTGATTCTGAGTTCGGCGAAGTCGCGCCAGAGGAAGCCCGACCACAACCGTACACAGTTGTGCCGAGGCTGGTGGAGGCGAGGGTGCGGCCATCGGGCTGAGCGCGACGCTGGTGACGGGCTTGGTAGCGCCGGTCATGGGTTCGCCGGGCGGCTGCGGCTGCGCGGGATCGGCCACATCCCATAACCGGACCGTGCCGGCTTGGTCGCCGGCGGCGAGCGTGCGCCTATCGGGGCTGAATGCGACGCTGGTGTCGAAGCCGGGGGTAGTGTTGGCCGGACTTTCGAAGATCGTAGGCAGATCGGGACTTGATCGATAACGTTCCTGCTGGTCAGGGGCTAGCGACGGGTTCCCAGACGCGAGTTGCTGTAGGCACACGCGATCCGGCGTGTCGCTTGTGCTGGCCTGCCCGGATGGCTTGACTTGTAGGCGTGTACCTGCGGGAGTCGCGGCGGCGGAACAGGGACGGCACCGTGGTGTCCTACCTGCAGCTGGCGCACAACGAGCGGCACCCGCGCACCGGCAGCCCGGTCGCGAAGGTGATCCACAACTTCGGCCGGGCCGACAAGGTGGACCGGGCCGCGCTGGCCCGGCTGGTGGCCTCGATCTCGCGGTTCCTGGAGCCAGGGCAGGCGGTCGCGGCCGCAGTATCCAGCGAGGTTGAGGTGATCGACTCACGCCGGATGGGCGGGGTATCGGGGCTGGACCGGGTGTGGGAGCGGCTGGAGGTCTGGGCTGCGATCCGGAAGGCGGCCGCGGGGCGGCGGCTGGACGGCCAGGCGGCCGAGCGGGTGATCTTCGCGCTGGCCGCGCAGCGGGCGCTGGAGCCCGCCAGCAAGCTGGCCGCGACCCGGTGGGTGGCCGAGCGGGTGTTCATCGAGGGCTGCCCGGGCTTCTCCGACGATGCCGCCTGCGCGGCGATGGACTTCCTGCTGGCGGCGCTCCCCGAGATCGCTAGCGAGATCTTCTACTCGGTGGCGCACCTGCTGAACCTGGACGTGGACATTGTCTTCGTGGACACCACCTCCACCTACTGGGAGCTGGAGGTGGCCGCCGAGGTGGCCGAGGTGGCCGGGGAGGACGAGGACGACGAGCACCTGCCCGAAGAGGAGGGAGCGCGGCTGTCCGGCCACTCCAAGGACCACCGCGACGACCTGCCCCAGGTGGTGATCGCGATGGCGGTCACCCGGGACGGGATCCCGGTGCGCTGCTGGACCTTCCCCGGCAACACCGGCGACCAGAAGATCATCCGGAAGGTGAAGGACGACCTGGGGTCCTGGAACCTGCGGCGGCTGGTCTGGGTCGCCGACCGCGGGTTCGCCTCCGCCGCCAACCGGGCCTACCTGGCCCGCGGCGGCGGGCACTACATCCACGCCGAGAAGCTCCGGGGAGCCAATGCCGGGGCCGCCACAGCGCTGGCCCGGCAGGGCCGCTACCGCGCCGTCGCCGGGAACCTGCGGGTCGAGGAAGTCTGGGTGCCTTCCCGGGACGCCGGGGCGCGGGCCGAGCGGTTCGTGGTCTGCCACAACCCCGAGCAGGCCTGGCGGGACCAGCTGGTCCGCGGCCGGCTGGTCACCCACCTGGAAGGCCTCATCGGGGGCTCCGACGCCTGGGCCCAGCGCAAGCGCGACGAGCTCGCAGGCTCGCTGAAGGACAAGCCGGGGCTGCGCCGGTTCCTGCGCCGCACCCCGGGCGGGCTGCTGCGCATCGACCACGGCGCGATCAAGCGGGAAGCCGGCCTGGACGGCAAGTGGCTGCTGCGCACCAACGACGACACGCTTACCCCTGACGACCTGGCCGCCGCCTATAAGCAGCTGGTCGCGGTCGAACGCGGCTGGAAGGACATGAAAGGCGCGCTCAAGCTACGGCCCGTCTACCACTACCGCGAGGGCCGGATCCGCGCTCACGTCCAGCTGTGCTGGCTCGCGCTGCTGCTGATCCGGGTGATGGAGACCGCGGTCTGCGATACCTGGCGCAACATCCGCTGCGAGCTGGACCGGATGCATCTGGTCACGCCTGCCACCGCCGACAGCCGGGTCGCCCAGCGATCCGCGGCCACGCCCGGCCAGCAGGCCATCCTGCACGCCCTGGACCTGCCCGAACCGCCGAAGTTCCTCGACTTTCACGCTGCCATCGCCGCCTTGACCAGCGGCCATGCAGGGCCCGCAGCGTGTAGTAACACGACCATGCCCGGGCATGCTCGCGTTCCCGCAGCTCAGAAGCCAAATTCACCGGATCGTGTGTTCATGATCTTCGGAAGTCCGGGTTGGCGGTTAGTGGCGAACCGAGCTGCTCGGCTGCGACGACGTCCCACAACCGCACGGTGCCATCACCGGAGCCGGTAGCCGGTGGCGAGCAGTTCAGTCTCGCCGCCGCGGTAGATCTTGCAGGCAGGGATACTGGCCACGGGCAAAGGTATGCAGGGCGTGTCATCCTGGGCTTTCATATGAACATGCCACCATCCCGAGCCGGTCGGCCAAGACAAGGGTCCCCGGCGGCGCGGGGTCGGCCACCAGCAACCCGGCCGTTGGGGGCACGCCGACGTAGGCCTGCCCGCACCTCGCCGAAGCGTGATTGGATCCCATTCGCGACTCTCATAGTGGCTGTGCTGCCCAGCCTCGCAGCCTTCGCAGCCTTCTACTTCACCAGCAAGCAAATCCAGGCCACAAACAAACAGCTAGCGATTACCGAAACGGGGCAGATCACCGACCGTTACAACGCAGCCGTCACCAACCTCGGCTCTAGCTCCATCTTTGTCCGGCTTGGTGGCATCTATGCACTCCGGCGCCTTATGCACGACTCTCCGCCCGACCAGCCAACCATCGTCGCGGTGCTCTGCGCCTTCGTCCGTGATCAAGGTCCCTCAGCTGGGAAGCCGGAGAAGCCGCCTGCTCCCCATCTGCCGACAGACGTCCAGGCTGCGCTTACCGTGGTCGGCACCCGCAAGCCCGCACAGGATGGCAGCACGACCCTCATTGACCTCAATCATGCACTACTGGTCGATGCTCAACTGGGATCCCTGTCCCTGGCCAATGCGAACTTCTCTGGTGCCGACCTCGGCGGCGCAAATCTCTCCTTCACCCGCCTCGCGGGCGCGAATCTCACCGGAGCGAACCTTGCTGGCGCGAAGCTGACCGGTACCCACCTCGCCGACGCGAACCTCTCAAGCGGAAAGCTCACCATGGCGTCCCTCACCGACACCGACCTCACCGGCGCGGACCTCAGCCGCGCGAACCTCGCCGGGGCGGTTCTTGTCGGTGCGAACCTCAATGGCGCGTCCTTTTCTGGCGCGGACCTCTCCGGCGCGGTTCTCGTCAGCGCGAACATACCTGGCCTATCCTTCGCCACCGCGACCCTCACTGGCGCGGACCTCTCCGGCGCGACACTCACCCGCGGATACCTCGTTGGCGCGGACCTCTCCGGCGCACTGCTCGTCAACGCGGTCTTCACCGGTGCGGACCTTACCGGTGCGGACCTCACCCGCGCGGACATCCGTCATGCGATCCTCAACGGCGCGAACCTTAGTTATGTGAACCTCTCCGGCGCGGACCTCTACGCCGCACACCTCGCTGGCGCGAACCTGACCGGTGCGGACCTTACCGGCGCGGACCTCGGCGCTGCGATACTCACCCGCGCGAACCTAACAGGCGTGAACCTTACGGGCGCATATTGGCCGCGTGGGGTGACGGTTCCCGTCGGCTGGCAACGAAACCCTGACTCAGGTCTCTTGGAGAGTTCCAAACGCTAACCAGGACAGCGGCGAAAGGATTACCATGCTCACATTTTCGTTAAATCTTTCAAGAGGTTACATAGATGTTTTGCGGCTGGCTCGGCTTGATGGCCTCGGCTACTGTTCTGGCAGGTGAATGGAGTGTGGCACGCCACAAGATCAGCCTGCCATGTAGTTGTACAGGCTAGTTTTTCCACATGGTGAGGTGGTCCGTTGCGTTCAATCATCCAAAGGGCCTTGCGGACGGCGTGCGCCGGCAGCGCGGCCGTGGCCCTCGCCGTCTGTGCTGGTTGCAGCAGTCATTCGTTCTCCGTCCCATTCGTTAGCGGCATCTCATCCGGAAGCGGCATCTCATCCCGAGGCGCCATCTCATCCGGGCCCCCGTTCTCGCTCAGCCAGATCAACAACAGCTTTTCGGTGATGTCAGCCCTCAAGCCGCTCGCGGCCAAAGGCAAGGGGAGCATCGCGGTGATCCTGCCGGAAACCGCAACGGCCAGGCATTTTGCCGAGTTCGACGCGCCGTACCTGAAGGAATCGTTCCAGAAGGCCGGGCTCGCGGCCTCCCAGTACAGTGTGCAGATGCTGCTGGGCGGCGCCCAGCTCAGTGCCGCGCAGACGGCCATCAATAAGGGCGCGCGCGCGCTGATCGTGGACGCACGATACTCCGGGGTCGGCCCCCAGATCGAGTCCTACGCCAAAGCCCACGGCGTCCCGGTCATTGACTACGACTGGCTGACCCTCGGAGGTACCCGCAAGTACTACGTCGGCTTCGACAGCTTAAAGATCGGCGTCCTGCTCGGCCTCGGCCTGGTCAGCTGCGTGTCAGCCTGGAAAGTCAAGCATCCGCAGATCATCGTCATGAATGGAGCGCCCACCGACTACAACGTGGCACTATACGAGCAAGGCTACGACGCGGTCCTCGCCAGGCAGTTCTCCAGCGGATGGAAGGACGTCAGCAACCCGCCCGGCACCTGGAACCCGCTCATCGCGCTGAGTGAATTCCAGCAGCAGTACGCCACGCACAAGAACATCAACGCCGCGCTGATCCCCAACGATGAGAACGGGGGGCCCATCATCAGCTATTTGCAGGTCAAGGGCGTCAAAGCCAGGACGTTCCCGACCACTGGGCTGGACGCCACGCTGGGCGGCCTGCAGAACATCCTCGCCGGCTACCAGTGCGGCACCGTATACAAGCCGATCTACCTGGAGGCCCAGGCCGCCGCGGCGCTGGCCATGTACGTCCGGGCCGGGGTGACGCCGCCAGCCAGCCTGGTCAACTGGCACATAACAGATCCACAGACCAACAAATCTGTTGCATCCGTCCTTCTCACACCAGAATGGGTAACCGCTCAGAACATAGAGTCCACGATCATCGCGGACAAGTTCGTGCAGGCCTCCCGTCTGTGCGCTGGCCAGTACGCCTCGGACTGCTCTGCCGCTGGCATCGCAAACTGACGGAGGAACCGGACGGACAACGCCGAGCGCGATGCCCGCCACAAATGGTCCTGGCGGTCCCCAGCTTGAGCCTGAGAATTTGCGCGGCTGCTAATTTAGCCGGATCTCCGCGAGAGAGGATCAATAGGAATCTTCATTCGGCGAGGCGGACCGCCGTGTGACCTGAGTTCTATCAATTTAGTGCGCACTTACTGGGTTACTGTACCTGATGAGGGCGAGGGCGTCGCGCAGGTCGGGCGGTAGCGGGTCTTCGGCGGTGAGGGTGTGCTGGCCGACGCGGATCTGGACGGTGCGGTAGCGGCGGGCGGTGCGGAGGAATTTCCTGAGGGACCAGCCGGTGCGGTTGTCGATGAACCGGGTGATGGCCAGGGCGGCGAACACGATCGTGAGGTGGGCCTCGATGGAGTCGCGCTTGCGGTGATAGATGGGCCTGGCCCGCAGGTCGGACTTTGACATGCGGAAGCTCTTCTCGATGTTCCAGAGCTGGTGGTAGCTGCCGATGACGAAGTCCGGGGATCTTCATGCCGAGGATGAACGACAGGCCGGCGGCTGTTGAGCGGCGCTCGGGATTCTGATGTCGAGAGGCTGTAGCGGCACCGGGCACGCCGATGGTGACCGCAGGCCATTCAGGTTCGTTGGCGGCGGCACCTCGCCGATGAGCGAACCGGGGTGTGCGT
>OFGV01000167.1_pt1 | contig 12185 bp, 5 predicted proteins | sample 1521911 | NCBI WGS metagenome assembly OFGV01 (sample SAMEA2553413, study PRJEB24118) | soil metagenome
CTACAAAGCCCTCCGCGCAGAGATCGAGCAGCTCAAGGCCCGCCATGACGAGATCACCGAGGCCATCGACGGCGAACCAGCCGCACCTCCTGCCGGCACCATCGAACGGCTAGGCGCCTACCTGCACCAGACCCTCGACCACGGCACCCCCGCCGAGCGCAAGGCCGCGATCGAAGCACTCGCAGCCGAAATCCGCATTACCGAAGAAGGAGTCATCCCTGTGCTCAAGATCCCAGGACCACGCAGCCCCGTCCCAGGCGAGAACGACACCACCGACGCGAACACGGCACCGGTTCGCGCAATGGTGAGGTCGGTGGGGCGGGTGGGACTCGAACCCACGACCGGCGGATTATGAGTCCGCTGCTCTGCGGTTCACCGGGGTCCAGGGGCGTTCTGGCCTGGGCATCTGTACCCGCCCCGGCCGGTTGACTGCAACCAGAACGGCCGGTATGCCGAAACGGCCTTGCTAGGTACAGTAGTTGTCTATGGCAATATCAGGAACAGGCGTAGGCGTCCAGGCCGGACCCAACGCTGCGATGGTGGAGGTACTGCAGGAAGCCACCAGGGTGCTCGCCGGGGTGGCGCTGCGAAGCATGGACGTGCTGGGCGGGGCGGTTTCGCTGCCCCAGTTCCGGGTCCTCGCGGTCCTTGCTGACTTCGGGCCGGCCCGCTCAGGGCGGGTCGCGCGGGCACTGAGCCTGGAGGCGTCAACAGTGACCAGGCTCGCCGACCGGCTGGTCGCCTCCGGGCACATCACCCGCGGCGGCGACCCACAGCACCGGGGCGTGGTGACGCTCGCCCTCACGCCCAGCGGGCGGGATCTGGTCGCGCAGGTGGCGACGTGGCGGAACGGCGAGCTATCGCGGATCCTGGAAGAACTTGCCCCCGGCGACCGGGAGGCGGTCACCTGGGCACTGCGCCTGCTCATCGAGGCGGCCGGGGAAGGATACGGGTCGGTCAAGCACGGCCCAGTCCCGCTGTGACGCGGCAGGCGCGCGGTGGCTGGCCGCAGGCCCAGGTGGAGCCTGGCTTGCTTCTTGCGGCGCGGTGATCCGGTGGCGGCAGTGGCCGCAACGCTGGCGGTCCCCGGGAACGTGCTGACCTGCCCCTGCCCGGAGGCTTAGTCCAGGGAATGTTGGAGGTCACCGGGGTTGTTCTTCTGTGCGGCGGGCGCTGACCATGGCTCCATCCGGCAATACACATTCAGGTCCAGGCAAGGGGCGCCGTTGGTGACAGGATCCGCACTACAGACTGCGCGGTGTCCGGCGGTTGGGAAACGGCGCGACCGGTGACCCACCTCGTCCTCACCTACGGCTACCTGGCCGTGTTCGGGCTCATCACGGCCGAGTATCTCGGCGTGCCCGTGCCCGGGGAAACCGCGCTGATCGTGGCCGCCGCCTATGCGGGCCACACCCATCGGCTGTCGGTGTGGGTGATCTTCGTGCTCGCGGTGGTGGCCGCGATCCTCGGCAACTACCTCGGCTACCTGGCGGGGCTCAAAGGCGGATACCGGCTGTTGCTGCGGTGGGGCCCGGTGATCCGGCTGGACCACGCCAAGATCAAGATCGGCTGGTACGTCTTCGACCGTCATGGCGGCAAGGTGGTGTTCATCAGCCGTTTCGTGACGGTGCTGCGCACCTATGCGGCGTTCCTGGCCGGCACCAACCGGATGCGCTGGGGGCGGTTCTCGCTGTTCAACGTGGCCGGCGGCGTCGCGTGGGCGGCGGTCTACACGTTCGTCTCCTACAGCGCTGGCCAGTTGCTGGCCCGGGTGTCCACCTTCATTACCGTCATCGGCCTCGCCGTCGCGGCCGTGATGGTCACCGTGATGACGCTGCTCATGCGCCGGGGGGCCGCCCGGCTCACCGCCCGGGCCGAGGCGGCGTTCCCCGGCCCGCTCGATCAGGTGGCCCCCGGGAGCCGTCCGGTGAGGAAACCACCAGCCACGGCACGGCCCGCGACTGCTGACCAGACCGCTGAACCGCTCTAGCTGGAGCCGCGAGACCTGGGCCGCGGACCCCCGAACCCGCGGAGGCTGCCGGGCCGGGTACCGAACTCCAGGTACTGGCCGCCTCTGGCTCTGTGCCACTCCTGGCACCAGAAGGGCCGCCCGCTCAGTATCGCCTGGGGGGTTCATCCCTGGTGATCTGACGGATGATGATTGCCCTCTGGCTGAGGATCTGGATTAGCTCGCAAGGGGCGGCTATGTCCGTTATCTGGAGCTGATCAACGCGGTGTCCAGACCCTTGCCGCCGATGCCAGTAGCTGACCTGGGACCTCCGGTCCTCACCCCGCTCGGGGTACCGGTGCGGCGTGCCAGGGTCATGCTGCTCAACAGCGCCGGGGTGCACCTGCGTGAGGACCCGCCATTTGAGCCGGTGAATGATGTGAGCTTCCGGCGCATCCCGCGGCCGCTGACCCGGACCGGTTGCGGCCCTCGCATCCCACCCCCATGCGCCGACCTGGGCTGCGCGATGTCAAACGACGTGTTCCATGCCCTGCGTGCCACCAGGCTATGGGGGTGGTGGCACGAGCGGTGGAACGGTGCGGGCTGCCGACCGTGTGCTGCACGAACGCCCGGGATATCACCGAACTGTGAAACCGCCACGCAGCGGCTTCCCCAACTTACCGTTCGGGAACTGCGTGGGCCGCCCGCTGGAAACCGCTGAGCAGCGCGCGTCTGCACCGACGTTGTCGCCCTGGCCGACCTGAGCAGGCCAGCCAGGGCGGGCGGTGCCTTGAACCTGCACGCCTGGCTGGCATCGGGGAGCAGGCCCCGCTGCCTCAGGCCCGGCCAGGAGCGTATACGTGGTTGCCAACATTGTTATTAACAACTATTGTCTAGAGCAAGGCTTGCTCATACCAAGCCTTGCTCATACCAAGCCTTGTTTTCACGACGAGATCCCGGGCCCACAGCCCAGAGCGCCGCACACCGGGCGGCTGCCGCGAGCGTGGAGCGGGACGGAACCGGCGGGCATTGCCGGTCCACACAAGGAGGCATGCCATAGTGGACCTGTTCTGGGACGCTGTTCTCTGGTCAGCTATTCCTGTAGCTGTGCTGCTTCTTGCCTGTGCAGTAGGTGCATACTGGCTCTCGCATAGGCGGCCATTCCCGATGGAGAGATCCCAGGCACGCGTTGAACGCGCTTACCTCGCCACCCGGGACCAATCGGCCAAGGGCGTGCCTCCAGACCAGTCTGAGCATTCCGCACGGCACGTCTCTGTCGGCACCTAGCCCGATCGGGGAGCCAGTGCCTTCAGGGGCGGGGCCGACAGACCAGCGAACCCTCGCCCGAGACATGTGCGGCGGTGCCCGTGATGCGCGGGGTGCCGCCGGCTGAACAATCCCGGGTACCCGTGAAGGTGATCGCCGGCATCACCCTGGCCGCCCTCGGCATCCCCGAGGTTCCCGGATGCGCGAAGATCGCTGGGATGCCGCTGGTGACTCCCCCCGGTATCACCCCGCGAGCATCCTGGTAGTCGCCTGCAACACCTCCGCCATCGTCCGCTTCGGGCGCAGGTTGACGCGCTTCCCAGGTTGTCAATGTTGTTGCAGACAATTATTGTATTTAGCAAGGCTTGCTCGGCCCTGGCCGGGCCTGCCCAGCCAGGCGCCTACCCTCGGCCAGCCCAGATCCCACCTCGGCGGCTGTGCGCGAGCACCTGCCGGTCATGAAGGGCGGGCAGAGTCGAGGAGGAATCGCTCATCCGCGAATACGGAGACACCTACCGCGACTTCCAAGCACGCGTGCCGCGCCTTTTCCCCCGCCTGCGCCATCCCGACCGCAGGCGGGAGTCCTGACAACCCGCCCGGCCATCGCGAACCTGCCCGCGGCATTAGCGGTCAGGGGGCCGCGAGCGGTTAGCGTCATGCTCGTGACCCAGGTGCCTGCCGCTTCGCCGGTGCAGCGGTCGGTCATCGACTTCATCGGCCCCAGGTACAGGCAGCGCGCGAGCGCACCGGTACCGCTCAGCGCCGGCGAGTGGTCCCATGCGTACGGATGACTTTGGACGGCATGATGTGGTCGTTCGTTTTGGGCAGCCAAGCCACCCAACCGCAGCAGATCCGGCATCATGGCACTGCAATTTCCGCTCAGTCACCATTCCGGTGGGGCACCGCCGCCCCAGCCGAGGAGGCTCACCTCCGGCCTTCTCCCGAACTGCGAGCAGGGCCTTCATCCGGGGCCAAGGTCAGCTATTTGTCGCAGAAGGGCACCAAATTCGCATCGAGCGGGCCGGGGCAGAGCCATGATCGTAGGCTCTGACAGTCAAAGCCAAGATCGTTTGATAGTCACCCGACCGTCGCGCTGCGTATCACGGAGCGGCCCATGCGCCTGACAGCACACCGGCACTGGTCTTCGCTTCAAGCGGGCGGCCGTCTGAACCTCGTGGCTAGCGATCCACGAAACGACCTGCTCTGGGGTGAGCGCGTCCCGCAGCCATGGGGCCGTCTCATCCACCGCGACCGCTGTAGCTACCCTCTGGAACTGCGGCCGCAGCTGGCTGATGGACGACGACAGTATGGCGTCGCTCCAGGGCAGCCTGGAGGCGGGCCTTGCCGCGTTCGACGTGGTTGTTTACCAAGCGTGTGCGTATCCCCATGACAAAGGCGATCTGCGTATCGGGCAAGTCCGCGTAGTACCGGAGGACCAGTGCTTCGCGCTGCAGGCCTGGAAGGGCGCGAAGGGCTGCCACGAGGAAGGCTTCTGCAGGGAGGACGGCTGGCCGTTCGACCTGTTGTGGGCTTGCCCGTCGGCCGGGTAGATCTGGGTGGGCTGCGCGGCGGGAGCGTGCTCGGCGGACCACTGCCTGCCGCAAGTAGGACAGGGCCTCATCACTATCCCGCAGTCGCCGCCGTGCCCCGTGCATGGCGATGAATGCGGCCTGGACTACTTCTTCTGCCACCGCAACGTCGTTCACCAGTAGTGCGGCGATCTGAGTAAGGGCACGGTAGTGCGTGTCATAGAGCACGGTCACCACCTGGTCAGCGTGCCGTCCGGGCCTGTTGCGTTGCGCTCTCCTTCCCAGTGCCCCGGTTACGCGCCTGGCTTTGGCTGCTGGCTGCGATGCCGCAGGGCTGGGCACAGCAGGTGCTCTGGCCGCTACAGGACTGGGCGGGCGCTCAACGGCGTCGTCGCGGGATCGCCTGCTTCGGTGCCTGCCGCCAGGTACCGGTGACAGGGCGGCGCCAGTGGCCGGTTCATATTCCCGCCACGCGGGATGCGAGCCGTCAGCGGCGACTGGTTGCGCGGCCGCATGGATCAGCTGGCGCAGATGCGCCACGGTGGCCGCGAGGTCCGCGGTGACAGCCAGGCCGCGTACGCGGCCGACCGCAAGCATGCCATGGGACGAGCATTCGATGGCTAGTTGCTCGGCTGCCTCCGGCAGGCACTGGGCGCCGGTGCTCATCGCGGTATCCTCGCGCACCTCGCGGCCAGGGACCCGGACAGTGACCGCCGTCCGCAACGTGCGCCAGACAGACGCGCGGACCCGGGGGACGCCGAACGCCAGCCACCCGGTTCCGGTCACACCGGGACCAGGCTGCGGGAGATCGTCCCGTATCCCTCTCCTGCAGCTTCCACCAGCTGGCGCAATGCGGTGGTCACCTGCATGCGCCCGGCTGGCGGGAGCTGCTGGATGATCCGCCCCAGTTCTTGCTGCCGCCAGGCCGCAACCTGGCTGACCAGATGCTGGCCGGAGGCGGTGAGCCCGAGCGTCACCACGCCGCGGTGGCCCGGCTCGCTGCCGCTGGTTACATGGCCGGCGGCGACCAGCCGGCCGGCGAGCCGGGTCACTGTCGAGGCCTCCAGCCCGAGCGCCCGGGCCACGCGCACGGACCGGGCCCGGCCGAGGCCGGACAGGACCGCGAGCATCCGGAACTGCGGCAAGGTCACCGCGCCGTCAAGCACATCCAGGCTCCGCAGCGCGACGCCGGCCAGCACGCGCGTGGCCGCCTGCAGGACCCCCACCGTATCCGGCTCCAGCTCTGGCAGAAGCCGGTACGTCTTTGATGATCTTCCCATGGTCAAGTATTGTAGGGAACAACAGTTGCCATACGCCAGCCAATCACCCCTCCGTCGTCCGCAGGCTGGCTCTCCCCGTTCGGTGAAACGTGGCCTTTCCAATTGGCGGAGTAGATACGCAAAGTGAGGCAATTGCCACGGTCAGGGCGCTGGTCGAGGACGATCCTGGCGACCACCGTCCGACCGCCCACGCTTACTGTCAGACGCCCCTGACCCGGCGGTCCGGTGCTGCATCACTTCGAGAATCGCCCGCCTTCAACGTCACGTCCTGTAGTCGCCGCTATCCGCCTCATGACGAGCCGCGATCAAGCACGCTCGCGACATCGAGTCTGATCCGCACGCTGACGGCCACCTTCCTGGATGAGCAGGAAAGGCGCGTGAACGCGGCGCGGGCCGGCTAGCCCACGTGGGGGATGCCGGCCTGTCTGGTCACTTCCATCCCACCTGGATGGTTGCGGCCAGGTGCCCGTTCACCTGCCCGGGTTTATGATCAGCGGTTCTCGGCTCCGCCTGCTGCTCGTCCGCGTCGTTCCCAGGTCACATGAGTTTGCGGGTGAGGCGTTTGTCGATGGCCACGACCAGGGAGGCGGCGAGCGCGAGGCCGAGGATCCGCAGCCAGGCCGCGGGGGTGATGGGGGCGGTCTGGAACAGGTGGGTCATGGCCGGCAGGTAGGTGATCGCTAGCTGCCCGGCCATCTGGATGGTGATCCCAACGAGGATCCAGCGGTTGCTGAAGACCCCGGCCCGCCACATGGGGCGGGTCAGCGATCGGCAGCTGAACAGGTAGAACAGTTCGACCATGACGAACAGGTTGAGTGCGGCGGTGCGGGCTTCGGCGAGTGTCGCGCCGTTGCCCTTCTCCCATTCGAACAGCCACCAGGCCCCGCCGACGAGCAGGGCGGAAACCAGCAGGATGCGCCAGATCAGTGCTGCGGTGAGCAGGGGCCGGCGGGGGTCGCGGGGCGGCCGTGCCATGATCCCCTCTTCTTTGGGCTCGAAGGCGAGCATGAGACCGAGCGCGACCGCGGTGGTCATGTTGATCCACAGGATCTGGGTGGGCAGGATCGGCAGTGCCGCGCCGAGCAGGATGGCTACCAGGATAACCAGGCCCTCCCCCATGTTCGTGGGCAAGGTCCAGACGATGAACTTGGTGAGGTTGTCAAACACACCGCGGCCTTCCTCCACCGCGGCCTCGATGGTGGCGAAGTCATCGTCGGTGAGCACCATGTCGGCGGCTTCCTTGGCGACCTCGGTGCCGGCGTGGCCCATGGCCACGCCGATGTCGGCGCGCCGCAGCGCGGGTGCGTCGTTCACCCCGTCGCCGGTCATCGCCACGACTTCCCCGCGGGACTGGAACGCCTCGACCAGGCGCAGTTTCTGCTCGGGAGAGACCCGGGCGAACACCGCTGCGCGTTCCACCGCGTCCGCGTACTCCCCAGGCGGCAGTGCCGCCAGGTCAGCTCCGGTCAGCACCTCCCCGTCACGCTGTTGCGGCAGCATACCCAGCGAGCCGGCGATGGCCGCCGCGGTCGCGGCGTGATCGCCCGTGATCATCTTCACCGCCACACCGGCCTGCCTGGCGGTCTGGACGGCTGCCGCGGCGGCCGGGCGGGGCGGGTCGAGCATGGCCTGCAGCCCGGTGAACACCATCGGGCCGGCCGGGGGCGCCGCTCCCGGGCCAGCCGCCGCCTGCTCCCCGAATCCCTCCGCGCTGCCGGCCCACCCCAGGGCGGTGGCCAGCACCCTCATCCCGGCGGAGGCCAGGTCGTCTGCGGCCTGGTGTGCGGCGCGAGCATCCAGTGGGCGCAGCGTGCCGTCGGCGGCCATCTGCTTTTCGCACAGGGCCAGGATGCGCTCGGTGGCACCTTTGGCGAACACCACGAAACGCTGACCGGGCCGATCATCTTCGCGGCGCTCATGCACGGTGGCCATGTACTGGCGCCGCGAGCTGAACGGGACCGAGGCAGCGCGCGGGAAAGCCGAGGCGATCCCGGCAAAGTCCAGGCCGGCCTTGCCGGCCAGCACCAGCATCGCCCCCTCGGTCGGATCGCCGGTCAGCACCGCCCGGCCGTCCTGGTAATGGACTGTGGCGTCGTTGCAGGCCGCACCTGCCAGCACGCACCAGCGCAGCGCCTGGTCCGCCGCCAGGCCAGCGGGCCGGCCCGCCGCGTCCAGGATCTGGCCCCCAGCCGCATACCCGGTACCGGTCACTTCATACCGGGCATCAGGGGTGTGCACCACCCGGACCGTCATCTGGTTCTGCGTCAGCGTCCCGGTCTTGTCGGAACAGATCACCGTGGTGCTGCCCAGGGTCTCCACCGCCGGGAGACGGCGGATCACCGCCCGGCGGCGGGCCATCCGCGCCACCCCGATCGCCAGGGTGATCGTCACCGCCGCCGGCAGGCCCTCCGGGATCGCCCCCACCGCCAGCGCAATGGCGGCGGTGAACATCGTGGTGACACTCTCCCCCCTGGCCACGCCGATCACGAACGTCACCGTTGCCAGGGCCAGGATGACAACGGTCAGGACCTTGCTGAACCAGGCCAGCTTGCGGGTCAGCGGGGTGGCCAGCGCCTCCGCGCCGCTGACCAGCCGGTGGATCTCCCCCAGTTCGGTTTCCGCCCCAGTGGCAACCGTGATCCCCGCCCCGGTCCCGCTGGTCACCAGCGTCCCCGAGTACAGCATGTTCCGCCGGTCGGCGACCGGGGTCTCCGGCGGCAGCACCACCTCGTCCTTGGCCACCGGGACCGACTCCCCGGTCAGCGCCGACTCATCAGCGCGCAGCCCCGACACCCGGACCAGCCGCAGATCGGCCGGGGCCTTGTCACCGGCCTCCACCAGCACCAGATCCCCCGGGACCAGATCCTCGGAGTTCACCTGCCGCGCACGGCCGTCCCGGACCACCCTCACCCGGGTATGGGTCATCGCCCGCAGCGCATCCAGCGCCGCCTCCGCCTTCGCCTCCTGCACATACCCCACCAGCGTGTTGACCGCGACCACGGCGAAGATCACGGCCGCGTCCACATGCTCGCCCAGCGCCAGCGCCACCGCCCCAGCGGCCAGCAGCACATAGATCAGCGGATGGTTCACCTGCCGCGCCACCCGCACCAGCGGCCCCGCGCGGGCCACCCGCGGCAGCACGTTCGGCCCGTACCGCTCCCGGCGCTGGCGGGCCCCAGCCTCGGTCAGGCCGCTGCCCGGATCGGTCTCCAGCAGCAGCACAACCTCATGCGCGGCCAGGCCATGATGCGCCTCCCCCGGCCGCGCCAGCGGCGCTACCCCCATACCCCCAGCACACCCGACACCAGCCCCCCAGCCAAGGGCCGTTCGGCCCTGCCCGCCTGCCGCAGCCCAGACTCTGCGGCCGGGCTCCGGGACGAGGCGTGCCCCTGCCTCGTACTCCTGGCGGTCCTGCCTGGCCAGCATTGCCAGCCGCGGGTGCGGTCTTCCGCCGACAGGACGGGTGGGCAGAGGATTGGAAGTAGCCGGCCGGGATGCCGGCGCCCGTGGCCGGAGGGCAATGATCGGGCGGTTCCGCCGGGCCGTGGACCGGGGCTGGGCGGCCGGGCCTGCACACGGGTCATACGGTAGGGAGCGGGGAGGGTTGCCGGCGATGAACCAGGGGCCGGAGGGCCAGGCCAGCAAGGTAGCCGCCTTGACCGCCGACGAGGTCAAGGCGGCTGGGGGTGCCGAGGGGGTTCTGGCGCGGCTGGGCTCTGGCCGGCAGGGGCTGCCGGCCGGGGAGGCTGCCCGCCGCCTGGCAGCGGCGGGGCCGAACGCCATCCCGGAAAAGCACCGTAGCCTGCTGGCGGAGCTTGGGTCGTTCTTCTGGGGTCCGATCCCGTGGATGATCGAGGTGGCCCTGGTTCTGTCGGCGGTTTTGCGGCACTGGGCGGACACGGTCATCGTCGGGGTGTTGCTGATATTCAATGCCGGGGTGGGGTTCTGGCAGGAACGCACCGCTGCTGATGCGGTGGCCGCGCTGAAAAGCCAGCTGGCCCTGCGCGCGGATGTGTGCCGGGATGGCGCCTGGGCCGAGGTGGACGCCGCTGGGCTGGTCCCCGGGGATGTGGTACGGATCAGGCTGGGTGACATCATCCCCGCTGACGTGGTGCTGCTGGACGGTGACTACCTTCGGGTGGACCAGTCCGCCCTGACCGGGGAGTCGCTGCCGGCCGACAAACGGCAAGGGGATGCCGCTTACTCCGGGTCGGTCGCCGCCCAGGGGAGCATGACCGCGGTGGTTACCGCGACCGGCCCGGCGACCTATTTCGGGAAGACCACCCGGCTGGTCGCCGGCGCCCGCCCGGTGTCTCATTTCCAGCGGGCGGTGCTGACCATCGGTGACTACCTGATCTGGCTGAGCCTTGCCCTGGTCGCGGTGCTGGTCATGGTGGAGATCTTCCGGGGCGCGCAGATCGTGAGGCTGCTGCAGTTCGCGCTGATCCTGACGGTGGCGGCGATCCCGGTGGCCATGCCCGCCGTACTGTCGGTCACCATGGCGGTGGGGGCCACGGCGCTGTCGAAGATGAAGGCCATCGTCACCCGCCTGGAGTCGATCGAGGAGATGGCCGGCATCGACGTGCTCTGCTCGGACAAGACCGGCACCTTGACCCAGAACAAGCTCACTGTCGCCGACCCGGTCCCCGCCGATGGCACCGATCCCGGCATGGTGATCCTGGCCGCCGCGCTGGCCTCCCGGCCCGGCACCACCGATGCGATCGACCAGGCGGTGCTGGCCGCGGCCGGCGGCCCGCAGGCGCTGGCCGGCTACCAGCAGAACCGGTTCGTCCCGTTCGACCCGGTCAGCAAGCGCACCGAAGCCGAGGTAACCGACGCCGGCGACCACACCGGGTTCGCCGTCACCAAGGGCGCTCCCCAGGTCGTGCTCGGCCTGTGCGAGCCCAGCGCCGGAGCCAGGCCCGGCCAGGGCTCCCTGGACCGCGCCTCCACCGCGGTGGACCAGCTCGCTGCCAGGGGATACCGGACCCTGGGCGTGGCCCGCCGCGACAGCCGCGGCCCGTGGCGGTTCCTGGGGCTGCTGCCACTGTCCGACCCGCCGCGGGCGGACTCAGCCGAAACCATCCGGCGCGCCTCCGAACACGGTGTCACCGTCAAGATGCTCACCGGGGACAACACCGCCATCGCCGCCGAGGTCGCCGCCCAGGTCGGCCTTGGCCGGCGGATCGAGCCGGCCTCCGATGTCCTGACCGCAGGCGGCGATGGTCAGGTGAGCACCGACGCCGCGGAGCGGATCGAGGCCGTGGACGGGTTCGCTGAGGTCTTCCCGGAGCACAAGTACGCGATCGTCAAAGCCCTGCAAGCCCGGGGGCACATCGTCGGCATGACCGGCGACGGGGTGAACGACGCGCCCGCGCTCAAGCAGGCAGACACCGGGGTGGCCGTCACCGGGGCGACCGACGCCGCCCGCGCCGCCGCCGATCTTGTCCTCACCGCGCCGGGCCTGTCAGTGATCGTGGCCGCGATCGAGCAGGCCCGGATCATCTTCGAGCGGATGAATTCCTACGCCATCTACCGGGTCACCGAGACGCTGCGCATCGTGCTGTTTGTCGTGGCGGCCATGGTGACGTTCAACTTCTACCCGATCACCGCGATCCTGATCATCTTGCTCGCGTTGTTCAACGACCTGCCCATCATGACGATCGCCGTCGACAACACCCCAGTCGACCCGCAGCCGGTCCGCTGGGACATGCGCCGGGTGCTGACCGTGTCCACCGTCCTGGGCGGGGTGGGCGTGGTCGAGACGTTCCTGATCCTGGCGCTGGCCAAGCTGTGGCTGCACCTGGACGTGGCCCAGATCCAGACTCTGATCTTCCTCAAGCTGGCGGTAGCCGGGCACCTGACCCTGTTCGTGGCCCGCAGCCGCGGCCCGTTCTGGGCCCGCCCCTGGCCCGCTCCCGCCATGATCTGGTCCGCGGTCGCCACCAAGGTCCTGGCCACCTTGCTGGTGGCCTTCGGCCTCGGCCTCATGGTGCTGCTGCTGCTGGGTTTGGTGCGCGGTGATCTGCTGTCAGGCTGGCGCAGTTCCCTGCCGGCGGATGCACCGAACCAGTTCATCATCAACATCCAGCCGGACCAGCGCCGCACGCTGCAGGATTTCTTTGCGGCCCACAAACTGCCGGCACCCGAGCTCTATCCCAT
>OFGV01000168.1_pt1 | contig 12175 bp, 12 predicted proteins | sample 1521911 | NCBI WGS metagenome assembly OFGV01 (sample SAMEA2553413, study PRJEB24118) | soil metagenome
CTCCGTGACGGCATGCGCCACAATGCTCCGGCGCGAACCCCGGCGCGTTGTGCGTGCCGGCCTGCGCCGCGGCGTTCCGGGCGGGCCGCGGGCGCTGCATCCGGCCTGAGCCGCGGCGATCCGGGGGGAGCCGCGGGCGTAGCGTTGCGGACGGCAGCGAGCACGGGCCAGCCGCGTGCCGGCGGTGAGTAGCGCCAACAGCCCACTGCAAGCCCGCGGGCACCCCGGGTTAGCCTCGGCGCCCCAGTGGAACAGGTCAGGACTTGCCGGCCCGGCGGGCGCGTTCCACGACTTCGCCGATCACCGTGCCGAGCGCCTCCATGTCGGCCTGGGTCGAGGTCGCGCCGAGCGTGAACCGCAGCGAGCCGCGCGCCCTGGCCTCATCGGCGCCCATCGCGAGCAGCACGTGACTGGGCTGCGCCACGCCGGCGGTGCACGCCGAACCGGTGGAGCAGGCGATCCCCCTGGCGTCGAGCAGCATGAGCAGCGCGTCACCCTCGCAGCCGGGGAAGGAGAAGTGCGCGTTGCCGGGCAGCCGCCCGGGGCCGGGCGGGGCGCCGTTGAGGATGGCGTCGGGCACTGCCGCGATCACCCGGGCGATCAGATCGTCGCGCAGCGCGGCCAGCCGGGCAGCTTCCTCGTCACGGCGCTTGACGGCGATCTGGGCGGCGGCGGCGAAGGCCCGGATGGCCGGCGCGTCGAGAGTGCCTGAGCGCACGTCGCGCTCCTGGCCACCGCCGTGCATCACCGGCACCGGCTCGGCCCCCCTGGCCAGCAGCAGGGCTCCCGCGCCGACCGGCCCGCCGATCTTGTGGCCGGTGATGGTGAGCGCGTCGGCGCCGCTGGCGGCGAAATGCACCGGCACCTGCGCGGCAGCCTGCACCGCGTCGGTGTGGAAGGGGATCTTGTGCTCACGCGCGACCGCCGCCAGGTCGGCGATCGGCTGGATGGTGCCCACCTCGTTGTTCGCCCACATGACGCTGATCACAGCCACCGCGTCAGGGCCGGCGTCGATGGCCGCCTGCAGGGTTTCCGGCCGCAGGAGTGCCGTCTCGTCCACCGGCAGCCAGCTGACCTGGGCACCTTCGTGGCTGGCCAGCCACTGCGCCGAGTCGAGCACCGCGTGATGTTCCACAGCAGTGACCAGGACCCTGGTCCGGCGCGGGTCCTGCGCCCGGCGTGCCCAGTACAGCCCTTTCAGGGCGAGGTTGTCCGCCTCGGTGCCGCCGCTGGTGAAGACCACCTCGCTGGGCCGGGCGCCATAGGCGTCCGCAATCTGCTCACGGGACTCCTCGACGACCCGGCGCGCACGCCTGCCCGCGTTGTGCAGTGAGGAGGGATTGCCGAGATGGGCAAGCTCCTCCGTCATCGCCGCGATCGCTTCCGGCAGCATCGGCGTGGTCGCCGCATGGTCCAGGTACACCAGGCACTCCTGTGCCTGCCGTGCGCCCTCGTCGGCGCTGCTTGAATACCCCATGACGGCCTTCAAGCCTAGTGGGTGGCCCGGAGTCAGGCTAAAGGGCTGGGTGGGCAGTTTTCAGGACTCTTTGTGCTTGGCGATCTCGGCGGTGAGCTGGGGCACGACGTTGAACAGGTCGCCCACCACGCCGAAGTCGGCCAGCTCGAAGATCGGCGCCTCGGGGTCCTTGTTGATCACCATGATGGTCTTGGAAGTCTGCATGCCGGCCCGGTGCTGGATCGCGCCGGAGATGCCCACCGCCAGGTAGAGCTGGGGCGAGACGGTCTTCCCCGTCTGGCCCACCTGGAACTGGTGCGGGTACCAGCCCGCGTCGGTGGCCGCCCGCGATGCTCCCACTGCCGCACCCAGCGAGTCGGCGAGCTTCTCGATCAGCGCGAAGTTCTCCGCGTTCCCCACCCCGCGGCCGCCGGACACCACGATGGAGGCCTCGGTGAGTTCCGGGCGCTCACCCCGCTGCGCCACGACCCGCTCGGTGATGTGTGCGCCCTTGGCCACCTCGCTCAGCTCGATGGTGACCGGCTCCAGTTCGGCCGCGGCCGGGGCGGCCTCCGGCGCTGCCGAGTTCGGCCGCACCGCCACGATCGGGGTACCGGTCCGCACCCGCGATTGCACGATGATCGCGCCGCCGAAGATGGACTGCTCGGCCACCAGGCCGGCGCCGTCCGTGGCCGGAGTCAGATCCACGGCATCGGTGAGAACACCAGAGGAGGTCCTGACCGCCAGCCGCCCGGCGATCTCCTTGCCCTCAGGGGTGGCCGCCACCAGCACGGCGGCCGGTGACACCCGGCTGACCAGGGCCGCGAGCACCTCCGCCGCAGGAGCCGCCACGTAGTCGTCCAGCCCGGCACCATCAGCCACGTAGACCTTGGCGGCACCGAACTCGGCCAGCCGTCCCCGGCCGCCCTCGGCACCGGGCCCCACCCAGACCACCGCGGGCTCGCCGAACCGGCGGGCCAGTGTCAGCAGCTCAAGCGTGACCTTCTTGACCGTCTCGCCGGAGTGCTCGGCGAGGACCAGGATCTCAGCCATTGATGTGCGAGCCCCTCCGGATCAGATGAACTTCTGCGCGGCGAGGAACTCGGCCGCCTTGGCGCCGCCGTCGCCGTCGTCCTTGACGATCGTGCCGGCCTGCCGGGGAGGCCGTTTGGCGAAGCTGACCACCTCGGTCGCTGCCGCGCCCAGCCCCACCTGGCCCGGGTCGATCCCGGCATCGGCCAGGCTCAGCGTCTCGACGGGCTTCTTCTTCGCCGCCATGATCCCCTTGAAGGAGGGGTACCGCGGCTCGTTGATCTTCTCCACCACGCTGACGACCGCGGGCAGGCTGGCCTCGACCTTGTCGTAGCCGTAGTCGGTCAGCCGGTGGATGGTGATCGATGTGCCATCCGTCTCGACCTTGCTCGCCAGGGATAGCTGCGGGACGCCAAGACGCTCGGCCAGCATCGCCGGCAGCACGCCCGTCCGGGCGTCCGTGGCTTCTGCGCCCAGGATGACCATGTCAAACCCGATCCGGCCGAGCACCGTGGCCAGCGCCAGCGAGGTCGCCAGCGCGTCGGACCCGGCGAGCTGGTCGTCGACCAGGTGCACCGCCTTGTCGGCGCCCATGGACAGTGCCTTGCGGATGGACTCGCTGGCCTTTGCCGGGCCCATGGACAGGATGGTCACCTCGCCCCCATGCGCCTCGGCGAGGCGGAGCCCTTCCTCGATGGCGTACTCGTCGAGTTCGTTGATGACCCCGTCAACCGAGGCGCGGTCCAGGCGGGAATCCTCCGACCGCAGGGTGCGTTCCGCCCAGGTGTCGGGGACCTGCTTGACGCAGACGACGATGTTCATGACCGGCGGCCGACCTCCTGCCCTTCTGCATTCCCGACCAGATGCCCTGTGGGGGGCACCGTAAAGCCTGTCAAACGCGGTCTCCCCGCCCGGCTCCGGGGTGCCCCTACGGTCCCCGCACCGGGCCTGCCGCAAACCACGTTCCGCTGCGGCGGCTACATGTTACTAGCTAGTAGCTTGACTGGCCAACCGCGCCTCGGCGGCGTCCACCACGTTGGCGAGCAGCATCGCCCGCGTCATCGGGCCGACCCCGCCCGGCATCGGTGCCAGGTACCCGGCCACCTCGGCAACCTCGGGCGCGACGTCACCAACAAGGCCCGCATCGGTCCTGGTGATGCCGACGTCGAGGACGGCCGCGCCGGGCTTCACCATATCCGCAGTGAGCAGGCCGGGCCGGCCGGCCGCCACCACCACGATGTCAGCTGCCCGCGTGTGCGCCGCCAGATCCTTGGTGCCGGTATGGCACGACGTGACGGTGGCGTTCTCGCTGCGCCGGGTCAGGAGCAGGCCGAGCGCCCGCCCGACGGTGATGCCACGGCCGATCACCGTCACCTCCGCGCCCTCGATCGGCACGTCGAAACGGCGCAGCAACTCGACGATGCCACGGGGCGTGCAGGGCAGGGGCCCCGGCTCCCCGAGCACAAGCCGGCCGAGATTGACCGGGTGCAGGCCGTCGGCGTCCTTGGCCGGGTCCATCCGGTGCAGGACCCGGTGTGCGTCCAGCCCGGCCGGCAACGGCAGCTGCACCAGGTACCCGGTGCAGGCCGGATCAGCGTTCAGCTCGTCGACCACCGCCTCCACCTGCTCCTGGGTGGCGCTGGCCGGCAGGTCGCGGCGGATGCTGGCGATCCCGACCTGCGCGCAGTCCCGGTGCTTGCCGGCCACATAGGCACGGCTGCCCGGGTCGTCGCCGACCAGCACCGTGCCCAGCCCGGGCGTCATCCCAGCCGCGGCGAGCGCGGAGACCCGGCGGGCGAGATCGTCCTTGATCGCGGCGGCGGTCGCCTTGCCGTCCAGGATCCGCGCGGTCATCGCGCTGTCCACGCCAGGACGGTACAGGTGCCTGCCAGGCTGCCGGTGCCGGGCGGGAGGCTCCCGGTGCCGGGCGGGAGGCTCCCGGTGCCGGGCGGGAGGTTTTCTGCGCTGGCCAGGGAGCCTCCGGCGCTGACGGGGATGATCATGTGACCCCTCTCGGATCGTCAGTGGAAGAAGTGACGTATGCCAGTGAAGTACAGGCTGACCCCAGCCGCCGCCGCGGCTTCGATCACCTCGCCGTCCCGCACCGATCCACCCGGCTCCACGATGGCGCGGACCCCGGCGTCGGCGAGCACCTGCAGGCCGTCGGGGAACGGGAAGAATGCGGCGCTCGCCGCCACCGCGCCGCGGGCGCGCTCCCCGCTGCGGGTCACCGCGAGCCGGGCCGAATCCACCCGGTTGACCTGGCCCATGCCCACCCCGACGGTGCCCGTGTCCGCCGCGATCACGATGGCGTTCGACTTCACGCTGCGGCAGGCACGCCAGGCAAAGGACAGATCGGCCAGGGCTTCGCCGGAGACGGCAGGACCCGCCTTGAGCTGCCAGCTGGACGGGTCGTCGCCAGCTGTGTCAATCAGGTCCGCGGACTGCATGAGCAGGCCACCTTCCAGTTGCCGCCACTCGACCGGTGCGGCAGCAGCCCCGGCTTCCCCGGGCGCCGGCGGCGGGCAGGTCAGCAACCGCAGGTTCTTCTTCGCGGCGAGCAGTTCGTGGGCGGCGGGCTCAAAGCCCGGCGCGACGACGACCTCGGTGAAGATCTCGGCGATCTGGGCCGCCAGTTCCCGCGTCACTACGCCGTTGACGGCGATCACCCCGCCGAATGCCGACACCGGGTCGCATGCGTGCGCCCTGCGGTGCGCCTCCGCAAGATCACGGCCCACAGCGATCCCGCACGGGTTGGAATGTTTGATGATCGCGGCACAGGGGTCGCGGAACTCGAACGCGGTCCGCCAGGCCGCCGCCGTGTCCACGTAGTTGTTGTACGACATCGCCTTGCCATGGATCTGCTGGGCACCGGCGATGCCCGGTGGCATGGCCGTCCCCACATACAGGGCCGCCCGCTGGTGCGGGTTCTCGCCATAGCGGAGCACCTCCCGCCGGGACCAGAGCGCGGCGATCACATCCGGCCAGCCGGTCTGCGCCGCGGTGTCGTCCGGTGCATAGGCGGAGGCGAACCAGGAGGCGACCGCTGCATCGTAGCGGGCGGTGTGCGCGTAGGCCTGGGCGGCGAAACGGCGGCGCTCGGCCAGTGTGAATCCGCCCGCTGCGGCTGCTTCCACCACCGACTGATACATCGCCGGGTCGGTGATGACGGCGACCGTGGCATGGTTCTTGGCCGCGGCGCGGACCATGGCCGGGCCGCCGATGTCGATCTGCTCGACGCACTCCTCCGCCAGGGCGCCGCTGGCGACTGTGGCCTCGAACGGGTACAGGTTGGACACGAGCAGCTCGAACGGGGCGATCCCGAGGTCATCGAGCTGCTCGCGGTGAGATGCCTGGCGCATGTCGGCGAGCAGGCCCGCATGCACCCCCGGGTGCAACGTCTTGACCCTGCCGTCGAGGCACTCGGGAAAGCCGGTCAGGTCCTCGACCCGGGTCACCGGCACGCCCGCCGCGCCGATCGCCGCCGCCGTACTTCCCGTACTGACGATCTCGACGCCCGCCGCGGCCAGGACCTTCGCCAGCCCGGTCAGGCCGGTCTTGTCGTAAACGCTGATCAGCGCCCGTTTGATGGCAACCCTCGTCAATGCCCAACCTTCACTTTCCGGCCGTGGACAGACCATCCCTCGCGGACCATCCGGCCCACGGTTTCCACCAGCAGCGCGCGCTCGCTGACCTTCACCCGCTCGTGCAGCGCCGCCACATCGTCATCATCGCTGACCGGCACCGCCGCCTGCGCGATCACCGGCCCCGTGTCGGTGCCGGAATCCACGATGAACACGGTGCAGCCGGTGATCTTCACCCCGTACTCCAGCGCGTCCCGGACGCCATGCATGCCGGCGAAGGCTGGCAGCAGGGCGGGATGGGTGTTGATGAACCGGCCACCGAACCTGGCCAGGAAATCCGGCCCGACCAGCTTCATGAACCCGGCCGAAACGACCAGGTCGGGGCTGAACCCGTCGCAGGCATCCGCCAGGGCGCGGTCCCAGTCGGCCCGCAAGGGGTAGTCAGCCACCCGCAGGACGAAGGTCGGGATTCCCGCTCGCTGCGCCCTTGCCAGGCCTTCGATACCGGGCCGGTCAGCGCCGACCGCCACCACGGCCGCGCCGTACGCCTCGTCGGCACACGCGTCCAGGAGCGCCTGGAGGTTGGTACCCGCACCGGAGACCAGGACCACCAGGCGTGCGCTCATGCGGCCACCATAACGGGGGAGCCCGCCAGCCACCCGGCGAGGGCCATGGCTGCCGTCCCGGCCCTGAGTGCATCCGCCTGGCACGCTCCAGTCCCGCCAGGAACACCAGTCCCTGCCCGGGCACATCCAGGCAGGCTCCGCCCCGCCATCTGGTGTGAGAGACACCCCACACTCCGGCGCCTGGCTACCTCCGCTCATCGGGCAATGGCCAGGTCAGTCCCATACGCGAGGCACAATAAGGGGCTATGCCCCCAACACATCCCCCGCGCACGGATGAGTCGCCCCCGGACGCGTTCTCGCCGCAACCGCCCCTGTACCCACCCGGCCCGGACACGCAGCCCGACGGTGCGGCCAGGCCAGCAGCCGGGCCGCAGGCGGGGCCTGGCCCAGTGCCTCAGGCCGGGCCGGCAGCTGCGCGCGTCCCGCTGCCGCCGGCCGATCCCGCACTCCAGCACCGGTCGGTGGCGGCTCTCTTCGTTGCGATGCTCAGCCTGGCCGGGCTGCTTGGCTTCAACTTCAACCTGCACCGCGCCATCCTGATCGTGGTCTATGCCCTCCTGGCCGGTGCGATGGCGCTGTGGCTGAGCCTGAGTGCCATCACCCGTGCCCGGCGCAACCGGACCGCGCGGCCGCGTGGCTCGGTGGCCGCGACTGTCATCGCCGGTGTGGGCATCGGGCTCAGCGCCGCGATGCTGCTGGCGTTCGCAGTGTTCGGCAAGCAGTTGACGGCCTACGGCCAGTGTCTCAGCGGCGCCGGCACGATCTCGGCACAGCAGTCCTGCTACAGCCAGTTCTCCCACACGCTGAGCCACCAGATCAGCGGGCTCGGCTCGGGCAGCCACCGGTAACACGGCCGGCACCGCGGACCCGGCGCCCACCCACCCGATCAGGGCAGTTCAGAAGGGCCGGGCGAGGACCGGCCGGGGTCATCCCAGGCCTCACCGTCCGCCCACGGGTCCAGGTAGATCCGGTGCCCGTCCTGGTCGGCACCCGCGGGCGGGAAACCATCCCGCCGCGGCGCCGGCCTGGCCAGTGCGGCAGCCAGCGCTGGCTCGCGGCGCAGCCACAGCCAGTTCGCAACACCTGCGGTGACCGCGGCGGCCACCCCGACCTCCAACGTGGCCACCAGGCCCGCCTGCCATCCGGACGGCCCCACCGACGCCAGGCGCCCGCTGCCCAGTGGCCCGCCCGAGAACGCTGCCAGCACACCGACGACACACCCGGTCGCCGCGCCGCACGCGAACCCCCAGAATGGGGCCACCTCGATTGCCGGGGTGGGCGCCGCCCGCACCAGCAGCAAGCCACCGAACGCCCCGGCCAGGTAGGGGACGGCGAGGACGGCGACCGACGCCCAGCCCGGGACTGATCCGTGCGCGCCGGTGGGCAATGCGGCGAGCATCGGCAACATGGGCAGCGGCCCCAGCGCCGCCCCGGTCGGGGCGACCACCGTGCCGGTCCCGAAGGCGAACCCGGGCCCCAGCATGAAGCAGATTGCCCAGCAGACTGCGTTCGGCACGTAGGCGATCTGGGCGAGCAGCAGCAGCACGGAACCAACTGCACCCGCACCGAGCGCTGCGTTCAGGGAAGTGAATTCTTTCATGTGAGCCACCAGCGAGGCACCCGCGAGCAGCGCGCCGGCCGTCCCGAGCACCGCCAGCGCCCCGGCAGTACCGAGCACGACGGAGCGGGACCGCGGTGGCAGCAGCCGGGCCAGGCGCCCCCACGGGGCCAGCGCCCGCGCGCCGCCCAGCCCTCCCGCGCACAGGGCGAGCAGGAACCCGGCGACGACCGCCTGCGGCAGCGAGGGAACGGCCAGCGCCGATCTGCTCGCCAGCGCCAGCGCACCACACAGCACCGCATAAGGGGCGGCGAGCGCCAGTCCGGCGTAACCGACCTCGGAGAGACTGGACAACCCCCCGCTGCGTACCACCCAGCGGCCGGCCCGCCAGAGCAGCGCGCCGGGGAGCAGCACCAGCCCGAGCGGGAGCATGCCGATCCGCCCCGCGCTCCGCAGCACGAAGCCGACGTGATGTGCGGCCAGCCAGAGCCCCGTGGATGTGCGCAGCACGCCGGGCAGCCCGAGGCCGGCATGGGGGGCGGCGATCCAGCCCGCGACCACCAGCGGGGTGAGGATCACCAGACCGGTGATCGTGGCCGCGCAGGCCGCCATCGCCCCGGTGACAACCAGTGGCCGGGCGGCCAGCGGCGGACCCGGCGGCGATTGCGGGCTGCCGCGACGCACACCGGGACGGGCGGAAGCGGTCACAAAACCCAATCCTGGCCACCGTACCTGCGGGCGCGGCGGAGGCGCGCCGGACGGTGCCCGCCCGGCGGCAGGCTTGCGCCGCGCGGGGAGCGCGCACCGGCCCGCACGGGTGCCTGGCGCGGGGCCGGTGTCAGTGGCGCTGCATGACCTCGCGAACGAGCAGGGCGGTCTCGCTGGGGGTCCGGCCCACCCGGACGCCGACCTTCTCCAGCGCTTCCTTCTTCGCCTGCGCCGTACCGGAGGAGCCGGAGACGATCGCGCCGGCATGTCCCATGGTCTTGCCCTCGGGCGCGGTGAAGCCGGCCACATAGGCGACCACCGGCTTGGTGACGTGCTGCTCGACGAAGGCCGCGGCCCGCTCCTCGGCGTCCCCGCCGATCTCGCCGATCATGACGATCGCGTCGGTCTCCGGATCGTCCTGGAAGGCCCGGAGGCAGTCGATGTGGGTGGTCCCGATCACAGGGTCACCGCCGATGCCGACGGCGGTCGAGAAACCGATGTCGCGCAGTTCGTACATCATCTGGTACGTCAGCGTGCCGGACTTGGAGACCAGCCCGATCCGCCCCTCGGAGCTGATGTCGGCCGGGATGATCCCCGCGTTGGACTTGCCGGGCGAGGCGATGCCCGGGCAGTTCGGCCCGACGATGCGGGTCGTGTTCCCGTGCGCGCACGCATATGCCCAGAACTGGGCGGTGTCGTGCACCGGGATGCCCTCGGTGATCACGACGACGAGCGGGATCGCCGCGTCCACCGCCTCCATCACCGCGCTCTTGGTCCCGGCCGGCGGGACGAAAACCACCGAGACGTCCGCACCGGTGGCGGCCATGGTCTCGGCGACCGTGCCGAACACCGGGACGCCGGTGCCGCCGAGGTCGACGGTCTGGCCCGCTTTACGGGGATTGGTGCCGCCGACCACATTGGTGCCCGCGGCCAGCATCCGGCGGCCGTGCTTGCTGCCTTCCGAGCCGGTGATGCCCTGGATCATGACCCGGCTCTCGCCGGTCAGGAAGATCGCCATCTCATGCTCCTGTCGCGGGCGCGGCTGCCCGTTGTGCGCTGGCGGCCAGTTGCGCCGCGCGCCGCGCGGCATCGTCCATCGTCTCGACCTGCTCGACCACGGTCAGTCCCGCGTCGGTGAGGATGCGGCGGGCCTCCGCCGCGTTGTTCCCGTCCAGCCTTACCACGATCGGATGGGTCACCCGCTCGCCGCGCTCGGCCAGCATGCCGAGCGCGGAGACAATGCCGTTCGCGACCGAGTCGCAGGACGTGATGCCACCGAAGACATTGACCAGCACGCTGCGGACGCTCGTGTCTGACAGGACGATCTCCAGCCCGTCCGCCATCACCTCGGCGGACGCGCCCCCGCCGATGTCGAGGAAGTTCGCGGGCCGGATACCGCCGAACGCCTCCCCAGCCTGGGCCACCACATCCAGGGTGGACATGACCAGCCCCGCGCCGTTGCCGATGATGCCGACCTCACCCTCGAGCTTGACGTAGTTGAGGTGCTTGGCCTTGGCCCGCGCCTCCAGCGGGTCGGCCGCGGTGGGATCAGCGAACCGGCCGTGGTCCTGGCGGTAGGCGGCGTTGTCGTCGAGGGTGACCTTGCCGTCGAGTGCGACCACCCGGCCGTCCACGGTCAGGATCAGCGGGTTGACCTCCACCAGCGTGGCGTCCTCGTCGGCGAAGACCGCCCACAGCCGCTCCGCCAGGACGGCGGCGCCCGCCTGGGCCTGCTCCGGGAGGCGGCCAGCCGCCACGATCTCGGCTGCCTTCGCAGCGTCCACGCCGGCCAGCGGGTCGATCGGGATCTGGGCGACCGCGTCCGGGTTCGTGTGGGCCACCTCCTCGATCTCCATCCCGCCCTGCACCGAGCAGATCGAGACGAAGGTGCGCGCCGCCCGGTCGAGCAGGAACGACAGGTAGTACTCCTGGGCGATGTCGCTGGCTTCCTCGACCAGGACCGTGTGCACGGTGTGGCCCTTGATGTCCATGCCGAGGATGTCTTGTGCCCTTGCCTGCGCCTCGGCCGGGCCGTCCGCCACCTTGACACCACCGGCTTTGCCCCGGCCACCGGTCTTGACCTGGGCCTTGACGACAACACGTGGCGCGCCGGCGGCGGCGAAGCCTTCCACGATCACGCGAGCTTCCTCAGGGGTCCGGGCGAGGCTGCCGCGCGGCACCGGCACGCCGTACTCCGCGAACAGCTCTTTCGCCTGATGCTCGAACAGGTCCACTGCGTCCATCCTCGGTGTGGCGGGATTCGGTTCGCAGCCTATCCGGGCTGGCACCCGGTGCGTGCGCAGGCCGCCGGGTGGGACGTTTCGCGCTGACCGGGACCTTCGCCCATGGCTGTGGGGCTTGCATCGGTATGTCTGCTTTTGCGGGGGTGTCGCATGTGACTGCGTTCGACGAACGCGACAGGAGTCTATGGAACTGTGCGTGCGGCACCGGAGGAGGCCCGCCCGCCGAGGGTGGTATTCACCCAGTCGACGATCTCCTGGGTGGGGGCGCCGGGAGTGAAGATCCGTGCCACGCCCAGCCGCTCCAGTTCGGCGATGTCGGCGCCGGGGATGATGCCCCCGCCGAAGACGGTGATGTCGGTGGCGCCCCGCTCCGCGAGGAGCTCAAGCACCCGCCGGAACTGGGTCATGTGGGCGCCGGACAGGATGGACAGCCCGATCGCGTCGGCGTCCTCCTGGATCGCGGCAGCCACGATCTGCTCCGCCGTCTGGTGCAGGCCGGTGTAGATGACCTCCACCCCGGCGTCCCGCAAGGCCCTGGCCACCACCTTGGCCCCGCGGTCATGCCCGTCCAGGCCAGGCTTGGCGATGATGACCCGGATGGTGCCCATGTCCTGCCTCCTACGCGTGCCGGCGCGCCTAGGTGCCCGCCGGTGCCGCCACGGACACCATGGTACGGAGGGCCGCCGGCAAGACCGCGGCCCAGCGGCCCTGCACCCAGGGGCTCACAGTTTCTCGATCGGCGCGTAGCGCAGCACCAGATGCTTGACGCCGTACTCACCGCCGAAATCGATCTTCGCTTCCGGGTCGTCGCCGGAGCCCTGCACGGACAGCACCGTGCCCAGCCCGTACGAGTCATGGGTGACTTTGTCCCCCGGCACCAGCGTGGGCACCCGCCGGTTGCCGGGCGAGCGTACCCCGGACCGCTCCGCGAGCCGCTGCGCGGCGGGCGCCGCCGCCCAGGTCCGGTG
>OFGV01000169.1_pt1 | contig 12149 bp, 15 predicted proteins | sample 1521911 | NCBI WGS metagenome assembly OFGV01 (sample SAMEA2553413, study PRJEB24118) | soil metagenome
CGCCCGGACTCACCTGGTGAAACTCCCCGGGCGGAGATCAGGCCAGAAATGATCTACCGCAATTCATCGGTGGATCCAAGCTAAGTAGGGATTATCCGAGTCTGCGATGAAGTGAAGCACCGCTACGAACAGGATGCCTACGGGGCGGCCGAAATCAATGATTTGCCGGAGTGCGCTGTTCCGGATGATATTCAGCGGATAGCGGATATCTCCGCGAATTGCCGCTACGCCTGAGCCTGCGCCTGCCAGCAGTGCGCGGCTGTGGACAGTGACTATCGGATCGTTATCGACGTAAACTACTCTCGCCCCAGGCATGGCGGACCTGGCAACTTCGTGAACGTTCGGGCTCGTTGGGATTCCGGTGCCAAGGTCTATGAACTGATCGACACCATTGCGGGCCATATACTTGACAGCCCGCACCAGGAATTTCCTGTTCGCTAGGGCAACCCGGCGTCCGTGCGGAACGACAGACAAGGCCTCTTCCGCCACTTGCCGGTCTGCGGCAAAGTTCTCTTTTCCGCCAAGGTAATAGTCGTAGATCCTCGCTGGCGACGGCACAGTCACGTCAATGTTGGATGGTTCGTCGGGATTGGTTATGCTCCAGCTCATCATCCGTCTATCACCTCCCAATCGGTATGCATTGGCCGAACGGCTGCGTTGGCCTAGACCAAGGTTGCGCCGTAGGGCGGGACCCCGGTACCGCAGGCGCGGGACACCAAGGACGTTCTAAGATGGAAACGTCCCTGTCTCAGTCCCGGAGAGGCGGACGGATGGCGAACGAACGACTGCGCGCGGCCCTGGTCCGCGACCGCTGGAGCGTGTCGCGCTTCGCGGAGGCACTCGGCGTTGATCCCAAGACCGTTGAGCGCTGGATCACCAAGGAACGGACTCCGCACCGGAGGACGGCGCTGGCTGCTGCCCGCCTTTTAGGGGAAGATCCCGCCTACCTGTGGCCGGACTTCGGCTCCCGTGTTGTCACCGATGAAACGCACGGCGAGGTGGTCACCGTGTATACGGAGCGGAGCGCTGTCCCAACCTCACTGTGGCTTTCACTGCTCCAGACGGCGCGGGAGAGGGTCGACATACTTGTGTATGCCGGACTGCATCTGCCGGAAGCTAACCCGACCTGGGTCAAGGAGATTCAGAAGAAATGCGAGGAATCAGTTTTCGTCCGCATTGCGTTCGGCGACCCTGACTCTGCCGAAGTGCGCGCGCGCGGAGACGAGGAAGGCGTCGGGGAAGGGATGGCGGCACGCATAAACTATGCTTTCGCCTGGCACCGGCCTATCCTCGGCGGGCCGAATCTCTCTGTCGCATTTCATTCAACAGTGCTCTATAATTCGATCTTGCAGTTTGATGACCAGATGCTTGTCAATCCGCATATCTATGGCATGCCCGCATTCCGTGCCCCAGTGATGCATCTGCGGCGGATTCCTGGCGGGCCCCTGTTCGATACTTACGCCGAGTGCTTTGAGAAAATTTGGGCAAACGCCAGACCGCTAGATCTCAAGGATGGGTCTTAGCAATGCCGCGAGTCGATTATCTCAACGATCCCAACGCGCCCCAAGCTAACAGCATCGTCCCCGCCGTAAGCGCCATCGTGCCGGACAGTGACGGCCGGATACTGCTTATCCGTCGGACAGACAATGATTACTGGTCGATCCCCGGCGGGGGCGTCGAGCCAGGTGAATCTGTTAGCCAGGCAGTCACGCGCGAGGTCAGGGAGGAGACGGGCATTGACTGCGAGGTCTCCGGACTTGTCGGCATCTACTCCAACCCCGATCGTGTTGCCGCCTACGATGACGGTGAAGTGCGCCAGGAATTCTCGATCTGCTTCGTCACGCGGATGCTGGGCGGGACAATGGCCACAAGCCGCGAATCGTCAGAGGTCCGGTTCGTGCCGGCACAGGATATTCCTGACTATGACATGCACCCGTCGATACGGCTCCGCGTGCAGCACTATCTGGAAAGCCGATCCACTCCATACATCGGCTAAACCGGCACATTGGCAGGCAGGCCAGAGTTCGTTCACAGCACCCAGCCAACGATGAATACGCCAGCCCCAACGCTCTGGTTACCTCATGATCCGGCCCGTATGTGTGCGGATTTCGCTTATCCGATCCTCGAAACCGACTGCTCTCCCTGTCGGCCCAGTGGTCATATCGCAGAACACGAGCGCGTCATACGTCGCGGACTCCTCTGGCAGCAGCGGGGAACGGCGGATGTTGCTCCTGGCGGCGAGCATCGCCGACGGGATACCCGTCGATGTGGGCGAGGCGCTGACCGGGCTGGACCGGGCGGGCATCGCCGCGGCGGCCAGCGCGGTCCTTCATGCCGGCGGGCACCGGGGGGTTACCGTTACCCTGCCCCCGGACCTCCCGCCTGTCCCGGTGAAGAGGGTGTGAGCGATGAAGTGGAACCTGCGGCTGGCCGCGGCCAACCGCGGCATCTGGAAGGCCAGCGAGCTGCAGCGGATGCTCGCCGGGCATGGGCTGGTCGTCAGCGCCGGGAAGATGTCCGGCCTGTGGTCGGGCAGCCCGGCGAGCGTCAAGCTCGACGAGCTCGACGTCATCTGTGCCGTGCTCGGCTGCGGGGTGGAGGAACTGCTGCTGCCCGAGCCCGGCAAGGTGATCAGGCCCGCCGGGGAAGAACAGCCCCGGCAGGCCGCCGCTCCGGCAGCCGCCGGCCCCGCCGTCACGCCCCGGCGCCGCGACGGCCGTTCCCTGCCGCCGCCCTGAGGTGGGCAGGACCAGGAACCCGGCCCGCGACCTGCCCCGCAGCTGCACCGACTGCCTGGCCTGGGGAGTGATGGAGCAGATCCGCTGCCGGGCCTGCCGCTCCTTCCGCCACGATCACCAGGGCGAGCACGAGTGCACCGGGTGCGGCCGGACGCTGCGGGTCAAGGACGGATACTGCCGGCTGTGCTGGGTCCAGCTGTCCGGCGGCCGCGCGTGGGAAGGCACCACGCCGCCGGCGGTGGCCGCCCTGACCGCGGCCGGCGTGAAGATCAGCCATCATCAGCTGTTCTTCGACAAGATGTCCCCGCGCAAGGGCGCCGGCCCCCGGCCCGCCGCCCGCGCCGGCGCGGGGAAGGCCCCGCTTCCCGGTCGGGCCTGGGCCCAGCCGGACCTGCTCGCACGGCCCGCGCGTCCCCGCCGCATGCCGGACGCGGCAAGCCCGGCCCTGGCCGCCGCGGTCCGCGTCGCCGGCAGCCTCGCCGGGGCCCGCGGCTGGTCCGCCGAGATCCGGCGCCGCGTCCGCAAGGGGCTGGGCATCGCCCTTGCCGGCTGCGGGGAAGGCGAGGACGTCCAGTGGTCCCGGGCGCTGCCCCTGCTGCGGGCCGCCGGACAGGCCAGCCCCGGGAACGTCGCCGAGGTGCTCCGCCAGATGGGCGTGCTGCGCGACGACCGGCCGCCGGCCTTCGGCGCATGGCTGGACCGCAAGCTCGACGGCGTGGCCGACGGGATCCGCCGTGATGCCGAACGCTGGCTGCGCACCCTCAAAGACGGAGGCCCCCGCAGCCGGCCCCGCGCCATCGCGACCGTCCACAGCCACCTGGGCAAGGCGCTACCCGCGCTGACGGACTGGTCAGCGCGCTACGATCACCTCCGCGAGGTCACCCGCGACGACATTGAGGACTTCCTGCGCCCGCTGCACGGATCGCACCGCCACAACGCCCTCGCCGCGCTCCGGTCCCTGTTCGCATTCTGCGCTGCCGACGGCGTGATCTTCCGCAACCCCGCACGCGGCATCAAGGCCGGGCGCCGGCCCTCCGTCACCGTGCTGCAGCCGCTGGGCCAGGACGACATCGACGACGCGGTCGCCGCCGCCGCCACGCCGGCAGCCCGGCTCATCGTGGCCCTGGCCGGCGTTCACGCGGCCCGCAGCAGCGTTATCCGCGCCCTCCTCCTCACCGACGCCGACCCCGCCAGCCGCCGCCTTCTCGTGAACGGACGGCCCCGCCCCCTGGACGATCTCACCGCCCGCCTGCTGCGGGCCTTGCTGGAGGACCGCCGGGCCAGATGGCCCGGCACCGCCAACCCGCACCTGCTCATCAACGCCCAGACCGCGCTCGGCACCGGGCCGGTCAGCAGGACCTGGATCAACGCCGCCCTGCGCGGCCACGCTGCCACCGTCGAGGCCCTCCGCGTGGACCGCCAGCTTGAAGAAGCCCTCGCCTCCGGCGCCGACCCCCTGCACCTGGCATCCACCTTCGGCCTGGATCCTGGCACCGCCGTCCGCTACGCATCCAGCGCCCGCCAGCTCCTCCAGGCCGCTGCCGAGGAACAGGACCCAGCAGGGTTCCCCGCGAACCCAAGGACCAGATCCACCCCAGAACCCTGAAGACCCCTCAGTTCCCGCCGAGAATCCCTCGGAAAGGCTGAACTCCGGGGAAAGAAGGGCTCCTGGGACGGCGTGGAATCGACACCCAACGCCTACCAGGAGCCCCAGCCACAGGCAAAACCGCCCATTACGCCACCCGCGGCCCGGCAAATCTGCAGGTCACAGCCTCACGCGAACCCGACTGCCCTTAAGTCCGTGGTGTTGCCCCCTGGCCTGGCTATGGCTGAGCCCGCCCTGTGTCACTCCACCGTCATGCCGGTCGTCATGCGGGGCATGCGGACTGGGCCGGCTCAGGCCAGCCCCGCTGAACCGGCCAGCCGCCCTATCGCTGGGGTCAATAATCTGGCCGGGCACGCCTCAGTGATTCGGCCGCACGCATGAGTTGGTTAATTGTGTCCTCGTTAAGAGATGCTCGCAACTGACTGGCTGCGTGCTCAAGACTCCTAACAATCCCTTCATCCAAGCGGTACAGATTCCGCGATGCATCGTAGAACTGCCTTACTATGCCCTCATCCAGATAGAAGGAGCTACGTGTATCTGTTAGCCGATTTATCAAGCCGCGAAGAACTTCTGCGGCCTGAGAATCGAACTGCTCTAGGCGCTGAATAGCATCCTGCACTTGCTTGATGCTCGGGGATATCGCCTCACTGATGAGTTCTTGAAGCCGATCCTCAGTGACGTTTCTGAGGCCAGCAAGCGCGGCTTGGCCCGCCGCCTCGCGCTCGACCTTCCATTGGTGAAGGATTTCTATTGTGTACTTATCACTTCTGTCTCTGTCTACGATCGTGTGATGCGGGTGACACAGTAGGATTAAGTTAGGGAAGGCGTTTCTCTCTATGTCTTCCATGTCGGGCACATATCGCGGGCCACCCCTGTTAGCGGCACGAATATGGGCTATCTGCAAGTTCGCGACCGGCTTTCCATCTACAAATCGTACTACCGGCTCAGCACAGGATGGCCAATAACATGATCCTCGGCACAGGGACTGTAGGGCGGCAGTAGCGCCAGTGGTGTAGCTGCGGGGATTAGTCATTGCGCTTCCAATCAGGTAGTCGTGGCTTCGCCCCTACTTCACTCCACTCACACTTCGTCTTCTATGTCCTGGATTACGTCCGCCTCTGGATTGCAGACGTTGATATACGCCTCTTTCAGCGGCTCTTGATAACGCAGGTCGCGCTCTGCCATCCATGCGCATATACGGCGATAGTCGTTATGGTCTTTAAGGGACAATAGACGATGGTTCAGGTATGCGAAATTTTGTTGCTGAAGCTCCGCTTCTTGCTCTGGAGTTAACCGCGCATCGTCAGGGGAGCCCTTGGAAAACCCAGCGAAGAACGCGATGATTACTGCGATGACTAATACAATTAGCTATATCTCGTTGGTGGTCAGCCCTCCGCCGTGGCGGTGTCTCGCAGCGACCATGCCCAGCTATAACACAGCGAGTGATGATATGAACACGTTTACAAGATAGCCGTCTGATGCGGCTCTGCACAGCCCTCCTTGACGTGCGGTAATGCCGACCTGGACTGCCGACGCTGGTCGGTCGGCAACGCATGCGTGCACGGGATCGTGTACCTGGGTCGGTGTGAGGCAGATCACGATGCTAAATCTCTATTAGCCCTGCATATGGCTGATCGCAACAGGGACGGTGGAGCCGGGCTGGGCAGGCAGCCGACCGCAGTTTGCCACTTCAGGTAACCCGGGCATACCGGCTCGGCGGGGCTGCCGGACATCCGGTAGCCGGCGCGTAGGCTAACGTCATGTCCGCTGAGCCGGTGCATGTCGAGGACCCAGAGGATCCCGAGGTCATTCTGAGGGACTTGCCAGAGCAGGAGCGGGCTGAGTTCCTCCGCCAGTATCACGAGGCTGTGGATGCTGCACATGATCCGGCTGGCTACCGGCAGCTACGGTCATTGCTGCACGTGTGGCGGCTGACGGTCGCAGCGGCCGGGCAGCCTGGCTACTACGAGGAGCTCGAGGCCGTACGAAACGGTACCGCGCGGACGACGCCAGCGGGTGAAGCCATCCCAGGCTGGCAGGAGCGCCTGGCAGCGGCGCGTGCCCAGCGGCGGTGACATACCGGGCCGAGTTAAGCGAGCGGGTCCTTGGCCAGCTTGGTAACTTCCCGGCGGAAGCGCTCGATGCTCTGGTTGCGACCATGGCCGAGGTGATCGAGTACCCGGCTGATCCGCTGCGGACGTTCCCCACGGGCGATCCGTATGTCCGGCGCGCCGAGTTCGGCGGTTTGGGCCTGGTCACCTACGTGATCAACGACGCCCAGCAGACGGTCACGCTGACCGACGTGACCTGGACAGGCTGAACCATCTGGTCGTCGCGTGATCCAGATCACGATCCAATCTGGAAACGACCCCTGCTGCGGCTGTTCGCCACCGGGCTGCTGGCTGACCTTGGCCCAGCTGCCGGGTGTGCCCAGCGCCTCCGATATGGCGGTGGGCTGACTGCGGCTGAGCGGGCCCGCCGGGAGCGGGTGCGGTTAGCGGCGGCTGAGCTGATCGAGGCGGGGGCCAGCGACCGGGAGGTGGCGAAACGCTTCCGGGTGACGCGGATGGCGGCGAACCGGTGCGGCGGCCGCTGGTGGCCGGGTGGCTCTGCTGTCGAAGGGGCCCGGCGGCGGCCCGTGCAAGCTCACCCCGGCGCAGATGCGCGAGTTGGAGGCGGTGCTGGAAGCGGGCCCGGCCGTGTGGGGATGGGATGAGGACCAGTGCTGGACGCTGGCCCGCATCGCCGGGGTCGTCCGCCGCCGGTTCAAGGTGTCCTGCACCCTGGCGGGGCTGGCTCTGCTGCTGCACCGGATCGGCTGGAGCGTGCAGGTCCCCGCCCGCCAGGCTGCCGAGCGTAACGAGGAGCAGATCACCGCCTGGAAGGAGGCGACCTGGCCAGTAATAAAGAGCGGCGGCGGACCTGGGCGCCTGGGTTTGCTTCGAGGACGAATCGGGCCAGGGCTTAAGGCCGCCCAAAGGCCGCACCTGGGGACGGCGCGGCCACACTCCCGTGGTGAAGGTGACCGGCGGCAGTAACAAGCGCGTCTCGCTGGCCGCGCTCATCGCCATCGAGCCCGGGCACCGGCCCCGGCTGATCTACCGCGTGCACAAGAGCCGCCGGCGTGGCACCGGCCAGCGCAAAGGCTTCACCGAGACCGGCTGCGCCGCTCTGCTGGACGCCGCCCACCAGCAGCTCGCCGACCCAATCGTCGTGGTGTGGGACAACCTCAATGTGCACATCAGCGACATGATGTCCGCCCTGATCGCCACCCGGCCATGGCTGACGGTCTACCGGCTCCCGCCGTATGCGCTGAGAACTTCCCCCCGGCCGGGCCCGCTGCGGTGGCACCGGTGAGAACACCGGCACCGGCGTCGGCCACCAGCAAGGCCTCGCCGGATACCTCCGTCCCGCTGGCCAGGGTGACCGTGAAGGCGGTCCCGTCGTGGCTGACCCGGGCGGCCAGGTCCGCCGTACAGACTTCGATACTCTCGCGGCCGAACACATCCGCGAGCAGGTCCCCGGCCTCAGGCTCCTCCAGCGGGAGCCTCGATCGCCTCCCGGTTGGTCCAGAACGCGGTGCCCGCCAGGCCGGGAATCGGCGGCACCGCCGGGGCCGTCCCCGCGGCGATGACGATCCCGCGCCGCGCCCGCAGCACTACCTGCTCCGCGGCCGGGCCCGGGCTTACCGTGACCTCACCGGGCCCGGTGATCCGGCCATGGCCGCGGACGAGGATGCCGACCTTGCCGGTGAACCGGTCAGCGGCCACTGCCGGTGAACCGGTCAGCGGCCACCGCATCGTCCCAGTTGTCAGTCGCCTCGCTGCGGATCCGGCCGGCCACCGGCGCCAAGTCGGGGTCCACCTGCGACCTGCCCGCCAGCCCGTTGATCCGGCGTCCTTCCGCGATCAGGTCAGCCGCCCGGATCATCATTTTGGACGGTACGCACCCCCAGTAGGGGCATTCGCCACCGACGAGCCGCGCTTCCACGCCGGCCACCACCAGCCCCGCCTCGGCGAGCCGGCCAGCCGCATATTCCCCGCCTGGCCCCGTGCCGATGACAGCGATATCCACCTCGCGGTTACGCTCGGTCATCTTTTCCTCCGGGTGCATCGCATCGACCTGCCAGGGTATGAGAGGAGGGAACACCAGCGACGGCAAGCCGGTTGGCGCGGACGTGCCCGGCGATTTTACCGACACGGACGGGGCAATCTCATGAGGAGTAGCCGCGGGGGTGTGGCACGCTCACCCATGGAGCCCTCAGGGGCAGATCCCGCATCCATTACGGATCGTGACGACCCGCACATAGCCGGGCCCGCAGCTGCGGGCATCCCGGGGGGGACGGGCAGAACAGGCACGCCACAACCCGTAGCCGCCCGGGCCAGCCACGCGCCCGCTGATGCCGGCACTGCGCCCGCTGATGCCGGCACTGCGCCCGCTGATGCCAGCACTGCGCCTGCTGATGCCGGCACCGCCACGGACGCGGACGCGGAGCTGCTCACCGAGAGTGATGCGGAAGCACAGGCACACGGGATCTGCTTCAAGACCGGCCCGCCGTGCCGGGTCGGCGTGGAACTGGAGTGGCTGGTTTGCGACAGCCTCGATCCGGCCGCGAAGGTGGACCAGCGGCGGGTTACCGCCGCTCTAGCGGCGCTGGCTGCGCCCGGGGCGCTCCCCGGCGCTGGTGTCCTGACCACCGAGCCAGGCGGCCAGATCGAACTCAGTTCCGCGCCGGCGGCGAGCCTTGGCCACTGCCTCGCGGCCGCGTGCCAGGATCTCGCCGCTGTCCGGAAGGCAGTCCGCGCGGCGGGCCTGTGCCTGACCGGGCAGGGAATCGACCCGTTCCGCCCTCCCCGGCGGGTGCTGGACCTGCCCCGCTACGCGGCAATGGAGGAATTCTTCGACCGGGCCGGCCCCTGGGGCCGGCTCATGATGTGCAGCACCGCCTCGGTGCAGGTCTGCCTGGACGCCGGCGATGAAGGCCCGGGCTGGGCCGGCTTCCGCTGGCGATGGCACCTGCTGCACGCGATCGGCCCCGTCCTAGTGGCCGCGTTCGCCAACTCACCACTACGGGGCGGCCGGCCGACCGGCTGGAAATCGACCCGCCAGGCCATCTGGAGCCGCCTGGATCCGACCCGCACCCGGCCGCCGGCGCATGCCGAGCCACCGCCAGCGGGGCAGACCCGGCGGACCTGGCCGCCCCCCACCGACCCGCGTTCTGCCTGGGTGGCCTACGCGCTCGCCGCCCAGGTCATGTGCGTGCGCAGGCCAGGTGACCAGGGATGGTCCGCACCCGCCGGGCTGACCTTCCGGGACTGGCTGCGAGGCGCGGGGGAGCGGCCCCCAACCCGGGGCGACCTGGTCTATCACTTGTCCACCCTGTTCCCGCCGGTCCGGCCGCGCGGGCACCTGGAGTTCCGCGGGATCGATGCCCAGCCGGATGAGGGATGGATAGTGCCCCTGGCCGTGCTGGCCGCCCTGCTCGACGATCCGCTCGCCGCCCAGCAGGCGATGGCCGCCGCTGAGCCGCTCTGGCACCAGCGGGGCCGGGCGGGGGGCGAAGCCGACGCTGCCAGCCTCTGGCTGCGCGCGGCCCGGCACGGCCCCGCTGACCCTGCGCTGGCCGCCGCGGGCCGGCGGTGTTTCGAGGCAGCAGAGGCCGCACTGGCCCGGATGGGCGCACCTACGCGGGCCAGGCAGGCGGTCACCGTCTTCGCCGAACACTACGTGGACAGGGACCGATGCCCTGCCGACGACCTTCTCGACCCGGCCCACGCTGGATCCGGGCCATGTTCCGGCTCACCCCTACCCTCCCGGAGGCAACAGCATGACGCGCAGGCGTGAGAGCACCGCTGCCGACATCGCCGCACCACAGGCCACCGCCCTGACAGCCGCCGCGCTGCGGGAACGGATCGCCGGCCGGCTGCTGGCCGCGCGGGAGCGGACCTGCCTGCTGACTGGCTGCGTGGATGACGCAGACCTGGTCCGCCAGCACTCCCCGCTGATGTCCCCGCTGGTGTGGGACCTGGCGCACATCGCCAACCAGGAAGAGCTGTGGCTGCTGCGGACCGTGGGGGGCCGCGAGCCGATGCATCCGGAGATCGACCCGCTCTACGACGCGTTCGAGCACCCTCGCGCCGTCCGCCCGTCGCTACCGCTGCTGCCGCCGGCCGAGGCGCGCCGCTATGCGGGTGAGGTCAGGGGCCGGGTGCTCGACCTGCTGGAGGCTGCGACCTTCTCGGGTGCACCGCTGGTCACCGGCGGATTCGCGTTCGGGATGATCGCCCAGCATGAGCAGCAGCACGACGAGACCATGCTCATCACCCATCAGTTGCGGCAGGGCGCCCCGGCCCTGTCGGCACCCGAGCCGCCACCGCTGCCGCCGGACGCGCTCGCGCTTCCGGCCGAGGTCCTCGTTCAGGGTGGCCCGTTCACCATGGGCACCTCCAGCGAAGCATGGGCACTGGACAACGAACGGCCCGCGCACACCGTCCATGTGCCGTCCTTCTACCTGGACACCACCCCGGTCAGCAACGCCGCTTACCAGCAGTTCATCGCCGACGGAGGTTACGGCAACCCGCGGTGGTGGAGCCCCGAGGGCTGGGATCACCGGCAGCGGGCCGGGCTGACCGCGCCGCTGTACTGGCGGCGTGAGGGCGCCGGCTGGGTGCGGACCCGGTTCGGCGTCACCGAGCCCGTCCCCCCGGCCGAGCCGGTGATGCACGTGTGCTGGTACGAGGCGCAGGCCTACGCGGCCTGGGCGGGCAGGCGGCTGCCGACCGAGGCGGAATGGGAGAAGGCGGCCAGGTACGACCCCGCCACCGGGCGCTCGCGCCGCTACCCCTGGGGGGACAGCGATCCGGCACCGGAGGTGGCCAACCTCGGCCAGCGCCATCTGCGGCCCGTCCCGGCCGGCAGCTATCCCGGCGGCGCGGCACCGTGCGGGGCCCGGCAGCTGATCGGGGACGTGTGGGAGTGGACGGCCAGCGATTTCCTGCCCTACCCGGGATTTGCTGCCTGGCCGTACCGGGAGTACTCGGAGGTCTTCTTCGGCGACGAGTACAAGGTGCTGCGGGGCGGCTCGTTCGCGGCCGACCCGGTGGCCTGCCGTGGCACCTTCCGCAACTGGGATTACCCGATCCGGCGGCAGATCTTCGCCGGTTTCCGCACCGCCCGGGATGCCACCCTGGCCACCGGCAACGGCGAGCGGGTGTGACGCTGGCCGATGTGCCGCCACCTGGCTTACCTCGGCCCGCCCGCAACGATGCAGGCGCTGGTCCTGGATCCGCCGTTCGGTCTGGGCCGGCAGGCCTGGGCGCCCCGCCGCCAGCGGCACGGCACCGTGAACGTGGACGGGTTCGGGGTCGGCTGGTATGCGGACGGCGATCCGGTACCTGCCCGCTACCGGCGGGCCAGCCCGATCTGGGCCGACCCGTGTTTCGCCGATCTGGCCCGGGTGACCCGCACCCGCGCCCTGCTCGCCGCCGTCCGCTCGGCCACGGAGGGGACCGAGCACGGGGTGGGCGCCACCGCACCGTACAGCGCCGGCCGCTGGCTGTTCAGTCACAACGGCACACTGAACGGATGGCCCCGCGCGACCGCCGCCCTCGCGGCCAGCCTGCCCACGGCGGATCTGCTCGCGCTGGAAGCGCGGTGTGATTCCGCGCCGGCCTGGGCGCCGGCCCCGGCCAGGCGTCGGGCTGGCGCGCCCGCCCCGGACGCGCCGGCCGCGGTCAGTGCCGACGTCGCCGCCCCGCACGTCCGCGGCAGCGTCACACTCCTGCCCATCACACGCGAAGTCGCCA
>OFGV01000170.1_pt1 | contig 12117 bp, 10 predicted proteins | sample 1521911 | NCBI WGS metagenome assembly OFGV01 (sample SAMEA2553413, study PRJEB24118) | soil metagenome
CGCCCGCAGCCGCCCGCCCCGGCCGGGGCGCTCTTGGGGGTCCGGGTCTGCCCCCGCCGCCCGCCCCCCGCGGATCCCTGGCCATCGTCCTCGTACCCATCCTTGGCGGTGAATGCGGCCAGCATCTTCGCGCGGGCGGCGGTGTGCTTGGCCTCGGCCCGCTCCAGCGCACGCAGCACCTGTGCCTGCACACTCGCCGGCAATGCCCCGGCATCGGACGCCGTCAGCGCATCCAGCGCACAGTCCAGCATGGCCAGCGCCTCGGACATGCGGGCTGGCTGCTGCGAGTTCTGGCACATGCTGATCACCTCCAGCCTTAGCGTTCAGGCGAGCAAGCGGATCGTGCAGCTGGGGCTTCGCGCGCCTGCGGCGCTGCATCTGGCCATGCGTTCGGGGCCGGCAAGAAGGGCTGCGGAACGCGGTATCCGCGTTCTGGGGACTGCGTGGGCGTCGCACCGGGACGGAATCACACCCAGGGCCACCCTGCATCGAAGATTAGTTCGATAGTAGCAGCATGGCCGGACATTCGCAGGCAATGACTCGATAAGGTGAGCGATTTTTTCCCGGGCGTCAGGCCTGTGCCCGCCGTGCCGTCCGCTCTGCCTCCCGGCGCACCGTGGGGAGGATCGCGTACCTGATGAGCAGGATGCCTGCCGACATCGGGGCCCAGTACCGGCGGAACTTCCGGCGCGAAATCTGATCGGTCGTCGCCACCCTGATGCGGGTGACGAACATCGACTCATGCGGCCCGAGTGGGACCGCCGCGAGCGTCCAGACGATCTTGGTGTAACCGGGCTCGTCGAAGGAGGCAAACTCGTCCGGCGGCAGCGACCGGAACGTCACCTGCTCGTGCCAGGGCTGTGTGTACGCCCCTACGACGATCTCCCGGTCCGGAACCTCGGCAAGAACCCCCCACCCCCGGGCGAGTGTCCCGGCCAGGATGCTGCGCGGTCCCGCGGGCCGGAACGGCCGGCCACGGAGCAGCCCGGGGAGCGCCCGCAGCCAGAAGATGCCCCTGACCGCCGGTGTGGCCATGAGATCGATGTTCTTCGCCGTCGCATAGGTGATCGCCGTCGGCGCCCGCACCCGGAGGCAGTGATACTCGTCCACTTCTGGGTTGGGCAGGAAGCCATCGAGCAGTTCGTCGACCGGATGGCGCCCGGTGTGGGCCCGGCCGTAACGGGCCCAGGCCAGCGTCACGTAGGCCGCGCAGCCCGCGATCACGGCTCCTGTCACCGCGCCCGCCCAGCGGGCAACCCGTTCACCGTTCACCGCCCCGCTCCTCACCGCCCTGCTTCCAGCCCAGCATGGCGCCGCCAGCTGTCTGCGGGCAGGGCCGGAAGCCATGACCTGCCGGGACGTAGGCCGTGCAGCTACTTGTGGTGCGGGTGGTGAGGCGGCGGGGGCGGGATGGTCTGCGTACCGGGCACGGCTTCCGGCCAGACGAGCAGGACCTGGCACGGGGCATGGTCGACCACGAAACGGGTGGCGTGGCCGAGGCTCTTGGGCCCGAGGCGGGATCGGTCGCCATCCCTGGCCAGGATGAGCAGATCCGCCCGGGCGGCCGCGGCCACGACCTCGCGTTCGACACGCCCGCGGCGCTCGGTCAGGGTGCAGGATCGGCCCAGGCTTTGCGCCGCCGTGCCGAGCAGTTCCCGTGCCGCAGCGCTGGCGAGCTCGGCCAGGCGCGGGCCGGGGTCGCGTTCTGGATGGCCGCGGCCGAGCAGGCCGGTATAGGCGCCATGTGCTGTGCCCGGGATCTCCCCGGGAGTGACATGCAACAGCACGATCGCCGCGTCGGCGGGGGCGAGCGCACGGGCGGCGTCCACGCAGCTGCGCCAGGTCCCTTCGGTCACCCAGACGAGCACGGTCAGGGCTGCGGATTCCTGCGGAGCGGGTACCTCGGTCATGGGGTCAGCCTCCGATGACGTGCAACGCGCCCCACAGGGCCAGTACCGCGAGGACAAGCCCGGTGGGGACGGTGAGCAGCCCCAGCCTGGTGAACTCGCGCAGCGACGGCCCTGACCCGCGCTCATGCAGAACGCGGCGCCACAGCAGGGTCGCCAGGGAGCCGGTGTAGGTGAGGTTGGGGCCGATGTTCACCCCGAGCAGGACAGCCAGGACGCTACCGGGCCCGGCGGGCGCGGCCAAGGGGATCAGTACCAGCACGGCGGGCAGGTTGTTGAGGACGTGCGCGAGGATGGCCGCCAGCGCGGCGGTCGCGAGCAGCGCGGGCAGCGACGAACCGGCCGGGATGAGCGGGCCGAGCACGCTGTCGAGGCCGTTCCTCACCACGGCCTGGACCACGATCCCCAGCGCGAGCACGAATGCCAGGAAAGGCAGGGCGGCGCTGCGGCCGACGGCAGCGATCGTGGTCCGCCGCTGGGCCAGGGCACGTCCAGCCAGCACCGCCGCTCCTCCACCGGCAGCCCAGGCTGGATTGAGGCCAGCCCCGGAGGCGAGCACGAAGCCGGCCAGGGTGGCGGCGACGGTCACGAGCACGAACACCGGCGTCCCGGACGGCCCGGCGGCGGACCGGCCCCGTGCGCCGGCGTCCCGTGCGCCGGCGTCCTGTGCGCCGGCGTCCAGGTCAGCGCTGAAGAAGCGGGACAGCACCAGGTACTCGGTGCCGATGGCGGCCAGCCAGGGCGCAGCCATCAGTGCCGCGAACCGGGGAAAGACGAGGCCGCTGGCGGCAAACGCGAGCAGGTTTGTCAGGTTGGACACCGGCAGCAGCAATGAGGCGGAGTTGGCCAGGTGGGTGCAGGCATACACATGTGGCTTGGGCCGGGCACCCAGCCGGGCGGCGGTGGCGAACACGACCGGTGTCAGCAGCACCACGGTGGCATCAAGGCTGAGCACCGCCGTGATCGCCGCGGCGGCCGCGAAGACCTGGATCAGCAGCCGCCGGGGCAGGCCCCCGCAGCGCCGCGCCATCCATTCCCCGCACGCGTGGAACAGGCCCTCGTCATCACACATCTGTGCCAGTACGAGCACGGCCGCGAGGAACCCGATGACCGGCGCCAGCCGCGCCGCATCCGCCAGCGCCGCCTGGCGGGAAATCGCCCCGGCGCCGATGACCAGTGCCGCCGCCGGGATCGCCGCGACTGCCTCCGGCCAGCCCCGCGGCCGGACCACCGCCACGCCCAGGCACGCGGCTGGGGCACCGGCGGAAGGCGCGGCGTTCAGGCTCTGCCCCCCCGGGTCGGCAGGAGCAGATGTCCCTACCCGCCGCGGCGCTTATCATGACACCGCGCCACGCTCCAGCACACGGCGCGGCCACTGACTGGCAGGATGATCGGGTGGCCCCGCTGATGCTGCTCGACACCGCCTCGCTCTACTTTCGCGCGTTCTACGGCGTGCCTGACACGCTGACCGCGCCGGACGGCACTCCCGTCAACGCCATCCGCGGACTGCTTGACATGATCGCCCGGCTGGTCCGGGCGCGTCACCCGGGCCAGCTGGTGGCCTGCCTGGACGCGGACTGGCGGCCCGCCTTCCGGGTGGCTGCCATCCCCTCCTACAAGGCGCACCGGGCACAGCCGGACGGCAGCGAGGAAGTGCCCCCGGCGCTGGCCGCCCAGGTGCCGGTCATCGAGGAGGTTCTCGCGGCTGCCGGGATCGCGCTGGCCGGCGCGCCGGGGTACGAGGCCGACGATGTGATCGGGACACTCACCGCGCGGGCCCGGTGCCCGGTTGAGATCGTCACGGGGGACCGCGACCTGTTCCAGCTGGTCGACGATGATCGGCAGGTGCGCGTCGTGTACACGGTGCGCGGCCTGACGAACCTCGACATCGTGGACGAGGCCGCGGTCACCGCCCGGTACCAGATCCCGGGCCGCGCCTACGCGGACTTCGCGGTGCTGCGCGGGGACCCCAGCGACGGTCTGCCAGGCGTGGCAGGCGTGGGGGAGAAGACCGCAGCGGCACTGGTGCGCACGTTCGGCACGGTGCAGGCGATCGTGGCCGCCATCGACCAGGGGCACGGCGGTTTCCCGGCCGGCAGCAGGCCGAAGGTCGCCGCGGCGCGCGACTATCTGGTCGTGGCGCCAGACGTGGTGCGGGTCGCCACCGACGCCCCGGTCCCGGAGGTGGACGGCACGCTGCCGGTCACGCACGCCGACAAAGACCGGCTGGCGGCCCTGGACGCCCGCTGGGACCTGGGTTCCTCGCTACGGCGTGCACTGGACGCGCTGGGCGCCTGACCCGGCGGATGTTACAGCACCCGGAGCGCGACCAGGCAGGTGTCGTCTTCGGGGTCGGTCGATCCGAGTGCGTCCAGGACCGTGGCGATGAGCCGTTCCGGATCGCTGATACCCGCCGCAGAGCAGGTCAAGGTGGCGAGCCCGGCCTCCAGCGAGCGGTCGCGACGCTCGATGAGCCCGTCACTGTAGAGCAGCAGCAGGTCCCCGGGCTCCAGTTGCAGCGATGCCACTTCGTAGCCGTCGCGGCCCGCGCCGAGCAAGGTCCCCGCCGGGGGCACCAGCGGCCACGCCTGCTTGCCCCGGACCAGCAGTGGCGGCGGGTGGCCGGCCTGCGCCCAGGTGAGAATCCGCGAGGGCGGGTCGAAGTACCCGGTCATGACCGAGGCAGTGTGTTCCGCGCCGACATGATGGACGAGGTCGTTGAGCCAGCCCACCAGCCGCTGAGGTGGTGAGCCGGTGATCGCCAGGCCGGCCAGTGCGCCGCGCAGCCTGGCCATTCCCGCTGCCGCGGCGAGACCGTGCCCGCCCACGTCGCCGATCGCGATGAGCACATGGCCGTCCGGCATCTCGGCGGTGATGTACCAGTCGCCACCCACCCTGCTGTCGCGGGACGCGGGCAGGTAGCGGACGACCGCGCGGAGCCCGGGCAGGTCGAATGGCCCTTCGTGCAGCGGCAGGATCGCCCGCTGCAACTCGAGTGTGACGTGCCGTTCCTGCGCTAATGCCGCGACAAGACGCGCGTTGTCAGCGACGGGACGGGTAGCGGACCGCCTCACCTTCCTGCCTTCGCTGGCTGCCACACCTGCAACTGTGCGCCCCCCGCGCTCCTTCGGCTGGCTCGTTATGAGCCAGGTGGAGACGATGCCAGGTGTCATCGCCGTTTCGGGTAGTAAGTCTTGACCTACCAAGGGTGAGGCACTCAGGCCCGTCTTGTCTAGATGGGGCGAGTCGCCCCCCGGAGTGTCTGCGCCCAGGCACTGCCAGAACCGCGGGTCAGCCCGATCGCCGCGGCTGCGCCCGTGGTTAGATGACGTGCAGAGGGCTGGCGGCGGCTGGCAGGGTGAAGGGGCAGGCACGTGGCGGCACAGGCAGGCGCGGCACAGGCCGGATACCGGCCGGTGGACGATGAACTGGCGGACCTGTACCCGGCAGACCGTCTCGCGGCGGCCGCCGGTGCGGCCGCGCAAGCGGGGCTGGACGCGCTGCTGCTGACACCAGGGCCGGACCTGCGTTACCTGACCGGTTATGACACCCACCAGACGGAGCGGCTGACCTGCCTGGCATTGCCGGCCGGCGGGCCGGCGTTCCTGGTCGCGCCGCGGCTGGAACTGAGATCGGTGCATGCCTCGCCCGCTGGTGCCCTGGGCCTGGAGATCGTGCCGTGGGATGAGACAGACGATACCTATCACCTGGTCGACAAGGGGATCGGCCAAATTTCCGCGGCGGGGCGGGCCGACCAGATGGGGGCCATGATGGGGCTCAGGTTCCGCGACGCGCGGCCAGGCATCAACCAGGGCCTGGCCAGCGCCGCCCGGCGGGGGCGGCGGATGCGAAAGACACCCGCCGAGGTCGCGGCGCTGCGGGAGGCAGGAGACGCCATCGACCGGGTGCACGCGCGGGTACCCGGCTGGCTGCGGCCGGGCCGGACCGAGCGGGAGGTGGCCGCTGACATTGCCAGCGCGATCGCGGCCGAAGGGCACGCCAGGATCGATTTCGTCATCGTCGGCTCCGGCCCGAACGCTGCCCGGCCCCACCATGAGCCGTCCGAGCGCGAACTGGCACCGGGGGACACCGTGGTGGTCGACATCGGCGGAACGATGCCCAGCGGTTACTGCTCTGACTGCACCAGAACGTATGCGCTCGGGCCGCCGCCGCCCGACTTCGCCGCCTACTACCAGGTGCTCAAGGCGGCTCAGGAAGCCGCCTGCGCGGCGGTGCGGCCGGGGGTGCCAGCGGAAGCCGTGGACGCCGCCGCGCGGGAACCGATCAGCGCGGCGGGCTATGGCGAGTACTTCGTCCACCGGACCGGGCACGGGATAGGCCTGGAGACCCATGAGGACCCGTACATCGTGGCCGGCAACGCCGAGCCACTGGAGCCCGGGATGGCATTCTCGGTGGAGCCTGGGGTCTACCCCGGTCCGCACGGGGCCCGGATCGAGGACATCGTCGTCTGCACGGACGATGGCTGCGTCCGGCTCAACAATGTCACCAGGGAACTTGTCATCGTTGATGGGTGAAGCAGAGTGGACCTGTGATGCAGGAATTGCTGGACCTGGTCCGTGAGCTGGCCGACAAGGAGCTTCGCCCGGCGGTAGACGCGGCCGAGCGGGAGGCGGCCTTCCCGCGCGAGGCGTTCCGGACGCTGGGGAGATCAGGACTGCTCGGGTTGCCCTATCCGCAGCACTGGGGCGGAGCCGGCCAGCCGTACGAGGTCTATCTGCACGTGGTGGAGGAACTGGCCAGGGCGTGGCTCGCGGTCGGTCTCGGCCTGAGCGTGCACACCCTCGCCTGCTTCCCGCTGATCACCGCGGGCACCGACGAGCAGCGGGACCGGTGGCTCCCGGACCTGCTCGGCGGCGAACTGCTGGGCGCCTACTGCCTGTCTGAGCCGCACAGCGGATCGGATGCGGCAGCGCTGAGCACCCGCGCGGTGCGGGCGGACGGCGGTTACCGCATCGACGGGGTCAAGGCCTGGATCTCGCATGCCGGCCAGGCCGATTTCTACACTGTCTTTGCCCGCACCTCGGGTGAGCCGGCCGGGCGGGAGCGGGCGCACGGGATCAGCTGCCTGCATGTCCCCGCCACCACCGACGGAGTGCGCGCCGCCCCGGCCGAGCGCAAGATGGGCATGCGCGCCTCGGTCACCGCCCAGATGATCTTCGAATCCGCCCACGTCCCCGCCGATCACCTGGTGGGGGAGGAGGGCCGGGGGTTCGCCATCGCGCTCGCGGCGCTCGATGCTGGCCGGCTGGGCATCGCCGCGTGCGCGACCGGGCTGGCCCAGGCGGCGCTGGACACAGCCGTGGGCTACGCATGCGAGCGCCGCCAGTTCGGCAAGCCGATCATTGACTTCGAAGGCCTGGCCTTCCTGCTCGCTGACATGGCAACCGCGGTGGCGGCGTCGCGTGCGCTGTACCTGGCGGCTGCGCGGCGCAAAGATGCCGGGCAGCCGTTCGGCGCCCAGGCGGCGATGGCCAAGCTGTTCGCGACCGACACCGCGATGCGGGTGACCACCGACGCGGTGCAGGTGCTCGGCGGTTACGGCTACGTCGAGGACTTCCCGGCCGAACGTTATCTGCGGGAGGCCAAGTTGCTGCAGATCGTGGAGGGCACCAACCAGATCCAGCGGATGGTGATCGCCCGCTCCCTCAGCCACGCCTGACGGCGTCGCCCGGCGGCCGATTGCATCAGTTTGTGCCCAGCCGCCGGGCGTTGGTGCGTTCAGCGTGGCCGGCGGGCTACCGTGACGGCGTGGAAGAGATCGATCGCCAGATTCTGTCGCTGCTGTGCCGGGACGGCAGGATGAGTTTCACCGATCTGTCACGCCAGACCGGGCTGTCGGTTTCGGCCACCCACCAGCGGGTGCGGCGGCTGGAACGGCGGGGCCTGATCAAGGGATACGCGGCGGTGATCGATCCGGCGGACGCGGGGCTGCCCTTGACCGCGTTCGTCTCGATCAAGCCGTTCGACCCGGCTGCCGCCGATGACGCGCCGGAACGCCTGGCTCATCTGGCCGCCATCGAGGCCTGTCACAGTGTCGCGGGGGACGAGAGCTACATCCTGAAGGTACGGGTCGCCTCGCCGGCCGATCTGGAGAACCTGCTGCAGGAGATCCGCGCGGCGGCGAATGTCTCCACCCGGACCACGATCGTCCTCAGCACCCCGTACGAGAACCGCCCGCCAAACCTGTGATCACTTCCCGGTAGGCTGCAGCACCCCGTCCAGCATCAGCGACAGCATCCGCTCGGCCTGGTCAGGGCCGTCAGCGGCACGCTGCGTCACCAGGGCGACGGCGTGGGAGAGGCGGAGCAGGTCGATCGCTGTAACGTCGGGCCGGACCGCGCCCGCCTGCTGGGCGCGGGTCAGCAGGGCGGTCGCCGCTGCCACCAGGTCCTCGCGGCAGGCTGAGAACAGTTGGGTGTCCTTGCCGTAGCCGGCGGTCAGCGCCGCGGTCAGGGTGTGCTTGGTAGCGCTGAATTCGACCATGGCGCGCAGCCAGGTCACCAGCGCGGCAGCGGGCGGGTCCGCGAGCAGCGCCCTGGCGCGGGCGCACAGCGCCTCGACCTGATCCCGGTACACGGCCTCAAGCAGCGCCTGCCGGCCCGGGAAATGACGGTACAGGGTGCCGATCCCGACCCCGGCGCGGCGGGCCACCTCCTCCAGCGAGGTGTCGTCGGCGCCCTGCTCAGTGAAGGTGGCCAGCGCGGCGGCCAGCAGCAACTCGCGGTTCCTGCGCGCGTCGGCCCGCATCGGCGGCGGGACATCAACCGTACTCATCGCAACCAACTTCACCTGGGTCTGCTCAGGAAGACAACCCGGTAGACGGCAACTTGGCGGAAGCAGCCCCGGCTTGCTAACCGGAGGCATCCTCCGTATAGTTACCGGAGGCTACCTCCGGTTGATTCCACTCTACATCGAGGGGACCTGCGTGACTGTCTCATCCACGACCGTACGCCCGCAGGTGACCGCGCAGCGGCGCGGCCGCCCCGTCGCCGCTCTCGTCCTCGTGCTCTGCGCGCAGCTGATGGTGATCCTGGACATGACCATCGTCAACGTCGCCCTGCCGAGCATCGAGAGCGGCCTTCACTTCTCCGCGACCGGCCTGTCCTGGGTGCTCGACGCCTACGCGCTGACCTTCGGCGGCCTGCTCCTGCTCGGCGGGCGGGCGGGCGACATCCTCGGCCGCCGGCGCGTCTTCCTGACCGGGATCGGCGTGTTCACGCTGGCATCCCTGGCCGGCGGCCTGGCCGCCTCGTCTAGCTGGCTGATCGCCGCCCGTGCGCTCCAGGGCGCCGGCGGCGCGATCGCCTCGCCCGCCGCGCTCGCCCTGGTCGTGTCGTCGTTCCCGGAAGGCGGTGGCCGCAACAAAGCCATGGGCCTGTACGCGGCCATCGCCAGCGGAGGCGCCTCGCTGGGCCTGGTGCTCGGCGGCGTCATCACCCAGTGGGAGTCATGGCGCTGGGCCTTCTTCATCAATGTGCCGGTCGGCATCGTGGTCGCGGCCTGCACCCCGTTCTTCCTGGCCGAGACGCCGCGCCAGCACGGGCACTTCGACCTGGCCGGCGCGCTCACCTCGGTCACGGGCATGGTGGCGCTGGTCTATGCCTTCATCCGGGCCGCCAGCGCGGGCTGGTCAGACACGGGCACACTGGCCGCACTCGCACTCGCCGCCGCCGCCCTGGCTGCCTTCATCCGCACCGAGACCCGGGTGGCGCAGCCGGTGACACCGCTGCGCCTGTTCACCGACGGCCAGCGCGCCGCGTCCTTCGCGGCACGGCTGCTGCTGGTGGGCGGCATGTTCGGGATGTTCTTCTTCGTCACCCAGTTCCTGCAGGCCGTCCTGGGCTTCAGCCCGGTGCGGGCCGGCCTGGCGTTCCTGCCGATGACGATCCTGCTGTTCGGTGTGTCCCGGCTCGCCGCCCGCCTGCTCGAGCGGCTTCCCGCGGTGCCGCTGACGGTGGCCGGAATACTCCCGGTGATCGCCGGCATGGCCTGGCTCTCCCGGATCTCACCGGCAACCGGGTACGCGCCGGGGGTGCTGGGCCCGATGATCCTGTTCGGGACCGGGATGGGACTGGCCTTTGTCCCGCTGACCACCTCCGCGCTGGCCGGGGTGCGGCAGGAAGACGCCGGTGCCGCCGCCAGCTTGGTGAACGTCACCCAGCAGGTAGGCGGGGCGGTCGGCCTCGCCGTCCTGGTGACCGTCTTCGCAGCCGCCAGCAGGGGTACCAGCAGGAGCACGGGAGGCAGCGTCTCGCGGCTCACCGCCGTGCACGTGCATCTCGTGCACGGCATGGCGAGCGCCTTCAGCGTCGCCACGGTCTTCGACGTAGGTGCCCTGCTGGTAATGGCTGGCGCCGCGGTCCTCGCGCTCCGGCGGCGGGGAGCCTCCCGCTAGCCGCCGGCTTCGATCCGGGCGCACTCGCTGTAGGCGACCCGGCCGAAGTACATCACCTTGGCCAGTGCCCACCACTGCGAGCCTGGCCGGGCGGCCGCGGGAAGCCGCAGCGGATAGCACAGCGTGGTGGTCTGGCCGGCGGCGACCGCGAAGCCCTGTGTCCACGGGCTCAGTACCGGCCAGGTGCCCAGCGGGGACACCAGCTGGCATTCGCCCCTGATCGGCGCCGCTGTCCGGTTGGCCAGTTCCACCACGAACTCGCCTCGCTGGCCCGCGCCAACGGTCAGGGTGGCAGGCAGCAGGCGCAGCCCGACCTCCGCAGCGGCGGCCTGCTGGTCGGCCTCGATCAGCGGGATCAGTTCGGTCAGCGGGAGGTCGAGCGGTGGGGCCGGCGGCTCGCCCACGGTGATCAAGGTGGCGTCCTCGAACGCCTGGCCGAGGTCGTCCTCGATCCGCGCCGTGACGTAGTAACGCCCGGCGGGCGTACCGGGCCGGACCCGGGCGGCCAGATCCCAGGCCGCGTACCCGCCGCCGGCCAGTTCGTAGCACAAGGGGGTGGGGCCGCCGGCGGGTTCCACCACCAGGCCGGCCGGGACGTCGAGGGTCACCTGCCCGCTGGCCGGCTGCGGGCCGCAGGCGACGGTGAGCAGCAGCCCGGAGCCGGTGAGGTCAGCGCCGAATGTGAGCCGGCCGGGGGACAGGTGGACCGCGACCGGCATGTTCCCAGCCGGGGCGGGGCCTTTGCCGTGTAGCCAGTACTGGCTGAAGACCGGTTGCGCGGGTTCGGGAGGGACCGGGCGGGCCGGGCTGGCCCGGCTGGCCCGGCTGGCCGCGGGGGCCGGAGCCGTCCCGTCCGGCAGCGCCAGCAGCATGTCCACGGTGCCAGCGGCGGGCACCGCGGCCACCGCCGCGCCGTCAGTCACCGGCAGTGGCGGCCCGTCCGCGCCTTCCAGCAGGTCGGTCAGGCGCGCCCCGGCCACCCCGGTGAACAGGCGCACCCCGGCAGCGCCCGCGGCCGCCCGGCCGCCGCCTGGGGGCGCCGCCCGGCCGCCGCTTGGGGGCGCCGCCAGGCCGCCGCTTGGGAGCGCCGCCAGGCCGCCCCCGGCGTCCCGCAGCCGGACGGTCACCCCATCTGCCCGGTGTGGCTGTCCTGGCCGGCCGGAGGCGAGCGGGTTCCCCCGTGGCTTCAGCGCGGCGAGCATGGCGGCCGGCCGTGGCGAGCCCGGGCTGGTGACCTCGCACAAGCTGGCCCGTGCGGGCAGGGAGCCGGGATGGACACTGGTTTCGCAGGGGAGCGGACCGTGGTTGTACTCCTGGCCGGCCAGGGTGAAGCCGGCGTCGCGCCAGTCACCGGCCCCGGCTACCAGGGCGTACTCGAACGTATGGCTCCAGTGCTGCCAGGCGAAACTGCTCCCGTCCGGGGTGGCGCGCCGCTCCCCGTCGATCCAGACCCCGGCGGGCCAGGCGCTGCTCGCGCGCATCAGCGTGATGTGCAGCGTGCCGTCCGGGGAGACCAGGCCGCTGGGCGTGCCCCGGTTGAGCAAGGCCAGGCTGTGGCCGGCCCACGGCGGGTCCGGGGAGCCGCCACCTGCCGCCGGGCCCGCCTCCGTCACCGAATCCGCGCCGGGCTGGGTCACCGCGCCGGCCTGGGTCACCGCCCCGGCCAGAACGCTGGGCAGCGCGGGGAGCGGCGCCGGCAGGTCGGCACCGGGCACGACGGGGGCGGGGAGGTCGCGGTGACCCCCCACAACGGCATCCGGCCCGAACAACCCCCGCCGCGGAGCGGTCGCCCGG